>Ga0208358_1000027_pt1 | contig 43750 bp, 36 predicted proteins | sample LakMenEpi10Aug09_FD_150685 | JGI IMG/M metagenome (GOLD analysis project Ga0208358, IMG submission 150685) | Freshwater microbial communities from Lake Mendota, WI - 10AUG2009 deep hole epilimnion (SPAdes) | ecosystem: Environmental > Aquatic > Freshwater > Lake > Epilimnion/Euphotic zone ... | reverse complement strand
GTTTCAATTCTGATTAATACTGGATTTTCCCCAATATGGTGTTCCTGTAAAGCAGAAGCAAACTTAAAACTATGGGCGGGAACCACTCGATCATCATGATCTCCTGTAGTAATTAAAGTAGCTGGATAGGCGGTTCCTGGCTTCAAATTATGCAGAGGAGAATAGGCGTATAAGGCTTGAAATTCTTCGGGATTTTCCGGCGAACCATAATCGGAACACCAGGCCCAACCAATAGTAAATTTATGGAAGCGGAGCATATCTAAAACCCCCACCGCAGGTAACACCGCCGCGAATAAATCCGGGCGTTGAATCATACAAGCTCCTACTAATAACCCACCGTTACTTCCCCCCATAATCGCTAATTTTTCAGCCGAAGTATAGCGGTTTTCTATTAACCATTCGGCGGCACAAATAAAGTCATCAAAGACATTTTGTTTCTTGAGTTTTGTTCCCGCTTGATGCCAATTTTCTCCATATTCTCCCCCGCCTCGTAAATTGGCGATCGCATAAACACCACCCATTTCCAACCAGACTAAACGACTAATAGAAAACGAAGGCGTTAGGGAAATATTAAATCCCCCATATCCATATAAGATTGTCGGGTTATTTCCATTCAATTCTACCCCTTTTTTAGCAGTAATAAACATGGGAATTAAAGTACCATCTTTACTGGGATAAAAAATTTGTTGGGTTTCGTAATCATCGGGATTAAAGTCAACCTGAGCTTGACGATAAATTGTACTTTCTCCCGTAATCAGATTGTAGCGATAAATAGTATTAGGAGCGGTGAAACTGGTATAACTATAGAAGGTTTCCGTATCATATCGCTTCCCACCAAAACCTCCCACAGAACCAATTCCTGGTAATTCAATTTCCCGAACAAATGACCCATCTAAATTAAAGATTTTCATTTGAGTATGGGCATCTTTTAAATAATCAGCAATGAATTGATTATTTAAAATGTTAACTCCTTCTAGGGTTTCTGGAGCTTCGGGAATAATTTCGGTAGGAATTTTGGTATTAATATCAATGGCAATTACTCGACTTCGAGAAGCATCTAAATCCGTCGTAAACCAAAAGATATCTCCTTGATAATCAATAAAACTATAACTGGCTTCAAACTCAGAAATTAGTTCTATAACCTCAGCATTTGTTTGAGTTAAATCTTGATAAAAAACCAAGTTTTTAGATTCAGTTCCCTTCCAAACAGAAATAATTAAATACTTACCATCTTCGGTAACAAATCCATTAAATCCCCATTCTTTATGATCAGGACGTTCATAAATTAAGGTATCTTCAGATTGGTCAGTTCCTAAACGATGGTAATAGAGTTTTTGAAAATAATTGATTTCTTCTAAGGGTTTTCCCTCCTGGGGTTGATCATAACGACTATAATAGAATCCTTGATGATCGTGTATCCAAGATGCTCCCGAAAATTTAACCCATTTTAAATGATCCGATAAATCTTCTTTAGTATTAATATCTCTAACTTTCCATTCTTGCCAATCAGAACCGGAAGTTGATAACCCATAAGCCATTAAATTTCCATCTTCACTAATAGATATTCCTGATAGGGCAACTGTACCATCATCAGATAGGATATTTGGGTCTAATAGAACTTCAGGTTCGGCATCTAATGAGTCTAAAACATACAAAATACTTTGATTCTGGAGTCCATCATTTTTAAAATAAAAATAGCGATTTCCCTGCTTAAAAGGAATCCCATATTTTTCATAATCCCAAAGTTGAGTTAGGCGTTGTTTAATGGTTTCTTTAGCTGGAATTTGATTCAAATAACCGAATGTTACCGCGTTTTGGGCTTCAACCCATGAAGCGGTTTCTTCTGAGTCTAAATCTTCTAACCACCGATAGGGGTCAGCAACGGTGACGCCATGATAATTGTCAACTTGATCAGATTTCCGAGTTTGAGGATAGCTAAAGATTGAATTCTGTTCAGACATGGGGTTAAATAATAAGGGTTGAACTGTACTGTAGTGTACTGTAGGGTGAGAGCATCGCAGCGTCACGCACCACTTGACAGATGATTAAATTGAGATCATCGGCGAGTTTTGATAAATTATTTTGAGGTATTCTCGAACTCACCCCTACTGATTCTATTATAATTGAAAAAGATCATTATGATGAAATTAAATTTATGATCAATCAACAAATTACTTACAGTCGGGCTTATACCTTAGTTCCGACGTATGATTGTTTTAATCGCTGTAGTTATTGTAACTTTAGAACCGATATTGGTAAAAGTCCCTGGTTAACCTTAACAGAAGCCGAAAAAATTTTAAAATCACTTCAAAATCAAGGAATTATTGAGATTTTAGTATTAAGTGGAGAAGTCCATCCCAATAGTTCTCAACGTTTGGCTTGGTTTAAACGGATTTATGAATTATGTGAATTAGCAATATCTTTAGGATTTTTACCCCATACCAATGTTGGGCCATTAAATTTCACGGAAATGACCCAATTAAAACAAGTGAATGTTTCTATGGGTTTAATGTTAGAACAAATTAACCCTAAATTATTAGAAACCGTTCATCATTATTCCCCTAGTAAAATCCCAGGACTGCGATTAAAACAGTTAGAATGGGCAGGAGAATTAAAAATACCATTTACCACTGGGTTATTATTAGGAATTGGAGAAACCTCTGAAGATATGAAAGAGACTTTAAATGCAATCACAATGATTCATAAACGATGGGGACATATTCAAGAAGTAATTTTACAACCCCATAGTTTAGGGAGTCAACAAATCGATCCCAGAAACAGTTTTAATTTAGAAAAATTACCAGAAGTTATAGCGATCGCCCATTCTATTTTACCTGCTGATATTACCTTACAAATACCCCCCAATTTAGTTACCCATCCTGATATTTTACTAGCCTGTTTGGAAGCCGGGGCGCGGGATCTCGGCGGAATCGGCCCCCGTGACGAAGTGAACCCCGATTATCCCCAGGATCAGGATCAAACCTTACAGACGATTCTAGCCCCCAATGGCTGGGAATTGGTGCGACGGTTGCCCGTTTATCCCCAATACGATCCTTGGGTATGCCCTGACCTGCAAGGACTTCTAACAAAATGGCGAAAAAAACTTGCTATTTCAGAAACACCTGTGTTATATTAAATAACTGCATGGTCGTGGCGGCATAGCCAAGCGGTAAGGCAGAGGTCTGCAAAATCTCCATCCCCAGTTCAAATCTGGGTGCCGCCTTTAAAATAATCAATTTATAGGGTCTAGTCTTTCAGGATTTGATCCTTTATTTAGTTTGTTTGTTATGATCAAATATTATTACGGAACCTGCCCCTACATTTTCTTGTTTCCCCCAAAATAACTTATGTTAGATCTAACAAAATTGGCTCAACAAATGCAAGGCATGAGTCAACATATTAATCGAGAAGCAGAAGCATCCCGTAAACGCATTGAAATCGCTTTAAATTTAATTGAACAAGCGAAATTAAATGATGATCAGTTAATGCGGAACTATGAAGACTTTCAGGCGAAAATGATCTTTAAACCCGCTACTCTCTTAGAACCTTTAAGTTATTGTCCTGATATTAATGCACCTCCTTTAGCCCATACTGTTTTTGCCACGGATGGTTCCCAAATTGCGCCGAGTGCCCATGAAATAGCCTATTGTTATTTAATTAATGTTGGACGAGTAATTTTACATTATGGTCAAAGTCGTCATCCGATTTTAGATAGTATTCCTGAAATTTATTATCGCCCGGAAGACTTATATTTATCCCGCCAATGGGGAATCAAAACCGAAGAATGGATGGGATATCGTCGGGCCGTATCCGAAGCAATTATTTTAGCAGAATCGGGGAATCAATTATTAGAAATTTCACCAAATCAACAGTTAACAGTTCCCACTTTAGCCTTAGTTGATGGCTCGTTAATCTATTGGTTTTTAGAACAATTACCCTCAGAAGCCAGAGATTTAATTTTATTACCAATTTTAGAATCTTGGGAACAGTTACGGTTAGCGGGTATTCCTTTATTTGGATATGTCAGTGCTTCTCGTAGTAGTGAAAGTTTATCTTTTTTACGGTTACAATCCTGTCCCTTTGATCAACCCAATTGTTTACAACATTGTCCGGGGATAGGAGGTATAATTTCAACCGGAAGCGAGAAAAAAGCCCCTTGTCAAGTGTTTGAACCCCTGCGGGATACGGTATTATGGGAATCCCAATTAAAACCCGGTCAACGGAGTCCTTTTTGGCGTTCTAATTCATCAATTTTAGATTTATATGAACATCATCAAATCTATTTTTGTTATGTGAATATGGGTAGTGAAATCGCCCGTTTAGAAGTTCCGGCTTGGGTGGTAGAAAATTCTGACCAATTAGAGTTAGCATTAGGAATGGTGATGGCGCAAGTTCAAAAGGGATATGGTTATCCAGTGGTATTAGCAGAAGCCCATAATCAAGCGGTGGTGAAAGGAGGCGATCGCACTCGATTTTTTACCATGTTAGAGCAAGAAATGATTAAAGCGGGATTAAGAAATGTGGGAATTTCTTATAAGGAAGCAAGAAAAAGAGGTAGTATTGCGTGAAATCAGTCATCACTGTAGAGAGGTGCCATGGCGCGTCTATAGCACGTCTCTAGCAGTTATCAGAAAATACAATCAAAGAGTCCTGTGCGTCGTAGGTTGGCGTGCAGGACTTTTAGCCCTGTTTTCTTTAAACCCGGAACCCCACAATTCATGTAGACAAAATTTACCGAACCAGAGAAAACCGAGCTTGGTGTAAAGAAAAAGGGATTAGAATGAGTGGCCCCCGTTAGGTAGACCACCAGGAATTAGTAGTAAAACCACTAAGAAATAAGTATTAGAAGATGAAAAAATTAGGAATGCTATTGAGGGTAAATTTGGTCAAGAAAAAAGAAGATTTAGCCTCAATCGCATTATGAATAAACTAGCTCATACTTCCGAAACGGCAATTAATATTACTTTTTTAGTCATGAATCTCTCTGTGATTCTTAGATAGATTTTTTGGCCAATTTTTTTATTCAATTACTTTTTTTGGGTAATTGATATTGCATGATTACCCTTCCATTCAATATCAATGTTTTGAATTTAGCTTTAATCATCTATTGCTACCTGATAACAAAATTACGCAAATTCTCAAAAAATTTTTATTCATTCTAATTTAGAGGTAATCACCTCAATCGGACGCAATACTTTATCATTGACTCGAAATCCTTGACGAACAACTTTTGTAATGGTTTGAGGCGACAGATCCGGTTTAATTTCTCGATCAACAACTTTACACACTTCAAAATCAGGCTGATTTCCCTCTAATTCAATCGGTGTTACTTGTCGTTTTCCGAGAATATTTAATAGTTTTTTTTGAACACTTCCTACCGATTTCGGTAAACGTTGAATAAACTGTGGACTAGGATCGGGATTATTAGCCATATATTCCATTAAAAAGTCTAAAGCATCGACTACTTCTAATAATTCTAAAAATAATTCTTCATTAGCAGCTTGATTTTGAGAGTCTTGTTCGCGTAAAGTTTGTTTTAGTGAAACTTCTTGTTTGAGGAGAGTCCCGATTTTATTAACGATGCGATCGAGGATTTCACTACTTATTAGATGATTCTCGGTTGGGTGATTCATAGTTATTCTATCCTAATTATTCATTGAAAAATTTTTAGTCTTCCAGAAACCGGATTTCTTCAAGAAATCCGGTTTCTATTAAAATAACGTCGCTCCTAGCTTTTGATCGACTTCTGAAATTTGATTAATTTGCTGAATCATTGTTTCTAAATTATCAAATTCTGATAAAAACTCGACTTGAGGTTCTGGAGTTTCTAACTCAGAAAAGTCAGTGCGTTTAAATCGTTGAATCGGGGGTAAAATCGGGCGAAGATAATCGGCTAAAATTCGTTCTTCCTGATTCATTAAAGTTTTTCTAGCCTTAGCAATAATATCAGGAGAATAGCTGCGTTTTTTCATGGCTAGAGTAAACGCTTTGGTTATTTCAGCATTGGAAGCACCCGGAGATACTTCTAATACATCATAAGGATTTGGATTAGATAATTGATGATCCATGATTAAATCTTCCTAATAATAGATTCCTAACTGAGAGAAAATCGGTTGAAATGCAGGTTCATGGGGACAAAGTTGATAAGCAAATCGTGCTAGTTGCATAATTAGCTCGTGGGGTAATTGGCGACTTTCTGCACCCTTCATTAAAGCGATAATGAAATGTTCAGCCAGATAGCGACGAACTGGGTCGTATTGACAAGATTTTGCTCGTCTAACAGCATCTTCATATCGATCTTTTTTCATCAATTTATGAATTTCATTTAATTCTTGACCCATTTGATAGATTTCTTTAATGTCTGATTCTTGGGGAAGTAGTTCATAGGCCCAGCGACTAAAATTATATAAATCTTCAAAACTTAAATTATGTTGATTAAATCCCTCAGCAAAAACTTCTAAGCAGATTTTACCAATTTGGAATTTAAGCTCGTTATTGTTTGAGTTTTTAGCCCGACTAACGGCCTGTTCAAATTTACCATTTTTCCAGAGTTTGTCAATTTCTTCTGCTTCTATTGTATATTCTATTCTATTGATTAAATCAATAATAATGGGATGATGAGCATCAATTTTTTGGAGTTCTTTGAGTTGTTGTAATGCTTGAGGAGAATTAATGGTTTTATTGACTAAGTTTTGACGAATCTTTTCCGTTTTATGTTCAATTAAATAACTCCGAGATTCTGGGCTGTTTAAAAGTTCATACCAAAATTCAGCAAAACTCAACTGTTCATCTATATTTGATATAATGTTCCTTTGATTTTTACATAATCTGTCAATTTGATTAAACCATTCCGAATTAGCTGGAAATTCATGTTTAACTAATTTCAACACAGAAACAGCCTGTTTCCAACGGTTTTGTTGGAGATAATAATAGCCTTCTGAATAGGATAAAAACCCTTGAGCAAAACGTTCTGCTTCTGTTTTAGGAGATATCCCAGAGGGTTTAATTTTGATAGCTCGTTCTAAATCTCCTTCAAAAGCCGCAGCCACCGCTATGCCAAAAGGACTATAAAGAGCTACCAAAATTTTAACTTCTAAAACTGATGAATTTGTAACGGTTGGAAGTTGCAATGTTTTCAAAGAACGTTGATGACGTTCACAACATTCTGGTAAAATTAAAAGATGATTAATTTTAGCACTAAAGTTAGGAAACTTTTGAATTAATTGTAAAGTCAGGGTATCTCGACGGAAGCGATCGCGCAACTGTAAATACTCTTGAGGATGATCATCTTTGAGGGTATCAATACAAGTTGATAGCAAAGACTGTAAACGAGTAGAAACCTCTGGATAATTGACGGATTTGCCTTGTAACCAAGAAATATTTTTTAGGTTTAGGGATGGGTCAAGATTAAAATTTGCTAAAGCTGTTGCACCTGCTATTAACCAATCTCCGCGTTTATTAGGATAGATTTGAGCTTGATAGTAACAAGCAATAACCCAATTGTGCAAGGATTTAATATCGCAATTTTGAATCCATTGACTTTCTGTATTTTCAGCAATTTTTAACCAATCTTTTTCTTGCCAAATTTCTGACTCTAAACGAGGTTGGATGTGATCTTCTAAGTTAGATTTCACTATAGGATCAATACCAAATTTTTTGATAAAATTACTGCTACTAGACACAGCTAATTTCAGTTTATTATTATTAACATATTCTTCAATTTCTCTAATGGCTAACAAACGTTGACGTTGAGTAATATTTTGAATAATTAGACGTTGATCTTTAACTTGAGAATGAGCTAAAGATTGCCATTCCCGATCAGCTTGTGGCAAATTATTCTGCTTAAAATAGGCAAAACCTCGCAAGTAATTCGCCTGTTGTCCGGGGACTTTTTCTAAATAATGGATCACCTGATTCCAGTTCTCTGTTTTGACTGATAAAAGGCTTAACCGCATCCGAGTTTCTGTTAACTCTGGTAATAGTATTAAAGCTTCTTGGTAGTGCGTATCTGCTGTTTTAAAATCTCCCGATTTCTCAGCTAATAGTCCTTGATTAAATAATTTTTTACCCTGAATAACCCGACTTAATTGTCTGACTAACTCTTGTCCATCTGAACGATTAAATTGAGCTTGAGCCGGGTCTAATACAGCCAAAGCGTCCTTAAATTGACCTGCTTTTGCCATCGATCTAACTTTTTTTAAGGTTACTTCATATTGTTCTTCTTGCTTGACTTGAACAGAACTATTTTGAATTGCTGTTTGTAACTCATCAGTCACAAATAATTCCTGGGCTTGTGCAAAATAAGCTAAGGCTTGCTTAAACTGTTTTTGTTTAGCTTGCTCTTGACCTGTGGCGAAAAAACTTTGAAATTGATGGCGACATTTAATTTCTTTTTGACAACGCTCAGTGGATTGAATTAACTTCGGATCATCAATCAGATTTGTACATTTTTGATACAGTTGTACAACCTGTGATAAGACCGTAATATCCATAGGATTCTTTTGATCAGAATCTTCAAGTTTTCTTGCAGAAGCTAAGGTTTTTTGAACCATTTTAACTTGACTATGCCATTTGTTAACCTGGGGTTTAAATTTTTCTAGTAAATCTCCCATCGCCATATATCTAAATCTTTGTTCAAAAAAAGTAGGCGATGATGGCCATTGAGCGATGACTTTTTTACCAATTTGAACAGCTTTTAGGAGTTGCTTCCGTTGCGCTAATGTTCTAGCTTGTTGAATATCTTTTTTAGATTGGGCTGCTTTTTGAAAAACCTCAACAACACCCACTCCAAAAATAATTAGGCTTAAATAATTAATCCCATTTAAAATTGATTTCATGGACAATTTTCCTCTAAATTAGGAATAAAAAAGACTTCTCCGATTTCAATTGAGCTTTCTCTGCTTTTTAGGGTGGGGTTAACTGCAACAATTTTTGAAAATAACTGACTGCGACCGTAAAATTGAGCAGCAATTCTATTCAGAGAATCTCCCCGTTTAACGGTGTAATAAAAACCCCCACAGGATGATTGAGATCGAGTGAATTTTGGAGTAGATTTGATAGCAGGAGGCTTTAATTCGGGTAAAGGGGTGGTAGTAGTTGCTGTTGAGACTGGAGGAGATGGTTGTTGAGCAAATAGAGAGGTTCCCATTGCTCCTAAACCAAACCCTAAAACCAGAATTAAAAGGGCTAAAATCACCAATTTTCCCGAAATATTGGGTTGAGTATTTAACGAATTTCCTGCGGGAATTACTATTGACTTTTCGTTAACTACAGGGAGTTCTTGTAGTTGGCGAATTAGAGATAAATCAGTTTCGCAATTCGGGCAAATATTGTCTTCTATTTCCGGGCGATCGCAAACTGGACAAGTTAATTTAATCATTAGCGTGTTAATCCTGTAGCAATAGTTCCGGCGGGTAAATCCTGATCTAAATATTTCATAATATCAGGGCGAAGTTCATCAAAAATACGATTAATTTCATATTCATTCCCCTGTTTTAAAGCACTAATTAGTTGCGAGAATTTACCTTCCATGACTCTAGCATGACTAGGATTAATCCGATAAGCTTGTGCAACACCTTCACGAGTTAGACAGATTAACTTAACTAGATCTGGCAGGTTTTCCTGCTCTCGTCTTGCATCTTCTGCTAGTTTTTGCAGGGCTGATTTATTATTGTGTTCTAGGGCTTGATTTAAGTCTTGAACTAAGGTTTGTAATCGCTGTTTTTGGGCGGGATGAATTAAGGAATCACAAACCTCTAGGACAAACTCAAACATAGTTTGATAGAATTGAGCAGTATCTCGTTCTTCCGAGGCAAAATTCTCTAATTCTTTGAGTTTATTCTGAGCAGCTTCTAAGCGATCTGATTGAATATTATCATTATGATAAATTTGATTCGCTGATTTGATTACCTCTCCAGCAATTTCATTGGCATTTTGCACACCCGTTTCTGTTAAATTAGCAGCCGCATTCAGTTCTTTAATTCGTTGTTCCACCTGTCGAGAGATTTCTTCATTTATCCCTCCCCGTGAGAAAGAACAACTAACTTTAACCTCTGGTTTATTTTTGAGTGCAGCCATCATTTGTAAGGAGTTATTTTGTTCATCTAATTCGACCGTTACTAACACTTCTGTTCCCCGTGGATAGGGTTGATCTAAGGCTAACCACATATCGCCAATCCGTTCATCTCGGTCAGTGTTATCTAAATCTTTTCTCACCAGATCAGGACTAAAAAATTTAAAATGAATTAAGCGTTGTCCGTCAGCTTCTGTTTTAAAATTATGGAATTTTTTAACGGGAAGAATCTCTCCTTGCGGAATAATTATAAATCGAGGATCATTGACTAATTCAATACAATAATCACGGGAAACTGTTGTAACTTTTTCGGTTAATCCGGCTGCTACAATTGCCGCCCCTTCTGCAACCGCATACATGGGATTAGGATGTACTAAAACTTGATTTATTGGGAAAGCTTCTCGAATTTTTTGTTGGACTATAGGAACCTGTGAGGAACCTCCAACTAACAAAATTACATCAATTTGATCTAATGGATAATCAGAATATTTGATCACATCATAGCAAATTTTAACTGAACGCTCAATTAAAGGTGTAATTAATTGTTCAAATTTTTGACGAGTAATGGTAACTTGAATGGGAACCGCCATTCCTAATTCATCTAATAGAGGTGTGGAAGTAATAATCTCGGCGGAAGGCTGACTACTGAGTTGAATTTTGGCTTTTTCCGCTTCAATTTTCAGTTCTCCTAATAAACGAACCCGTTGATAATGGGGCATTTTGGCAATTAATTGATCAAAATTATTTAAACCTTCTTGACGGGCAACTTCTTGCTTAACAAATTCAATAATTGAGTGATCAAAATCATCTCCTCCTAACCATAAATCCCCGGCTTTAGCGGATTCAATAAATTGATTACCCACCGCCGTCACAATTGAACAATCTAAAGTTCCACCCCCAAAGTCATAAACTAAAAGGGTTTTAACGTCATCAGAATTAGCACTATAACTATAGGAAATAGCAGCAGCAGTGGGTTCGGGAAGCAGTTCTCGCAAACTTAATCCGGCTTTCCCAGAGGCGATTTGAGTGGCATATCTTTGTTTATCATTAAAATAGGCAGGAATAGTAACAACGGCTTGATTAATGATACTTTTCTGTCCGGTTTTAGCTTGGTGAGTTTGAGCATTTTGGACTAATTTTTTGAGGATTTCTGCCGCAATATCTTCGGGTTGATATTCTTTTCCCCCTAACCAAACGGAAAGACTATTATCTGTTCCTTGAGTGGATTTAGTAATTTTATAACCAAAGCGAGATAATTGTTCTTGAATAACGGGATCATTAAACCCTCGTCCGATGAGACGTTTAATCGAAATGATCACGTTTTCGGGATCGTTTTGCAATTGATTATAGGCACTATTTCCAACTTTAATTTTACCTTGATCTAAGGCGACGACTGAACGGGTTAATTTTCGATCTGGTGGGGTGTTATCCTCTGCCGTTACGACATCAGTATGGGCTAATTTAAAAGCTGCTACTGAGTTGGTTGTACCGAGATCAATTCCAACGATGTCACCCATGATGTTTGTCCTAATTTAATCTAATATTGATGATTTGTTTGAGTGTAGAAACCGGGTTTCTTAGGGTTAAGTTTAATTCATATTTTACCCCCTACTTAACTCTGGAATTTTTTGGATCAGATACCCATTACTTCGTAATAGTTTGCGAGCGAGTTGTTGTTTTTGGATAAAGTTGGGTGATAAATTTTGAGATGAACCTCCTAAACCTAAACGGTAGATCACTTCTTTCGCCGCAATGGAGCGATAATCAAACCCCATTGAGTCGGCATAAAGGGCGCGGGAAGTATCGCATCCATCATTTTTGAGTTATATCTTAGGAGTTTATACCTCACATATTGTTTTGTCAATCAGTGAAATTACGGAACTTTCGTTTCATATTTTTTTGAAGTTTAGGCTCAATCTACCCCTCGTTAGTCGAGCTATTTCACTAAAATATGATCTCTAAAACCCAGAGATAATGGTGCTACCAGTCCGAATCTGATTCATTTCTACAAACCTATTGCCAGCGGCGAACAAAATTACGCAAATTCTCAAAAAATTTTTTATTCATTCTAATTTAGAGGTAATCACCTCAATCGGACGCATGATTCTGTCAATCAGTAAAATTACAGAACTTTAATGGGCTTTTCAAGCTCTGGGAGGGTTTGAAGTCTCAAAACAATCCCCGATAGCGAATAAATAACAAAATCACAGCCCAAGAGCCTAGGGCGACTTTAATTCCGACTAAAATATTCAATACAGGAATTACCCCGCCACTGAATAGATCTCCAAATTGCCCCGGAGGTAACTCCAAACCCGCTAAAGTCATCAGAGATAAAACTATAAAGATTAAAACCGAAACTTTCTCCCAGAACGAAGCTCTATATCGCTGATAAATCCCCATCATCCACTCGGGGGAGGAAGTAATTGCAATTAAACCGATGGCCGTTCCCCCGGCGACTCCGGCGGCAAAACCTCCCCCCGGAGTCAAATGCCCCCTAATCGCTAATTCAATCCCGACTAAGGCACTGATCATCGCTCCCAAACGGGCTAAAACAATTGAAGGTTGATCGCTGAACTGATGGATACTGGCTAAGGGTTTCTCATTGCCGAGGAGAAAATAGACTCCCATGGTCGCGATCGTAAATACCACCACCTCAAAAATCGTATCGTAGAGTCGATTTCTGAGAATAATGGCTGTGACTGCATTAGGAATTCCGCTATCATTCACAATTGATTCCACCCCCGACAAAACTGATGCACTCGATTCTGGATTGGGCAGAATTAAAAACTTAGCATAAATCAGAATTCCAGCGAAAATATAAATCCATTTCATCACTATTTTTCCCCCGATGGTGGTGTCTTAATATAGGTTAAACGAGTTATAGATGCGGAAAGTTGAGGTTCCATAATCTCATATAAACGCTGAATGCGGGTAAGAGTCTCATAGGGTTGAGCGGGTTCGGCTTGAATACAGGTGAGATGAATGTCTTTATCGATTAAAGCCTGTTGTAAACTGTCTTGATCTTGATAGGAAATTAACTCTAACCGCAGATGATATTTGCTGAAAATTTTGCGAAACTCATCTAGGATCGGCTCATTTCCTAGATCTTGGATTACCCCCAAACGCACAACCAAAGAGGAACGCACCGCCACCGCATAGAGGGTAATCGCTAACAGAGTTCCGACTAACCCCTCAGTTAAAGCCACATCTGGCGCACCCAAAACCGTATAGAGTAAGACGGCGATCGCTCCTAATATCCCCCGCACAATCAAAGCCTGATAGGGGTTTGCCTCCAATACCACCATCGCCGCCGCCAAGGGAAGTAAGGCTGTGATAATTTTAATATAGCTATCGTCCATGATCGACCTCGCTACTGGAACAGTAAGCCAAAACATACCCCAAAATAGTATTCCAGATCGCCAGGGAAATTAGGGCGAGAATCAGTAAGGGCCATTCGCGGGGAATTTTCAAGAGTAACCCAGCAATAATAGCCATCGATCCTAGGGTATCGGAGACGGAAAGACTATGGAGTTTGAATAAAATGGATCGGTTTCCCATTAAGGGAATCGTTCCCCAAAACCAGAATAGGAGTCCTATACCGATAAGAAAATAGCCAAATAAATCGATCATTGTTGTTCATTCATCCTTTTTAAAAGGTGAGCTAGTAACATAAATCCGGCGTTGCCAACACTGAGAATAATCACCCCCACAATCCCGATCATCCAGTCATCTCGTAACACCGAGATCACTAAAATCATCACCGATGTTTTAGTGGCAACACTCGAAAAAGCTAACATTTTGTCCCAAACATCATCCTCTTGCCAACAGGCTTCTGATATGGGAATTAATAAGGCAATAATCATGGCAATCAAAACCCAGTTCATCTGGCTCTCCTCCGTCGTACCCAATGGACAGCATACCAACCGTCTTCGTGGTATTTAACAACAATGGTTTTTGGGGTAAAGGTAATCAAAAAGATATCTAAAAAAATCAGTCCCGGTGTCCGCCGAGGTTTGACTTCTTCCCGGGTGATTTCCTCGTAATTATGGGGACGGAAAATCATTTCAAAGGCTTCAGTGTATGCTTGAGGAATGGCGATCACAATTTCATAAAAAACCCATAACCAATCGGTTAAAACCGTTGGCGTTTTACGCAAACCGGGTAAAAGCAAGGCAATTGCCACCCCGATAATAATATTGGTCAGGCTAAAATTGGCTGTTAGTAGAAACCAAATTACTAACCGTAAAATTAGATTCAGATAGCCGATCATGACCACACCATCCAGAATAAAAGAATTAACATCAGACTCATGACTCCCATCAAATGATCAAATTGTTCGATGACCCGGGGGAGTTTAATTGATAACCGTTGAATCCCGAAAACATAGATTAACCAGCCCAGAATAATCGTGATCAGAGGTTTGATAATATTAGCCAGGGTATAAGCCTGATAGTAGACAATATTGGCGCCTACCAAACCCGCTAGGAGTAGAATTATCCCTGGCCAAAAGCCTTTTCTGACTTTATCCTCTCCCCCAAAAGGTAAAAAGATAAATTTGGCAAAGGAGATGGCCGTTCCCAAAGCGGCTATATTCATGGCGATCACTTGCCAAGGTAAAAGATTTTTCATGGTTAACACCTTTGCCCCAAAACCTGACAATAGGGGGAAACCCGATATGGAAAAACTCGCGATCGCCAACGCGATCCAGAGGTGGGTATTCATCGGTTGATGTTTAAGTTCTGAGAAATTTCGACTCGGTAAAGTCCCTGCTATCAAAAATAAAGCGGATTTAACTAAGCCGTGGGTGAGGGCATAAAATCCTCCCACTTCCGGTGCTGCTAAAACAAACCCTAATTGGGAAATGGTATGAAAAGCCAGCATCCGCTTAGTATCCTTTTCAAACATGGCATAGGACACCCCCAGCAGGGCGGTGCCGACTCCAAAGAAACGGACAATGGGATCGATCTCACTAATCATCAGGGCTAAACGCACCAAGGGAAATACCCCGGCTTTGACCACCACCCCAGACATTAAAGCCGATACGGGGGTTTCTGCTTCCGAGTGGGTTAAGGGTAGCCACAACCCAGAGATAAAGATCCCTCCTTTGATTAGTAGTCCTAAAAAAATCAGGGCGACGGCTTCGGGTGGCACACCCTGTAAACCAGTAAAGGCAAAGGAATGATGGGTTTGATAGACTAACACCGCCCCGACTAAATAAAACAGCAGGGCGACGTTACTCACAAACAAATAGCGCAACCCCACCCAAATTGACCGATCGGATCGGGGATAGACAATTAACAAAAAGGTGGCTATTCCAATTACCTCTAATGCCACATATAAACTCATGAAATCCGCGCAGATAAACGCGGCATTCAGGCTACCGTGTAACAGAGTAACTTGGGTATAAAAAAAACTGGTTTTATTGGTATGCCAGCAGTAGAGGATCACTGCTGCGGTGACTAGCCCATTGGTTAAAATAAAATAGCCACTGAGTTGATCAATAATTAAGCTAACCCCGAAATGATCGAGTAACTGTAGATTCAACGGAGACGGATTCAGTAAGGTTTGTAACCCATATCCTATTGAAATAATTGCCATCCCTAGTGCTAAAACTTTATCCAGTTGGGGGAGAAGATAAATTATAAAACCTAGAAAAAAGGGCAGTCCAATCCAAACTAGGGTTAGAGTTGTCATCTTTCTTCCCCCTTGGAGACTCCCACTGAACCTGTAATCAAGTCAGTGGCGAGAGGAAAAAGGGGTAGAGGTTTATGTTGCATACAAATAACCATCTTTTCTGTGAATAAGTGAACAATATTTTTGGTTAATACCTTGTATTAATCCACTAGCTGTTGAGACATTGAAACTGCCTGTTGTACGAACAGCAACTCGCCCAACATAAGTTCCAATTTTCTTGCCAGAGGTAACAATTGCTCTAACAATATCGCCTGTTTGAAAACCTTTCAGGACTTACGCAAATTTGGGGCTGTAACCTTAGATGTAGGGGTAATTCATGAATTACCCCTACTATTGATAGCGGTGATGCGTAAGTCCTGTTAATAAGACTTAGGCTGGTAAACTATCGGCTTCTTTCAAAGCCTCCACTGTATTTGTACTCAAATCAGTGGGGGTTGTTTACGGTGTATTGTTTTTCTCGATCTCGTTAGTTTCTAAGGTGGGATTATCCTGGGCGAGTTTCATTACTCCCACTAGCATTAAGGCCTGAATTGAAAGACCGATTACAATTGCTGTTAAAATCACCGCTTGGGGGACGGGATCGGCGTAAGTTGGATTGGGGGTATCTGAAAGAATTGGAGTTAACAAACCATCCCGGGATGCGATCAGCACATAGTAGGCGATCACACCCGTACTCATGACATCCATAGAGATGGTCTTCATCAGCAGGTTTTTTTTCAGAATGATTCCGAAAAATCCACAGAGTATGGTGGCAAACACAAAGGCTTCTAACACGATAATTAACCGGGGGCTAAGGGTTGTTTTTTAAACTTGGCTCTATTAAAGCGAGTCGTTTTTATTTCAACTCTATTAAAATAACACAAATGATTCAGTTTTTAGTCAGGTGAGGACAAATTCAATCATCAATAACTTTTCCCCGCATGGTCTTCAAATGTGAGTGCTTTGTTTTGCTATCCAGACGCCTTCTCTGAGAACTGCGAGTCGGTTTACTCGGTTTACGAGGTTTAGGAAGCGAAATCGCACTTTTAATTAAGTCTTGAAGTCGTTGTAAAGCTTCTTCCCGATTTTGTTCTTGACTACGGTATTCCTGTGCTTTGATAATAATTACCCCTTCTTTACTAATACGTTGATCTTAGAAATTTTTAACATAATTGATCAATAACTTTAGGATAAAATAGCAAAATTAAACACGGTAAGGGAGGATGGCTAAGTCTGTTTTTGGATCGAATAAATGAATTTTTTCCGGTGTTAGCGCTAACCAAATTTTTTCACCCTGTACAAATTCAGTTTCGGCGGGAATTCTGACCTGTAAGGAAAAAGGAAGATTATTTTCTCCGAATAGATGTACCCATAATAATGTTTCATGTCCTAATGCTTCCATCCGATCAACAATTACGGGTAAATTTTTAGTAGCTGGACAACTAACAATTAAATGTTCTGGTCTAATTCCTAAGATTAATTTTTCTTCCTTTTGGCGAGGTAAAACCGTTTGCCAAATATCGGGTAAAGTTAAACGAAATTGAGCATGGGTAATTAATAAAGGAGCGATAAATTTAACCGGGATAAAATTCATTGGAGGAGATCCAATAAACTCGGCTACAAAGCGATTATTAGGACGATTATACAGTTCTAAAGGAGGAGCTACTTGTTGAATTCTGCCTTGATTCATAACAGCAATTCGTGAACCCATTGTCATTGCTTCGACTTGATCATGGGTGACATAAATGGTGGTTGTCCCTAATTTTTTTTGTAATTCTACAATTTGGGCGCGGGTTTCGGTTCTTAATTTTGCATCTAAATTTGATAGGGGTTCATCCATTAAGAAAACCTGGGGATTTCTGGCCATGGCTCGACCTAATGCAACCCGTTGTTTTTGCCCGCCTGATAGTTGTTTGGGATATCGATCTAATAATGATTCAATTTGTAATAATTTGGCAACGGTTAAGACTCTTTCATCTACGGCTTTTTCTCGTTCTGAAAGATAGCGGAAGTTGGAAGGAAGCGATCGCGTTATTCTCACAATAACATCTTCTAACCATAAGGGAGCAAAAATTTGATACTCTCCAAGGGTAAAGGATAATTGTTGATTAGAATGTAAATTAGAGTCTTTTCTGGGAATCATCAAAGGCTGTTTGGGTTCTGTTTCTCGATAGGAACGACGCAACCCAAAGGCTAAGTTATCATAGACTTTTAAGTGAGGATAAAGAGCGTAGTTTTGAAACACCATGGCAATATCTCGCGCTTTCGGGGGTAATTCATTAACTAATTTATCCCCGATATAAATATTACCGCCAGTAATAGTTTCTAAGCCTGCAATTAACCTTAATAGGGTACTTTTTCCACAACCTGACGGCCCCACTAATACCATAAATTCCCCATCAAATATATTCAGATGCACCCGTTTTAAAATAGCTTGACGGGTCAGGGTTGATTCTTGAAGTTCTGATGATTTTGTTTCCTCGGAGGCGGTTTGACGACGAATGGGAAAACTTTTATAAATATTATCTAAAATAACTTCTGCCATTTTAATTTTACCTAATTTTGAATCCAATAAATGATTGTAAATTACAACAATAAACTTTAATTTTACCTGATTTTCCGTAGGAGCGGGTTCTCTCAGATATTGATAACAAACCATTAACTGAATTAAACCCGCCCTTTCTTTAGTGAGTGTGATCCACGCTTACAGACCCTACGACTTGATTGAGATAATTCTCTCATCGGGTTTGAGTTTGAAAATGCGATCACCTGTACTATCTTTTGTGGATAGATTAATTTGATCCGTGGGAACATGAATAATCCGATTATCACTGGTGAACAGATGGATTTGTTGGCGGGGTTTAGCCGGGGCAATTCCTACTAATATATCATTAGGAGATTTAAACTGGATCATGGAAATTCCGATCCCCCCTCGGTTACTTCCCCGCACTAATTCCATCGCAATTCGTTTAATATAACCCTGTTCTGTTACTAATAATAAACTGCCTTTAATTGATAGGGTAACACATCCGATTAAATGTTCTTTTTGTCGTAAGCGAGTGGCTTGGGAACCCTGGGCAACTTTACCCATCGGAGGTAGTTGTTCATCATTAAGATCAAATCGTAAGAGTCGCCCCCCGGAAGTAGCCAAGACTACTTTTTCATCGGCATTAGAAAGGGTAGCAAAAGATAATTCATCGTCATCTTTTAGTTTAACAATGGTACTGCCTCGGTTGGTTAATTCCGCTAATTCTATTAGGGGTAAACGTTTAATTTTCCCCTGTTGAGTTAGGGTAATTAAATCGGTTTTATCGGGAAAAGCTGATAATAGAAATTGAGCAATCATTAAGTCTTGGGGATTAATTGATGTATCTTTATAGGCAGAAGGTGATAATAAGGTAATAATTGGTTTTCCCTTAGACCGATTATTACCCACAGGAATATCCGCTACACTTAAAGGATAAGCTTTTCCAGTTTTCAATACCATGACTAGATTTTGACTGGTTTTAGTATTGTGGGTTTGGGTGATAAAATCATCGGTTTCCTCAATATTAATAGCGGTCTTATTTTCAGTTTGATTCCGTTTGGAATCTGCGGTTTTGGGAGATACTCGCCGAATATAACCGCGATGGGTAATTTCAATTACGGTTTCTTCGTCCACCGGGGGTAAGGGTTGTAATACATCGGGAGGAGATGTCAGTTCTAATATCTTTTCTTTGGATTTTTTAGCGGTTTTATCCTCAGAGGTGATAGTAGTTTGACCTTGGGGATAAATAATTCGAGTGCGTCGTTCATCGCCATATTTTCGTTTGAGCGATCGCAATTCTTTCTTCAAGGATTTTAACAGTTCAGGACGTTCATCTAGTAACCGTCTTAACTGTTCAATATTAGTAGTTAATTGGGTAAATTCTTCCTGTAATTTTTGCCGTTCTAACCCGGTTAATCGACGCATAGGCATGGCTAAAATGGCATCGGATTGAATATCACTAAACCCTAATTGATTTTCTAAGGTTATTTTTGCTGTTGAACCATCGGGGGCATTTCTGAGAATTTCAATCAAACTATCTAAATTTTCTAAAGCTAGTAATAACCCTTCCACTAAATGACAACGCCGTTCGGCGGCTTCTAATTCATGGCGGTATTGACGGGTTAAAGTTTGTTCCCTAAATGATAGAAATTCTTGGAGAATTTGTTTTAAACTTAATTGTCGGGGTTGTCCATTCACGATCGCCAAAAAAATCGCCCCAAACTTGGTCATTAATTCCGTTTGCTGATAGAGATGATGTAACACCACTTCGGGAGAAAATTCCCGTTTTAATTCAATTACAACTCGAATGCCTTCGCGATCACTTTCATCCCTAATATCAGAAATTCCCTCTAATTTTCCCGCATTAACTAACCCGGCAATTTTTTCGATCCAAGCTGCTTTATTCACCTGAAATGGCAATTCCGTGACCACAATAGCATTTTTAGTCCGACGTTTTTGGGCGGTGGGAACTTCTTCCATTTTTGCCACACCCCGCACCACAATACTGCCTTTTCCGTGATGATAAGCTTCAGCAATTCCTTCGGTACTAATAATTTCTCCCCCGGTGGGAAAATCCGGCCCAGGAATCAATTCGATTAATTTTTGTTCGGATAATTCAGGTTGATCAATTAAGGCAATTAGTCCATCGACTACTTCTCCTAAATTATGGGGAGGAATATTCGTCGCCATCCCAACAGCAATTCCCGAAGATCCATTTAACAATAAAAACGGCAGTTGGGCGGGTAAAACCGTGGGTTCCTGTTGAGAATTATCGAAATTACTAATAAAATTAACTGTAGCTTCCCCGACTTGGGAAAGTAACCCTTCATGGCCCACCGCAGCTAAACGGGTTTCGGTGTAACGCATCGCCGCTGGGGGGTCATTATCCACAGACCCGAAGTTGCCATGACCTGCTAATAATGGGTAACGACTAGAAAATTCCTGAACCAGTCTCACCAAGGCATCATAAACCGATTGATCCCCGTGGGGGTGATATTTCCCTAACACATCCCCAACTACCCGCGCACATTTGCGGTAGGGACGGTCGGGAGTTAACCCCAATTCGTGCATCGCGTACAAAATCCGACGATGTACGGGTTTCAACCCATCGCGAACATCGGGTAAAGCTCGGCCAACAATCACACTCATGGCATATTCGAGGTACGATTGTTGCATCTCGGTATGAAGCGATGTGGTGATCACTTGCCCAGAAAAGAGGTTTAACTGTTTAGCCATGAGTTTAGTTGAGTCTACAGCGATAGGGTTCTGATCTTAGATTATGGCGTGATCGGTTGTTTCGATCACGGCTATCTAACAAAGCTCAGGGGATCTGGTTACTTTTTTGAGGATAACCAATTGCGTTCAATTTGACTAAATTCGGTGGGACTAGACATTTTGCCGTTCTCTAAAACCCTGTGTATTGATTATAAGCTCTAGCTTTCAGGTTTCACATATACAGATTTTTGCCGATGTTTTTGCCGATCAGTTCAAAGGGAGATCAATTTCCGCAGCGTTTCTTAGACAAAGGTTTCTGGCATTTACTATCGGGCTATTATTGTCAACCCGTTGAATGGGCGTGGTATGATAACCTTTCGGTACTGGAGAGTGAAAAATAGAGATATTTGGTAAATCTATTTGAATAGTATATCGGGTGGGAGACTCAGATGAAGACCGTTCTGATTGTAGAAGACGATCAGGTTAATGCTCGTGTTTTTTCAAAAATCTTGACAAAACGGGGTGGATTAGCCGTTAAACACACGGAAAACGTGGAAGAAGTGCTGGAGATTGCTCGCACAGGGGAGGCGGACTTGATTTTGATGGATGTTTCCCTGGCGCACAGTGTCTATCAAGGAAAAGCAGTTGATGGAATTAAAATTACACAACTCCTGAAAGCTGACCCCGCTACCGCGAAACTGCCGATTATTTTAGTAACGGCCCATGCCATGGCCGGAGATCGGGAGGATTTTATGGCTCAAAGTGGAGCCGATGACTATATCTCTAAACCTGTGATTGATCATCAAAAGTTCGTGGATAAGATTAAATCCTTGATGCCACCAGAGAAGTGAGCCGCCTTTTTTAACCATACCTGCGGCTTTGTACTCCTAAGATTTTGGGATGATCGAGATCCTTGAGATTATGGACTAGGGGGCGTTGGTTGAGTATCTTTAACTTGAGTTAGCACCTTTTGGATTTGGGGATTGGCTAGAAATTTTTGGGTATCCTTGATTAAGCGATCGCCCCAAAGATTTTCTTTAAGATAATCAGAGTCGGCATAACGGCCATCAAGACGTAAAGCCGTTTCTCCTAAAGATAGGGCCTCTTGAGCCTCTCCTTTAGTGTACAGGGCAACGGCTAAGGCCAATAGGGGTTCGGCGGCTTTGGTATCAATCTTAATCGCCTGTCTCCATTTACTGATGGCGGTATCAATTTCTCCCTGTTCATACTTGACTAAGCCCACATTATTAATGGCTGGCCAAAGACTACTTTCTTGGGCAAAGGCTTGCTCGTATTGTAAAACTGCCTGATCTAACCGCCCCAATTTATAATAGGCATTGCCTAAATCAAATAACGCCCCCGGAACCTTGGGGTCAAGTTTCAAGGCTGCTTCTAGGGATTGAACGGATTTTTGATAGTCCCCTTTTTTGAAGTAGGCTTCCCCTAAAATAAACTGAATCCCCGGGTCTTTGGGTTCTAAGGTTTTGGCTTTTTGTAAGAATTCAATCCCTTTATCGAGTTCGTCTAATTGCAGATATAAACTGCCCAACAAGGCCCAGGCTTGGTAATTATCAGGAGCTAGTTGAGTGGCGAGTTCTGCCCGGGGTAAAGCTAATTGATATTGTTGAAATCGCGTTAACTGAGCCGCTTCTTCGAGCAACCCTAATCCCGTTTGTTGGAGTTGTTCTGAGTCTAGGGTGGGGGTATAGGGAATCAGGGCTTGTCCCATGGCTGATTTAGCGACATTCCACAAACTGAAAGTAAGAATCACGGACAGAATCAGGGTTCGATTTCGCACAGTAAGAGTTAACCTAAATTTTTTAATATTTTGCGAGTTCTATTGATCTTACACGAACTTGAGTCAATTGCTTAAATAAAGGGTAATAAAATCTCAAATTCCTTACCCATTCCTGGCTGCGATCGCAATTTTAATTGTCCGCCATGTTTGGCGGTGACAATATGATAACTCAGGGATAAAACGGTGAAAAACCAACGGGGTGGAAAGCATCTGGAAACAGAATTAGATTAAACCAATTCTGTCCGCAGAATCTCAGCGTCTTCAGACCTGAGAGTGTCAACTATATAAATCCTTGATGTGATTCTACGCCATCACCATTCCCCCATCCACATTAAACACTTGACCCGTAATATAAGCCGCCGCCGGGTCTGCTGCTAAAAACCGAATCATGCCCGCCACTTCTTCCGGTTGACCGTAACGACCCAAGGGAATAAATTTGAGAATTTCTTCCGTATTTTTTAACTCTTTGGTCATATCCGTTGCAATAAATCCAGGCGCCACCGCATTCACCGTTATCCCGCGACTTGCTAATTCTTTTGCCACGGTTTTTGTAAATCCAATTACCCCCGCTTTTGCCGCACTATAATTAGCTTGACCAGGGTTGCCCATTTGTCCTGCAACGGAGGTAATATTAATAATTCGTCCTGACTTTTGTTTGAGCATTATTTTACTAGCCAGACGAGTACAAAGAAACACCCCGGTTAAATTCAAATCAATTACCGCTTGCCAGTCTTCCGGCTTCATTCTTATTAGTAAAGTATCACAAGTAATCCCGGCATTATTCACTAAAATATCAACTTTATTCCAAGTTTCTGTGACTTTGTTAAACAAGATATCAACTTGATCCGCTTTTGATACATCCGCCTGGAGTGCGATCGCTTCACCGCCCGCTTGGATGATTTCAGTCACCACTGCATCCGCCGCCGTTGAAGAACTGGCATAATTAACCACAATCTTTGCGCCTTCGGCAGCTAAGGCTAAGGCCGCAGCGCGACCAATACCCCGTGACCCGCCTGTAATAATTGCTACTCGTCCATTTAAGTGTTGTAAACTTTCAGGTAAACGTTCCATTTTGTAGTTTCTCCAACTATTATTCTCAAAACTCATCATCTCAGATTTGAGCAAATTCAGAGAAACCGAGTTGCTAAAGAATAGTTATAATTGAAGTACAAAACTTTTAGCTTATGAACTATGGCCGTTAAACAAACCTTTAATAACTTTCAAGAACTCCTCACCCATTCTGAAGTTCCGGTGTTAGTAGATTTTTACGCAACTTGGTGTGGCCCTTGCCAAATGATGACACCGATTTTAGAAGAAGTTAATCAAGAAATGAATCAACAAATCCAAATTGTGAAAATTGATAGTGATAAATACCCTGAACTTGCCTCTCAATATAATATTATGGCTTTACCGACATTAATTTTATTTAAAAAAGGTCAACCCGTTGGGCGCCATGAAGGAGTATTGCGATCGCCTGAACTAATTAAATGGGTGTATGGTTTACTTTAATAATATTAACCACAAAGACACAAAGTTTTTCTTAGTGTCTTCGTGTCTTTGTGTTTCTAAATAATTCTGTCTTTGTCCTAACCACCAAGTACGACTGCTATATTAGTCAATCTGAATTGATTGGGGGCCACCAGAATTTCCATTATTATTGTTAGAGTCCGAAGAACTCGATGCCGTAGTTCCGCCCTGTTTCTCGATCCAAGTTTTAATCGGATCATCGTTGAGGCTTAATTTTAATAAACCTGAGACAAACCCTCCCAAAAAGGCAATGGGTTCACGGGTTAATTCTTCTAAAATAGGTTTGAGTTCATCCATAATGAATCAAGATTCTCCTTAACTTGGCGATCGCAATAAATCCTCTTGAATTTTAGCGCGTTTAACAGAATTTGGCTGTTTAATAATTATTGGAACCTTCCGAATATCCACTTTCAGGAGAAGCACCCTCGGAATATCCCTCAGAAGATGTACTCTCGGAATATCCGCCAGAATATCCATCGCCATTACTGTAGGAATTACTATAGGAGTCATTATTTTCTGAATAACCACTATCATAATTTTCGGAATTGCTGGCGTAACTACCATCGTTATTAGCAGCTTGAGCTGGATCACCAGGATCACCATCTTCAATTGCTACTTTTGACCCGGTTTCTATACTATTGGGTTGATGGGCCTTAGCTTTAATACTGCCTTTTCGTCCTTCTAATTCAGGTAGTTTAGGGAACTTTTGAACTGGCATTCCCTCCACAACTTTCCGCATAAATTCCCCCCAACTATAGGCGGCACTACTACTAGCGCCCCAAGTCGGATCATTATTATCATTCCCTAACCAAATTCCGGTTACGGCTTGGGGAATATAACCAATAAACCATAAATCCCTGGCTTCTTCAGAGGTTCCGGTTTTACCCGCCACCTGTCGATCCGATAAAGCAGCCGGGCCTCCGGTTCCCGCATTCACTACCCCTTCTAACATCCAAGTAGTGATGGCGGCACTGTTTTTATCTAAAACGGGTTTGGGTTTAAATTCAGCTTCATAAATAATATTTCCCTGTTTATCTAAAACCCGACGAATACCATGGGCCGGAATATAACTGCCTTGATCGGCTAAGGTTGCATAAGCATTAGTTAACTCTAATAAATTAACTTCATAGGCTCCTAAAGCCATAGCATAGGTTGGTTTTAAGGGAGATTTAATTCCCATATCTTTTGCCATTTTCATAGCGGGTTCAAACCCAACATCTACTAATACTTTAACCGCAATTACATTCACAGAACGGCTTAAAGCATCGGACATCGACATCCATCCAGAATGCTTATTCCCATAATTTCTAGGACGGTAGCCATCAACCTTATAGGGTTCGTCTAAATAGCTATCATAGGGGGAGAAACCCGCCCCAACTGCTGTTGCATAAACTAATCCTTTAAAGGTTGATCCCGGTTGTCTTTGAGCTTGAGTAACACGATTAAATTCGCTATCTTTATATTGATATCCCCCCACCATAGCTTTAACTTCTCCGGTTTTTGGTTCAATGGAAACTAAAGCCGCTTGACCAAAATTTGAACCCGCACCATCAATTTCCACCGCATCTTTAATAGTTTTTTCTGCTGCTTCTTGCCATTTCACATCTAAACTGGTTTCAACTGTTAACCCACCCGCTTCGATGGCTTCTTTAGAAACATATTGGGGGAGTTCTTTTAAAACATAACTCGAAAAATAAGGAGCTTTAACTAATAAACGTTTAGGTTGACTGGGTTTAAGAGTCAGGGGTTCTTGTATCGCCGCTTCCGCTTCGGCTGCGGTAATTACCCCAGCATCCTGCATTCTTTGTAAAACAATATTGCGCCTTTTTTTGGCCGCTTCTGGATTTTCCAAAGGAGAATATTGACTCGGTGCGGGGGGTAAACCCGCTAACATTGCCATTTCCGACAAAGTTAATTCGTTCACGGGTTTACTAAAATAAACAGAAGCCGCATCCGCGACCCCATAAGCACCCGAACCCAGATAAACTAAATTCAAATAGCGTTCTAATATATCATCTTTACTAATTTGATCTTCAATTTTCCAAGATACCATTGCCTCTTTAAGTTTTCGAATTAAGCTATGTTCTTGATTCAAATAAACAATTCTAGCTAACTGTTGGGTGATGGTACTTCCTCCTTCCACCACTCCCCCGGCTAATATATTAGAGCCAACGGCGCGAATAATTCCTTGATAGTCCACCCCATCATGGTCATAGAAACGAATATCTTCAGTGGAAATAAAAGCTTGCGCCAGTTTTTCGGGAATTTGTTTGAGGCGGAGTTTCTCCCTAGTTGCTGGCCCGGTTTGCATTAAAATATCACTGTTATTAGCCTTAATCGTAATTGTACCATCACGATTAAAGGAGGCTATTCCACTAACGGAGACGGGGGGAAGACTTTGATCCACAAGATACCATTGCCAAGCACCATAACCCAAGGCTCCACCGCCCACACTGAGCACTCCAATTCCGATCCATACCTTCGGACGGCGATACCAACGTTTCCCCGCAGGATTTTCATGGGTGAAACCCTGACGCAGTTTAACCCATTTTGAATTGATCCGATTCAGAGCCTGATGATACCAAGTTACAGCTTGGGGGTTTGACTCAGAAGCGGTTTCCGCAGAAACCTGATCGGGTTCTACTTCCGTCGTCATCACGGGTGATGTCAAAACGGATTGGGTTGAAACCACCCCAGAAGTATTTTCCGGGTAGGTTTCTGACTCTAAGGAGTCCGTTTTGGTTATGGATGGTAATTGAGATTCTTCCATTGGTTCGGACAAATGGTTAGTTTAATTGAGCATTCGACAGTATATTCTAGGATAGCCCAGGGTAGGGCCAACTTTCCTGAATAGTTAGCAGTCGAATCGGTGATCTCGCCAAAAATCAAGGTTTTTTCCTTGATCCCCGGCTTCACACCTGGATAGGAAACAGGCGGTTTTGTCGGAAATTAACCTATAATCGCCGCGTGACCTATAGCCAAACCCACAACCAGCATTCCTAAGACTAGAAACGGTTGGGCGCTTGCTTGATATTTAACATCATTTTCTACAGGATTGCGTAGAAAATACATATCTTGGAAGGTGATTTGGGGAATAATCATCAGTAAAAGCACCGTAGCATATAGGTTTTGCTTGATACTAACTAAATAAACCGCCATCCCCGCTTGGAAAATATCAATCATTAAAACACAAATCCAGGCCGCCGTCGTGATCCCAAACATCACTGGCAGGGATTGTAACCCCAATTGGCGATCGCCTTCCACACTTTTAAAGTCATTAACAATGGCAATTCCTAACCCAGCTAAACTATAAAATAGGGTTAATACCATCAAGGTCGGGGTGAGTTCTCCAAATAACGCATGACCCGCCCACCAAGGTAAAGCAATATAACTCGCCCCTAGTGCGTAATTTCCTAACCAGCCATTTTGCTTGAGTTTGAGGGGAGGTGCAGAATAAATATAGGAGACAAACGCCCCACCGAGACATAAAACCGTAATTATGGGAAATTTATGGCCCGCCCAAGTATCTAACAGGTAGGAAATTCCAATTCCTAAGCCTAACAATAGTAAAATTTGGGTGACAACTTGGGGAATGGAAATCACCCCAGAAGGGATCGGGCGATAGGGCTCATTAATGGCGTCCAATTCCCGATCGTAAAAATCATTCATGGTCTGGGTGTAACCCGTCATTAATGGCCCAGACATTAACATACAAGTCACCACCTTTAACACATCTTCCACTGACCAACTAAAGTGTCCCGATGAAGCCGCACCACAAACCACCCCCCAAATTAAAGGTATCCAGGTGATCGGTTTCATCAATTGGAGGCGAATTTTCCAGATAGATGTTTCTCCCGACGACGCTCCTTTCATCCCTAAAAGTTGTCGGGTTTTAGCACTGCGCTCTGAATTCGCTTCTTTTGTTAATTCTTCTGAAGGTTGAGACGATGGAGTATCCGACATGATCCTTTGTACGTTTGTGTTTTGAGTATCTGCAATACAAAAGTTAACATGAATCAGTCGCAAACTAGATTTTTAATCAATAGCAAAGTTGGGTTTTTATTGATTTCACACGGAATTGGTATTACGGCTATTTTAGTTCCCTTGTCGGTTTTTGGCCTTTTGAGACGGGGCTATCAACTCCCTGATTTGATGGTTTCGTTGATGCCCATATTATGAGACAATTAGATGTTAACTCCTAACGGAAAAAGGTTTAACAAAACAATATGGTAGCTAAAATTCAGTTTTCAAGAGGGATTGATGAAGATGTAATTCCTGATGTTCGCTTAACTCGTTCACGGGATGAGAGTCAAGGAACAGCAAAATTTTATTTTCTCAATCCTAAAGCCTTAGCGGATGATTCCACCCAGGAAATTACAGGAATGTACATGATTGATGATGATGGGGAAATTGTCACTCGAGAGGTTAACGCTAAATTTATTAATGGAAAACCTACGGAAATTGAGGCAATTCATTTAATGAAATCTCCTGAAGAATGGGAGCGTTTCATGTTGTTTATGGAACGTTATGCGAAAGCCAAAGGATTAGAATTTAGTAAATCCTAATTCAGTCATCATTCAGTCATCAGTTATCAGTTATCAGTTATCAGTTATCAGTTATCAGTTATCAGTTATCAGTTATCAGTATAAGAGTTAATTGATTAAATCAATTACCCATTACCCATTACCCATTACCCATTACCCATTACCTTATGAATTCAACCGTCCCCCATCCCGATCATTCCGAATTTCGGGTTAGTTGTGCGGTGATTACAGTCAGTGATACTCGCACCCCAGAAACCGATAAAAGTGGTCAACTCATTCACCAATTCCTACAAAATGCTGGGTATCCAATTATCGATTATCAAATTATTAAAGATGAACCGCAAGAGATTACAGAACTCTTAAAAAAACTCTGTCAAATTTCTGAACTGGATGCTTGTATTTTTAATGGAGGAACTGGAATTGCGCCCAGAGATACGACCTATGATGCTCTGGAACAATTATTAGAAAAAACTTTACCTGGATTTGGAGAAATTTTTAGAGCTTTGAGTTATCATGAAATAGGGTCAAGAGCGATCGCTTCCAGGGCTGTAGCTGGAGTTTATCAAGGAAAATTAGTCTTTTCAATTCCTGGGTCTTCTAATGCAGTAAAATTGGCAATGGAAAAATTAATCATACCTGAATTAGCCCATTTAGTTAAATTATCATAGAATGGATAAACTCACATTGAATGGTGAGACTTAGATAAGTTTAATCAAGTTTTGTATAGCAGTTTAACTATGAGTCAAACATCTGAGATCAAGTCCCCTCAACCCTCACAGCCAGAATTAAAACCCCAACTCAAAGCGGTTTTAGGTTATTTGGATGTGCAACTCGAATCAGAATTAACCCGTTATCGGCGTCATCGACGACGCACAAAACAAACCACAACCGACCCCAGTGGACAAACCAACCCGCAGTTTCAACAAGCGACTGATGTTGTAACTGTAGCCATGAATGACACCGCAGCATCGGAGGGAAAGCTGTTTGAGCCCCAAACTCAACCTTCGGGTTGGGAAACCGTAGTTCCAGCAAAATCTGCACCTTTGGCCATTGCGGCTCAACCGTCATCGACAACACCTCCTCAAACCAATGGGGCTGAACCTGCGGTCAGTTTTAGCTTAAAGTCACCCGTCCCAACTGCAACTTCATCGGATGGATATTTAGAATCGACAGAAGCCCTAATTAAAAGTATAGAAGAACGGCGCCCTAACCCCCAGGAAAACCGGGGTTTGATGGCCAGTCTCTTAACGCCCCTGGGCATTGCTTCAATGTTTATGTTTTTGTTATCCTGTACCGCCTTAAGCTATGTAATCTCGTCTCCCTCTGGTCGTACTAGCTTGGGTTTGGATCGGTTTTTTCCTACTCCAACGGCTAACCCTGCTCCTGCTACCCCCCCAACCCTAGCCACAACAGAAACATCTCTCCCTCCGACGGACTCCCTCTCCCCTAATTTAGCGGCCAAGGAATTTGTTAACTTGGATTTGGATACCTTGAGCCATATTAATCCGAATCAGAATCCGGTTCCGCTCCCTTCTGTCCCTGCCCAATTACCCCCAAGTCCAGCCACAACCTTACCTGCACCCTCAAATAACCTAACATCCCCGAATGATCCGGGTTTGAATAATCTGACTCAGGAATTATTACCCAAAAAACCTGTAACTCCTGCTGTTACACCTCCTCCAGTGTCGGGACAGGGAACCAATGCCTCAACGGTTCAACCTGGGGGCGGTGCAGTTCCTAGAGTTGCGACGGCGGCGAGTCCGGCTAGACCGACTGAACCGATAAAATCCGGGGACGGATATTATTATGTTGTGCTGGATTATAGTGGCGATCGCTCCTTTGAACAGGCGAAAGAAGTGGTTCCTGATGCTTATATTGCGGAGTTCAAAACGGGTAAAAAAATTCAATTGGGTGCTTTAACCGACGCCGCTGGGGCTAAACGCCTACGGGAACAGTTGCAAGTTCAAGGAATTGCGGCCTATTACGATGTTCCTAAGCCTTAACTTACCCCTAATTGTTTCAGATTATGGGCTGCATTTTTTAGCTCTTGGGTTTCCAATTTAGTTTGGCTAATTCCAATAACTGTTTGTTGAGCGCCGTTGTTAATAGAATTCATCGCCGATATCACTTCTTCAATGGCAAGAACTTGTTGTTTTGAAGTTAAATAAATTTGTTGGGAACTTAAAGAAACTTGATCCATTGCTACGGTAACTTTACTAAAAATTGCGGTGGTTTCTTCGGTAATTTTTAAATTTTGCTGGACGGTATGTTTGCCATCGACCGCCGCGATCACTGTACTTTTCACTGCTTTTTCAATTTGATCAATTAATTGATTAATTTTTTGGGCAGATTTATGGGTTTCGTCGGCGAGTTTACGAATTTCTAAAGCCACAACATTAAACCCTAAACCATGCTCTCCTGCTCTCACAGCTTCAATCGAGGCATTCAGGGCTAACATATTAGTTTGATTGGCAATATCACCGACTAGGTTGCTAATACTATTAATTTGTTGGGCTTGTTCATTCAGCGTCATAATTTGGCTAGAAATTTCACTCACTTTTTGGTCTAAAGTTACCATCCCTGACATGGTTTTAGAAACAGCATTAGCCCCATCCTGAGATAAACTTAAGACCTGTTTAGTAATTTTGGCTGCGGTTTCAGCTTGTTGGGTTGCTTGACGAGAAGTTTGCCCTAATTCATCCATTGTGGTTGTGGTTTGATTCACAGATGCCGCTTGTAAAGCTACAATTCTTTCCTGTTCTTCAATGGTAGCCGCAATTTCGGAGGAAGAATTGACAACGGTATTGACTAATCCTTTTAGACTTTGACTAATGGGACGGGCGATCGCTATACTTAAAATAATCCCTAAACTTAGGGCTATTAAAGGCCCAAATATCATAGCTAAAACGCTAAAGTTTTGACTGTTTTCAATGGTTTTATCTGCTTGAATTTTAGATGATTCTGCTATATGTTGATTTTCTTGAATCACTTTTGCTAAACTTTGAGATGTGGCGTATAAAATAGGTTGATTAATAGAGCGATCTTGAATATTTAATTTTGATAAAAATAGAGATGCTTGGCGGGCTATTTGCATTTCTGGGGAATTTTGTTGACCTGTTTTCCATAATTTAATTTGAGTTTGATAGGGGTATATAACTCCAATTTTTTGAAATTCATTATAAAGATCCATAAAAACTTTTTGTTGTTTTTCCCATTGCTGCCATCTTAACTTAAATTGCTTCCACAGTTGATCTTCTTTCTCTGTCCGAGGCAGTTTTTCATATTCTAAAAAACCCGTATTGATTAAATTAAAATTTTCTTGAATTTGTGCCAGAGTAATTTCCCTATTGTCACCTCCTATACAGTTATTTAAAAGACAGGATTGTTTAGAATCAATATTTCTTAATCCTTGATCAATCTTTGCTAAACCCAAAATTGAAGGTAATCTGACTACGCTAATTTCATTGAGTTCCTGGCTTAAATTTAATGTTACTTGCCATCCCAGAAAGGCAACAAAAAATACAATTAATCCCATTAAAATAAAGGCATTAATCATTTTTAATTGTAACTCACCTTGTTTAAAAAATTTAATTATTTTTTTCATGATTCATTGTCCTTAAATTCGATTAGTTTTTATTGAAGTTATAAACAAAACTAGCATCAAAAATTTGTTCTATATTAACAGATTTTGTCAGCAATTTATTTTTTTGTAAAAACTGATATATTTTGTCGGCTGCATAGGGTAAAGAGGTAAAATTTTCTCCCCTTTCAAAAGCAGTTAAATTTTCTGATAAGCCTTTTATGGGAATTTTGGACTGATAATCTTTTAGATCTTGAACAGTTAACCCAGCAGTATAACCAATAATTTGCCGAGATAAATCTGGATTTTTTTGAATAAATTCAACGGTATCAAACCAAGTATTGACGAGAGCTTGCACGACTTGAGGATGGGTTTCCATAAATTTACGAGTTACCACTAAATGATCAGAAACAGCCCCAGGGAAATCTTGAGATGTTAATATAATTTGACTTCCAGAACGATTCATAGCTTGCTTAGAAAAAGGAATATAGGTGCTGATAGCATCCACTTCTTCCTCAACAAAAAGGGCAACATTAGTGATTAAATCCTGATTAACCGCTTGAATATCCGATAGCTTTAATCCATACTTTTCTAAGGCTAGTAGGAGTAAAAAACTCCCCACAGATCCCGATTCAAAAGCAACTTTTTTCCCTTTAAATTCCCGAATAGTCTGAATTCCTGGTGCGGCAATAATTTGATCTCCTCCTGTAGACCAGTCTGATAAGGCTACAATCACTTGATCAACTTGTGAATTTGTCCCCATAATATAAATTGTGTCATACAAAGTCTGGCAATTTGCATCTAACTGCCCCGATGCTAAGTTAGTTAATCCGGTGGTATAATCAGAAAATTGTAAGTCAACATCCAGATTGTTTTTCTTGAAAATTTCTTGCTCGTAAGCAATTTGCCAAACGGCACATCCGGGCCAATTATTAAAACCCAGGCGCAGAGTAGAAGCAGGGCTTGATGTTTTTAAGTCGGGCTGTAATACTTGACAGCTTACGATCAAAAATAAACCGATTAAAGCTATACTGAAATAAATTAAATATTGACGTTGTTTCATGGTTTTACTGATATTTCATAAATAAAATAGATAAAACTTTTACTGACAACTATTATATCTAAATCAAGAATAATCCCCGAAAACTTAATATTTTTATCATCAATGAGATTGTTAATGTTTATGATCGACTTCTAATGTTGAGTTCCCCGTCTATGGAGTTCGGGCTAAATTTTGTGGCTTTTTGCTCAAAAATACTACCCATACGATCGCAGATGCGTTACAATTATTAATAGATTGGAACAATATTGACAATTTTCCAAAAATTCAGCTTACTTAGACCTAACTTATGTCTCTCCCCATTCGCAACGTAGCAATTATTGCCCACGTCGATCACGGCAAAACGACCCTTGTGGACGCACTTCTCAGACAATCTGGCATTTTCCGTGAAGGGGAAGAGGTTCCAGATTGCGTTATGGACTCTAATGATATTGAACGGGAACGTGGGATCACGATTTTATCTAAAAATACCGCAGTTCGCTACAAAGAGACCGTTATTAATATTATCGACACCCCTGGTCACGCCGACTTTGGGGGCGAAGTTGAACGGGTTTTAGGGATGGTGGACGGTTGTATTTTAATCGTCGATGCCAACGAAGGGCCCATGCCCCAAACCCGGTTTGTGTTGAAAAAAGCTTTGGAAAAAGGACTGCGCCCGATTGTTGTGATTAACAAAATCGACCGTCATCGCGCCAGCCCCCACACCGCCGTTGATAAAGTCTTAGATTTATTCTTAGAACTCGGCGCCGATGACGACCAATGTGAATTCCCCTATCTATTTGCTTCGGGTTTAGGTGGTTTTGCCAAACGCACCCTAGAGGATGAAAGCTCGGATATGCAGCCGATGTTTGAGTATATCCTGGAATATGTTCCGCCCCCAGTGGGAAACCCGGAAAAATCCTTGCAAATGCAGGTCACAACCCTGGATTATTCTGAATATGTCGGGCGCATTGTGATTGGCAAAATTCACAATGGCGTGATTAAAGCCGGACAACTGGCCTCCTTAATTAAGGAAGATGGCAGTATTGTTAAAAGCAAAATCTCTAAATTAATGGGATTTGAAGGCTTAAAACGGATTGAACTGCAAGAAGCATCGGCGGGAAATATTGTGGCGGTGGCTGGGTTTAGTGATGCCAATATTGGCGAAACTATTACCTGTCCCAACGACCCCCAAGCCTTACCATTAATTAAAGTCGATGAACCGACCTTACAAATGACTTTCTCGGTGAATGACTCGCCCTTTGCTGGACAGGAAGGCAAGTTGGTGACTTCGCGGCAAGTACGCGATCGCTTAATGCGAGAATTGGAAACTAACGTCGCCCTGCGGGTGGAAGAAACCGACTCCCCCGATAAGTTCTTGGTATCGGGACGGGGGGAACTGCACCTGGGGATTTTAATTGAAAATATGCGTCGGGAAGGTTACGAATTCCAGGTATCCCAACCCCAGGTAATTTACCGCGAAGTCAATAGCCAACCCTATGAACCTTTTGAATATCTAGTTTTAGATGTGCCTGAAGATGGCGTGGGTAGCTGTATTGAACGCTTAGGCCAACGGAGGGCAGAAATGCAGGATATGTTGGTTGGGGGTAATGGCCGGACTCAGTTAGATTTTGTTGTGCCTGCCCGGGGTTTAATTGGGTTCCGAGGGGAATTCATGCGGATGACTCGCGGGGAAGGGATTATGAACCATAGTTTCCTGGAATATCGCGCCCTATCTGGAGATATTGAAGCCCGTCGGAATGGGGTGTTAATTTCCTTTGAGGAAGGGGTGAGCACCTTCTATGCGATGAAAAACGCTGAAGACCGAGGGGTGTTTTTTATTACGCCAGGGACTAAGGTTTACAGAGGCATGATTGTGGGGGAAAACAACCGTCCCCAAGATTTGGAACTGAATATCTGCAAAACCAAACAATTGACTAACCATCGTGCCGCTACGGGGGATGAACTGGTGCAGTTACAAGCCCCTATGGAGATGAGTTTGGAACGGGCGTTGGAATATATTGGCAATGATGAATTGGTGGAAGTTACTCCCCAGTCTATTCGTCTACGCAAACTCAGTAAGAAGTTAGTTAAACGTTAATCTTGTCTTAACCTCGTTAAAATGTAGAGACGTGCCACGGCGCGTCTCTTATTGCTTGGAAGGTAAGAAAGATTGCGCTTAAGCGCAACAACTATATACTTTTTTCTTAAATATGTTATAATACCGATAACAAAAATCAATCTTAACCGTTCATCTCCCCCAAATGCTAAATCAAGAGGGACGCATTCCGGTGTTTGAGGAAGACGGAAGTAGGGAATTTTCCCGAAGGAACGCACAAAACTATTTTACCTTGAATTAAGGGTTTGTGGCGATGTTAGTACCTTCTTTGTTTTCTTTAGCAATTTCCGTTGTTGCAGCCTTACTCAGTTTGAGTACCAATGAAGAAATAGTTCAAGTCATGGCTAGGGGAGTTGCTGCTATCAGTTTGGTAGTTAGTTTAGTGTTAGCACCTTGGTTAATGTTGCTGATTTTATCAGTCCCCGTTATCGGTGTTAAATTGGTCAAAAATGCTGAATAAATACCGAAACACCCTGTTTTGTTTTCAGGGTGCAAAAATCCACAACCAACTCAATATTAATCTATTATACCCCGCATCATCACCCAGTAACCAACACGGGATTTTTGTTTGTCTATTCCCCATTCCCGATCACGGATTTAAGCGGATTAACACAGATGAAAATCCGTGAAATCCTCTTAAATCCTCTTAAATCCGTGATCCCTGTTCCCTCAAGAATTAGGAAGATTATATTGTTCAACAATTTGTTTAGCAAAATCAGGAACATGAGTATCTAATTTCTCAGGATAATTCCGTTTAACATACAAATAATTCCGAGTAAAGTGAGAATCTATAGAAAAACGGGCATATTCTAACCCTCTAGGGCCGATTTTGTCAATCACTACTCCCATTAATTTTGCTGCCCACATCGGTAAGGTGACTGCTTTATCGTATGCAGGAATACTCTGCTGCACGGCGGGTTTCCGATTCCCTTGGGTAATTACAGGTTGAGTATCAATTAAATCTCCCACTAAGTCTAACATTTCCTGTCCGGTTTGATTTCTAACTACAATCCATTGCCAGCCAAAAGTTGCCCCCATATATCCCACAACTAAATCCGCCAAAGAGTTAACATAGTCAAAACAACTCAAACAAGATGGGGCAAAAATATCCTTTAATTCCTTAGTATTTAACCCAAAAAATGGCACGGTTTCAGTAGAGCCATCCTCATGTTTAAAGTGAACTCGAAAATCCTGCATAAATTCATAATAAACAACAGTATCAGGGGATTTACTGGTGGTTTCCAGAAATTTTTGTAAACCTGCTCGGGTAACATTATCCACGCATGGAGTTCCCAAAACATAAAGTTTTTCTAATCCTAATTCCTTCTCAACTGCCCTTAATGCTTGGATTTGACAGCCCACCCCAATTACTAACAGACGCTTCATTTTTGACTGTTCAATTTGTTCTAATACCGATAAATTTGGGGATAATGTAGGTTTATTAACCTTAGCTGCTAAAATTTCTTCTGGAGTTCTAGCAATCACGGGTTGAGGTTGAAAACGATCTTCTTTGCTATTCTGAACACAAACCACACCTTCCACTAACCCACGGTTAAGCATTTCAATAGCAATGGTACTTACAATTCCCGTCCATTGGGCGCCCTCGATAGGTTCTTTTTTTCGAGCTTGCATCATATCTTGATGCACCCCAAAATAGACATCATCCCAATTATCTAAATTGCGGCGACGTCCATGAGCTTCTGTTTCTAATTCGGCAATTTGTTGATTCAGAAACGCACAGGCTTCTTTAACATAATGAATATAATAGGTATCGCACAGACCGCACTCGCTACAGAGTTCTTTCGCCGGGCGACGACTACCGGGTTTCATACCTTTAGCTTTGAGATGTTTGGCGGGCTCTTGTAGTGAAGTCATAAGAAAAGGGTGGGAGTGTGGAAACTCAGTGTCTTCAGACCTGAGAGGAAACACGACACAGGGGAATTTATTCTCCTTGAAATATTAGTTTACCAAATGGTGCGGATCTTCAATATATTTTTTAACAGTTTCACTGTAGTTGATTAACATAAAGATGTCAACAAAGTCTTGATGGTCGAGTCAATGACTAAAACAATTAAAAAAATGGGGGTGTAGCAAATTTTACATTGTTTTCGCCATCGGGCAATCCGAACTATTTTAGTCCTATTTTGTTTAGGGGGAATGGTACGATTATTTCCCTATTTTATTCCTATTCATGCAGCAGATATTCAACAAAAAGATGTAGCTTTTGAATTTAGCGATCGCAATAATTTACCATTAGGAACAATTTTAAGTTCCGATCAAAATCATACTGCAATTGTTCCTTTAAGTCAAGTTTCACCCCATTTTATTCAAGGAATTATTGCCGCCGAAGATAAACGCTATTATCAACATGGGGCGGTTGATTCTGTTGCCCTGATTCGTTCTATTTTAGAAGCCTTTCAAGCCAAAAAAATTGTTAGCGGTGCGTCTACTATTACCATGCAATTAGCGAGATTATTAGAACCCGCACCTCGAACATTGTCAAATAAATTTGGCGAAATTTGGTTATCTTGGCGACTCACCGCCGGAATGAATCAACAGGAAATATTAGAAAATTATATTAATCGTTTACCAATGGGAGGTAATTTATATGGCGTTGAAGCAGCAGCAAAAACCTATTTTAATACTTCTGCATCGGAGTTGAATTTAGCCCAAGCAAGTCTATTAGCCGCCCTTCCCAATGACCCCACAGACCTAAATCCTTATTATAATTTATCCTCCTTAAAAAAACGTCAAAATTATGTATTAAAAAGAATGATTGAAGATGGATATATTACCACTATTCAAGCGGAACGCGCCTATGAAGAAAAGTTACAATTCCAACCCCAACAACAAGGAATTATCGCCGCCCCCCATTTTCTATTTTTGCTAACCGAAAAGTTAACAAATTCCATCCCCCCTTCCCCGATTAATCAGGGGAGTATTTATCCAGAAATAACCCCTAATTCTCCCCCCATTAATAAGGGAGGGCTGGGGGGGGTCAGAGAGTCAACCTATAAAATTAAAACCACAATAGATCGCCCGTTACAACAATTTATTGAAGCCCAAATTCAACAAATTATTATCAGTTTAAAAGATCATAATGTTCATCATGCTGCGGCTTTAGTTATTGATAATCATACCGGGGAAGTATTGGCTTATGTGGGTTCTCCCGATTATTTTAATAACGATAAATTCGGGCGAAATGATGGTGTTCAAGCCTTACGACAACCCGGATCAACCTTGAAACCATTTTTATATGAATTAGCCTTATCAAAAGCCATTATTAAACCCCATACCATATTAGCAGATGTTCCTAGTTATTACGCAATTCCAGGGGCAAAACTCTACAGTCCAACGGACTACAGCGAAACATTTTTAGGCCCGGTGCGGGTACGGGTAGCGTTGGCAAACTCTTTAAATGTTCCCGCAGTCAAAGTATTAGAAAAAGTCACTGTTACCGTATTTTTAGAACGATTAAAACAATTAGGATTTCAACATTTAACTCATACTCCTGATTATTATGGTTTAGGATTAACTTTAGGGAGTGGAGAAGTCAGTTTATGGGAATTAGCCCAGGCTTATTTAATTATGGCAAATCAAGGTAAAATAATCACACCTAATGTGATCATAAATCAAGCTAGAAATATCAAAAATTCTGCACTTTCTATTGATGCTCCTGTCACTTGGCAATTAATCACAAATATGTTAAGTGATGCCCATGCAAGATCCCATTCTTTTGGGATTGATTCTGTCTTGAATTTACCCTTTCCAGTTGCAGTTAAAACCGGAACTTCTTCCAATTATCGAGATACTTGGACAGTGGGTTTTACCACAGATTATACCGTAGCAACTTGGGTAGGAAATTTTGACGGTCAAGGTATGGAAAATGTATCTGGAGTGACGGGTGCTGCACCATTATGGAACCGAATTTTATTGCATTTACACGAAACAAAAGAACCTGCTAATTTTCCCGTCCCAGAAGGGTTAATTCAGTTACCAATTTGTGCAACTACCGGGTTACGTCCGACGAAAGATTGTTCCGGTGGAATAGTATTAGAATATTTTGATCCCAAAGCTATCGCCGAATATGAGAAAAAATCTCCTAAATCAGTTTTAAATTCTGAATATAATGAATGGTTATCTCGACAATCTCATCCTCAGTTAACCCAAAATCAGTTAAAAATTATTTCTCCTCAAGTTGATGATTATTTTGTGATTAATTCGGGAGAAACTGCTAAGTTAGAATTTAAAATTACTGGTAATTCTCAACAGTCGGTGGAATGGTGGTTAAATGGAGAAAAATTAAATTCTCAGTCTGATAATTCTCTGTTTTGGCAATTACAACCTGGACAATGGACATTAACAGTTAAACAAGGTACTCAACAGGATAGTGTTCAATTTCAAGTGCAAAAAGCCGATAAAAAACCCTATCGTCGTGGTTTTTCGATTGTCAATACTAATAAATAGGTTTGGATAATTTATGGCTCTAATTAACTTCTAGCTATATCGGTTAATTGTAGTGAATCATACAGATTTTTTTCTTTACAAAACCTTTATAATCCTATACAGATTCTTTTCCAATCCTTTACCCAATTGTGGATTGAGATTTGTAAAGTATAAAATAGACAACCGAAAAAATACGGTTGTATTGTCCCTCAACAAATTAAAATATGCGTAACTTGATTTCTTCTGTGTTTAACCCTCTCCGTAAATGGTTGGATAGTGTGGATATTCATAACCCTGATTTGGCGTTGTTTGTATATCGGGTAATTCCAGCGCAGTGTCCGTTTGCCAGGGATATTAAACTATTTGGACATACCATTTTACACATTCCTCCCCTGTGCAAATTCAATCCTTTATATGAAGAATTAATGGGTTTGCGGTTTCGGGCAATGTGTTATTTAGTCGATGACTGTGGCATGACCATTTAACCCTTGAAATTATAGCAGTAGTACCGGACTGTTAGGACAAAAACAGATGCTTTGTTGCCTGTTGCGGTTTTTCCTATTCCCTTCTATCCGTATTTTTCAATAGCAGGTCGAACTAAAATAACTGTGCATTGACAGTTTTTAGCGATCGCTTCTGGAATATTACCTTGAATTACTTGTCGTAACATTCCCTCTCTACTTGCCCCTAATACAATCACATCACATTGATCTTTATCCGCTAAATCAATCACCGCTTCCGATACGGAATTAGAACAAACATTACTAAAAATTACCTCCGTATTTAAACGATGACTTAAATTTTCCGAATCTTGGTTAAAATCCTTGATTTCCTCTGTAGAAATCAGAGTTTTAACTACCCGAAAAAGACAAATTTTTGGAGAAAAACTTAACTTAATTAGTGCGGGTAAAAGCTGCACCGAAACTGAATTTGCTAGGGTGTCCCTAACGGGAACTAACCAACGATGCCAAGCCAAAACCGGGCAAGTATTAGGATCGGAATTAGTATTAGTTTGAGGATCGTGAGGTGTTTGATTTTGACCCCATTTTATCAGCATAACTTGGCAGGGAACTAGACGAATAACCGCATCCATCACATTACCAAAAATTCGATCTGGGGCTGATATATCCCCATGCCAACCCATTAATAATAAATCAATATGTTCCTCTTGAGTTGTTTCTAAAATCGCTTGGGCAACATCATGGGCAACTCTAATTTGAGTATGAACAGAAATCTTTGAATTCTGCCCTAAACGTTCAGCTTGTTGTAATAAACGCCGACTTTTTGTTAACCTAACTAAAGTTTCTGAAGGAGATTTACTATAGGGAATAGTAATCACTGTGATACATTCTAATTCATAATTGCGTTCCTGGGCGATCGCCACGGCAACTTTTAATAATGCCGGGGCAGTTTGGGGGTTATATAATGATACTAATAAACGACCATTTCCGGTTTGTGGCCCCCTAGTTTGATAGGCAATATAAGAAGATTCATAATGTCGCCCGACTTGGGTTTTTTCCCCATTAATCTGCCCTAATTCCGCTCGAATAATATCACTGCGAGTAATAATTCCCACTAAATGATGATGTTCTATAACGGGTAAACGACTTAATTTATAATGACCCAATAAATATAAAACATGAGTTAAATTATCATCGGGATTAACAGTAATTGGTTGAGTAGTCATTAACTGATTAATCGGAGTATGATTAGGTAATTGACGATTACTAATTTGGGCTAAATCCGTTTGGGTAATAATTCCGACTAATTTGCCATTTTCAACTACAGGAAATCCGCGATGAGGGGATTTTGCAAAGGCTTCAATCACCTGTTCTAAAGTCAAATTACCTGCTAAGGTTTCGACATTTCTTTGCATAACATTAGCTGCGCGTAAATTCTCCAATGCCCCATCAATTGGGTGATCGGATTTTAGTTCAATTCCACTCAATTTTAATAACTGATCATAGAGAGATTCAGGATCAATTTTTTCCGCAATTAAATATGCTACAACAGAAGAAATCATTAATGGTAAAACCAACCCAAAATCCGTTGTAATTTCAAACACAATTACAACAGCCGTCATCGGTGTTCTCGCCACAGCACAGAAAAAAGCCCCCATTCCCGCAAAGGCAAAAACCATGGGTTGGTCAATTCCTAACATTAATTCAGATTCCCAGGTTCCGACTAAATGACCTAACGCCGAACCCAATACTAAAGAAGGGGCAAATAGTCCCCCAGGTGCGCCGGAACTGGCTGCAATTATAGTTAGAATAAAATGAGCCGTAAATACTAAAGCACTGGTTTCCCAGGACAATTCTCCACTTAAAATTAATTGCCTAATTCCGGTATTATTCCTAAAAGAAAGAGGCAATAATGATACGACTAAACCTGATAATAACCCGGCAACTGCCATGCGTTGAGGTAATCCCCAACGTAATACTCGGCGATTAAATTTTGACCCGGAAATAATACTCCGACTAAAAATTGCTCCTAAAACTCCCGCTAAAATTCCTAATAGAATAAATAACGGAATTTCTCTGGCATAAAGTAATCGATCATGTACGGTTTCTAATATAATAGTTTTTGTGGCGCTATCACTAAATTCTTGACCCCCTAATAAACGGGAAACCACCGCACCAATAAAAGAGGCAATAATCGCCGGGCCGAGGGTAATTCCTGACACATCATGCAGCAGTTCTTCTACTACAAATAACACCCCGGCAATCGGAGCATTAAATCCAGCGGCTAATCCGGCCGCGGCACCACAAGCGATTAATTGACGTCGATAATTCGGAGAAGTGGGAACCCAACGACTAATCCAAGCAGCTAAAGCGGCACCAATTTGGACAGTCGGCCCCTGACGTCCTAAAGTTAACCCAGAACCCATCGTAAACATCGTGCCAATAAGTTTAGCAAATGCCACTCGAAAGTCAAGGGAAATCGGTTCTCCCGCCAATGCTGCTTTTACTTGTGGAATCCCACTTCCGGCGGTTTCTGGTGCTAATCTTTCTACTAAAAAACCCGTTAATAAACCCCCGATTAATCCAATGATGGGAAGCAATATCCAAGCGGGAATCGCAGAATTTAAGGATGTGGAAATTCGTAAAGAACCTAACCAACCCGCACCTTCTTTTAATATAAATGCGGCTAAACCGGAGACTAAACCAATTAAACCCGCTTCAATAATGGCAAAACGTTTCGGGGTCGTGGGTGATAAAATTTTGGAGAACAGAACAGAAACTTCTCTGGAGATAGAGATGCGCCACATAATCAGTCATCAGTTAACAGTGTAAGAGGTATAGCAACCGCCAAGGCAGTTAGGACACCAGACGGATATTGGAACCCAGACGGTGAAGTATTTTCCCCCGGTGTTCCCTCCCTCCCTAGCCCCCCGTGCACGGCAGGTTGGGGGGCTGTTCCCTGCTATATCAGTCAACAGTCAACAGTTATCAGTGTAAGAGGTATCAGTCATCAGTTAACAGTAAAGAGTTCATTGTTAATACTTGTAGGCTGAAAACAGTTAACTGTAAACTTCTTAACTGATAACTGTTAACTGTTAACTGATGACTGATTTAACGACCCGTTGAATCACATCATCAATTGTTAAATTGTCCGTTTGAATTTCCATCGCATCAGCGGCTTTTCTCAAGGGTGAAATAACTCGATTACTGTCAAGCCGATCGCGCTCGGCAATATCCTGTTCTAATTGT
>Ga0208358_1000025_pt1 | contig 46063 bp, 32 predicted proteins | sample LakMenEpi10Aug09_FD_150685 | JGI IMG/M metagenome (GOLD analysis project Ga0208358, IMG submission 150685) | Freshwater microbial communities from Lake Mendota, WI - 10AUG2009 deep hole epilimnion (SPAdes) | ecosystem: Environmental > Aquatic > Freshwater > Lake > Epilimnion/Euphotic zone ... | reverse complement strand
CAAGGTTGACTGCATTGACAGCGGACAAAATTGACGTCGTTGACGTTGTTGACGGCGAAAACCAATGAGGTCAACTTCATCAACAATGTCCGCAGTCAATACCGTCAATGCCGTCAATAAGGTCAATGCCGTCCAAACCTCTTGCGTCCGCCTGCCGGCGGACGGCGCAGAAGAATGTGCCTACAACGATATGGTTGGATTATCTGAGGCGTTGGTATTTTGTTTTGTATTTTTCGTACAGATCGGTGTGTTTGCTCGACAGATCCACTTTGCGACCTTGGATCCACGCGTGCTCAACGGCGGTGGCCGTTTCGAGGATATCGCCATTGCTGATGAAGATCGAAGCATCTTTGCCGGCTTGAAGAGAGCCAACTCGATCGGCTACACCGAAAATTTCGGCTGGTGACAAAGTGATCGAACGTAGAGCCACTTCTGGATCGAGTCCAAATCCGCATGCTGCCGCAGCGTTGTAGGGTAGATTGCGGACCCCTGAGGCACCAAAACGGCCTTCGCTGGCGATGCTAAAGCGGATTCCTTCGGTTTGAAGTTTCGCTGGCAAAGCGTACATGGAGTCATAAGCCGCATCGCGTCGGCTAGGAAGTCGATACACCGCAGAGAGCACTACTGGAATATTGGCTTCCTTGAGCAGTTGACTGCAGTGTGCCGCATCGGCACCACCGTAGAGAATCATCTTTAGGCCGTGGAGTTGACAAAACGCGACTGCCGTTTGGATCTGCTTGAGCGAGTTGGCTACGATCATCACGGGCGTTTTTCCCTCGACGATCGGAATCATCGCTTCGAGACGCATATCGATGCTCGTTTTGGGATCCGAAGCTTTGGCTTTCATGTAAGCTCGCGTCTCGCGAATAATCTCGTGAAGAGGACTAAGCCGATCCGAGCTTTCTGGCTCGCCCGACTCGGCATCTCGCTGGCCTCGGGGGCCTCGTCCACGTCCTTGCGCACCACTGAATCGAGGCCATTGGATGGTCATGGATGTATCGGCTCGCACGGTCATGTCCTCCCAAGTCCATCCGTCGAGTTGCATCACAGCAGCACGCCCCGAGATCAAACCTCCCGTGGGACTTACCAGCGAGAAGAGCACTCCGTTGGCTCTGGCTACGGGAATCGCCTCGGAGTCAGGATTGAAAGCCGTCGCGGCCCGTACGTTTGGATTGAGGCTGCCGACTTCGGCATTATCGACCGACGCATTGATCGAGTCGACTTCGACAAGGCCAAGGTAGGAGAGAGAATCGAATAGGCCTGGATAAACATGTTTACCTTGGGCATCGATGACTTCGTAACTCTCCTGGGCAGCGATGACCGGTTCAATCTGCGCGATCTTACCCTCCTTGAGCAGGATGCAATGGTTGATCAGGGTGCCGTTGGACACCGTGTGCAAAACAGCATTTTGTATTAGGATCGGCTTGGTTTGCGGAGCTCCCGGGATTTGGTCTGAGCCCAAAGCCAGGTGAGCCAAGGTCAGGACCAGCAACGAGGAATAAAGCGATACGAAGGATTGGTACATTTTGAAAGATAAAAAGTTAGTTGTTGTCATGTTGGAAATTATTCGTGGTCCTCATGATGCTGCTCATCGTGATGGTGGTGGCAATATTCGTCGTGGTTTGGCCAGAGGCGTGAAGGGTCATCAGCCAGGGAGCTGCGATCGCCGGAAGCCTCACCGCTTTCGAGTACTTTTTGCACCAGCTTGCTGTGGATCTGAGCGTCGCGAATTCTCATCTGTGCGTCTGTTTGTCGATCAAAGTACTTGCGACCATCGATCCAAGTCTGTTCGCATCGCGAACGAACCGATAGTGGAGACCCGCTCCAGAGAACAAAGTCAGCGTCCTTTCCGATTTCCAGAGATCCAACCTGTTTATCGATACGAAGTTGTTTGGCTGGATTGAGAGTCACGAATTGAAGGGCCGAGTGAGGATCAACCCCTCCGTATTTGACCGCTTTGGCGGCTTCGTGATTCATGTGTCGTCCGAGTTCTGCGTCATCGGAGTTAAACGAGACGACGATCCCCTGCTGGTGCATCAAGGCTCCGTTGTGAGGGATCGCGTCGTAGACTTCGAGTTTGTAAGCCCACCAATCGGAGAACGATGAGGCAGTCGCACCGTGTTTAGCGATCGCTTCGGCAACTTTGTATCCTTCGAGGATGTGCTGGAGCGAACCGATGGTGATTCCATATTCATCGCAAACGCGGATGAGAGCCAGGATCTCGTCTTGTCGATAACTATGGCAGTGGATCCAACGCTCTTTGCGTAAGATCTCGGCGATGGCATCGAGTTCCAAATCGCGACGTGGAGGCAGCCCATTAGGTGCCAAATTCCACTGCTTCCAATTCCTCTCGTACTCCCGAGCGGCATTGAAACGTTCTCGGAAGAGTTGTTCTACCCCCATACGGCTCTGAGGGTAACGAGTTCGGCTCGTGTCAGTCCAGTTGCTCTGCTTGACGTTTTCACCCAGAGCGAACTTGATACCCGCTGGTGCTCCTTGGAACTTGAGTTCTTCGTAGGGCCTTCCCCACCGCAGTTTGATCACTTGGTTTTGCCCACCGATGGGGTTGGCAGAACCGTGCAAGATATTGGAGGAAGTCAGCCCGCCCGCGAGTTGACGGTAAATCGTGACGTCTTCGGCGTTGATGAAATCTCCGATACGGACTTCTGCGGTGACCGCTTGGGTGCCTTCATTCACACCGCTGTCGGTAGCCATGTGGGAATGGCAATCGATGAGTCCAGGGCTGACTTCGTATTTTGATCCATCGATGATTTGAGCACCTTCAGGCACCGGCAGATCGATCCCGATTGCATCGATCTTTCCATTCCTGACAATCATATCTGCATCGCGTAGGATACCTGTGGGCCCACCAGTCCAAAGGATTGTGTTTTGAATGACCAAGACTTGTGGTTGTTCAGGGATCGATTCGAGTCCAAAGGATGCCAACGGATATCGCATCGTTGAAATCAGTGCCGACTCCTTTTCTTTGCTATCCTTGTCCTTTTTGGAGTCATTGTTCTTGTCTTCCTTTTTTGGTTCGTCCGACGGGGCTTTGGTACCTCGGACAGTCCACTGGGTGCCATCGGGAAGTTGGATGGTTCCGACGAGTGCTGGTGGATGATCACCCGTGCCGATCAGGGCCATCGATACTAGAGCGACATTTGAATCGGAGGATTCGGATTTTTCTGGGTTTGGATCGGCTGCGGAATTTGCGAGAAGTTCTTTGGCTGACGTTTTGGCGCTAAGAGTCAGATCCGACCATCGCGTTGCGGTCGTCTTGATCGATCGATGGGTGTCTTTCTTCGGTTCTTCTTTGGTCTCGTTGGGTTTTGGCGCCGCATCTTTTGGCGCCGCATCGTTTGCTGCTGCATCTTTCGCTGCTGCGGGTTCCTTGCCTGCATCCTCAGCGGGTGCTTTGGCGGGTGGCTCGGGCAAAGGTGGCACAAGGAGCGTAGCGGCAACTTTTTTCAGTGAGTCTTTGATGGAGACTTGGAATTTTTCAAAGGGTGGTTTGATCGGCTCGCCTAGAGTTCGAGCGTCGAGGATAGCGATATCCCAGAGTCCATCGATATCCTTTTCATTTTTGTAAGCCGCAGCGGGTCGATTGCCTCGCACCCAGACTTCTTCGATACGTGTTTTTTGGTCCCACAGATCGCCGTTAGCGATGATGATATTGGCCCAGTAGCCTGGGCGGATTTTCCCGATTTGATCGGCCACTCCCAAGAGTTCAGCCGGTTTGGTGGTCACTGCCGCAAGCGCCTTGGTCGGATCGAGTCCTCGCGTGATAGCCTTACGGATTTGAGCGACAAACTCTGATGGATCAGACAACCCGCTGGAGGTCAAGACGAAGGGGACTCCTGCGCGATCCAATCGAGCTGGGTTTTCTGGAGCGATCTCCCAGTGCATGAGTTCTTCGAGTTCGGTGTCCAAGACCGCTTCGATCGTGCCGACGTTAGGTGGCTTAGGAAAGTTCACTGGGAGAATGAAGGTTCGACCTGTTTTGGAAATCAGATCCATGAGTTGGTATTCTTGGCCGGAGCCCTTGAGCAGGATCTTCAAACCAAACTCTTTGGCAAAGGAATCGGCTCGAAGTGCGTATTGTTCGTTAGGGGTATCGAAGATGAAGAGTTTGCCCGATGCGATATGTTGCTGGATCGAATCAAGGGCGGTATCCGATTCGGGTTTAGGCAAATCTGGCGACGCGCGATAAGCTCTCATGGCAGCGTCGTACCATTGGGTATCGAGAAACGTTTGTCGAGCAAGAGCCACGGCCCCCATGGGACTCGATGGATAGCTGGCAGATCCTCGGTTACGAGAAACCGTCAATCTCACGTGCATCGTCGTGTCGCTTCGAAGCACATTGGCGGCCAGCGGCGAATCCGAGGTCATTGCAAGGACGCTTGTTCCCTTGATGATCCCGTCCTTAGGGGCGAACAGCCCGGTCGTGATCCCAGCACGTCGAAGGGCTTGGAGATTCGATAGGGATTCGGCGGTAGTGGCTACTGAGCGTTGGGGGGTGATTTCCGGGTTCCAGTGGGGCGTACCGCCCTTGGCGGCAAACTCTGGCAAATCGGTTTCGAGTCCGACGTCGATCAAACCTGAGTAGATTGACTTGCCGGCCATATCGATCACGCGAAGGCCTTCGCGAGGCTGGATCGAAGTACCGACTTGGATGATCTTGCCGTTTTCGATCCAGATCGATGCCGATTCGAGAACGACGCCTGGTTCAAGAATGACGCGGGCGTTGGTCAGAAGAAAGTCGTTGATTTTATGATCGGCGATGCCGACATCGGGTCGGGTGTCCGTTCGCTGAGCCAGGGCGATCGATGGAGCTAGGAATAGCAGGAATATTAAAGTAGCAGCAAGCAGTGCGCGGTTCATGAATAGGTTCGAAGATTGTGTACGGAAGAATCGGGTCGGATCGGATCGATCCAAACAGTGTGATTCAAGGCTTTCGATTTGTTCAGGGTCTAGAGGTCACCTCGGCCCGTTTCGGTGAAATAATTTGATCCGCAAAAGCCAAATGCACCGACTTTAACGGCCCGAGGCTATCTTAGACCCGCTCAGCTATAGCCCAAACCGTAGAATCCGTTTAGGATGGAAATGAGATTTTGCAGTTTTGGTCGGAGGATCCATGCCGGCCATTTTGGGCTCTTGAGCAATCGGTTGACTTATGCCAATCTACGTTTACGAAGAGATCCGAGAGGACGGCACCGACGGTGCAACTTACGAATTTTTTCAGCAGATGAGCGAAGCACCTTTGGAGCGACATCCGGACACGGGTGTTCGGATTCGAAGGATTCCAGCCCGGACTGCGATCGGTGGTTTGTGGTCCGATGGAGCGATGAAAAAATCCGTCAGTGATGACAAACTGGCCAAGCATGGATTTACCAAGTATGTCAAGTCTGGGGATGGTCGTTATGAGAAGACCCTTGGGGATGGGCCTTCGATGATTTCCCCCGATTGATCCACTGATCCACGACCGACGTGAAAGGTTGCGCAAGTGCTGGAATTGCTTAAAAAAACCAAGGCAAAGATCGGGATCATTATGGGATCCCAAAGCGATTGGTCGACGATGCGTGAAGCTTGTGCCATTCTCGATCAATTCCATGTCGAGTATGAGCACTTGGTCGTCTCGGCACACCGCACTCCGCAGTGGATGTTTGAGTACGCCCAAGGAGCCGAGGGTCGAGGGCTCAAGATCATTATCGCTGGTGCGGGGGGAGCGGCACATTTGCCCGGGATGGTTGCAGCCAGCACGCTCTTGCCGGTCTTGGGAGTCCCGATTCAGAGCAAAGCTCTTTCGGGATTGGATTCCCTCTTGAGCATCGTTCAAATGCCCGGTGGAGTTCCAGTTGGAACATTGGCGATCGGTACAGCGGGCGCCAAAAACGCCGCTCTTTTGGCCGTACGGATCTTGTCCCTCCAGGACGAGAAGCTCAAGCATCGGCTTGAGGAGTTTCATAAAAAGCAAACCCAGGGTGTGATGGATGACGTCGTTCCGCGTGACCAGTGATCGAAACAAGGTCGTTTTGCCCGGGGGTACGATCGGAGTCTTTGGGGGCGGGCAACTCGGTCGTATGTTTTGCCAAGCGGCACAGAGGCTTGGATACCAAGTCGTCGTTTATACCGACGAGGCAGAGAGTCCTGCGGCACAAGTTGCGGCTCAAAGCATTGTGGCCGATTACCGGGATGTCGATTCGGTCAAGTCCTTTGCCAAGAGGATTGATGTCGCGACCCTTGAGTTTGAAAACATACCGTTAATCGCCGTCGAGACGGCTCAGGAGTTTGTTCCAATACGGCCAGGCCATCAGGTTCTAGCCGTTGCACAAAACAGGCTCAAAGAGAAGTCCACCCTCAGGGACTTTGGATTTCCCGTAACGCCCTTCCATGAGGTTCGCAGTTATAGCGATGTTTTGAGCGCCGCGGGCTTGCTCGGTTGGCCTATGGTCATCAAAACAGCTTCCGGCGGATATGATGGCAAGGGTCAGCGAAAAGTCAGCAATGCAACCCAGGGAAACGATGCATTGGAATTGTTAGGGCCCGAGCCATTGATCGCTGAGAAATGGATCGAGTATGTTGCTGAAGTATCGGTATTGGTTGCGAGAAATCCGGCTGGCCAAGTTGAGGCTTATCCGATGTTCACCAATTCGCATCGAAACCACATTTTGGATTTGACGACAGTGCCGGCTAGCGGTGAGCTTTGTCATGTGCAGGCTAAGGCATTAGAGATTGCCAAGGGGATTGCCGAGTCGCTTGTGCTCGAGGGCTTAGTGTGTGTAGAGATGTTTGTTGACAAGGATGGGGCATTGATGGTCAACGAGCTTGCGCCGCGTCCGCACAATTCCGGGCACTTGACCATCGAGGCTTGCGCGGTGAGTCAATTCGAACAACAGGTTCGTGCCGTGTGCAATTTGCCCCTTGGAGATGCCTCGGTGTGTCGCCAAGCGGCCATGGTCAATCTCCTGGGGGATCTTTGGACGGGAGACAAGGCTCCGGATTGGACGAAGATCTTGGCACGTAGAGATGCGCACTTGCATCTCTACGGCAAAGCCCAAGCTAGGTCGGGTCGCAAGATGGGGCACTTGACGGTATTGGCTGACAGTGCCCTTGAAGCGGCGAGGCTTGCCATAGAGCTGCGCGGTCAGTGAATCTATCGAGAGTTCGATCGGCCCGCTAACGGGTCGGATAACCGTTGCTGTAGGACGGGTTTTTACCCATCAATTCATTGCGACGGGGTTCGGCCAGCGGGTTAAAGAATCCGGGAGGCCGTCCACCGACGACGCTCGGTGCGATATCGTTCAGAGGATACGGATCGAATTCTGCGGCTTTGGCCTTCTGACGATCGATCGAGCCGAGTCCGAAGCGTTCGGTGTATCGGGATGCTTGGCAACCGCTAAGTAGCAAGCAGGTTAAGACGGATCTTAGGATCCATCGCTGAGCGACACTTGAGTCTTTGCCTTTTATCATGATGGGCATCCTTACCCGATGAACTCTTGAATCCTGAACGTTAGGTTCTTCGAGCCGGTTCTTGGGCGACCAAAGGTCCAAGCAGACTCGCCTGGAGTGTATCGACATGTACCAAATTTCCGCTAGATCATTTTGAGGGGGAAATCCTTCCTATAGGCTCCACGATTGACGGTTATAACACCTTCGCGAGCTATCAGGTTTGGCCGGTTCTCGGCTAGCTTGCTTGGGTTACATATGCGAAAGGCTTTGAAAAGATCGGCCCGTTCGATACGATAGAACTCAGCGGGCCGCGCCCTTTGTTTTGGATCTATAGGGAGACCTCCAGTTCGATGCCACTTCTAAAAAAAGAGAAGGACATTTTCCCAGAGAATCTTTTCGAATCTTTGGAATCGCTTGTCGCACAAGACGGTCGCAGTTGGTGGGCCATGCAAACGCTTCCTCGCTGTGAGAAGAAGCTCATGCGAAGCCTCATCAAGGAAGAGATTCCTTTTTATGCACCTGTAGTGGAGAAGCGATACCGAAGCCCGCAAGGTAGAGCTCGAACGGCTTTCGTTCCATTGTTTACCAACTACGTATTTCTATACGGCGACCAGAAAACCAGGTACGACGCGATTGCCACCGGGTCGGTTTGCAAGACATTGCAGGTTTCTGACCATGTTGAGTTTGTGGAGGATATCTCTCGGATCCACAGAGCGATACAAACAGGTGAGCCGATATTCCCTGAAGCGAAACTCGAACCGGGAGATCCAGTTAGGATCAAGTCGGGTCCTTTCAAGGATTTCGAGGGGATTGTCATTCGTCGTGAGAACCAACTTCGCTTGCTGATCTCTGTGCGCTGCATGGGTCAGGGTATCAGTGTTCAGCTCCATGATTATCAGATCGAGGCCCTTTCTCGGCAGACCAGCGGTCTTGGCGTTGAACAAGCACTGCAAGAGTCAATCCCACCAAAGAGACCCCAAGGGCCAAGCACCAAAGGTTGATCCACGGCTTAGACGTAGCGATGCCCAGGGGGAATCGATTCAGGAGAGCCGAAGCCCACTGGGAGCAGAATATGCCAGCGGTTTGAGCCAAGGCGATCGTTGCAAGTCCCGTGACTTGAGGCCTAATCGCATGAGCGTTTTCGTTGCAGGAAACTTGAAACGGACAGTTCAGGGCCATGGCCAGTGCTAAAACTCCGAAAATAGGCCAACCGGCTTGAGCGATCAAACATCCGATGAGCAAAAGCATCCAGCCAAGCGGACCGACGAACAAAAGATGCTTGCGAAGCTTTGGCATAAACGGCAGGCACACCAGCAGAACCGTCTCGAGCATGATGCATGTGGCGAACAGATAGTAACCAAGATCCCCAAAATGGGTCGTCAGAAACTCGTGCGAATAAAGGCCGAAAGCACCTTCACAAAAGGAGGTTAAGCTCACCAAGACGATCAGTGCTTGCCATCGCCACGGTTGCGACGAAGCTGCTGCTTGCGTAGTTTGTTTTTCTTCGATCTTTTCCGAAGTGTTGTGACTCGATGGTTTTTTAGTCACGGAAAAACTTCCAAGCAAAAGGGTTCCAGCGATAAATGCGATATGAGCCAAAGCGCAAGTGGCGGCCAAAAACAGGTGGTACTCAAGCACCATCGTTTCATCTGAGAGGACTGCAGCCGTTGCGAGGATAGCGACCATGTAGCCGGCGCTACCGGCGGCTCGAGCCGAATAGGAATGACTGCCTAGATTAGCCACTGCAAGATGATTCAAAAGATTCATGCAGCAAGCGTGCGCGCAGGCGAGCATTAGTAAGCATATTGCGGTTTCGATAAATCCGGGCAAGACATTGCGAGCGGCTTGGTAATTGGCCAACTGGATACCCAGAACCAATTGCAAGACTCCAGCGCTTAGTGCGGCGGCCAGAAGCAATCGTCCGGGATACTTAGTCCATTGCCTTCGCTCTGCAAACCTAAAAAGAAAAAAGGTTAAGACTCCTGCCACTGGGATTAAGCTTGCAAGGACACTTGCTACGGACGCGGTGTGTATCTGTCGCAGATGGGTCTGCAATGGGAAGACAGCGAAGCCCAGCGAGAGGAAGTGGAGGAAGAATGCTCCACTGGTCAGAAGCCAGCGATTGAGTCGATTCGGTTGAGTTTCGAGCGATTCCATTCAAGCTTTCTTGGGCTAAAGTGGCGCATTGAGACTGTAATGTTCTTGCCACTGCGACTTGGAGATCACTTTGGTGTATTCCTCGAATATTTCGGGGCTCTTGAAGTCCAGTTTTTTGAGAGTTTCCACCGTAAAGAAATCGGAGAAGAATCGTTCTCGTTGCGCGATGCTTCGTACTCCATCACTGGATTCTTTGTCGAAGAGATCGTTGAGGGACTGGGTGATTCGCTCGATCTCCTTGACTCTATTTTGCATGGTTCGTTGGATCTCTTGGTCGATCCGAATGTCCAGTGGTTTTGGGTCGGGATCAACGGGGGGTTCCTGAGGAAGCTGGATCTCGAGTGGTGTTCCTAGATAGTTTTTCAGCAGACTTCGTAGTCTCGGATCGGTGCTGATCGATACGTGGTCGAACTCGTGTTGCAAGAGCGGAGATTTCCATGGATCTTTGGGATCGAAGGTCGATAGGATAAAAACCCGATGGGCAAGCTTCAGGTCTGTTAGCTGGATCTTTGCAACAACAACGACTGTAGGTTCCAGGGAGTCTCGTGCGACGGTTCTTCGTGTGCCGATTATTCGGTATCTGTATTGGTAGTCGAAGGTAAACTTCGCTAGACCTTGTTTTTTCCTTGCAGCCAACTCGCGATCGTCGGCCTCGAAGGAGACATCGCCCAGATCGATCAATCGCTTGATTCCAGGTGGTGCCGATTCGATCCACCGAGAGTGACGTTCTTTGAGGGAGTCTTGAGCCCAGACCAAGTTCGGTAAAAGCATCCACAAGCAAGCTCTGGTGAGCCAGGCAGCGAGCTTGAAGAAATCCATTTCCATCGGTGCAGAAAGGAGCAAGGGGAACAGCGGTTTTTGGAATTCAAAGCGGTTTAGACACCGATGAAGCCTTGATTAAATCACACCAGTGCCCCTTGGTGCTAGCCAGGAACTCCAAAGATCAGTAAAACTTGTGAATCTTGATGCACTTTCATGGGGAAAAAGGATGGCGAAAAAAGCAAGGCAAAAGTCGGTTGAGGAAGAGGTCGTCAAGGAGGTTCCGATCAAGGGTCGGGATGTCGAGACGATGACCAAGCTGCAGCGACTCGCAGCGGCGGTGGCCGAGGTGGCCAAGAAGCGGCGAGATCCTTATTTGGATGTCCCGTCTCGATCTTTGTCCAATTCGCACTACAACCGCCGAAAACGGCTCATCGAAATGGGGGGTAAGACGAATCGAAGAGAGCTTTTTAACCTTAATCAAGCTCGAGCTTATATGCAGACGATCCTCGTCGGGAGTGGTTGTTCGAGATTGATTCGTCAAGGCAAATCGACGAGTATCCGGGGCATGTACTACATGCTCAAGCATAACATCGAGGGGACCAAGGAAAACACCTTCGAGGATCAGAGCGAGTCGGACACAATCATCGAGGATTTGGAAGTCATCACCGGAGCGATGCGGGAGGAACTCCATTTGTATGCAGAGCCCCGTGGAAATCTGGCCGGTCCGCTGGTGGTTATCGACGGAGAAAACGAGTTGGACGCATCGCGGATGGGAGCTGCCGGCTACCCGATCCCCAGTATCGTCGAACCTGACCGCTTGAAGATCAAAAGATGCGACGCAAAGTTTATCTTGCATGTCGAAAAGGGTACGGTTTGGCAACGCTTCAACGAGGACAAGTTTTGGCAGAAGCACAAGTGCATCGTTTCGCACGGAGCCGGTCAGCCATCGCGCGGTGTTCGACGGATGCTCTATCGTTTGCACACCGAATACAAGCTACCGGTTTTTTGCCTATTGGATAATGATCCGTGGGGATACTACATCTATTCGGTGATCAAACAAGGCTCGATCAATTTGGCCTTTGAGAGCATGCGTATGGCCGTACCCGAGGCGAAGTTCGTCGGGCTCCGCAGCAGCGATTTTGTACGTTGCCAACTCAAGGAAAACGTGACGATCAAGCTCGACGACAAGGACAAAAAACGAGCCAAACAGATCGCATCCTACCCTTGGTTTTCCGAGAAGAAGCATTGGCAGGCGGAAATCAAACAGATGCTGACAAACGACTTCAAGTTGGAAGTCGAGGCCTTGATCAGCCGCGATATTAGTTATGTGACCGAAAAGTACGTACCGGAGCGATTGCGAGACAACGATTGGCTCGATTAATGCAACGCTCGCATCCTAGGTTTTTGTGAGCTCCAATAATAGATATGACAACCACTTCAAGCTTAAGCGTCCAAAGTGTTGAAAAGGTACTGCCACCGGAGTTTCACCAAGGTGCTGTATCGATCGACGATCATCGCCTCGAACAGGCCGCCATCGAACTGGCCAAAGCCTTGCAAAAAAGGGCTTCGGAGTTGCAGACACCTGCCGAGAGACGCCAGCAGGCTGAATTGGATCGGATGCTTGAGCACCCTGAGGACAAGGCTACCCTAACGCAGATCACCGACCAGAGCTTTCGAAGCAATTCACCCGGTCGGGTGGTCGACCAAATGGTTCATATTCTCGATGTGCAGGGAGTCCCCCGATTCTTCAGCATGTTCGATCAAGCGCTTTTGAAGGGCTTTCAGTCCTTCGGTGAATATCTTCCAGGTGTAGCCGTACCCCTGGTCAAGGAGAAGATGCGCAAAGAAACAGCCAATGTCATCTTGCCCGCCGAAGAAGAGAAACTTCGAGGACACCTCTCGGAACGCTCTCGCGAGGGGGTGCGGATGAATGTGAATTTCCTCGGAGAGGCGATATTAGGGGAGCAAGAGTGCCGCAAACGATTGGACCGGTATCTGTCGGCCCTGCAGATGCCGGAGATCGAGTGTGTTTCGATCAAGATCTCGACGCTCTATTCACAAATCTCCGCCTTGGCTCGCGAGCATACGATTCGAATGGTTTCGGATCGCTTGGAGTTGCTTTACCGCGCGGCGGCCAAGGAGAAGTTCGTTCGCCCTGACAAGACCGAGGTTCCCAAGTTCGTGTATTTGGACATGGAGGAGTATCGCGATCTGAGTCTAACGGCAGAGATCTTCATGCGGACTTTGGATCGACCGGGAATGGAAAAGGTCCGTGCTGGGATAGCTCTCCAGGCCTACGTACCCGACTCGGCACTTGTGCAAGAGTCGCTGACACATTGGGCTCAGAAACGCCTTGAGCGAGGAGGACGCAGCGTGACGATCCGGATTGTCAAAGGCGCCAACATGGAAATGGAACGCGTTGAGGCCTCGCTTCGGGGGTGGCCGCAAGCTCCTTATCGGTCGAAATTAGAAACCGACGCAAACTACAAGAGAATGCTCAAGTTCGGTATGGATTCGAAGCACCTGGAGGCTGTCCAACTCGGGGTCGCTTCGCACAATCTATTCGATCTTGCGTACGCAATGGTTTTGGCCGTTGCCACCAGGTCGCTGGATCGAGTGCAGTTCGAAATGCTCGAGGGGATGGCCAATCACCAGCGCCGAGCTATTTTGGAGTTATCCCAGCGGCTCTTGCTCTATGCCCCGGCTTGTTATCGCGAGGAGTTTATCAATGCGATTGGGTATCTGATAAGGCGTTTGGACGAGAACACCGGTCCGGATAATTTTCTCAGGCATGCCTTTAAGATCCAGGTTGGCAGTTCGACTTGGCAAAGGCTGGAAAACGGGTTCATCGAATCGATCCGAAAGATAGATCAAGTTCCTTGCGATCCGAGGCGAACTCAGGATCGCAACACACCTCCTACCCAGCCGCCGGTGCCAGCAAGCTGGAAGCATTTTGCCAACGAGCCCGATACCGATTTTTCACTGCCCCAAAATGCAACTTGGGCGCAGCGGATTGTTAAAGACTGGATGCCTCGTTGTGATTCGCAGGCGATATCGATTCCGGTATCTATCGGGAAAGGTCTGCAGCAAGGCCAAGGTAGTTTGGTCGAATCGATCGATCCGTCCAGGCCAGGCGTGATTGCTGCAAGGTACCAACAAGCCGACGAGTCGCAACTGAAGTCTGCCCTGGAGTGTCTCAAAGGCGATCCGGCAGATTGGGGGGCAATGGATCCAACTTCTCGCTATGAGATTCTCCGCAAGGCGGCCCATGAGATTCGTATCGCCCGAGGTGACTTGATCGGCGCAGCGATTTTGGATGCTGGAAAGACAATATCTGAGAGCGACCCTGAGGTCAGTGAGGCGATTGACTTTGTCGAGTTTTATTCTCGATGCGCACTGGACCTTCAGAATCAAAGGGGCAAAGGGGTCGGTCCTGCAGGTCCAGTGGTGGTTATCAGCCCCTGGAATTTCCCCATCGCTATTCCATGCGGAGGAATCGCCGCAGCCTTGGCCGCAGGAAATACGGTTCTGCTCAAGCCTGCCTCCGATACCGTCTTGCCCGCATACCTATTGTGCCAGTGTTTCTGGAGGGCAGGGGTTCCGCCCGAGGCGTTGCAATTTGCACCCTCAAGTGGCAATGCCATCAGTAAGATCCTCCTGAGCGATCCATCGATCGCTAGAGTGATTCTCACTGGAGGAACAGATACTGCGTTGAAGATTCTTGATACCAATCCGCGATTGCCGCTGCTTGCAGAGACCGGTGGGAAGAATGCGACGATCATCAGCGGTCTTTCCGACCGCGATCTGGCAATTAAAAATCTACTCCATAGCGCCTTTTCGCACGGTGGACAAAAATGTTCTGCAACAAGTTTAGCGTTATTGGATCGAGAGATTTTCACAAGTCAGGAATTCAAAGATCAGTTCACCGATGCGGTCGTGAGTCTTCGCGTCGGCTCGGCTTGGGATCTGTCGTCGAAGATCGGACCATTGATTCGGCCACCCTCTGGGGATCTGCTCAGAGGGCTTAAAGAACTCGAACGTGGAGAGAAGTGGTTGGTCATGCCCGCCCAAGTCGGCGAGAATCCATGTTTGTATTCTCCCGGCGTGAAATGGAACGTTCAGCCAGGAAGTTTCACACACTGCACGGAATTGTTCGGACCGGTTTTGGGGGTAATGGGATTCGATAGGCTCGAGGAAGCCATCAAAATCGTCAACGCGACCGGATATGGATTGACCAGCGGGCTTGAGTCGCTCGATGACCGTGAACAGCAAGTCTGGAAGAGCAAGATTCGCGCAGGGAACCTGTATATCAATCGGTCCACCACGGGTGCGATTGTTCTTAGGCAACCTTTTGGTGGATTAGGAAAAAGTGCCTTTGGGCCTGGGACGAAAGCCGGTGGCCCGAATTACGTCACGATTCTGCACCGCTGGGAGACTTCTGTGCAACCGCAGAACGTCGACGCAAACGCCAAGCCTCAAAACCCAATGCTGCAAAAGTTTTGGGCCAAATTCGATGGGATTGCCAAGGAGTTGCTGGCTGTGGATTCCTCGGTCGGATCGGACTTGAGCAAGTTGCGTCAAGCCTTGGTCAATTACGATCGCTTTGCACTCGAAGAGATCCTTCAGCAGCATGACCATTTGCGATTGGTTGGGCAAGACAATCACCGCAGGTACTTGCCCGTAAGTCCCATGCACATCCGTGTTGTAGCAAGCGATAGCGTCTGGGGAATTTTCGCAAGGTGTGCTGCAACCGTTGCAACTGGCGGAACGGCAATCATCAGTTGCGATCCTTCGATGGATGATCGCAAAATCGAGGCAATCGAACGTGCGACTCTGACTTGGGCTGGCAAGATCGAGTGGGTTGAGCAAACCGATGAGCAACTTTGCCAGGATATGCTCGCAGGTCACGTCCAGAGGTTGCGTTACGATGGAGTCGAAAAAGTTCCAGAAAGCGTCCGCCGCTTGGCACCCAAGCACTACGTCTTTCTAGCCGATAGTCCAGTCATCCCTGAGGACCTTGAATTGCTCTGGTATGTCGTCGAGCAGAGCGTTTCATTCGACTATCACCGTTACGGAAACCTTGGACCTCGCGCCGATGAACCCAGAAGTCCGGTACTTTAAAGCCATAGGACTTTGAGCACGCCGGCCTGATCGCTACATTCGGCATCTTTAGATACCTTGGCAATGTCCATCGATCGATAGGACATTCTCTGCCGAAGCGTTAGGCTAGGTTGCTAGAGGCATCTCGATTAAGCCGAGAGATAACCAGAAGAATGCTGCTTATAGTAAGTAGCTGTCGCTCTAGATCTCCTTTTTCTATTTTGTGTCATGCGATCCACACGCATTTGTTGCACAGTCGCCGCAGGCCTGGGTGTTTTACTCAACTCCTGGTGTTTGGCCCAATCACTTTCGACTGTTTCTGGAGATTTAAAGGATCGTCAAAAACAGTACGAGGTTCTTGCAAAGGAAGTCAATCAGTGGGAGGAGCAAAATAGGCTCTTGCGAAAGGCCGTTCGACTCGTATCTCCTACCGTCGTTCACATCGAAGCGACCAAAGAAGAGCCGATTCAAGAGGTCTCTTTGGATACACGCTTGGAGAAAACCAAAGGCCGAACCAAAAGAATCGAGGAAGCCGGAGCTGGGGTAGTCATCGAGCATCAGGGACGCGACTACGTGCTGACCAATCGGCATGTGATTCAGTCTGCGAAAATGGAAGACATCCGTGTCGAAACGTTTGATGCGGTGCCCTTGCAAATCGTCAAAATCACGGAGGATCCTTCGACGGATTTGGCCGTGATCGATGTTGGCAGAAGCGATCTTGCTGCATGCCGTTTAGGGGATAGTCGCACGCTTGAAGTCGGCGAACATGTGTTTGCTGTTGGCAGCCCCTTTGGACTCAACCACTCGGTGAGTCTTGGGATTGTCAGTGCCAAAGGGCGACGGAACCTCGAACTTGGAAACAAGTCGATCGTGTACCAGGATTTCATTCAAACCGATGCTGCGATCAATCCAGGAAACAGTGGCGGACCGCTGATGAACCTGCGAGGAGAGGTCATTGGCATCAACACCGCCATCGCAAGCAACTCGGGGGTCAACGAGGGGATCGGTTTTGCGATTCCTATCCATTTAGCCATTGCCGTAGCGACCCAACTGATCGAGCGGGGCGAGTTGCAGCGGTCCTATTTGGGGGTAAGTGTCGAGCGCGCTTACAATGTGGATTCCCAAGGGGGCTTGCAGAATCAAAAAGCCCGAGGGGCATTGGTCAAGGTCGTCAAACCCAATAGCCCAGCCGAAACCGCAGGGCTTCGATACGGCGATATCATCCTTACTTTCGATGGTGTCAGCGTCGAGAACGATGAGCATTTGGTCCAAATGGTCGGTCTTGCCCCTGTGGGCCACCCTGTCGAGCTCGAGGTGCTGCGGGAACGGGCCAAGATGCGGCTCATGGTATCCTTGACACCGATCACCTTGGCCCGCTAGTCCACACAGCCACAAGGGACGAAAAACCACCCTTGTGGCGGGTTTCAGGTTGTTTAGGCTAGCTTACAAGGCTTTGAGTTTTCGGAAAAATCGGAACTTTTGGGGCTTGAAAGTTTGACCGTGAGTCGAATTTGATCGATAATTTTTCCTATTGGGCTCTTAGCCATTTTCATTTTTATTCCGCTTGTTTTAGGAGAATTCTCATGCGGAGCACAAAGCGTCAGGGCTTTACGCTCGTAGAGCTACTTGTGGTGATCGCCATTATTGGGATCTTGGTTGGACTATTGCTCCCGGCCGTTCAAGCGGCGCGTGAAGCAGCACGTCGAATGTCCTGTGGAAACAACATTCGACAACTTGCACTGGGGTGTTTGAATTACGAGTCGGCCTACAAGAAACTTCCTGCGGGTGCCGCGGGGCCTTGTTCGTACAATCCATGGAGCGTGCATGATGCCGACATGAATGTCGGGCGTATGCCGATCAATCGCTACTCGCTGTTTGTAGCCATCCTTCCGATGATGGAGCAATCGCAACTCTACACGCAGATCCAGGAGCAGCGCCCGTTCTTCAGATCGACATGGGATATGCAAGGCAACTTCACCCCTTGGCGAACCCAGGTCGCAACCTTGCGTTGTCCTTCGGATCCTGGAAGGTTGAATCCAGATGCCAACTGGGATTACGATGGATCTGGCCGGGTCAATTATGCAGGTTGCTACGGCGACACGGTCGTCAATGTCAATCAGGCTTGGCACCCAGCGGCAAACCGGGGGGCGTTTCAAGGTCGATATGCACGTCGATTGTCGGAAATCACCGACGGCTTGGCTTTTACGATCCTCCTTGGCGAGATCGCGACAACTCCATCCCAAAATCTAGGAACTGGAGCAGGAAAGCTTCGCATTCAAGGATCGCGTTGGCAAGCTGCCGGCCAGGCCAATGTTCGGACTCCTACGGGATGCAAGCGAGCTAAGCTGGGAGACCGTTACGATCCAGCGGTTGTCAATCAAGGGGATTTGTGGCACTCTCAAGGGATGCGTTGGCACGATGGGGATTACAACCATGCCTCGGTGCAAACCATTCTTGGGCCAAATTCTGCGTCTTGCAACAACCAGCTATGGGACTGGGGCATTTCATCGGCATCTAGTTACCACGGCTCTGGGGCTCACGTCGCGTTTGGAGATAACAATGTTCGCTTCATACCAAACTCCGTGGATGCCGGTGACGCAGGTCGTGCGGCACCCGAAGGGATCGACGGAGCCGGATCGAACCAACCGAGCCCTTACGGCGCTTGGGGTGCTATGGGAACCAAAGATGCTGGCGATCTTTGGGACGCATCGAGCATCGAGTAGTTGCCAAATTCTATAAAGCATAGAAAATCTCTACGGACGGTTGGAGCGATTCCAACCGTCTTTTTGTTTGCGAACGATTGGCTTAGGGTGAATGATGGAAATCGACGTTTCGACTGCCAAGCGATGGATGGATGATTGCAAAAGCGATCAGGGGCAAGAGGTCTTTTTTCTCGATTGCAGAGAACCCAACGAGCATCATGTTGCCAAGATACAAGGGGTGACGCTCGCACCGATGAGTCAATGGCCACCGAGCCAAGAAATCATCGAGTCGATGCAAGGCAAGCAAATCGTCGTACTATGCCACCATGGTGGAAGATCTTTGCGTGTGACGAACTGGCTTCGTGCCAACGGCTTCCCCACGGCAGTTAGCATGTCCGGGGGCATCGACTCCTGGAGCTTGGAAATCGATCCGAGTGTGCCCCGATACTGAGCCCCCTTGAGCCTCATTTCCGACTCTCAATGATTCGCTTGTGCATCATGAACATGAAGTTCTCGTGAATTGATTACAAGGATGGGCTTGCTCAATTCTGAGCGTGAATCCAAACTAGGTCTTACGATTGAGCAATCTTAGTTTGCGTGAAACGATAGCGATCCTTCGATGAAGAAACAAAAAGCAAAGTATCTGGGTGCTGGCCTGTTGGTCTTTTCATGCGGTCTGGCCTGGGCGCAAGACAAACCCGACAACAAGCAAGAGGTCGCACGCCCTGCGCCCGAGGATGTCGTGATTCCGGAGGGTTTGGACGCTCTGGCGGCCAAACAGCATATCGCAATCCAGTCGATGAAGTCACCCTGGGGGTATTGGGGGTATCGACCTGAGAGTTACAGCAGTTGGACAAACCACTCCAACCGCCTCGTACCGCTGTATGTTTTTGGCGGTAGCTTGGCTCAGTATATCGATTCCAATAGCATCTATCGAGATGAAAAACGCTTGAAGGAATTGTATGGCCAAGTCCCGGTCAACACACTAAATCCCAATGCCTCCTACGCCGACCAGACCGACGTGTATCGGATGCAACGATCAGCAATTGAAAGTGGCAAGAAGAAGTATGTTTTCTTGGTAGTGTTTGATGGAATGGATTGGCAGACGACTTGGGCCGCTTCGATCTACCGCAATGGACAGGTCAGTTATCGAGAAGGACGTGGAAACGGGTTGCTCTTTCAAGATTACAACCGTTGTCCGACCGATTTCGGTAGCATGGTGACCTCTTCGCTGGGCGAGGAGGTTGATACCGATGTCGATGCTCAGATCGACAAAAAGCAATCCACAAAATTCGGCGGGTATGACCATCGTTTAGGTGGCAATGCTCCATGGGAACCGTTCACAGATCCGCAGTACCTTATTGGACGCAACCAGCAATCTTTGCATGTGGTGACCGATTCGTCTTCGTCAGCAAGTTCGATGACCGCAGGAGTCAAGATTCTCAATGGGGCGATCAACGTTAAACCTGATCGCACGCAGGTCGAAACCATTGCTCAGTGGGCTCAGCGGGAAAAGGGATTCGCGGTAGGTACCGTAACGAGTGTTCCGATATGCCATGCCACACCTGCGGCCGCTTATGCGGTCAATGTCAGTCGGGATGACTACCAAGATCTTTCGAGGGATATGCTGGGACTCGAGTCGATCTCCCACAAGACTAAGCCTTATCCAGGTTTGGATGTTGTGCTTGGGGCTGGTTATGGAGAGATTGCTAAATCCAATGCGGGCCAAGGGGAGAACTTCATCCCCGGCAATCGTTACTTGGCGGACATGGATCGCGATGCGGTGGACATCGACAAGGGTGGCCCGGATGCCAAGTATGTGGTGTGCCAACGAACACCTGGATTGTCAGGTCCAGAGGTACTCAGTCAGGCAGTCCGAAGAGCAGCCGACGGCAAACATCGATTGCTTGGTTTTTTTGGCTCGAAGAACGGACATCTTCCCTTTCAAACCGCCAATGGAGATTACCGACCCGTGGCGACGGTTAAGGGGATTGAGGAGTATTCACCGGAGGATCTTTCCGAGAACCCCAAACTCAGTGATTTAACCCAGGCGGCCATCGATGTCTTGGCCAGTCGCAGCGATCGTTTTTGGTTGATGGTCGAGTCTGGAGACGTCGATTGGGCCAATCATGCGAACGATATCGATAGCGCGATCGGTGCGGTATTTAGTGGCGAGCAAGCTGTTTCAGCGATTTTTCGCTGGATAGAAAAGCATGAGGCTTGGGACGATTCTTTGGTGATCGTCACGGCTGATCATGGACACTACTTCAATTTGCTCAAACCCGAAGCACTCATTCCTTAGAATCGTAGCTATTGAGACTCTTAGCTATTGGATTGCTGGATGAATTGGCGTGCCCAGGTCACAGGCCAGAGCAGATCGGTGAAGACTTGTTGCAATCCTGAGAATCCCTCGAGGGCGAACGCATAACCTGTCGCAAAGACCAGCAAATTCATGGGCACAAGGAACAGCCAGAGGAATCGTTTGGGATAGGACAAGTTAGTTTCGTTAGGAACCGGGCTTGTGAGTTGAATATAGACGCTCAGTAGGTGGTAGGCGACCCCGATACCAAGGATGAAGCTACGAAGGAAAGCGGGCAGAAAAACGATGCTTACAATCCACAATAAGATCGATGCGGTCGGTAGGAAGTAGGGGCTGGTGCGTACAAGCCAATTATCATCGGCAAACCAAACCGTTGAACCTGGGGAGTCGATTTCCATTTTCTTTTGAATCCCAAGCTTGGTTTTTACCCACCGTAGGATTGTTGAAGTCGGTTGGAGTAGCACGAGCGAAAAGAGCGATTGGGTGATTCGACGCTCCCATCGAATTGCCGTTTTGAGGATTTTTGAAGAAACCCATTTGGAGCGAGTCAGTGCCAGCGTTGCGGTAAAGCCGATCCAGAACATGCTCGCATAGATAGGATATTTCGTTGATCTTGCGAGCCAAAACAGCATCGTTGCAAAAATCAGTGGGCTAAGGGCTGCCAGGGTATAGGCCGCTGGCCATTGCGCTAGTCGCACTAGGCGATCCATTTGCTTGGCAATCACCGGAAAATCCCCCTTCAACTGCAGAAACTCTTGGCTCAACTCCGAACGGATCTTGGATTTTAACACCGCGAAGTTAAGCTTTACCACATCAATTTCGTAAGGATTTTCCTCAGTGAGCTTAGCGATGGCAAGTGCAGAGTTCGATTTAGTGGTTTTGGGTGCTGGACCTGGCGGATACGTCGCTGCGATTCGTGCAGCACAACTTGGGTTGAGCGTTGCTTGTATCGATGAAAACGACAAATTCGGGGGAACCTGTTTGAGGGTCGGCTGCATACCCAGCAAGGCTCTCTTGGAATCGAGTCACTTGTATCACGACACCAAGTCTTCGTTGTCGATTCACGGGATTCAAGTTGGCCAAGTGCAACTCGACTTGGCCGCGATGATGAAAAGAAAGGATCAGATCGTACAAACGCTCACTGGAGGCATCGATCTGCTGTTTAAAAAGAACAAGGTCGCTGGATATCGAGGCCGAGGGGCTCTCCTCGGGCCGAATCTGGTACAAGCGACCGTTGACGGAAAGCCGATCGAACTCAGAGCCAAGAGGATCATTATTGCAACGGGCTCGAAACCCGCCTCGATGCGCGGTGTCGAGGAGGATGGAGTCAGGATCGGTAACTCGACGATGGCTGTTTCGTTCGATCAAGTTCCCGAGAAACTCACGGTCATAGGCGGTGGCTACATCGGCCTCGAGCTCGGAAGCGTCTGGAATCGGCTCGGATCAAAGGTAACGGTTCTCGAAGCACTGGATCGGATTTTACCTGGAATGGATCAAGAACTCAGTCAACTCTCTCAGCGAGCTTTTACCAAACAAGGGATCGAGTTTCGTTTGCAGTCATGGGTTGAATCCGCAAAGGTAGAAAATGGTAAGTGCATTGTGCGTTGTAAAGGTGCGGAGCCTATTGAAAGCGATCGGGTTCTACTGGCTACCGGCAGGGTTCCTTTGACCCAAAACATCGGGCTTGAGAATGTCGGAATTGAAACGGACAAAAGAGGGTTCGTTCCAGTCGACAGCAACTTCCAAACCAAGGTTCCTGGTATCTACGCTCTGGGTGATGTCATCGGTGGAGCGATGCTTGCCCATAAAGCGATGGAAGAAGGGGTAGTGTGTGTGGAACGCATGCAAGGTATTCATTCGCACTTCAACTACGATTGCATTCCTGCGATCGTCTACACCCACCCCGAGATCGCGACGGTTGGTAAGACCGAAGAGCAACTCAAGGAATCGGGGATAGGTTACAAAAAGGGCGTTGGTGCTTATGGCGCCAACGGCAGGGCCAGGACTCTGGGAGAGGCCGAAGGTCGCGTGAAGATCTTGGCCGATGCCAAGACCGATCGCGTTCTTGGGGTTCATATTTTGGGAGCCAGGGCAGGGGATTTGATTGCAGAGGCATCCATAGCGATGGAGTTTGGAGCAAGTAGCGAGGACATTGCCCGCAGTTGCCACGCCCACCCAACGCTTGCCGAAACGATCCATGAAGCGGCACTGGCTGTCGATGGGCGAGCGATCCATTCGGCCTAGCAAAACAACCAATTCGGCACTGAATATTTCTATCTGTTTGTTTCAATTGTTCATAAGACCTAGCGATGCCCCGATACAATCCAGCTGAAATCGAACCCAAGTGGCAAGCTTATTGGGAGCAGAACAAAACCTTCCGATGTCCTGAGTTTCCCGATCCAAACGGTAAAGGAAAGCTCTATGTTTTGGATATGTTCCCCTACCCAAGTGGTGCAGGATTGCATGTCGGGCATCCCGAGGGCTATACAGCCACAGATATCTATTGCAGATATTGGCGCATGCAAGGTAAAACCGTCTTGCACCCCATGGGCTATGACGCGTTTGGATTGCCCGCCGAGGAATATGCAATTCGAACCAACACTCCTCCGCGTCAGAGTACCGAAGCGAATATCGCCAATTTTACCCGGCAACTAAAAATGCTTGGGTTCTCTTACGATTGGGATCGCTCTTTCGCGACAACCGATGTTGAGTACTTTCGCTGGACACAATGGATCTTTTTGATCCTCTTTGATACTTGGTACGACCCCCAGGATCGAAAAGGCAAGCCGATCAGCCAACTGCCGATTCCAGAGCAAGTTGCCGAAAAGGGCCCTGAGGCGATCGCTAGTTATCGAGACAGTTACCGCTTGGCTTATCAAGACGATGCATTGGTCAATTGGTGCCCAGCGCTAGGGACAGTGCTGGCCAACGAGGAGGTCATCGATGGCAGAAGCGAGCGAGGAGACCATCCCGTACAGCGAATTCCGCTTAGGCAGTGGATGCTCCGAATCACCTCCTATGCTGATCGATTGCTTGCGGATTTGGATTTGCTCGACTGGTCCGTTGGCATCAAGAAGTTGCAATCCGATTGGATTGGCAAGAGCACTGGGGCAGAGGTCGATTTTCCGGTAGCAACTCAGGATGGCAAACAAGCTACTGGGGAGTCGATACGGGTTTACACGACCCGCCCCGATACGCTCTATGGAGCGACCTATCTGGTTTTGGCTCCAGAGCATCCGCTGGTCGCGAAAATTACTTCGACTCAGCAATCCGATTTGGTTCACCAGTACTGCAAAGCAGCCTCGTTCAAAAGCGATCGAGACCGTACAGAGGGGGAAAAACAAAAAACGGGTGTATTTACCGGTGCCACAGCAATCAACCCGGTGACACAAAAGCCGATCCCGGTTTGGATTGCCGACTACGTCTTGGGAAATTACGGCACAGGTGCAATCATGGCAGTCCCTGCGCACGATACTCGTGACTACGAATTTGCAATAAAGTACCAATTACCGATTGTCCAAGTCGTCGAGCCGATTGAAGCTAGCCAGCAGGAGCTAGAAGAGATTCGCTCTGGCAAGGTCTGTTTTGCTGGTGAAGGTATCGCGATCGCAAGCGGAGAGCTCAGCGGACTCAAGACCAAGGATGCCAAAGACAAAGTGATCCAAAATCTCGAACGACTTGGACTCGGTCGTCAAGCGGTTAACTACAAACTAAGAGATTGGTTGTTTAGTCGCCAACGTTTTTGGGGTGAACCTTTTCCGATTCTTCATGAGCTGGGCCAGGACGGAAAACCCAATGGGCAAATTCGCGCCGTTCCCATAAAAGACCTTCCGGTCGATCTTCCCCATCTGGAGGATTACAAGCCCCACGGGCGTCCAGAGCCGCCTCTTGGAAAAGCCGATCCGTCTTGGTTGTATGTCGAACTCGATGGCAAGCGTTATCGTCGAGAGACCAATACCATGCCTCAGTGGGCTGGATCGTGTTGGTATTATCTTCGATTTATCAGCCCGAAGTGTTCTGAGGCTTTTGTCGATCGTGAGCAAGAAGCAGCTTGGATGCCCGTGGATCTGTATATCGGGGGAGCAGAGCATGCCGTGCTACATTTGCTTTACGCCCGTTTCTGGCACAAAGTTTTATATGATCGAGGGTACGTTTCCCACCCTGAACCATTCCAAAAGCTCGTCAATCAGGGGATGATTCTTTCTTATGCGTACAAGGATCAGCGGGGCGCTTTGGTTTCGGTCGATTTAGTCCAAGAAGATGAGCAAGGGGTAGCAAGGCATCTTCAGACTGGCGAGCAACTCAATCAGATTGTAGCCAAGATGTCCAAGGCCTTGAAAAACGTCGTCGATCCCGAGGGTGTTGTCAAAGAGTACGGCGCCGATGCTTTGCGACTTTATGAAATGTTCATGGGGCCGCTGGAGGCGACCAAGCCATGGAGCATGCAAGGTGTCAACGGAGTTAGAAACTTCCTTGATCGAGCCTGGCGATTGATCGTGGACTCTCGCGCTGAAGAATTGCGTTGCAATGAATCGGTCCAGGATGTTCCAACAACACCCGAGCAAGATCGAGTCGTGCACGCAACGATTGCGGCCGTGACCCAAGACATCGAGAACCTATCGTTCAACACGGCGATCGCAAGAATGATGGAGTTCGTCAATTACTTCACCAAGGAATCGGTCCGCCCGAAATCTTCGATGGAGTGCTTGGCATTACTGCTATCGCCATTTGCCCCCCACGTAGCCGAGGAACTCTGGAGGGTGCTCGGTCATCAAGAGTCTATTGCCTATGTGACCTGGCCCAAGTCCGACCCAGAGAAGATGAAGATCGAGTCGGTCGAGATCCCCGTGCAGGTGAACGGAAAAGTAAGGGCTAAGGTTCATATGCCAGTGGGAATCGACAACGAGCAAGCCCAACGCTTAGCGATGTCCAACCAACGAGTTATCGAGATGCTCGAAGGCAAGCAGGTGCTAAAGGTTGTCATCGTTCCGGGTAAGATGATCAACTTGGTAGTCAAACAGTAGAAAAAGTTAACGGTTGGAAAGAAACCAAACAAAACAAGAGTAACTCTACTTGCGTCTTGGCCGAAGGCGACGACAATTTGTCGTATCAAGTGATGCGAAAGCTTAGGTGGCTTAAGGCTATGCGCCGGACTCTATTTTGTTACAGGTAGTTGGCGATGGAACGTGAAGGCCAAGTGGGTCAGGGCGAATTGTCCAAAACGCAGGAAGTGGTTCTCCGGAATTACATTCCTCGCGATACGCCTGAGAACGTCTACCGAAGTTTGCGCGGTTATCACTATGCATTGCTCGGTTTGTTTTTCGTTTGGACCTTGGTGAGAGCCGCGACGATTGCAGGTAAGCACTACTATAGTGTGAGCGAAACGGCTCAAGCTTTGATGCCGGTTGAAATCCGGTGTGGCTCGGTCGGAGCCCTGATTTGCGTTCTATTTGCAGCTTACAACCTGACGACTGTCGTAGGGCTTTTTGTCAAGGAGGCTTGGGGGTGGTGGCTAGCCCTTGTCGGAATGTTCTGGGGTATCGTCCAAGCCATCGGAGACGGACTGATCGCGATGTTCTATAGCCAAGCGGCCTTCGTCATTGCATTCCATGCGACGATTGGATTGGCTTTGTGTTTTGTTCTGAGTTGGTTGATACACATGCATCTCTCACCGGGAATGCGTGTGAAATTCGATGTAAACACGAAAACAGAGGTCGCAACGGGAATTGGAATCCTGGGCGGACTGACCCTGGGTCTTTGTTTTATTGCATGGGTCTGGTCGGCTCAGACGATTTGAATCTCAGATGATCTAGACCCACAATTTCAGTCGGCCATCGAGGCGACCCGGCAGAGCCTTATCGACCCAGCGTTGGATTTGGGGTTTGTTGTATCGGACGCTAAAGTGACCGCAAATGATCTGTTCGTTTAGAAAAAGATCCTTGCGTTCGACAAAGTCATCCAAATGCATATGTCCATCTTTGTGAATGAGGTCTTTGCGATGATCTGGCGCCAAAAAAGTCATCTCGGTGATAAGGATTTTTGCGCGAAACATGTCGGGGTTGCGATCGAGCCCTGCAGGGGCGGTATCTCCGGTATAAGCAACAAGAGGGATCCTGGTTTCTGTCGTGACTTCGACACCCGAGAGCCTGGCATCACGGATTTGGTCTCCGTTCCAGTTCGCAAATTGGGCTTTGAGTTTCCGGCGTTTTTCCCAAACGATGAATCCCAAAGCAGGAATGGAGTGTTTCATTGCATGGGTCGTCACGAGAAGTTCACGGGTAAGATCAATTTCCTGATTTTCTCGCAGTGGAACCAGTTCGCAAGGCATACGACCTCGATCGAGCCTCGTGAAGACCTTGAGCATCTGATCGACAGTGGAAAGTGCGTAGTCAGGTAAGTAGAGGGTCGGGCGTTCCATCTTCATCATGCGGCGGCGGGCTACATAAGCGGGGATCGCTGCGATGTGATCCAGGTGCGGATGGCTGATAAAAGTCCTTGGCAACGACATAAAATCCCAAGGTTGAGCCCCCAGGTCGAAGCCTAATTTCAGTTCCGCAATACGCCAGTAGCTTTGAACCGCTGCGCGAGAATATCCATCGATGGTCAATCCATCATGGTGCATCGATAGGGTTGGCGCGTTATCAACCGATCCGATTCCATCTTCGATCCCCTCTGGTGGTTGCTCTTTTGATCTATGGTCCATAAGTGAAAACCTCGCGATTGCATTTGGTCTATTAAAAGTATTTTGACGCGATGGTTGCAACCAGTGGCTGAAGTTTGGATCTCGCTAGTGAAGACCATTCGAGGACATCGGAGTGCTGAGTTTGGCTGGGTAGATCAGGATTGGCAACATTGGTAACCACGGAGAATGCTAAGACCGGAACTCCCGCTTGCATGGCAAGGAGAGATTCCGGAACAGTGCTCATTCCCACCATATCAGCTCCCATGCGTCCAAAGGCGCGGTATTCGGCTCGCGTTTCGTAATTTGGCCCAAGCGTTGCTAAGTAGGTGCCTGTGTCCAAATGAAAACCAAGCTCCAAGGCTGTTTCCTGAGCCCTGGACAACCACAACGGGTCATAAGAACGATGTGAGCGTCCAAGGATAGACGCGTTTCTTGCCTCTGGGTTCGGTTTTTTTGGGCACTGGAACAACCAATCGATATGCGAATCGATCGCTACAACTTGGCCACTTCGAAACCTAGGGTTGATCCCACCTGAGGCATTCGAAAGGATCACTAGTTCCACCCCTAATTCGACAAGGGTTCGCAGTGGCCTGAGCGACTCCTCCAAAGACCAGCCTTCGTACAAGTGGCATCTCCCCTGAAGCATTGCAACCTGTACCCCTGCGAGGTTTCCAAAAATCAAGCAACCCTCATGCCCAGAAACCTTTGGCACCGGAAACATGGGGATTGATCCAAAGGGTACGGTAGTTGGGTGATCGATCGAATTAGCAAGAGCTCCTAAGCCGCTTCCCAGGATCACACCGATGCGAGGCTTGCACGAAGGATAGTTTTCTCGAAGCCAGTCGAGTGGTTTCGAACTGGATTCATTGGTGCTAGGTCGAATCGGAATGGTTCAGACTCCTGGGTAAATGCTCAGGGGCAAGTCAGCCTTGGGAGTGGCTTGATGCGTCGTACTCAAGCACTCCGGTCAGAAGTGTCGTCAGCCTGGGCTCTGCCTCATTGGCAATGGCGATGATCTTGGAAACATCGGCAGCTTCAAGGGCATCGGGCAAGCACATATCGGTAATGACGGAGAAGCCGACGGTTCGCATCGAGCTGTGCACGGCTACGATGACCTCAGGTACCGTTGACATCCCTACAACATCGGCCCCGATCTGCCTTAGGAATCGATACTCGGCGCGAGTCTCAAGATTAGGACCGGCCACAGCGACGAATACTCCTTGATGGGCGATGATATCCGACTTACGAGCGATTCGCAGGGCCTCACGGATAAGTCGGTGGTCGTAAGGCTGACTCATATCAGGAAAACGGGGACCGAGCCGATCGTCATTGATCCCAATCAAAGGATTTCCCCCCATGAGATTGATATGGTCTTCGATGAGCATGATATCCCCCGCTTGGAAATTGGGATTCATGCCACCGCAAGCATTCGAGACCATCAACAGTTGGGCACCTAGGAACTTCATGACTCTCACTGGAAGGGTGATGCGATCCAAGGGATAGCCTTCGTACATGTGGAATCTCCCTTCCATCGCAACAACCGGGACTCCCGAAAGTTCGCCGCATAGAAGCCGCCCGCGATGACTCGTCGCCGTGGACTTTAGGAAATGCGGAATCTCGGAGTATTCGAATTCCGCTTGTACATCGATCTTCTTGACCAGGGAGCCAAGACCTGTACCGAGAATGATGCCGGCGTGTGGTTTTTGGCCCCACTTCTTTTGGATGACCGAGCAAGCTTCTTGCGTTTTTTCGTAAAGATCTAGCATCTTAAAACCTAACTCGAAAACCTTTTTTGGGAATTACCTAAGGATCATCTCGTCGACTGTTCTACCCGAAGGGATCATCGGCAGGACGTGTTCTTGGTAAGGGACTTGTACATCCAGAACGTAGGGGCCGGGGTAGTTGATCATCTCTAACAAAGCGGTTTCCAAATCCGCTTTATTGCGAACGGTCGCTGCCCCACAACCAAAACCTTTAGCGATGCTTACAAAATCTGGGTAGCGATTTTCTGCGTAAGTATGAGCGATGGTTGAACCCGGTCCCCGGGCTTCTTCGTGGTCGATAGGACCGAGGTAAGTATGAGCGCGGTTGGATCCCATGAAGCGATCCTCCCATTGAACGACCATTCCTAAATGCTGATTGTTCAATAGCAGCACCTTAACCGGTAGTTTTTCGCAATGAAGGGTTGCGAGTTCCTGGATGTTCATTTGGAAGGATCCATCCCCATCGATATCGATAACCAAGGCGTCTTTGTGGGCCGCTTGCACTCCCATGGCAGCAGGCAATCCAAATCCCATCGTTCCTAGCCCACTGCTGCTTAGCCAAGTTCGAGGCCGTCGGAATTGGAAAAACTGGGCGGCCCACATCTGGTGCTGACCTACACCTACGGTGACAAAAGTCTTTCGATTTGAGGTTAGGTCCGAGAGAGTACGAATGGCATGCTGCTGTAGAATGCCTTCGAAATTTTGATCGTAACCGAACGGATATTTTGCTTTCAAATCACGGCAATGGTCCACCCAGGTCTTAAGATTCTCAGGTGGCTCAACGATTTTATTCAGTTCGCCAAGTGCGTACTTTATGTCGCTTCTGACTGCGATGTGGGCTATCTTGTTCTTATTGAGTTCCGAAGCATCCACATCGACATGCACGATCTTGGCATTCTTTGCAAACGAAGCCAAATGGCCTGTGACTCGGTCGTCAAAGCGAACCCCAAAGGCCAGCAAAAGATCGCAGTCGCGAACTGCGTAGTTTGCATAAGCAGCGCCGTGCATCCCGAGCATGTCCAAGGACAAAGGCCCATCGGCCGGATAGACCCCAAGTCCCATAACGGTCATCGTTACGGGTATACCTGACTTTGCCGCAAATGTGCGGAGTTCCTCGGAGGCTTCAGCCGTGACAATTCCACCACCGCAGTAGATGACCGGACGCTTACTGTGCCGGACGGCTGCCGCGATCTGCCTAATCTGTTCGGGGGCCGCGTTGGGATGCTTGCTCGGCGAGTACCCAGGCAAATTCATAGGCACATCCCAATCGACCTCGCAAGAGTCCAACTGCACATCCTTGGGCATGTCGATCAAGACCGGACCCGGTCTGCCGGTCGTCGCTATGTAAAAAGCTTCTTTCATTACCCGAGCGACATCGTCGACTTTGGTGACCAAATAGTGGTGCTTGGTAATCCCCCGGCAGATCTCCACAATTGGGGTTTCTTGGAATGCGTCGGTGCCAATGACACCCGTGGGAACTTGTCCGGTGATGGCAATCAGTGGGATACTGTCGAGTTTCGCGTCAGCGATGGCAGTGACAAGATTGGTAGCCCCAGGCCCACTTGTAGCCATGACGACGCCAATTTTTCCGGTCGATCGAGCGATCCCCTGGGCCGCAAAAGCCCCGCCTTGTTCGTGCCTCGGTAAGATCGTCCTTAGGCGACCCTCGTATTTCGTCAGCGACTGATGCATGGGCATCGAACAGCCACCTGGGTAGGCAAAAACGATTTCAACTCCGTGATCCACCAATGATTTGACCAGAATATCCGCCCCGGTCATCACGGATGTTTTTCGTTCGGTCGTCAGCGGATTGGTCATGTCGAGCTCCGTTTAAATTCGCGTTACTAACTCTTCTAGGGAATTCCTTCGGGTCAGAAACTATATCACCAGTTCGAAAAAAGGTCGAATGCTTGCGGAATCCCTCTAAAAGCCAACGCAAGTGCGACAAAGTGTCGTACTCGGTGCCAGTTTGTCGCACACAAACCCCTCTTCAGCAGGCTCGGATGAACTCGATACATGTTAAACCCCTGTACATTTTGAAACATTTCGCTTTCTCACGCTTTGGCACGCCAGATGCTTAATCAGATCTTAACTCCAGTCTAGCGTATGTCGGTGCTTGCTCCGGGCATCTATAACCTCCCAACCGGTTATGATGGCGAGAATCGAATTGAGCGTTAGGCTGGAGTTTTTTATTCTATCCCCCAGAGCTTGAGTTTCCTCTGCAGCGTTCGAACTGAAATTCCGAGGGTGTGAGCTGCGTGGGTTCGGTTGCCAAAAGATTTTTTCAGAGCCGAGAGGATCGCTTCCTTTTCTAGATCATGGAGGTTGTAAGGGCCCTTGGTCACATGGTGCTGCTCGCTGAGCGGATTGCCGCTTAGGTATTTTGGTAAGTTGCGTACCGTCAGGACGTCTTCTTCTGCCATGACCATCATATTTTCGATGACGTTTCGAAGTTGTCGAACGTTGCCTGGCCATTCGTAGTTTTCCAGATATTCCAAGAGTTCCGGGGCGACGTCCGGGACGCTTCTTAGATGCCTCTTAGCGCAATCGCGCAAAAAGCGATCCACCAGAATTGGGATATCTTCTGGTCGCTCTCGAAGGGCAGGTAATTCGATCGTCAGGACATTGAGTCGATGATAAAGATCGATCCTGAATTGTCCCTCTGCAACCATCTCTGGCAGATTCCTGCTTGTCGCTGCGATCAGTCGGATATCGACCTGAGACTCGACATTCGAGCCCACTGGAGCAAACCTATAGGTTTCCAGTACTCGCAGCAGTTTGGGCTGAAGAGTTTGAGGCAAATCACCGATTTCGTCCATAAAGAGCGTGCCGCGATTGGCTGTGCGAAACCTTCCTTCTCTGGATTCCGCAGCACCTGTGAAGGCGCCGCGTACGTAGCCGAAGAGTTCCGATTCGATCAGAGCATCTGGCAAAGCGGTGACATTCACAGCGATGAAGGCCTCTGTGCGCCTGCGACTGTTGTCGTGGATGGCCGATGCAACAAGCTCCTTGCCTGTCCCCGATTCACCGACGATCAGCACTGTGGAGTCTGAAGCGGCAACTTTTTCAATTTGATGGAAAACCTCTCGCATCTTTTGCGATTGGCCGATCATTCGCCCAATCCCTCCCGCATCGATCTGCGTCATTTGTTTCTCCCGGACTCGCATGGGAAGGTAGCGATTTAGAAGCATCAGCAGTTCATCGGGTTTAAGCGGTTTTGTTAGGTAGTCCGATGCCCCAAGCTTCATGGCTTCGACAGCCGAATGGATATCGCCATAGGCAGTGACCATGAGCACCGGAACCGAGGGTTTGGCTTGCCGCCATTGCTTGAGTACATCCAATCCATCGTCGGTTCCGAGCCTTAGGTCGCATACAACGATGTCGATGGAATCTTCGAAGGCTCGCATGGCCTCTGGCCGATTACCCGCAGCAATTGTGTTATAGCCCTCGGATCTAAGCAATCGAGAGAGGGCTTCTCGTTCGCGGATTTGATCCTCGACGACAAGGATTGTCATGGCTGTGTTCATGAATCTGCTTTCAATGAAGTTGAATTTTAATCGGATTGGATTGATGGATATCCAGGCAAAAAACGGGAGATGAGCCAAGTCAACCGTCTGTTTTCACTACTTCGACACTCGTTGGTTTGGCCATAAATCGCAAGGTAAATTTCAAACCGCCCAGAAGTTCACTGCGTTGGCATGAAACGCTTCCTCCGGAGGCTTCAATCAAGTTTCTCACTACGGCCAGTCCTAATCCAGCACCATCTAGCTGCGTGCTGTAAAAGGGTTCGAAGATCTTTTCGAACAAGTTCGATGGCACACCGGGTCCAGAGTCTTCTACCGAGACAGTGATTGTCTGTGGGTCCGAACGCAGATGGATTTGGATTTGGCCAGTGCCAGCCATCGCTTGCCTAGCATTTTGGAGCAGATTGATGAGAATCTGTCGGAGGTATTTCCTCGATACTTTGCCGATCGCAAGCTTCCCTTCGGGGGAATAGTCGACCTGAACCCCGTGATGCTCATGGGTGGGTTTGAGGAATTGGAGCAAAGACTGAATTTCGCTGTCGAAATTTAGCCATGTTTCTTGGGATTCGTCCGTTTTGACAAACCCAAGTAAATGTCCGATCAATTCATTGACTCTTTCGATCTCTCCGACCGATTCGTGAATCATGACCAAGGCTTCTTTCTGATCCATCGGCGATTCACCTCGGATGATTTTCTCAGAGGAAAATAGGTTCAGACGGATGGAATTCAGAGGGTTTCGCAACTCATGTGCCATGTTCACAACGAGCTTGTTAAGGTCCGCAAGACGCCTTGTTTCAGAGTGCTTCAAAGCGACCTCCAGGTCCCTTGAGTGAATTCCCAAGCGGAACACGAAAAGGGCGGTGGTTGCGACAATCAAGCTCATGGCCAAAAGAACCGCCAACCAGACCAACCAACGGGACCTCTCCGATGACTTGATTTGCTCCTCAACCCATTTCATCGGAATGGCCGTTCGATAGGTTCCAATCCGCTGACCCTGAAACTCAATCGGTAGACCGACCTCAATCGCACGAAATGTGCCTGGGGCGACTTCGTAGCTGACGTTCTGCACATACATTGGAAAACCAGAAATCTGCTCTCGAACCAGCCGCTTATTCTTTCTCAAATCGAAATTGCCTCCGCACGATCTGATTGAGCCCGAAGGGTCTTCGATGGCCGCATAGATGCGATTCGGTTGGCTCTCGATCATGCGAAACCAGTGCTCGACCAACCAAGGAACGACGTTAGGCTCAGAGAAGTCTTCCAAGGTCTTTCCGTCGCGCAAATCACCCTGGATACGAATGAGCGTTCGTTCGACGTGGGACTCGAGGTTGGAGATCTCCGCCGCGATAATCAAAGAGCGGCGATTGGACAGGTCATTCCATAACCCAAGAACACAAACCCCAGTCACCATCAAAAAAGAGATAAAAATCCCAACCAGAGGAAGATGTCGGATTTTCTCGCTTGAATTCGTCTTGCTAAACTGAGTTGGATTCATAACGCTTATTCCTCGAAGATTTCGTCTTCCACGCTAGTTATTATGACTCATACTCTGGAATTATGGAATCCGAATCGATTTTCAAACGGCTGATCTTTGCGATTGCAACACCTTCACTTGAGGAGGTGCCCTCGATCAACGCCCTGGCCGGTCAATCCGATGGGCAAGTCAACCAATCGCAATTCCTTGACTACCACAGAGCCTGGACATCGTTGTGGTCACCTAGGATTCTTGGTCGCTTGGGGTTTCTTCCCGAATCGAGACGGTGCGATCGAGCAGGCTTGGATGTCGAAAATGCCCTGGTGATAGTCCCCGAACTTTCCGAAGGCCTCTTAGAGCAACCACTTCAGGAGCAACTCGATATCGCTGGCAATAAAGTGATCTACACTCGGTCACGACCCAGCCACATGATCATCGAGGAGATCGGCCGACTCATCGGGGGCGAAAATGTTCAAGACGAATCCTCCGGCGAGTTCCCCTCCGAGGGCCTCGAAGATTTAGAGAAAGACTTTCAGGCCTTCGGCTTTGCTGTCATGCAGATCCAGCAGATGGCTAGAAAGCTACGATACTCCTTCAATCTCGATTGGATGATCGTTTCGGATCAGATCATCCAGGCGGCAAAAAATTTCAATCAGGGGAACTGTGCCGAGTCGGATCGATGGCTCGCGGCCGCTTTCGACTCTCTGTCCCAGGAGCGAGACCGATACTGTTCCCAGCAAGGCTACTTGTTGCATCTAGTCCTCTCGGCACCGAGCACCCTTGGAAGTCGTTTCACATCTCAGCTCAAGTGCTCCTCGCCTTTGAGCCTGTTGGCAACCACCGAAACGCTTGAGAAACTTCGAAGTTCCAGTCCTGAGTCCTTTGACAGTCTCGTCGATAGAATCTCCCAGAAGTCACTTTGCCTCGTCGGTGGATTTGCTCGCGAATTGATTCACACCTATTTGAGTGAAAAATCTTTGATCAGGAGTTTACAGAGATCCAAAGCCAAGTCGGCCGAACTCCAGGTGCCCGCGGCCAAGACCCTCGCTCCGTTTTTTCCAAGCATTCCTGCTCACCTGCCGAGTATTGCCAAGCTCCATGGATTCCAAGGAGTTGTATTGGAAAAATTTCTCGATGGCATGATCCCCGAAAAAGAACATGCAAAGCTCAAGTGGCAATCCTCATCCGATAGCCCATCGATCGACATGGTTTTGGGCCACTTGGTCGATGCAACAGACCCAGAATCGCTCTTGGGCCTTGGTGCGGCGATGGCCAAGCAACTCGACTATCATCAAGTCCCGACGTTGGTCTTGGCCCACTGGCCAGATCGCACATGCGAGATTTTCCAAGATCTCTTGAGGTGTATTCGGCGAACTCCCGCTCTTGGAAAGTGGATTCTTGCCGACGAATATTTCCAAACGACTTCACAACCCTATTGGTCCGATCAGTTCGGACCACAGCAATTTCCATTTGCGATTCCAAAGCAACCCGACAAAATCCATGAGTTGCAACTGAGCCTGATCCACTTGCAACGGAATCTCTACGGGCTTGAACGACTCGCCGACATGCTCAAGTCCTGGATACTCGCAAGCCAATCTCAAGAGAATCAAGATGCTCTCGGGCCAGGAGTTCTACTCCTGACCCAAATCGACAATCTCCTGGAACAACTCGATGCCCAAGCGGCCCATGGGGAACTAAAGCTTCAAAACCATGCCCTATGGGTCGGGGAATTCGAGTCGAGAATCAAAGAACTGAGGGTGAAAGCTGAAGAACTCCTGCGCGGTTTTCTAGGATCCAGCCTCGATTGGCTAGTGCTTAACGACTCAAGTCACCCAAGGCGTCTTGGTGTTCCCCTAGGCAATTCAACTTTTGCTGTCGAGAGCCAGCAGTCCGAGCGAGTTTTATCGGTAAGCCCACTTCGGTCCGAGCCATCGGAGTCCCATGTGATTCTCGATGTGCCTCCAATGGGTTTTGTTCGCATCGAAGCGCTTGCTCATTCGCAGGTTCGATCCACCCCATCGGGAGGCTTCCTCAAAGCGTTTTTAGGCCAAAGCTCTAGAGTGTCGCAAAAGGATGGGTCTTTGACCAATGAGTTTATCGAACTACAGATCGATCCCAAAAAAGGCCACTTACGTTCGTTCTACATACGGGACCAACGCGGTAATCGGCTAAGCTCGATGCTATCGCTCTGCACGAAACCTGCCGGTGAGCATCATCGAATAAGCGACACCGATTGGATCCAGATGACGGAGATTCGAATCGAACATCAGGATCTGAGCGATTCCTGCGGATCGGTAGTGACCCGAGGCATTTTTGATTTCAATACCGATCCTCAGGGTAAACATCCGTGGATAGAGCAAACCCTGACGCTTCAAAAAGGCTGCAAGTGGGTCGAGGTTCACCTCCGCGGCGGCGGATTCGACCGGGGTAGCTGCACACCTGTTTGGAGAACTATATGGCCTAGCGAATCTGCGACTCTAGAGCTTTGGTCGCAAGGAAGCAAAAGCAAATGGCTCGGGCCTTTGCAGGCAAACATCGAGCTTATCGAAATCGATGATGCTCAGTACAAAATCTTCTATGCCACAGGGGGACTCAGTTACCACATCAAACAAGGAAGTAATCAACTTCAAAGCCTGATCCCTGTTGCCGCCGATGGATCGATCGATGTAAGGTTTTTCCTCGGGCTCAACTGGCAAAGGCCTTGGGAAACTGCCATCGATTTGTTCCAAACACCTTGGATACTGCCTCCACAGCCCCAAGCCGCATCTTCGAGCAAATCCCCATCTAAGAAACTTCCATCGAGCGGGTGGCTAGCCCAGTGCAATCATGCAAATATCCGTTTTTCCATGCTCCCTTGCGAAAAATTGCTTTATCAAGACGGTACCCAGACCCTTGAGCCTCACTGGCTTATTTATCTGTGCGAAGGTGGTGGCAAATCGTCAACTGCGAAAATAAGCTTACCGAAATCGGTGCGATCGGCATGGAAGGCAGACTTGTCCGGGCAACTATTGGATAAAATACAGACTCAAGGGCCAGACCTGATGGTGCCTTATGCGGCTTGGGAAAAATCCATAATCGCAGTGGTCTTTGAAACCTGACGAGAGTCTCCTGACGAGTCATCTAATCGAATCATTGGCAATGCACATGAATCGGCCCAACGAAGGCAATGATCTTACAAACCAAACGATCGGCGGCTATAGCATCCTGCACCGCCTTGGCATTGGCGGAATGTCCGAAGTCTATTTGGCCTTTCAGAATTCCCTGCATCGTCACGTCGCATTGAAAGTCCTTCGAGCCGATTTTGTTGGATCCGAGGAGCATGAACAGAGATTTCTTCAGGAGGCCAGATCCGTGGCCTCTTTAATCCACCCGAACATCGTTCAGGTGTACGATGTCGGTAAATTCGAGAACACCTTGTACATCGCTCAGGAGTATGTTCCAGGGAGCAACCTGAGTTCTTTTATTCAAAGGCGAGGTGCACTGCCGGTCCAGGAGGCCGTTTCGATTTTATGGCAAGCCACATCGGCACTTCAAAAGGCCGCATCGATTGGACTGGTCCATCGCGATATCAAACCAGACAACTTGCTTTTAACTCCTGACGGTGAGGTAAAAGTCGCGGACTTTGGATTAGCCAGAGCCAGGGGTAAGAACCAAAATCTCACGGCCGTCGGCGTCGCTCTTGGAACCCCTCTGTACATGAGTCCCGAGCAAGTCCAAGGATTGACCGTAGATTCCCGTAGCGATCTGTACTCGCTTGGCGCAACGGCTTACCACATGCTCTCTGGTCGGCCCCCCTTCTCAGGTGATACCGCTCTGGCTTTGGCCATGCAACATATCCAAGCCGAACCGGTACCGCTTGGACAACTGCGACCAGATCTTCCGAAAGACCTAACGGATATCGTTCATCGACTGCTCAAGAAAAGTCCTGAGGATCGATTCGCTTCAGCGATGGAACTAGCAAGGGAGCTTCGCAGTTTCATCGATAATCACCTCGAGGGACGAGGTGACAAAATGGTTCCTTTTTCAGGTCTGGTTATCGACCATCAAGCGATCACATCTAGCACAGCAACCGAAGAATTGCAGGTATTGCTGACCGGTCGCCGATCCAACGGCTTACCTGCTGCTGGAGGTGCAATGAAAAAGAGCCAGTCTTTGGCCAACCCATGGATTTGGTTGCTCGTTCCACTGACCCTCGGCTCAGCCTTGAGCTACACCCTTGCAAGAGTCGATCCTTTTTCCCATCAGCCTACCAGTACTGCTGGAGTTATTCGAGAGTCGTCGATTGAAAGGCAATACGCCCTGGCCTTATCTGAAAACAACCTTAAAACTTGGACTGCGGTCTTTGAATTTTTTCCCCCGACCGATGCGCTGAGTCGAAGTTACTACTTGAAATCGCAATTGCAAATCGCTCGCTTAAGGCTCGAAGGAGACGATTTTGCTGCTGCGGAATCCAATCTGAAAATCGTCGTCGAGTCCCCCTATGCTGATGAGATTCAGCGAACAATCGCACATATCGAACTCGGCTGGATACAACAACGGTTGCGTCGTCAAAGTGTCGGCGAAGAGATCAGCAATGAAAGCTACAATCGAGCTATCAGGGAAATGTCCATTTTGATCCCTGAGAAACAACGAATCATCCGTGACGCATTGCCTCCAAAAGTGCGTGCCGAATGGGAGACCGTCGACTACCTATACCAGGTTGGTAAGTGATTGAGCATGGGTGTTTTAGTGGGGAGATAGAGTGTTAGTTAGCCGTTTGCGCACCGCCGCAGTCCTTTTGACAATCGTCTTCGGTTTCATCTATCTTGATGTCAACATGCCATTGGCCCAAGTTCCAGGTCTTTGGATGCTGCCTATTTACGGCGTGCTTTGCTTGGGCACGTCCCGCGAAGCCAGTTCGATCGTCCGCGATGCTTGGCAGGTCCCGGTTTTTTGGTCGCCATGGATTGTGTCGATTGCAGCCCTCTTGCCCATGATCCCAGAGATTGCGTCGCTACTTGGATTCTCGACTTGGCTAGATGAGTCTTGGAAGAGTGTCCCTGGACGACTTGCCTTGGTGTGTCTGGGGAATTGGATCCTTGGAAGCCTTCTTGGCCTACGGGCAATTCTGGCCTACAAAAACCGTCAGGAAGCCATCGGCTGGCTCGTTAGCCTGGGGCTCTTGCAATACATATCGGTGGCAACGAGCTTTTGGTGGATCCTTCGTCAAATCGGAGATCAGAGGATTGCTATGTTCCATATCATCGGAATAGCATTGGTCACCAAAATGGCTGACTCGGGAGCTTATTTTGCCGGAAAAAATCTCGGTCGAAATCCCCTGGCTCCGACGCTCAGCCCAAAGAAGACATGGGAAGGCCTCCTGGGTGGATGGGCCACGGCTTGCCTCTGCGCGATTCTGTATTTCTCGTGGATCGAAAATGCATCAAACGATCCGTTATGGTGGAAACTTACCGGTGCTTTCCTATTGGCAACTGCGCTGACTTGGTTCGGCCTCTTAGGGGATTTGATCGAATCGATGATGAAACGATCCGGATCTATCAAGGACAGCGGTTCAAGTTTCGCAGGATTGGGTGGGGTCTGGGATGTGACCGATTCACTGATTCCCGCCGGAATGGTGGGATTAACCGCGATCCTTTTGGGCTGGATCTGACTCTAAGCACTCGTCTGGGGTTTGAAAGCCAAGAGGGTTCATGCGAGAATAGAGGCCTGGCGGTATCAATGAAGGAAAATCTAAACATGTCAGAATCGACGCTAACCTTGGGAGATCCCCAGTTAGCTATCCAATTATTCGGTCCACAGGACAATCACTTGCGCAAAGTGAGAAATCAACTCGGGGTTGCGATCACGCATCGAAACGGGACGATTCGAGTAGCAGGGCCGAGCCATTCGGTAGACATTGCGACCGGTATACTCGAAAAGTTAAAGGAAAAACTCGTTCGTGGAGGAGTCATTCAACCCGACGAGATCGATGGCTTGCTTGATCAAGCAACAGCCTTTAGCAGTGCTTCCCCGATCGATCCTCGACCAGAAAGCAAAGACGTAGCGATCGGAACTGCCGGGCGAAGAGTCAAGCCGCGGACAGCCGGTCAAAGCGCTTATGTCGATGCGATTCGAGCCCATGACTTGACCCTCTGCTCTGGGCCCGCAGGCTGTGGAAAAACCTACCTCGCTGTTGCGACGGCCGTTGAAGCTTATCGAGCAAAATCTATTCGGAAAATTGTTCTAGTCCGACCTGCCGTTGAAGCCGGAGAAAGCCTTGGATACTTGCCCGGCGATCTGAAAGAAAAACTCAACCCCTACCTCCGACCACTCCTGGATGCGATCAACGAAATGGTGGATTTTGACCAAGTCAAATTCCTCATGGAGCAAGAGGTCATCGAAGTCATCCCTCTTGCCTACATGCGAGGTCGTACACTCAATCAAGCCTTCGTAATACTAGACGAGGCTCAAAATGCCACCGTCTCTCAGATGAAGATGTTTCTAACACGCATGGGAAGAGGCTCGAAAGTCGTCGTCTCAGGCGACACATCCCAAGTCGATCTGCCACCAGGAGTCACCAGTGGACTCCGAGATGCCATCCAGCGACTCGGAGCGATCGAAGGCATAGCCGTCATCAGACTCCATGAAAGCGATATCGTACGGCACCCCTTAGTGCAGCGTATCGTGACGGCCTACGAGCAACCCCAAGGAGCCTCTAGCCAAACCATCAGAAGGCCCGATCGAACCTAAGTCGGTTTCTGAATCATCGCCATGCAAAACTCCTCAAAGAAAAGTCGTAGCGAACGTGCCGCAGCACTTAGAACTAGACGATTCGATTGGTATGAATGGACCGATCGCATCAAAAGCTTGAACTTAATTCAAAGAGCCACCATCGTCACTCTCGCTGGCTTGATCCTATCGCTACTGCTGCGAAGTTGGGAGCCCCCTTTCCCCTACCGAATAGGCTACGTTCCCCAACGAGCGATTCCTGCCCGAATCCCCTTTCAGATCGAAGATGAGGCTCAAACCGATGTACTGCGAGTTCAAGCAGCTCGCGATGTTCTTTGCGTGTACGAAAATCGTAAAGAACCACTTATCGAATTGAGAGGAGATCTCCAGGATGCGCTTTTTGCAATTCGCGACCAGGAACCAAATCAACCCCTCGATGAATCCCAACGCTCCAACTTGGAACATTTCGGATCCCAGTCCGAAGGCTCAAACTCTACGAGTCTTGATCCCCAAGAGATCATCGATTGCGTCAAAAAAACCCTCGCGACAGATGCGGACATTACCAAATTCGATGCGGCCCTACAAAAAGTCTTTAGCCCGCTCGAAGAGTTCGGGATCCTAGAGACGCTTCGCCATGACCCCCAAAAAGGAAGTCAACGGTTTATCAAGGTTATCCAGCAGGGTAAGGATGATCAACGCATCGATGTCGATGTATCTAGAGTTCGAAGAGCGGAACTGATCATAACACTCAAAGGATCTCTCGAAAGGGAGTTTAAACAGCAGTTCGGGGAAGGCACCGCCGATTTGCTCGCTCAGATTGCACATCGATTTCTTGCTGTTAAATTGCCAGCAACGCTGGCCTTTCGAGAAGACCTAAGCAACGTTGCTCGAATCAAAGCGGTAAGCACCGTCAAACCTGCGATGGTTTCCTACGAAACCACCTATGGTGCTCTGGTTCCCATGGGCAAACTGCTCGGGGCGAAAGAAATTCGATTGCTCAGAACCGAACACCACGCATACACTCAGCAGATGACCTTGGGACAGAAATTCCAACGCCTCGCCGCAACCTGGGGACTCCTGGCCGCCGTATCGCTCCTATGCGGATTTTTTATCTACCAGTCTCGCGATCGATCACCGATCATGGAGGTTTCTAAACTGCTTCGATTGGTTGGATTCTCAGCATTGACCATCATCGCCGCAGTCTTCGCTTCCAGAGACCCTTTTCATATCGAAATCGTGCCGGTGACTCTCTTTGCGATCTCCGCAGCGTTGGTCTACGGAAGACCTACAGCCCTGATGCTCTCGGCAGCGATCTGCTTAGTGATCGCATTTAGCACCGGTGGAGATCTTGCCGAGTACATCCTAACCTTCAGTGCCGCAGCAGGCGCGATCCTCCTTTCTGGTCGAATTCGAAACCGAACCAGATTGGTTTACATGGGCCTGGGAGTCTCTCTGATCGTACTTGCAACATGTCTAGGCCTGGGTGTTCTTACCGGCCAGTCCCTTGAGTTTTCTAGCGATCCGTACGGAACTGGGACGGGAAAATCAGTCCCTTTTTATTCGAGCCAATTGATCTTCGAAGCGATTAAGCAGGCTGCGTTTGTCGCCATTTGCGGACCGCTGATGGTAGGTCTTCTGCCTTTCATCGAGCAACTTTTCGACATCGAAACGGATCTTAGCCTCCTGGAACTCGGCGACATGAGCCACACTCTTCTTAAGCAACTGGCTCAACGTGCACCTGGAACTTATAACCACAGCATCTCGGTAGCCTCTCTTGCAGAATCCGCTGCCAAGAGCATCGGAGCCAATGGACTACTGGTGCGAGTCGGAGCCTGCTTCCATGATATCGGCAAAATGTTTAAACCGAATTATTTCGTCGAAAACCAAATGCCCGGAGCCAATCGGCACGATGCACTTCAACCAGAACTAAGCACCCTGGTGATCATCGCGCACGTCAAAGACGGTGCCGACTTGGCAAAACAGCACAATATACCTCAGCGAATAATCGATTTTATCGAACAACACCACGGAACAACCCTGGTCGAGTATTTTTATCACCAAGCGATCAAAGACAATGAAGGAAATAAAGATATCGAAGAAGTCTCTGAAACTCAGTTTCGATATCCTGGACCTAAACCACAGACAAAAGAGTCGGCCATCTTGATGATCGCCGATGCAGTCGAAAGCGCCACACGGGCTCTGCGTGAACCGACCTCCTCACGCATTCAAACGCTCGTCGACCAAATCGCAATGAAAAAACTTCTCGACGGTCAATTCGATGAGTGCGAACTGACCCTCGTGGAACTCGATGCTATCAAACAATCCCTGATCAAAAACCTCAATGCAATTCACCACGGTCGGATCAAATACCCAGATCAGCAATCGGCAGGATAAAAAGATCCCACTGATTACTTTGCGTCCCTCTGTATAACCAGCATGACCAAAGAACTCTCGCAACCTACAACATTTCCTGCTGAGCCACTAACAATCCGGCTCGACCGACATCTCAACGAATTGTCTTGGCTGGAAAAGTCGCTAGTCATGGCCGAACTTTCCAGACTCGCCTATGGCCCCCACGAACTGATCTCGAAATTCGTCCATCAAGCCGGCATCGATCAATGCGACTTAGTCGCCCAAGCCGGCTCAGAAGCTTACGTTTTTGGTACACCCTACGATTGCATGATCGTCTCGCGCGGCACTGAGCCAACAAAATGGGAAGATATCGCTGCCGATGCGAAAGCTTGGACCATCGCCTGCGATATCGGTCGTGTCCACAGCGGTTTCGATAACCATGTGAATCTATTATGGCCAGAACTCGAAAACCGACTCAAAGAAAACCAGCGACCGGTTTGGTTCGCAGGACACTCCCTCGGTGGCGCTATGGCTGCCGTTTGTGCTGTACGCTGCAAACTCTCACCCATTCCTTCAAACCCCCAAGCTATCTTTTCCTTCGGTGCCCCTCGAGTCGGTAACCGCGACTACGCTTCGTTTCTCAAAATCCGTCATTATCGATGGGTCAATAACAACGATGTCGTACCACGAACCCCACCCAGAATAATGGGGTATCACCACATGGGTCGCGAAATATACGTCAACCGAAAAGGCAAAATCAGCCGAATCCACAACTGGCTGCGCTTCCAAGATCGCTTACGCGGATTCGTCCAAGGCTTAGGCAAAGGTAAAATCGACTATCTTTCCGACCACTCGATGAAAGAATACGTCGCAATCATCAGGAACCTTCATCAATCAGAACAAAAGGGTCAGCCTGTGCGGATACCACGAGCCCTTCGCTGATCTGCGTCGGTTCACTTGCCACCAAGCCTTGATCCTGCATAGATTCTAGACGCATTGTATCGAGGAATCGCCATCGGTGTTGGCTTGATGTCAAACCCAATCGACAGCTTACTATAGTAAGCCAATTGCTCTTGCCGCGACCCCTGGTACAACTCCGGAATCTTTCGCTGATCAACCAAATCCAACAGCAATCTCGGCTGTACGGCCTTCCCTAAATTCAAATCAAACTTTGAGGTGTCGGCCACCTTGCCGTCGGATGAAAACCTCTCAATCACCGCACGAATATCCGCCGAATAAACAAATCGATTGCTTGCATCGGTGGCTCCTAATTGATCAAAACCACCCACAGTCACAATACTCTGCTCTCGGTCATGGTACTGATAAGCCTCGTAGCCGGCCACTCGCAATGCCTTCATCGCTATGTAAGCTCGCTCGGCAGCTTGCTCCAAGGCACTTGGCCCCTTGGATTTATCATCGCCCGAAGTCGATTTGCCCCAGGAGATAAACTCGCTCTCCCCACGAAACGTCAAAACTCGTACGGTATACTTGCTCTTGCAGTCCAATAACGAATGCTCGTTGTAGCCCGGTTGACGATTCATGTCGTAAACGAACTTCTCCAAGTCTGGCGATTGAAAAAAATCAGGCGGCAACAGAGGGTTGCGTGTCATGAAGGCGTGCTCAAGTGGCCCTCGAATCTTCTCTTTCGATATCCCACTGAGCCATTTCTTCGCTCCGCGAATACTATCAGCCTCCTCTTTCTTAACCTTCCCATCGGATTCGTTGCCTTCTGTCAAAAGCGACTTGGCTTGATAAGTCTTTACTCGCTCAAGTATTTGGGGAACAGTAGGATGATCGATCGAATCAAATTCCCCTGCCATGACTGCATACCCACTGACGACTCGTGAATCGCGATACTTCATCACCTTCTGTGTGCCATCCTCACGATACCCAGACCCCAAAACCTTCTCGGAATAATCAAATTTTTTCTCCATGACAAAGGTCGGTAGCCCCAAATCTCGCTGAATCTCCTTAGCTAGTACTGTTGCATCCTCCTTTGCCTTCTCTCCCTCGAACGAATAGGCAAAAATCATCCAAGGCCCATGCTCAGGCTTGAGCATCACAACATCTTGGACTTCCTTTGTAGACCGCTTGAATGGATTCAACAAAGGGGATTGTGCCGATGCGATCCCGCCTATGAAGAATCCAAGTATCGAGAAAAACACTCGAACACAAAAACCATTCCAAGAGGTATCGCATTTCATCGCAAACATCCCTGTTTTTCAACGACCAAGCTGTACGCTATCCAGAGGAAGATCCCTCTAGCGTAGGGGATAGCAATTTCCAACTTCGGTTGCCAGAGCTATTTACCGAGTTTTCCAGCCGCTTTGCGAAACGCCTCGAACTGCTCTCGTAGAGCCTCAGGCGGACGCAACCTACCACCCTCTTCTTGCATGCCTCTTAAGCCATCATTACGATCCTTGAGCTTATTGATTTTTTGACCTGCACCTGAAAGTCCTAGATTTCTTAACGTCTCTTCTAGCTCGGCCCGCTTATCTGGATTGAGTTTGGCTTGCTCTTTAGCCTCTCTCCATCGATCAGCAAATTTCCGGAAATCCTCCGTGTTCCAATTAAGCCGTTTGAGCAAGTCCGGATCGGGTTGATCCCGTTGGCGGTCAATGTAATCAAGTAACATTTCACCCGCTTTGCGAGAATACTCCTCGTTGGCTTGCTCGGCTCCAAAATCCGCCGACTGACTAGCGCTCGATCCCGCAGAACCACTCGCTTGAGGTGTCTTTCCCGTGTTGTTCACTCCAGAACCTGCACTGTTAGGCTCGCTCGCTTTGGGTTGTCCCTGCTTACCACCTTTTTGGTCTCCTGCCCCTTTTCCATCCCCTTGCTGCTTGCTCTCTTGGTCGCCTGGATTCCTACTTTCGGGCCCCTTCTGCGGATTTTGGTTCGATTTGGGATTCGATTCCTCAGAGCTATTTTTCTTCTCCTGCTGATTACCATCCTCCTGATTTTCACCAGTCGGCTTATTCATGCCTGAGTCGTCTGACCCTGCTTTATCGCTGCCTGCCTTGTCACTGCCTGCCTTATCGCTGCCTGCCTTATCGCTGCCTGCCTTGTC
>Ga0208358_1000024_pt1 | contig 46623 bp, 35 predicted proteins | sample LakMenEpi10Aug09_FD_150685 | JGI IMG/M metagenome (GOLD analysis project Ga0208358, IMG submission 150685) | Freshwater microbial communities from Lake Mendota, WI - 10AUG2009 deep hole epilimnion (SPAdes) | ecosystem: Environmental > Aquatic > Freshwater > Lake > Epilimnion/Euphotic zone ... | reverse complement strand
AACAAGAGGAGAATTGCTCGAAAGGGTGATATCGCCACTGCCGCTTTGAACATTGGCATTGGTCGTGATGCCACCGGCGAGCGCTTGCAGGAGGATATCTGTCGAGTCGGTTCCCCTGACCAAGGAGTTGAGAGTGATGGATCCTTGCTGGGCTTCCAGGGCTAAGATGCCTGTTGCTTGGAGTCCGTGTGAATCGTTGTTGAGATCTTGGACTTCGATGGCTTGGGTCGATTTGATCTGAAGAGCATTTTGGGATTGGGCGTCGATTTGATTTGCAGTGATTGTGAATTCGGCGTTTTGAATTGAATTCCACAGAATGCGGTTTGCCTGCAGGTCGACCGTTGCGTCGCTAGCCGTAACCGAGTTGGCTTGGATCCTCAAATCACCGCTGACGGTCAGCGAGTCTGCAAGTGACAAGATTCCTCCGGCAATATTATTCGCAGGATCGATTACCAGGGCCAAGTCGCTGATACGGCTCGAAAGGCCACTTAGGTTCGAGGCTTGGATGTTTGCATCAGAGCCTATCCAAAGCTTATTGGTGTCGACACTCGTTGGGAATTCATTGCTGAAGATAGAAACAGTACCTTGGGTTGCGATAAAACTTGAATTGAGAGACCCAGGTGTTCGAGCAGCGATTTCCAGAGCTTGTGCGTTGGTGCTTTGCGAATTGGCAGATAGGATGTTCGTGAGTTGTCCACCGATGGAGCCAGACGTCGAGGTCAAAGTGATTTTGTCGGCTCGAACATCCAACGAATCCAAGCCGCTGTCGGCATCAGAGATATTCCCGCTTGCGATTGCAACCAATTCGTTAGTGTCTATATCGCTCAGGGCGATCGTACCCTGCAAAGCTTGTAGGTTTAGGGTTTTGTCAACCGTCAATGAGTAATCAAGGTTTACAAAGACGGATCCATTTTGACCGGAGGCCTCAAGGTTCAGATTATTCGAGAAGCTTAGAAACGTGTTGTTCGGATCCACGGGGGCCGCCGTATTGTGGATCGATACCGAGTTAGAGGCTTGCAAGCTTGAGTTTTGGGCGATTGAAACTTTGCCAAGTAGGTCCAACGAAATACTCGATAGGTCTTTGGCAGAGATTTGATCGAGTTGGAAGGTGGAGTTCGCATGGTCTTTCCAGACAAACGTCCCGATATTTCCGAGCGGGTCGGCAGTGCCTGATACGAAGATATTCTTGAGATCGGTTTTGAGCCCAGATAGATCCGATGCGGCATCAAACTGCGTGTTACCATCGATGTCTAGAAAAAACTGGCTTGCATCGAGGCTACCGAGTGTGGCTGTCGTGTTGCCAATCGGGGTGATGTTGACCGATAGGTTTCCAGAGACCGCATCAAAAATACCTTGGACGGTCAGTACGCGCCGAGGCTCGAGCCTTTGGAAGCCCGAGGAGAGTGCACGTTGAAAGGCTTTGCGGCGAAGGTTGCGGAGTTGCTGTTTAACGAATGCAACGATGGACTTCGAGGCAGCTTTGGAAAACGCCTTGAGCATAAGATGCACCGGACCAGAGTAGGCATGGGAAACAAAAAGGATGAACACGACGACCCGACGACCGTCGCTAGCTCACCCCATGATAAGGACAGACCGCAACGGATCCTAAGTATTCTGAACGTTCTATTCCCATTTGATGGAATAAACCTTGGATGCCGGTGGGCTAAAAAAGTTGCTAGCGGTAACGAAAATCGATTATTCCGCTTTTAGCGACAGCAAAAAAACAACTGGACAATTGGTTAGTGCTCAAGCCCCAAAGAGCCCACCCAAAAGAGGGGGTGGGGGGGTTTTCGACCAATCCGCTAATCGGAGCGAATTGGTAAAAAGGAGAGTCCAGTGGGCTAGAGAGACTAGCGAACAGAGCGTTGGATAGGTGCGCAAGAGCCAGGCCGACGGTGTCCGAGGGTGCATTCGCAGGACTTCGGAGGTTGCTTGACGACATGGATTGGCAAAAGGGCGGCATCGACGAAGAATTTACTTCCTGAGACCAAAGCGTTGGTCGGGCAGGCATAGCCGATCCCGTAGCGTTCGAGATTGCTCTGTTCGAAATACAGAGGCTTATAGCAAAAGGCTGGGGACTCCCAAGCAGAATACACGGTGGGCCAATAGTTCAGATAGCGGGGGTCTGGACGGCTCTCGATGCCGGATAAGCCCGAGTCCCTTTTCCAAGTTTCGCCCATAAATTTGTTCATTTCGAGATTGTTCATGGACAGTTCATTGGACAACTGTGCGTTCGAGTTTTTTATGATCTGGTAGGGTTCAAGATTCTTCTGGAAGGCTGCCACGCCTTCGGTCTTGAGCATTGCTTTAGGTGTATCGGATCCGCTATTTTTCGTTTGCGATTGATAGGATTCGGGGCTCAGTGCTTCGGCAAGTTGTACCAGGGGAGCAGGGGCCAGAGGCAGTTGATCGAATGAAGGCAAGGGGATGTATCTGGTGGAGACATCCGAGGTAAAAATCGCCTGAGAGGCTTCGAGAGCCGGAAGTTCCGGGAGCCGGGCGAATCGGATTTGCTCGACGTTCGATTCTGGACTTGGGACTTCTGGCAAGGTTTGGATGTAGCCATCTTGCGCCCAAGCGGTTGCTTGTAGGGCGAATAGAAATAAAAGCCGTTGGATAGTCGATTTCATGGAGTCCTCCGTAAGGGAGCACGTCTTGGGCTTAGCATAGTAACCAACAGGCACACTGTCTCGGCGCACCGCATTTGGTATCGGTCGATTGGCTCGATTGCATTCTGCGAATTCTGCGGGTTTTCCGAAAGATCGGGGAAGTTCTGCGTGTAGCGATCCAATTTGGCATCGATTCGAGTGATTCGTCGACGAAAGGCCGACCTACACGGAAAAGAGGCCTTATTCTTGAGTTAATTCGTGAAAAACTGGACGAAGTGTCAAATTTCTAGCATACTGAAGGCAGAATTGTGTCAGTCCTGCAACCGCGTGGTGTCCGCATCTTGAACCCATACTCGAGAAATCTCATTCTGTCGGTCGTAGATGGCCCGAAGAAGGGTCTTCGGGTAATCGTACCACCAGGGGAGTCCAGGGTGGTAGGAAGAACCACCGCATCCCATGTGGCTTGCGAGGATGACTACATGTCATCGAAGCACTTTGAGGTTTGCAACAGGCTTGAGAACTTCTGCGTTCGCGACCTCAATAGTCGAAATGGTACGAAGATATTCGACGAATCGATTTCCGAGAGATCGCTCACTCAATCCAGTACGGTTACCGCTGGTAAAAGCGTTTTTGAGATCGCTTGGGAGCCGTCGCAAGAGGAGTGGGGGACTCAGGCAGGGTCTTCGATCTCGATTCGGAGATCAGGCTCGAGCCTTGGTCCGGCTCTCAGCACACCACTTCCGACCGATTTTTCACCTGGTTCGTTATCCCACGCATCACCATCGCAATTGGATGTTCGACTTGCACCGACAAACATGTCGATCATGGGATCGATTGAAGAGCGGCTTGCAGGGATTTGTCTGGATCTTTTTCATGCCACGACATCGAGTCGCAGGGAACCTGGCGAAATCAAAAGTTTCCAACGGCTTTATAATTGGTCGAAACCTCCTTTGCCCGGTGAGTCCTTCCTCAGTGACTTCTACCTGACGAATTTAGATTTCTTTGCAATCGCGTCATTTTCAAAACTCGGGGTGCCCAATCCGACCGATCATGCTTGGTATCCGCTGTACCCTAGCGTGGATCCAGCAAGCGCGATTCTTCCGATTGCAATTCCCAAGAGAGCTTGGCTCGAGGGTTGTCACCTACGGTGGTTTGAACGACTCTGCAGTGTCGATGGCATTTCATTTGTTCTGACCGATTCGTCACGAAGTCCAGAGTGGCTCATGGCTCAACTCAATCAGGGATTTAGCGACCTGTTGACGCACCCCAATCGCTCGGCGGTTGGTGAGCAAGTTGCGACCAAAGTCTCGGGGATAGTGCCTTGGTTCAATCCACTTGAGATCCTCATGGCTTGTGGGTCTAGGAGCGATGAGAGCTTATCTCAATGGATTCCCACGGGTGTTGAAGGATTGGTTTTTCCCGTGCGTTCGACAAGACTGAGTTTTGCGCTAGTGCGACCTGGGATTGCTTCGGCGCTGCGAGAACGGGAATTCCGGGCTGTCACGGACTCTTAAGGGCGCTCGATTGCTTGTCGTCTAGCGAATCGCGTCTGGCAAGCTAACTTGTGGGCTTGCAGTCGGCGTGGAGATTACAGGGTCTCTGTAATGAGGCACGGTTGATGGGTCTTGCGATCCGATTCGTTGGATCCCTTGACTTGCAATGAAGTCTGAGGTGGGTGTTTCGTTGAGAAAGATGTTGCAGTAACTCAGGAGTGTTCCTCGCTCCAGATTCACATTTCGAACTGCTAGTTGGTATTCGACGGCAGATTGGTGGTAGCGGATCATCGCATCGAGACGGCGTCGTTGAGCTTCAAGCAACACGAAGACTTGTTCTACTTGGCCACTTTTGAGTCGTAACTCTATGGCCGTGATCTGCTTCTCAACAGATTCATATCTGCTTTTTTGGATGATTAGGTTTTCGTAAGCTCTTCTGGACTCATTGATTGCGTTGCTCAGTCCGAAATGAATCGCTCGTTCTTGCTCAACTAAGACTTGAGCCTCCCTGGCAAGAGCCAATTGAGTGTTGCGAACAGCAGCGTTCCCACGCCTGTACCCTACGGGCATTAGATAGTCCAATCCCAATGACCATTCTTGGAAGTCGTTGTCGAATGGAGTGTTGAATTGCTTATCAAATCCCCGCATCCGGTAGGCAGCAATCGCATCAAGCTGTGGCTTGAGAAAGTTTCGATTGGCTATCAATTCCAATTCACGTTGCTTGATCACCCAACGTTGGCGTCTGAGTTCCTCTCGATTGACCATCGCATCGGAAATCGAGTTCTCCCAATCGAAGTCAAGTTGAGCGAGGCTCGGCTGATCCGAGGGGTAAAGCATTTGTCGATCGTTGATCGGCATTCCAATAATCAATCGCAGTCGGCGTTCGGAAATCCGAACTCCGCCTGTTCCGCGGAATGTGCCTCCGGTGGAACCGTTGTTCGAACGCGTACCGTCCAAAACTCTTCCGTTGAGCGAGTCGACTACATCGGACTCAAATCGCCATAATTGTTCGAGCGCCTGCTCCTTCTCGGAGGTTCCTTGTTTCCGCTCTTCCATCCTTTTGACCGTCTCAATCGCTTGGTCTCTTGCTTGGACTTTGGAATCCAAGTCGCGGTAGGCGAAGTAAAGATCCCAATAAGCGTTTTCGATTTCGGCAACGAAATCGCGCACCGATCTTTCAAACTCGACTAGGCTGATATCGGTTCGAACCCGAGCTAGAAGTACGCCGTTGAGTTGTCCGGGCAAAGCCCCCGGGCCTGCGATCCGATTGAACTCGGAACCCGCCCCCAAAAGCAAAGGTTGACGAACCTGAGCTTCGAGAAATGTATCCCAAGTGTAAGCACCGAAACGGTTCGACTGCTGATTATTGCGATCGAAAATCTTTACATCACGCAAAGTGTACAACCCGCCAGTGGCTGTACGCTTGCTTACTCCAAACTGAGTTGTACTCAAGTCCTGGCGAAATAGACCGTTAACCCCGAAGAAGTTATTGTTGTAGCCGCGATTGTTGTGGTCGTAGATGCTCGATGCGAAAAGATTGGCATCGAAAGCACTCAATGCGGCCTCTTCGCCGATTCGCGGATCGCTAAAAGCGACCGCTGGATCAACTGTCGAAGCTAGAGCCTGAGGCGTTCGTAGTACCGTAACGCCCAAATCCCTCATCAGCTTGGAGTTTGCTACACCGAATGCAATGCAGTCCTGCAAGCTCATCCCGTGGAACTGTTCGGGTGTTAGTGTTTGAATGTCAATGTCCATCGGTCCAAACGATTCCTGATAGTCAGGCATGCATTCGGTTTTCAATGGATCACTGCGAGATATCTGGGTGAGAAACTCTGAGGCCGTCTGATGGCCAGCACCCTCTCCAGCATGAAACTTTTTCGAGTGCGAACATCCAGCCGTGAGTGCTAAGCAAGCCAAGCTGCTACGCACCAAGATCCCAAAGGATCGACTCGCGATCTGCCGCGATCGTCGTGTCGTTCCCTTGACTGTTGCTTGATTGTCTTGGAGCGTCTTTGGTGTCATAATAGGCGGATTAAATAATACATTCGACATCCCACCATCGATTGTTTCGACCGGAAAAGTCGGCATCCTTCATGCATTATGCGTCAAACGCCGAAAGAATCGCAGAAAAGTAAGCTCCATCCTCTGATGGCTCATTCGATGGAGCCGCTACGAACTCTACGGCCTGCTCAATCTACCTATCCTCCCCAATCCCCCATGCGCTATGCCTGACGCGACCATCGAGAATACCGACCGGGTGCTTGGGCAACTCGAAACCATTGCTCGTAATGCAGACCCGCAAAACATCTTCTACCGCAGGCTCATCGAGTCCCTTGTCCCGATACTTCAAGCTCAAAGCGTTTTGCTAGCTACCGGCATCGAGGGCAAACCCCTGATCCTCTACTCAGCAGGAGAGCCACTCAACGCTACATTGCTTGAAGAAGGCTTGTCCCTGGCCTTTCCAGAGCCCAAAGAACATGAACTCCATTCTCAGACGAACAGCCAGCGATCCAATTGGATGGTCACCAGATTTCCTAAAAACAATCCGTCGATGCCCTTGGCTTTGATGGCTCGTTTTGACCAACAGTCCAGTCGGCAAGATCTCTTGGTTGCAAAGAATCTGCTTGATGCATTCGCGGAAATTTCGGAGCTTCGCGAGGTGTACGTTGAAAACGCTCGTGCGGTGGGCCTGTGGAAAAGAGCCTCTGTGCGCTGCCAGGAGCTGGCCAGTGCACAGAGCCACGTGCAACTTCATAGGGGGCTAGTCGAAGCCCTCCGCGAGTCACTCGATGCGGATCGCGTCTCGCTTTTTGCATCCAACACCCAGCACTCGACGATGGTCGCTTGCAGCGGAAGCGCATCGATCGATCCAAATTCGGCTCTGGTACAAAGCCTGGAAAAGAAGGTCTTCGAGTTGCTTTTAGAAAACCAACCCAAACTTTCCGACGAGGTCTCATCGGAGTCCCAGGCACATCGATACAGCCTGTTTATGCCTTGGGAAACAAGTGGCAATCCTAGGGCATATAGTTTATTCATCGAATGGTCTGATCCTCAGGCGATCATCGATCGTGTTCAAAAAGCCTCGAATCTTTTTCCAATATTCAACCAAACATGGCAAAGCCAAAACCGATGGCTTTTTCTACCCTCGGAGATTCGGGGCAAGGCCCATGCGAAATCCGCTTCTGCGAAACAATCCCGATCCATCCCCAAAAGCGCCTTGATCCTTGCTGGGGTTGCCGCCCTTGTGGCCTTAGCCATGATCCCTTGCCCGTTTACCATTCAGGCCCAAGCGTACTTGGAACCGGTCGACCAACGAATCGTTCATGCTTCTGCAGATAGCTTTATCCAAGACCTTTTGGTCCGTGAAGGCCAGTTGGTCAAGCCTCAAGAACCTCTTGTACAACTCCGATCACCAAGCCTCGAACTTCAAATCGAGGAAGTCGCTGGCCAGCAAAGGGCCCTTGAAGAGAAAAAAAATGGATTGCGAGTAGCCATCAATCAACTCTCTTCAAACTCGACCGATCTTGCCAATCAAACAAGAATCTCTGCCGATTTGAAAATCATCGAAGTCCAAGAATCTCAATCGCGCAAGAAACAAGAATTTCTACTCGAGCAAAAGGAGGAACTCCTTGTCCGATCGCCTATCGAAGGGATGGTTGTCGGGGGAGATCTCCAACGCGAACTGAGCGATCGACCGCTGCAAAGAGGCGATGCTCTTTTCCGAGTCGCCGACTTGCAAGGCCCCTGGCAATTGATCCTCCTGGTGGCCGACCGAGACGGTGGTTATGTGCAAAAAGCAATGGAGCAAGGCCCGATTCAAATCGATTGGGGGCTTGAGAATTCGACTCAGAAAGGATTGCGAGCCTCCTTGCACTCGATGACCAAGGACGTCGATCAACGTCCCGCCGAAGGCCCTTGCAGGATCGCCAAAGCGTCGATCGATAACAAACAAGTCGATCTGCCTGTCATCGGAGCCGTGGCCTATGCTCGTATCCCTTGCGGGACAAGACCCTTGTGGTACATCTGGAGTCGGCCGATGGTCGAATTCCTCCAAAAACGCTTTTGGTTCACTTCGAACCTAACCCCCATTCCTGCAGCGACGTTCATCGAGCCCATGCCATGAGTCAACTCTTCTGCTTATACGATTGGTTCTTGAACAAACAGCCTATTCCAAGAGTTACCACTGTGATGTTTTCCAGTGCTGCTGCTCTGTGGCTTCTTTGCCACTTGGCTCAAGCCCAGCAGCAACCTGCTAGCGAAAGTCCCACACCTGTTAAGTCGACCAATCAGATCCTCATCGACGGTGCAATCCTCAAGACCGTCGAAGTCACTTCGGTAGCAGCGCAGGTTCAAGGGTTGCTCAACTCGGTTTGGGTTCGGGAAGGAGATCGAGTCAAAGCCCAAGCACCCTTAGCCTCCATCCAATCGACGACCACAGAACTGCAACTGAATCGAGCGAAAGTCGCAATGGACATCGCTCAAAAGAACTTTGAAAGCAATATCGATATCGATCTGGCTGAGAAAAACTTCGCTGTAGCAGAAAATGAATTCGTGCAAGCCATCGAGTCCAATAAACGAGTCCAAGATGTATATCCTCCCATGGAGGTCGATCGGCTCAAACTGGTTCGCGATCGAGCGAAACTCGAAGTCGACCGAACGGTTCATGCCAAGGACATAGCGAAGCTTGAGATGTCCAAGATCCATATCGAATATCAGCAGCTTGAAGATCTACTGGACAAACATCAAGTTCGATCGCCCGTTTCGGGAATGGTCGTTGCGGTCGAAAAACGCGTCGGCGAATGGGTCGAACCCGGTACGGTTGTACTGAGACTCGTCGAGATCGATCGATTGAGAATCGAAGGCTTCGTGCAGGCAGAGCAGGCCGATCCGAAATGGCTCGATTGCGAAGCGCAAGTCGAATTGCAACTCTCAGGCAAACCGATCCGAACCACCGCCAAACTCGTCTTCATCAGCCCCGAGGTCAATCCGATCAATTCCCAAGTTCGGGTGCACCTGGATGTCGACAATCGAGATGGAAAATTGCGACCGGGACTGCGCCCCAAGGTTTGGATTCCAAATAACCAATGAACCAAGCGGATCCTCAGTCACAAGCAGCTTCGGGACTGGAGTCGGCTAGATTGCGGCTCCGAACCGATATCCAGTGGATTGCTTACCAGGACACCGGTCGCTGGGTTGCCCTCGATCCGATATCGAATGCTTACTATTACTTTAGCCAGTTAGAGCGCCAGGCTGCATTGCTCTTTGATGGTTCCCGGTCGGTCAAGGAAGTCTTCGAGGCCATCGCTCGAGGATGTTTGAAATCGAACCTGTCTTGGGCGTGGATTGAAACATTCATTCAAAAGCTTCTGCGAGCCCAACTGATCGATACTCCACCGGGCCAGCGTATTTCTCAGCTTCCGAGCGCCGCTGTGCAAACGACATTTTTTAAGTCGCTCTTTGCAAATCCCCTGTCGATTCGTATCCCGTTGGTGCGTCCACAGATCGATTATCCTTGGGCCAAGGTGTTCGCTAATATAGTTTTTTCGCCAAAAGCTATTTCTGGTGTTTTGATGGGCCTGTTGATCGTTAGCTACTTGGTCGTCTCGAAACTCCTGAGTCGTCCTCAAGAATTGTTGTACGACATCAGCAAGATCCAAGGGGATCGATGGCTAATCTTGGGTTGCCTCCTTGTAGCCATCAAATCGATCCATGAGCTTGGGCATTATTTGGCTTGTGTCCAATTGCGAGTCCGTTGCGCAGAGATCGGTGCGCTGATATTATGCTTTACCCCTTGTTTGTATTGCGATACGACCGAGAGTTGGAAACTGCCTTCGCGCTGGCAACGTGCAGGAATTGCGGCTGCTGGGATCTACTTTGAGTTTTGGATCGCCTTGATAGGGGGCATTGTCTTCCTGAATACTCAAAGTGGTTTGCTGCACATACTCGGCGGTGGAATGTGGATTATGTGTACGATCGGCACACTGGTTCTTAATGCCAATCCCTTGTTCCGATACGATGGATACTTCATTGTATCTGATTTACTCGGCGCACCGAATCTCGGCTCTCAAAGCTCCTTGGCGCTGTGGCAGACTCTCCTGCGAACTCTTGGAGGAGCCAAGGTCGATAGGCAGGAGTATGATTTACCAGTCGGGTTTCTAGCGACTTTTGCTTTGCTTTCGAGCATCTATCGATGGTTTGTGCTCGGCTCAATCCTATTGTTCCTTTGGCATTTTTTGGTGCCCATGGGATTGGGGCTGTATTTTCTAGCGATCGTTGGAGCCATGGCCTTAGGGATCGTCAAAGGTTCGGCCAAAGGGGCCCTGTCTTTGGCGTCCGAGTTGTTTGCTCCCGAGCCGATATCTAAATGGAAGCTCAGTTTGTTTTTCTTTTCGATCTTGGCGGTCATCCTGGGAGTCTTCCTGGTTCGCTTGCCCAATCGCACCGTCCATCGCGGTTACACCGAATACAGTAGCTCGACTCCGCTTTATGCGCCAGAAGATGGGACGATTCAATCGATGAGTCGGTGGGTCGATGATCCTGGTTTCCATTTCAAGCAAGCCGGAGAGTCGATCCTCCAGATCCAAAGCCCTGCCATCGAGCTCGAACGCATCGATCTTGAACAGCAGTATTTGCAAATCGCAACGCAGGTAGAGACCTACCGACAGGCTCAGATCAACGACGAGGCGTTGGCTTCTGAAATACCCTTACTCGAACAGCTCCGAGCCGAGTTTGCCGCCAAAATAGAACTCATCGACGAGCGGATCAAAAAGCTCAATATCGCTTCCCCAAAGCCGGGGCGATTCATACCTAAGTCGTCTTGGAATCAAACCGGTTTTCGTCAAGGAGAACCGAGCCGTAGATGGCAACCGATCGCAACCCATAGCGACATCAGCAAGCGACTCAGGCGAGGCGAACTTGTCGGATGGTTTGCCGATACGGAGGATAAAGAGGCGGTCGTATTGGTTTCGGCGGAGACCCTTCGATGCATCGACAAACAGACCCAAGTATGGGTCTTGAGCGATTCATGCCCAGGCGAGTCGATACAGGCCAAGATCTCCTATTACTCAACCGATCCAATTGCTTATTTTCCAAGCGAGCTTACGGGGGACCCGATGTTCGTTCTTTCTCGCGATGAGCGGGGCCTGTGGCAAGCCGATACGCCACTATATCGAGTTCGACTAGAGCTACTCGGAGACAATACCCGCATCGGACGAGGCGGACTGTGCAGCGCATGCTTCGAGCTACAGGGCATAACACTAGCGGAGCGATTCTGGCGATTTGTCTCTTCCCAGTTCAAAAATACCTAGAACAAATAGCTCTAAGTCTTTGGTGATAAAGCTGGTTGGTTAGAAGATTTTAACCAAGCCGTGGCGCTGAAGATGGCAAGGGCGATCCATACGCATTGAAAGCCTAGTAAACGCCAACGATCGATCGGTTCATGATCCAAAAAGGCACCGATTCCAAACTGAATCGTCGGGCCTATGTATTGCAGCATCCCCATGGCCACCAGAGGAACACGTTTGGATGCAGAGGCAAAGAGCAACAACGGAACGGTGGTGATCGGTCCACCTAAAGCCAAGAGGCCAAGGGTCTCGGACGTGTAGCTTTGAGAATGATCAAACCAAGCTTTGAGTAGGTAAACCAAGGCCACGGGAGCTAGTATGGCAGTTTCGAGTCCCAGGCCTGCTACGGCTGAAAGTTTGGTCTGTTTTTTGACGACCCCGTAGAGCGCAAAGGACAAAGCCAAGGAAACCGATACCCAAATCCTTTTGCTTTCAAGAGAACTTAGGACCAACCCAATAGCAGCGATGCCGACAGCTAGCCACTGAGGTAAATTGAGTTTCTCACGAAAAATCACAACTCCAAGAACGACGCTAAATAGTGGGTTCATGAAGTACCCAAGGCTCGCGTCGACGACGCTTTGGTTGAGCACTGCCCAAATGAAAACCAACCAATTGATACTGATAAGTACTGCGGCAAAGGCTGCCAACAAAAGTCGTTTACGATTGGCAAGGGTCTGGCGAATCTCGTCCCACTGCGCCAGAAGGCTGATGCACAGAACTAAGGTCAGTAGGGACCACAGGATCCGGTGGCCGATGATCTCCACCGGATCGCTCACATGCTTGAGCAACCTCCAATACAAAGGAAATATGCCCCAGAGAACAAATGCCGCTAGGGCTTGTAAATAGTACAAACTATTTCCCCATTTGGTCTGCAAGATGGCCCGCTTGGTAGATCTTTCGCATCGCTTCTAGTACCCCTGCGATGTGAACCGATACGGATCGGGCTTGTTTGTCGGAGTAATAGAAGTCTCCAGGCAAGCTTTCGATATTGCCATCGAAGATGATTCCGACCATCGCACCATCGCGAGATACTACTGGAGAGCCCGAGTTGCCTCCGATGATGTCACAGGTCGATACAAAGTTGAAAGGCGTATCGGGATTGATCTTGTCCTTGGCCGCATGCCAGCTCTTGGGCAAAACCCAAGGGTCCTTTTCCAAGTGGACTTTCTCGTGTTCGAAGGCACCACCGAGTTTGGTGCTCGAAGGAATCTGCTTTCCATTGCTTTCGTATCCAGAAACCGCACCGTAGGAGAGCCTTAGCGTAAAGGTTGCGTCGGGATAGACCGAGTCACCACCGACGGCAAATTTTGCCTCGGTGACCTTGGCGTAAGCTTGCCGCTCCTGCTCATCGATCGCTTCGGTTGCTTCGCGAAGCTTTCGATATTCGGGCTCCATTTTTCGGATCAAGTCCACCAATGGATCGGTGGAATTCTTGATACCATCGAGGCCCTGCTTGGCCAGTGCCTTCCGAGCTTCGGCGTTTCCTAGTTTCGTTCCTGCGATAATTTCAGCGGCTCTGGCGCGAGGGCTCTTTCCAGCCAAGACGGTTTTCACAAGCGGATCGTTCCCACCACGATCTTCGGCCAATCGTGAGAGTTCGTCGGCCAGTAGAGATCTTTCCAAGTCGTCGTAAACAGGTACTTCGGAGAAAAGTTCTTGTTCCAGAGATTGCCTTGCACTGTCGCGGAATTCACGCAATCGCTGCGCGCTGGGCTTGGTGTCCTCGGTTGCCATCAAAACGATTTTCTCAGCAAAACCTGTCAATTGGGTCCGCAGCGAAGCGGACTTTAAGATCATCTCGCGGCGTTTGTCCTGGAGTTGTCGGATCGTGTCCCATGCACCAGAGAGTCCGGCGAGCTTAGGATCCGACTTGAGCGTATTGAAAATCTCTTGCTCGCTCTTGCGTTTGGATTCCACAAAGGTTGGGTCCTGAATTCCAGAGAGCATCCCGGTGTATGCTTTGCGGGAGTTCTGAACGCCAAAGAGGTCATCGCGCCCGCGACGGGTTTGCTCGGGGCCTTCGAGTCCATACTGTTGCAGCGCGATCTCTCGACGGCGTAGCATGTTCAAAGTGCGCGGCAGTGCGGTGTCACGCTGATACTCGACGGCATCGGAGGTGAGGATTCGGCGGGTGCGCCCTGGGTTACCCGACACGAAAACCAAATCGCCGTCTTTGGCTCCGTTAGGATCCATCTTGAGATAATGATCGATCTTGGCCGGTTTGCCATCTTCGTAGACTCGGAATAAAGTCACATCAAGGCAGTAGCGGGGATACTCAAAGTTGTCTGCGTCTCCGCCAAAGAATGCCGAAGCGGCTTCGGGTGCCCATACGAGCCGAACATCGGTGTACTTCTTGTAGCGGTATAGGTGATATCGACCACCTCCATAGAGTGTCACCACATCGCTGCGAAGACCAGTCTTATCAAGCGACTCTTTTTCGATTTGAGCCATGGTAGCTTGGCGAGCTTTGAACGCATCGGCAGGAGCCATGTCAGACTTGACCGCCTCGTTGACCTTGGCCGTCACGTCTTCGATGCTGATGAGTTGGTTGAGTTCAAGATCTGTTGCGGGAATCTCGTCTTGGAATGTTTTTGCCAAAAAGCCATCTTCATTGTAGTTGTGCTCTGGAGTCGAAAGCTTAAAGAGCGTATCGGCGGCTACGTGATGGTTGGTAAGGACAAGGCCGTTGGAAGAGACAAACGAAGCCGAACCTCCGGAGTTGAACCGCACGCTTGAGAGCATCACGTGATCGATCCACTCCTGAGTTGGTTCAAATTTGTATTTTGAGGCTAGTTGCTTCTTGGGCAAAGCATTAAAGAGCCACATGCCTTCGTCAGCCTTAGCGGTGCTGAAGTTCGTTGCGGGAGCTAAATTGCCGCAGATGGCTAGGGCGATGCAAAGACGTTTGAGTTTCGAGTTGGACATGGATAAACCTCGCAGGACGATTGGCTAGAGGAAACGGATGTTGTCGATCGCAGGGAAGCTTACTGTCTTGAGGATGTAAATCAACAGCAGAACTCGCCCGGGGGAGGTTATTTCGGGGCCGCTGGATTATCCGTTGGAGCTTTGGGAATTTCGTCGTGGCCGTGATCCTTGGGATTTCGACCCAGGGGATTTGCACCAGAGACGATGAGTTTGACCTTGTTTTCCCCGTTGGGCACCACGTTCATGGTAAGGCCGCTAGTGTTGTAGGAAGCATGCTTGCGATGCACCACACCCATCGTGCTTGGCCGGTAGTTGGGGATCTCTTCGATCGGAATGAATTGCACGATCACAACTGCGTGCTCTCCGGCGATCGCTCCATCGTTGGGGCGGTAAGTGCTCAGCGTGAAAGAACCATCGGTAGCGATCTGACCGGTAGCTTGAACGGACTTTCCTACAGCCTTGGTCTCGACGGTTCCAACTTTCACCGGCGAGCCATCCTCGAAGACCACTTGTCCTTCTAACGGATACGTTTTGAGTCGTCCAGAGTTGCAGCCGACGAGCATCGAGACGGCCATGATGCAAAGCCAGTGGTGGGGGAAATCCATGGAAACGGTTTTCATTCAAAATCCGAGATCTCGAGGCCGTCGTTTCGATTGCAAAGGCGTCCTAGGGTATCGGTATCGATGCTGGAATTGATGGCCCGAACGCTCCCGTCTGCAAGAACGAATTGACACGATCCGGTGTGCCAGCTTCCCCAGCGGACCAAGTCGTTGCCCATGGCGCGAGGATCCTTGGCGATCGGTACGGCAGGGCCACCGATGCGAGCAAAGTTATAGAGGTTGTCTCCATTGAAGATGAATGCATCTTCGGGGGATTGCTTAAGCTTACCCATCGGAACGTGCATTTCTCCTACAAGAAAAGTGTTGCTCATTCCGTCGTAAACATTCTTGGAAGAGATTCGATCTTCCCAACTGACCGGCTTACCTCCGGCACAATTGGGTCGACTCGAAATAATGATCCCAGTGCCATTGCCTCCGTAGTTAAAATCGGTTGCAAGACCGCTGGATCCAGGCGATAGGTCTCCGTGGTTGGCACCGTAATCACCGAGTGCCCCAGCAACGCTGCCTTCGCTGGAAAATATCGGATAGCGACAACCGCATGGCAAAGTCACCCATCGAGTGCCACCATTGACCAGATTGCCAATTCCTTTGGTGTCGTCTGAGCCACGACGCGAAGGGCAACTGTAAGTGGCGGGTGCTGAGGTTCTCACCGTGTCGTCATGGGAGGAATAAGGCATCGAGTAATCCCACATTTTCTCGAGATTACTTTGTTCGAGATAAGGCAGAATTCGGACCAGCCAAGTCGTTTCGCTACCGCCACAGGATCGCGAAGCCGAGTCGCCCGGACGCGGTTGGTATCTGGCCGGTGGGTAGCATTTGAATGCGGCGTGGAAGTTGTCGGTGGCGAGGTGGATTTGGTGCAGATTGTTCTTGCAGCTCATCATCCTGGCGGCCTCTCGGGCCGCTTGGACTGCAGGCAAAAGTAGCCCGACCAAGAGTCCGATGATTGCGATGACCACGAGCAGTTCGACCAGAGTAAAGCCCACCCTGCGGGCTGACACACGACGGCTGGATGGTTTTTTGAATGCGGATTTCATTTTCTTATTCCCAAATATTCGATGGCTTCAAGCCTGTAATTTTCCGATCGCCCAGATCGCGGTGCTCTCTATAGTATCGGTGTAGGGCGAATTCCAAGCAAATTCCGATTGGAAAAATCTGCTCATTGCAGGGCAAAAAAACGGTCAAACGTCGATTTTTCCCGGCGTTTCGCGTCAAAACACCGCTCTATGCCAACAGATCAACGAACCAGGAGCGAATTTCGGGAATGTTTTGAACATTTTCTGGGCTCTTCCGTAGTACGCTAGGTTTGCCTTTAATCCGGTTTCGTCCGAAAAAACGCCATGAGCCCCTCGGTTTCCCAATCCAATCCCATGCGACGATCCGCCAAGTGGATCTTGGGGGTCTACGTTGGGTTTGCCATTTTTGGGCTCGGTCTGCATCATTGGGGAGGTAGCCATCGGCATTCTCTAGTCTCGGAATCCCAGGCATCGGACTGTCTGCATCACTGTTGCCACAATCATGGCCAGGAGAATTCTAAGTCCGATTCAGAACCATCTTGTCTTTCCATCGAGTCGATGCCATCGCCTTGCGAAGGTTGTCAGATCTGGTGGTCAGTAGTCCAAGCTTCTCAAGGGTTTGAGCCGATTGAATCGATCGAAACCCTGCCGCTCGTTGAGTCGGCGATGGGCAAGACATCTTCTTTTTTCGGCGCCACTGTTGTGGTGTGGCACTCTCGCGGCCCACCTGCTCTGTAGGTTCGATCTTGGCATAGGTTGAAAGCATCCGCTGCATGCTTAGAGGTTGAGTACCTGGTTGGCAGCTGGCTTTTTTCTTTTCGAATCTAGAGGCTTGGTGTTTGCATGTTGGGCAAAGTATCAGGAGCCTTAAACCACGATTTTTGCCCCTGGGCAAATCGTTATGTTTATTGGCTCAAAAGACCAATCGGATGGGTGTTGCTTGCGTTCCTCACGTCGATTCTGCTGGGATTGTACGTATCCCCGCAAGCCTACTTGGCAACCGGTGGAATTGTGTCCGTTGGGGTCATCGGGTCGATATGGCCATGGATTTCGATGCTCGGAATTCGAGGCCAAATGGGTTGGAGTGCCGCTCGATGTCAGGAGCTTGAGACGGTCCAGACGACGTTGGTTATCAGCAATCGATGGCCATGGCCTGTTTATGGTTTGTCGTTGGATTTGGATCCGGGGCTTGCGCCAGAGGGTACCGACAAGCAGCGTATCAGCCTGCAGAAGGTCCCTGGTTTTGCCAAAAGCGTTTTTCATTGGTCGACAGTCCCACAAAGTCGAGGTGAGTATCCAAAACGCTCGGTTGACCTCCATACGGCCTTTCCTTTCGGCATTTGGACATCGAGCCGACCGATCCACATTCCAGAGCCACTGATCGTCTGGCCTCGAAGTACTCGGCTGATTGATTCCCCGACGAATCTTGCCAGCCAGCAGTTTGGAACAGGTAGTCTTTCGGATCGAGTCGGAGACGAAGGGGATTGGACAGGTGTTCGACCGTATCGGCCCGGAGACTCTCTGCGTCAAGTGCATTGGGCGCAGACTGCAAGACGTGATGCACTGGTCGTTTTTGAGCGACAAGCAAGTGCCAGCCAGAGCGTTTTGATCAGCATAGACACCGACAAAGTTCGCATCGCCAGCCCGCAGACCATCGATGCGATGTTGCGAATATTCGCTTCATTGGTCAACCAGTTCCAGCTCCATCACTGGTCGGTGTACACGGACCTCGAAGGACGATACGCGGTTTCAGCTACCGCCGAGCGTTTCGTTCAATCTCAGCGTATACGTTTTTTGGATCGTTTAGCTTTATGGACTCCGCAAGCTCCCGACAACGGAGCGGACTTACAAGCTCCTGTCCGAGCATCACAAAAGATCAGACCCAATGTCGCTTTGACGATCTCTTGGGAGCAACCTGATCGGATCGAAACGTCTGTTGTTGGATTTAGTGAATCTCCAGGTTCCTACCGATTCAATGTGATTCCAGAGGTCCCCTTGGGTTTGCTCTGGGACAATCAACTCCAATGGGCTTGGGAGTTGTTTTGCCGCAGCCAAAACGGAGCTGATGGAAATCTGGACCTTCGAGCCCAAGGTTTGGCATGCGCGACCGGGAGGAGTTCGGATGTCCTCTAGCTATAGTCCACCGAAGAATTTGTTTGCAAGACCTGGCTTGGGGACATTCATCCTAGCATTGCTTGCCACCTGGTGTATTTCATCGCTGCGCTATTCAGGAACTTCAGATCCAATTTGGCTGTTGTCTGAAATTGGGGTTTTGGCCGGTTGGTGTTGCTTGGTTCGATTGGTATTGATTCCTCGTTACGGGGATCGATTCTTTGCCGTGCAGTCGAGCATTTCCAAACTATGGGTTTGGGGCTGCGGGTTGCTAGTGATTTTGACGCCATGGTTATCTCGATGCATTCTCGTGAGTGCGTTGGGTTCATCGGGAGAAGCGACCGAACTGGTCGCCTTGGCGATGTTGCAGATGGCCGGCTTGTGGCAAGCGGCCGTTGCGCGCACAACCCGAGAGGAGTGGTTGTCGTTTCTGATCAGTTGCTTTTTGATCCTATTTGGTTTGGCATCGTCGGATCGTGGGGACATGATTCGCGTTGCGGTACCTTTTACGATCCTAGCTAGTTGGTGGTTGATGGCCCGCTATTGGGATTCGATCGAGGAGGGGTTTTTGGTTTCCCAGACGGCTAGCGTGATCCCGTTGCGATTGACGATTCTCGGGCTCTTAGGACTCTCGGCCCTCGGTTTCCTCGCTTGGAATACTATCTCCAAGGACGCAGCCAATCGCTTGGATGGATTCATGCCGACGTCCGGTGGCAATCGCCACGGCGAGAGTTGGGCTCGGCAAGGTGTAGGTGATGGGGACATGCTCATCGCAGCCAAGGATGAGGCTTATACGTTTGGTGCGGTCGATAGCGATTTGTTTTTAGAGTCTGAAGTTCCCTCGATGTACGACTTGGTCTCCGACCTTTACGGTGAAACCCCACCAAAGAGCAGACGCTATGCGCGAGCTATCTCACTGGATGAACAGATCAAGGAGATGGAGCGAGAAGCGACCGAAAGCAAAAAGAACAGTAAAGAGTTTTCCGCCATCCGCCAACCGAAAGCCAACGACAAGAAATACCAACCCAAGGGGAGCGATTCGAAAGCCGTCGCTTATGTCATCGGCGAGACGCCACAGTGGTTGCGCATCGAGTCGTTCGATCATTTCGAGGATAACGTATGGACCCACTCCGAAGACTTGTTCGACTCGAAAATGAATCGAAACCCATCGATGATTTCGATCAAAAACAAGCCTTGGATGCAGGTTCAGTTTCCCCCTGCGGAGTTGGTTTACTCGGTTCGCGAAAGATTGGCTACCAAGATCATCAACTTTCAGTCCTCGAGGCTGCTGAGCCCCTCACTGACGACTCATGTTCATATCGACCGTATCGATCAAACAGATTTCTACAGTTGGACACAGGATGGTCAAGTGATGATGCCCAACCGTGACTACATTCCTAGTCTGACGGTCGTTCATCAACTTTACCAGATCCCGCAATTGCACCTGCTGCGAGTTCCGGGTTCAAGCTTCCAGCAACTCTCTCACGGCAAAAACGCCCACCATGCTCAAACGACCCACGCTCATCGCGATTGGATCGGAGCTTATACCCATCTTGAGGGACTGCACGAAAAGCCCTCGGCAAGGGTGCAAGCTTTTTGCGACCGTGTGTTTAGTCAATTACCACCCAAGGCGACCGATTGGAATCGTGTCGAAGCGATTGTTGATGGCCTAAGAAAATTTGAACATGACCCCTTAGCGATCGCTCCGGTGGACTCTCAAGATGTGGTCGATTATCTGCTCGATTCAAAGCGTGGCCCGGACTACTTGATGGCCTCGGCCGCGGCCGTCCTGATTCGTCAACTCGGAATCCCCTGTCGCATTTGCACTGGTTTTTTTGCTTCCCCCAAAAGCTTCGATCGGATTTCAGGTCAAACGGCAATCATGCCCGAGGATCTTCATACTTGGGCCGAGGTTCACGTCCATGGCATGTGGGTGCCGATCGAGCCGACGGGGTCCTATCCGATCCCTCGCGAATGGATGACTTGGCAGCAATGGGGCATCGAGATGGCCTGGGCCTGTCGCGATTACTTTCGAAATCACCCCATTGAAACGCTCGCAGTTGCATCGACGATCTGCCTGAGTGTGTACTTGCGACAACGCTTGGCCCAAGTAGCGATTTGTGGGCTTTCGCTGTTTTCGCTTTTTCTCCCGGCTCGATCGAGGCTTCGCTACAGCCTACGACTACTTCGATGGCGCATGTGGCTTTGGAATGAGCCCATGGCGATGCACTCGACCATCGAGCAGTGGCTAGGACAGCAACTACCTCAAAGAGCCAGCATCTCGCCGATGACGGCTCGGAGTTTTATCCGGATCGTCCAGCAAATGGCGTATGCCCCAGCCCAGATGCGACATCTCGATGCAAGTCAGGAGAGGTTGATCGGCCAGGTGCTGCGTTCGATTATTTTTTCGGGATTTAAAACCGCAACGGTGCCCGGGAAATTCCTCCCCCAACCCAATCAGACAACAGAAAGATAGGCTTGTACACGATGAATGCGATGACCAAAACCGAGCCACCAGCGGTTCCGAGTACCGGGGAGATTCAAGGTTGGATCGGAGGACTCCGAGATCAGCTCAATCAAGTCCTCCTGGGCAAACCCCAAGTCGTCGAACTCTTGTTGGCGAGTTTGCTGGCCCGGGGACACGTGCTCTTTGATGACTTGCCGGGTCTTGGAAAAACGACATTGGCCAAGGGGCTTGCCAAAGCCGTAGGGGGCAAATTCATGCGGGTTCAGTGCACGCCCGATTTGCTCCCTAGCGATGTGACTGGATTTAGTGTTCTGAATCAAAAGTCACGCGAATTTGAGTTTCGCCCCGGCCCGGTCTTTGCCGATGTGCTCCTTGCCGACGAAATCAATCGCGCGACGCCTCGAACCCAAAGTGCGCTCTTTGAAGCGATGGCCGAGAGGCAAGTGACGATCGAAGGCCAAGCCCATGCGTTGAGCGAATCTTTTCTGGTTCTTGCAACTCAAAACCCAGTCGAAAGCGTTGGGGCTTATCCACTTCCGGAAGCCCAGCTCGATCGTTTTACGATGAAACTCAGGATTGGATATCCAGATCGCTCGAGCGAATTGGAGCTTTTATCACGCAACAGTAAGTCCACGTGTGAGTTGCAGTCGCAGCAGATTCTCCACGGAGACCAACTGGTGCTTATGCAGCAAGCTGTATCTGGGATCGCCGTGGAATTGCCCGTGCGCGAGTACTTGCTCGATCTGGCCCAGAGCACCCGTAGCAATCGAAGTTTCCCTCTGGGATTGAGTCCTCGCGGGCTGTTGCAATGGCAACGGGTCGCGCAAGCTTACGCGATGCTAAGGGAACGCAGTTTTGTGATCCCAGAGGACATCCAAGCAGTGGCCGTTCCAGTGCTTGCCGTCCGGCTATCGAGCAACGCGATGTCGACCGAGAAAGCCATCGAGTCGGTCATCGCGTCGGTGCCTGTTCCCCGTTTGTAATTTGTAGCGATCGCAAGGATCAAGGAGATCGATTCCGATGGTTGATAATTCAGTCCTTAATAAAAAGTTGCGAAAATTATTGCAAGCAATAAGTTGCTTGATCGTCGGCCTTTTGTGCGTGGGTTGTAAGCAGCCTCAGGTCGATGGGCAGCAGCAAGAGCATGAGCATTTCCCGGCTCATTGGCCGCATGACATCATGAGGGCAAGCAAGCGGATCGGTCAGTTGCTGGCCGATGCTGAATTGAATTTAGCGGGTACGAGGCAATCCGAAAGCTGGCCAACGGCAACCGCCGAACTGGCCGACTTGGTCGGTTGGCTTCCGATCCTAGCTGCAGACAGCGATCTAGGGCGCAAAGACTTTGCGAGTATTGATTCCTGGTCGAGCCAGTGGACGGATTTGTTGCGCAAACACGCCAGTAATTCGGAGGCAATTCAAGGGCTCTCGAACCTCGAAGGCTTCAAGGAAGTCGCGGTCCAATTAGGGGAAATTTGCCAAGCGGAACAGGCGCGGATTGATCGCTTGACGCAGGATTTTTAGCAATAGCCAACCAGGGGAGATTTGCCATGGATATTGAGGTCATTGTCTTCGGTGCATTGACGCGGATGGTACAAGCGTTGGTGGCTGCAAGTCCGACCATTTTTGTCGGTTGGCTCGTTGCGGCGATCTTCGAGCGTATTCTTGGGCGCGAAGGTACCTATAGGCTCTTTGGTGGTAACACCTGGAGGCAGCTTCCCCAAGCTTGGCTTTTGGGGATGCTTCTTCCGGTCTGTTCGCTGGGAGTCATTCCAGTGATGCATCAAATGCGTAAAAGCGGGATCTCGGGTGGAACGATCCTGGCTTTCGGATTAACCGCACCGTTGTTTAATCCGATCTCGGTTTTGTATGGACTGACCCTATCGGATCCCTTGGCGATTTTGGCATTTAGTCTTTGCTCGCTGTTGCTGATCACTATCCTGGGGTTGCTTTGGGATCGGCTGTTTCCAAATAGCCAACAACCGTTGGAAGCTTTAGAAAAGACACCTTATGGGCTTAGGCGTATTGCGGCGGTGGCTTTATCGATGGCTCACCAAGCATGGAGTCGATCGAGTCTGTATATGTTTTTGGCGATTTTGGGAGTTGGGATTTTGGCAGGGCTTTTGCCAGCGGGTGTTTTGCAAAGAGCAGCTGGCAAAGATGACACGTTGGCACCATTGACGATGTCAGCCGTCGCGACTTTGGCTTACATCACTCCGATGACGGCGATCGTTCAGGTCGCATCGATGTTTCAGCATGGCAATTCCGTGGCAGCGGCATTCGCGCTATTGACCCTTGGTACAGGGGTGAACTTAGGGTTATTGGTATGGATGGTTCGGCACTATGGTTTTGGCCGTTCGCTCGTTTGGCTCGGATGTTTGGTGGGGATCGTGCTGGTGATGAGTTACTCCTTGGATAGGCCTCTGAGGCCCAAGGGGATCGAGCCTGCCGATCACACCCATGCTTTTGATACCTACTGCAATCCGTTTGTTTCAGGCGAACAGGACTATTGGGCGTCCTCAAAACGCGTCCTCCAGGAAGCGGCAACGCCGGCTGAAACGGTCTCTTTGGCCCTGTGCGGTGGGCTTCTTCTTGCCGGGGGATTGCTGTGGCGATTGGATCGTCCCCAGCGAGCCATGCAGTGGTTGCTTCATGCTCCAAAAGTTGATTCGATGGCCAAGCCTTCTGCGATGCGGGATATCGTCTTGCCCGACTGGGTGATCGCAGGGGTTGTCTTAGGTGGTTTGGTAGGATCGAGCCTGCTGGGTTGTTTCCTTTACTATCCACCGGTTGGAGAGATTCGCAGAGAGATGCACAGCATCGAGGCCGAGATGTTCACGGCTTATCAAAACGGCCAATGGGACAAGTTGGAGTATTGGATTCCGATCCAGGAGGATTGGGCACACAAGATGAAGGTAAGTGCGTATCTTCGTGGTCGACCTTTGGACCGTTATACCGACTTGAAATTGCAAGTCTACAAGACCAAGTTGGAACTGCTCGAGCATGCCACTGAGGATCGCGATCGGCAGGAGGCTTTGGAGTATGGCCGCGCGGGCTCTAAGGCGTTTGGCCGACTTAAAAAAGCGCTTGGGGATTAGCGACCGCTACCAAACGACGCTCTGGGCATCGAAGACGGGGCCTTCGATGCAGGTTCTGCGGTAGTCCCAGCTTCCGTCCCCTTGGTCGATTTTCGCTACACAGGTAAAGCAGATGCCGATACCACAGGCCATGGGGGTTTCTAAGGAGACTTCGCAAGCGACCTTGTAGCTACTTGCGAGTTTCGAGACGGCTTGCATCATCGGCTCGGGTCCACAGCAAGCGATGCGAACAGACCCCTGCTCTTGGCGCAGCAGATCCTCAAGCACTTGAGTGACCCGCCCGTGGTGTCCAAGCGAACCGTCTTCGGTGGCGAGTGCAAGCTCGACTCCTCGGGAGTTGAACTCATCCAAGGCCGCCAAATAGTCCCGCGTTCTGGCTCCATAACAAAGCGTCGTTCTCGATGCGTATCGTTTAGGAACCTTTGCGGTTCCAAAGGCCGCTTGACCCAGCGCATCGGATGCCAGGGTTAGCATCGGTGTGATACCTACACCTCCTGCGACCATGATCAAGTGGTCTACAGGTTCGGTGCTAAAGGCGTTCCCGAGCGGTCCCCATACTTCGATCGACTGACCGGTTTGCAACTTGGAAAGCGCTTGGGTGAACTTCCCTTTGACGACATAAGCCACCGAGAGTGCTTCGAGATTCCCAGCCGTATCGGTGCTGCGATCGAACATCGCAAGGGCTCTTCCGATCAACGGGTCGTTGCAATGTGCAAGACGGATCATGAAGAACTGCCCGGGCAAGGTGGACTGTGCAAGCTTGGAGGATCGGAACGTCAATTGCCAAGTGTCTTTTGCGATGAGTCTGTGCGCAAGAATTTCGGTGCGTTCGAAGTGGAATGTTCGCAAAGAATGGTTCTTGTCGGTCATCGTTTTTGTTGATTAAAAGTTTCGCAGCATTGGAAATCAGGGGGTGACAATCACCTTCATGGCACCTTTTTCACCAGCGTAGAGACGATCGAACCACTGGGGGGTATGTTCAAGGTCGGTCGTGGCGGTAATAAGCGGAGCGACTTGGATTGCTCCGGATGCAAGCAATTCGATGCACTGAGGGATTTCGCCGTTGGAGGCGCAAGATCCGAAGACGGACAATTCGCGTGTGACGACCGTTTGCAAAGGTAGTTCGACGCTTGGAGTCAGGTTCCCGACGAGTGTCACTGAGCCTCCGCGACGGACGACCTGGAAACAGGTGCTTACGGGTTTATTGGCTCCGACGACTTCCATGGCTGCATCAGCCCCGCGACCTTCGGTCCACTGGAGTACTAGGCTTATGGGATCCTCGGTTCTTGCGTTGATGGTGTGAGTGGCGCCTAATTTTTTGGCCAATTGAAGTTTTTCGTCTTCCAGATCGACGGCGATGATTTTCGAGAAGCCCGCGATCTTGAGCGTCTGGATACAGAGCAGACCTATCATGCCAGAGCCTACGACGACGACCGATCCACCGATGCTTCGGGGAGTTCGGTTTGCGGCGTGGACTGCGATCGAAACGGCTTCGATCATTGCGGCGTGTTCAAAAGGGAGTGAGTCAGGGATATGGTAAGCGATGTTTTGGGGAACGGTGACGAATTCAGCGAAGGCACCTTGGCGTCGGAATTCGTTGCAAGAGACACCTAGGACTTGGCGATTCTCGCACAGGTTGATCGAGCCTTTTTTGCAGTAGTGGCATTTACCGCACGAGACCGTGGAATCGAAAGTCACACGGTCTCCTATTCTGAAGCCTTGGACCTGCTGACCGACGTCTTGGACGATCCCTGCGGCTTCGTGTCCCATGACCAACGGTGGGATACGTCGTCCGGAGCTACCGTCAAAGCCGTGAATATCGCTTCCACAGATTCCGCATGCTTTGACCTTAACGAGCAGGTCTGTTGGGCCACAGGCAGGCATTGGCATTTCGACGACTTGGAGTTTTTTTACTTCGGACAGCAGCAGAGCCTTCACAATTTCAGTCCTTTTTGGTGGTTAATTGGCCGTTTGACGGTTTTGGAGCGATGGTTTTTGGGTGCATTGGCCTATAAAAAGTTGGTCTTCTCGGCTAGTCTTTTGCGTCAAGGAGTCGCGAGTTTTCCAAACCTTGGGACGCGGCCCGCGACATTGTAATCAATCGGTGGAAGGAAACCATGCAAGTCTTGCATATCAATCGCGCACAGGGCCGCACGATCCGAGCAACTCTAATGGGTGCTTTGGCCATGTTTGTTGTTCCAATTGCCTCACAAGTTCTTTGTGCTCAAGATGCACCGAAAGTCATCGTGCCATCGCCAGTTGTTCCATCTCAGGGAGATACGGGTTTGAAAGATCCAAAAAGTTACGGTTTAGGGTTCCAGATCGGAAAAGATATGTCTTCGACCGGAATTAGCGCCGAGGATTTGGACCTGAAGGAACTCCTAGAAGGATTTTCTGACGGTCTGCTGAGCAAGAGCAAGCTGACCGACCAGCAAATGCAACAGGCGATGACTTCTCTCCAAGAGCAGATCAAATCCAAGATGATTCAAAAGAGTCGAAAGAATCTTGAGCGGGCAAACGATTTCCTCAAAACCAATAAGGACAAAGAAGGTGTGCAGACGACCAAGTCGGGTCTTCAGTACCAAGCGATCAAGTCCGGCAGTGGCAAGACCCCGTCGCTTACAAGCACAGTGAAGGTGCATTACGAGGGCAAGTTGCTCGATGGCAAGGTCTTCGATAGTTCGATTGCCCGTGGCGAGCCGATTGAATTTCCTGTCAACGGCGTGATTCCGGGTTGGACCGAAGCGCTTCAGCGGATGAAGGTTGGGGATAAGTGGAAGCTTTTCATTCCACCCGGGTTGGCTTATGGGGAGCGTGGTGCAGGTAGCGACATCGGTCCGAATGAACTGCTGGTCTTCGAAGTTGAACTTCTGGATGTGAAGTGATCTTGGCCGATGAGTCAGAAGATTGGATCGATGCTATCGCTTGAGCAACTCAAATCCCTTTGCGGAAGCCAGCAGTCGCATCTTTTGGTGCACTGGGAGTCCTTGACGCAAATCCAGCGGCAGGGACTGGCCGACCAGATTGCCCAGATTGACTTTGAAGGGATTGGCCGGGAAATGAGCTTGCGGCAGCAGGTTTGCGACTGGCGAACGCTTGCTCAAAGGGCCGAGCCTCCCGAAGCGGCGAGGATTGCCGACATGACCTCTGAGGCACGCTTAGAAGCGATTGCACAGGGGCAACAGGCGATCGCATCGGGTCAAGTTGCCATGGTGCTTGTGGCCGGTGGTCAAGGCACCCGCTTAGGGTTTGATCTTCCCAAGGGTATGTATCGGATCGGTCCTCTTTCGGGTCGAACTCTGTTTCAGATGCATGTCGATTCGCTACGAGGTGCGATGCGCCGTTTTGGAGTATCGATCCCTTTGTTGGTGATGACCGGCCCGTCGACCCATGAGCCGACGGTGCGGTATTTTCAGGAAAATGCGAACCTTGGACTCAGCCCTCAAGAGTTGATGATCTTCGAGCAAGGCACCATGCCGGCAGTCGATGCATCAACCGGCAGAATCCTCATGGAATCGCCTTCGAGCATTGCTTTGAGTCCAGATGGGCACGGGGGAATCGTCCGAGCTTTGGCCAAGACCGGTTGGCTCGAACGGGCCCAGGACCAGGGGATCAAGCATTTGTTTTACGCCCAGGTCGATAACCCGTTGGTTCGAGCATGCGACCCGTTGCTCATCGGACTTCATCGGCTCGGCCAAAGCCAGGCCACAACGCAGGTCGTCGAAAAACGCTTTGCAACCGAGAAAGTCGGCAATGTCGTTAAGCTCGATGGCAAGACTCAAATCATCGAGTACAGCGACCTACCTGAAGAAGTTGCCCAGCAAACCAACCCGGACGGTTCGCTTCGGCTCTGGGCCGGTAACATCGCGGTGCATGTGTTTGATATCGAATTCCTCAGGCGATGTTGTTTAAGCCCAAATACCCTACCCTTTCACCGCGCTCATAAAGCGGTTCCGTACGTCGATGAGCTCGGTCAGTCGCACAGTCCTTCGGTGCCAAATGCAATCAAACTAGAGCGTTTTGTTTTCGATCTGTTGCCCGTTGCTGATCGGGCTTTGGTCGTCGAGGCATTGGCTTCCGAGGCCTTTGCTCCCGTCAAGAATGCGATTGGCTCGCCCACCGATACACCGGAAACATGCAAGACCGCCTTGGTGGACTTGCACCGCCGTTGGCTTGCAAACGCAGGTGCAAAAATCGATGCGGATTGTTTGGTCGAGATTCATCCTAATTGGGCTTGGGATGAGCAGGAAGTTCACGACAGATTGGGGAAACCCACACAGATAAACGCCGATACTTATTTCACCTAAGGATTAGAAGATCGTTCGATGACATTGCACGCAGTGATCATGGCTGGAGGATCTGGCACAAGGTTTTGGCCCGCCAGTAGACAAGAGGTTCCCAAGCAACTTCTACGTATTGGGAGCCCTCGTTCGATGCTCCAAACAACTTTTGATCGGCTCAGCGGTTTGGTCTCAAGTCAGCATGTGCTTGTGGCCACCAACTCCCAATTGGTCGATGCGGTAGTCTCGCAGCTTCCGGATTTGCCTATCGAGCACATTATTGGCGAGCCGTTCAAACGGGACACCGCCCCGTGCATCGGCGTGGCAGCATCGCTTGTTCAAGCGGCAGACAAAAATGGGATGATGATTGTCATGCCCTCGGACCATGTGATCGAACCCAGGAGCGAATTCCATCGGGCGATCCAAGCCGGGGTGCGGCTAATTGAACAAGACCCCGAGCGGATTGTTACATTTGGTATCCGACCCACCTATCCGGCCGAAAGCTTCGGGTACATCGAAAGAGGCAGTGCCTTCGAAGGCCTCGGCGGAGTGGCTGCCTTCGAGGTTCAGCGGTTCCGGGAGAAGCCCAAGAAAGAGCTTGCCCAGGAGTTTTTCGATGCGGGCACGTTCTATTGGAACAGCGGTATTTTTCTTTGGTCGGCCAAGACGGTTTTAAATGCCCTCAAGACTTACGAACCGGAGATGTTTGCGCATATCGAGAAGATTGGACAGGCGGTTGGAACCCCTCATTTTCAAAAGATTTTCGTTCAGGAATTCGAGGCGATTCGCGGCAAATCAATCGATTATGCCATCATGGAGCGCCACCCCAAGGTTGCCGTCATCGAAGCTCCTTTCCAGTGGGATGATGTAGGTAGCTGGCAGGCAATGTCCAGGTTGCTAAAGCCCGATAGCCATGGAAACACTGTCGAAGGGCCGTTTTTGGGTATCGATTCAAAGAACATGATCGTTCGAAGCGAGCCGGATCATTTGGTCGTGACCATCGGCATGCAGGATGTGATCGTTGTGCATACCAAGGATGCGACCTTGGTTGCTCCCAAGCAGGAGGAGGAGCGAGTTCGGGAGGTCGTCAAGCAGCTCCAAGAACTGGGGCTTCGCGAGTATTTATAGGAGACTTCTGCTCCGTCATGGTTGATCCTTGCCCACCATTACCTATATTGGTAAAGAGAATCAATCGCTGAAGATTTACCGATCCGACAATTGTCATTTGGTCGATCTGTTTCTGGTTTGCAGGAATATGGGACTTGATATTCAGATCGCCGGACGTGTGAGGTAATGGGTGTGGCAGATATCAATTTGGCCGGGATCGCATCCCATGAAATTCTAAACCGTTTGCCCGAAGGGGTTGCGGTACTATCCCCCTCCCAAACAATCATCTGGGCAAATGAATGCTTCAACCGATGGTTCGGTGGGGTAGATCGAGCCGGGGAGGATTTCTACAGTGCCCTTGGGAATCCAGAGTTACAGGGCAATTCCGCATGCCCACTTGCATCTTGTCTAGAAAAGAACCATACGTTTGCGGCGACTCTCAAGCGAGAGCCCAATGAAACATCGGCTAAGCCGGCTTATTACCAGCTTCAGGCGATCTCTGTACCCGAACCTTCGGAGAACCGAATCGTCGTTACCCTCCGGGATATTACCGACGAAGTTCTCCAAGAACAGAAGCTTGCGGCAATCCATCAGGCTGGAGCAAAGCTGACGGATCTAAAGCCCGACGAGATTTTCGCGATGGATGTAGAGCAACGCATCGATCTGCTCAAAGAGAACATCCGGCATTACACCGAGGATTTGCTCAACATCGAAGTCATCGAGATTCGACTTCTGGAGCAATCCACAGGGAATCTCATCCCGCTGTTATCGGTGGGTATTGACCAAGCCGCCGCAGACAGGCGGCTCATGGCCAGCCCTTCAGGAAACGGAGTGACGGGTTGGGTGGCAGCCAACGCAGTGAGCTATCTGTGCAAAGACACTTCGAGCGATCCGATGTATTTGGAAGCATTCAAAGGTGCACGAAGTTCTTTGACGGTCCCGATTCTATTGCACGAGTCGGTCATCGGGACGATCAATGTCGAGAGTCCAAAACTAGCTGCATTCTCTGAGAGCGATCAACAGTTCTTGGAAATCTTTGCCCGCGATGTGGCCGTCTCGCTAAACACCTTGGAATTGCTTGTCGCCCAGCGAACCAACGCCGCTCAGCAAAGTTGCGATGCAATCCATGCTGCCGTTTCGCTCCCCTTGGACGATCTTTTGCTCGACGCAGTCTTCCTGATGGAAAAATATATCGGTCACGATCCTGAGAGCGTAGCGCGTCTTCGAAGCGTACTTAGCAAAGCCCGTAGCATCAAAAAATCAATTCAGAGTATCGGTCAATCGCTAGTTCCCCATGACCCCTCCAGCAACCAGGAACTCAGTGAGCACTACGCCAAGCTGGCAGGGCGCAGAATACTTGTCGTCGATTTTGACGAGAGCGTCCGCAACGATGCGCATGCACTGCTGGAACGCTACGGATGTGTCGTAGAGACCGCGCAGAGCGGGGATCAAGCTGTTGCGATGGTTCGTAGCTCCGAAGAAAAATACGATGTGATCATCACGGATATCAAACTGCCTGACTACTCAGGCTATCAACTGATGCTCAGACTCCAGAAGATCCTCGATTATGTTCCGATCGCTTTGATGACCGGCTTTGGATACGATCCAGGGCACTCGATCGTCAAGGCTCGGCAAGCCGGCTTGCACCGTAAAGCGATCCTCTATAAGCCCTTCCATCTGGATCAACTCCTTGGGGTCACGGAACTTCTGATCGAGGAAAAGCCAGCCTCATCTCCTATTGATCAACCCTAAATAAAAGGCTGCGAATTTGACTTGGGGGTTCCCTCTGCGATTGATACTACTGGCCTTGTTGGTTCTGGGACATATCGGCTTTTGGATTGCGCTGTTTAACCGAATCAACGCCACAGGATTGCATCGGCGGCAGATCAAGACGATCGAAAAGGGGATCGTTCTTGTTTGTTTATTGCTCCCGTTGGTGTTGCTGTCGATCGACTACCGAATCGATCCTGAATCTTCCAAAATGAATCGGTGGCTCGGCTACATACTCGGACAAACGGAGTTGCCGAAGGTATCCATTTGGAGTTTTGCATACGGTCTGTTTGCGATCCTCTATGGACTCGTTGGGGGGATCGTTTGGTTGACGCATCGCCCCCAGTTTCACATCGCACACAATCGACAAACTATTTTGCAGACCCATATCGAGCAAAATCTCGATCGCAAGAACCCGAATTGGCAATTGGGCAACAAGGCTCAAAAAAGTTTGCGCCTACCAGGAAATGAATTGATGCATCTGGAGGCAAACACCAAGGCTCTATGGCTCGATGCGATCCCAGAGACCTTTGTTGGCATGAGGATCGGACATCTGTCAGATATCCACCTTACCGGCCAATTGCCTGATGAATTTTACCGCCATGCGCTCATGTGGCTCCTCTCGCAAAGAGTCGATCTAGTTTGCCTTTCAGGTGATATCATCGACAAGTCTATTGCATTGCCGAGTTTGCCAGTAATTTTTGGGGCTTTGGATCCTGAGATTCCCAAAGTCTTTGTGCTGGGAAACCATGATCGAGCCTGCCGTTTGGATCAAACCGTCAGGCATGTCATGTCCGATCTAGGCTGGATCGATGTCGGTCGGGAGGATCGACGCTTGCAAACTGCAAAAGGTAAGCTTGCGATCCTAGGTAACGAGCGACCGTGGTTTCACAGAGAGCTCAGCCCTGGTTTCTCTCTCGATGGTGCCAATGCTTTGGAGTTTCGAATCGGCGTTTCCCACTCACCCGACCAGTTGCCCTGGGCAAAACGACTTGGGGTGTCTTTGCTTCTTTGCGGACATACCCATGGCGGTCAGATTCGATTTCCATGGATCGGACCGATCATTGCCCCGAGTAAGTATGGCAGCCGATTCGCTTCTGGCGTTTTTTACCAATCCCCTACCCTCATGCATGTTAGCCGGGGTATTTCTGGGGTACACCCGATCCGACTTGGGTGCTTGCCCGAAGTCTCGATTCTTGAATTGCGAAAAAAATCTTAGGCACTTTTCTAACGAGGCTCTGGCCGTTAGACTCTTTCGATATCGATAGGCAGCAGAGTTTTATGAAAGAGACAGATCCGCCAGAAGAAGCGTTGAGCGTGGAAGACAAATCCGAGTTGTGTCAACAACGGATCGGTTATCGGTTTTCGAATGTCAGTCTCGTCGTCTCTGCCCTTACCCATGCGAGCGTTGCAACAAGCCGTAGCCATTCGAACGAACGGATGGAATTTCTGGGTGATGCTATCTTGGGTATGGTTGTGTGCGAAGAGATATTTCGATCCTACCCAGATTATCTTGAAGGGGATCTGACCAAGATCAAATCGGTAGTGGTCTCTCGAAGGGTCTGCGCCAAAGTTTCAAAAGCTCTGGGTCTCGAAGAATGCTTGATCGTCGGTCGAGGTATGCTCAAACATGGGATGCCAAGGTCGCTTTTAAGCGACGTATTCGAGGCCATTGTTGCAGCGGTCTTTCTCGACGGAGGCATTGAGGAAGCCCGAAAATTCATCCTTCGCTACTTGGAAACCGAAATCCGCTCAGCGGCACAGGGGCATAGTATCGGCAACTACAAATCTCTCTTGCAGCAATTGGTGCAAGGGAGTTACAAGGGTGCGCCCGTGTACCGCTTGGTAGGAGAAAGCGGTCCGGATCACAGCAAATACTTCGAGGTTGCTGCAGAGGTCAACGGCAAGCGTTTTACATCGGCCTGGGGGCGAAGCAAAAAAGATGCAGAACAGCGTGCAGCTGCGAATGCCTTGGCTGAACTTCGGAGCGAAGAGCCCCCGTTTCCCAACACCAATTTTCAGCAGCCAACCCAAAGAATCCAAGATCAGGAATAACAGCATCCTGCTGGTGTCGCACACTTAAGCTATTTTCGTGATGGACGATTGATCGGGCCTGCACTGGCTTGGCGGAAGTACTCGACCTCCGAAACATTCTTGAGAGTTGCTGTGAGAACATCCCAGTCTCGGATCCGATCCAGATCCATCGCCGAGAGTTGATCTTGGACAATCAATCTGGCGATGATCTCTTTGGAGCTGCTCGAGCGTTTATCGAGCAATCGAAGTTCTATGGGTAATGCTCTTTGATCCCTGAGGAATGCATTGAGTTGCATTCTTAACAAAGGGGGTTTGTAGGGAGGATTGACCGCATGCATTTTTACCGACCAGTCCGCAAATTCAGAGTAATCGATTGCCATTTTCTCGATGCTTGGAGATTTGGTTTTGAATCGATAAGCTGAGCGTTCGCAAGCCAATTCATAAAAGCCCTTTTCGTCGAGCCGTGCTTGCGTTGGACTTGTCCAAGTCGCAAACTCTTCGGATGTCATCTGCGAGCGAAGATTGCTGATCCGATCCTCGAGTTCTGGCATACCGATGCGGCATTTTCTTTGTGCGGGAAGATCCGCCAGCATCACCGATTGATCCTTGTAATCGACCACGAGCAATCTTCGATGGGTGTCGTCCCATTCGATGGTGCGTGTGGCCAAGAACATGGTTTGGGTGGTGTGTACCGGAGGCTTGGTTTCGTCGGTATAGATATCGGTGTCGATCCGAAACTCCGTTGACCGCTCGGCTTGGATTTGTCCGAACGCCATTGAATCAGACCGGGTCATAGGGCTAAGCCAAATCCCAAGAGCGATGATCATGCCAACGAGCAATCGATTGCGATAGTCCATGATGGGCCCATGATGGTTTCTAGAGCGAGGCAGCAGCCGCATCCAACGCGTGGTCTTCGCTAGGATCGTACTTATAGAAGAAACGAGAGGCGCGGCGAGCAAGCAAACTCAAATAATGACCGCGGAAAGCTGCCTCGGTGCATTCGGTAACCGGCTTACCTCCCGAGGGATGCAGCAAATTATTGATGTCCTCTTGGAAGACGCTGTCTTTGCCCTCTTTGGGTTCATACACGCTCACGGAGCATTCGCAACTGCCCTGATAGAGCGTCTTGTTCTGTTTGAGTTTCAAGTCTTTGATATGGATCACCACGACGCAATCGGCGTCGGTTTGATTGCCAATCTCAGCGTAGTTTTTGCGATCCAAAGGTTGGTCTTCAAATGCGCGATCGACATCCTCTTGGTCGACAAACACGACTTTTTTGTTCTTCAGTTCGTGTTTGATAAATCCTTTGAAATTGTTCGCCATGACCAAGGCCGATGCGTCGCCTTTGGCGACTCCATCGACGGTTGTGATCAAGGCGACTCGTTTCTTCGTCAGGTCGTATTCGGGTTTGATCCTCGGGTCATGAAGCAGAACAACCAGGGTTCTCAAAAGATTCGTACAACCGGTAGTCGAGCCCAAGGTCAGCCCAAGCATCATGAGCCACAGGCATGCCACGACCCAATACCCCTGCTTTGAACGATTCAAATTCATCGTCGAAACACTCCCGAAAATCCTTTTTCGAAATCCCAAACGACATGCCCGAAGCGGACATTCCCATGGCTTATAGCGTTTCAACGGGTTTGGTGCCATAGAGTTTTCACGCGTTGAACTAAAGGTTATCCTATGACGTATGACTTCCCGACTTGTTATGCTTACATTTGTGATTTGCCTATCTGCCGCAGTTTGTGCAGATACCCGTCCAAACGTCCTGGTCATCCTGGCCGATGATCTAGGCTACAGCGACCTGGGTTGCTACGGAGGTGAAATCCAGACCCCAAATATCGATCGGTTGGCAGCCAACGGACTTCGATGGACTCAGTTTTACAACTCGGCCCGTTGCTGTCCGAGTCGCGCTTCACTGATGACTGGGCTGTATCCAACACAAGCAGGCATAGGAGACTTTACGAGCAGTGTCCCAGATGACAAGCGAGGCCCAGGCTACTTAGGGCGACTCAATGGTCACTGCGCTACGATTGCTGAGTTGCTCGAACCTGCTGGTTATGGCTGCTATTACGTCGGCAAGTGGCACATGCATTCCCAATCCGGTCCGATCGAACGAGGATTCCACCAGTTCTACGGTTACACGCGTGATCATTCCCACGATCAGTACGATCGCGATTATTACGCTCGGCTACCGGTTGGGCGAACAAAAGAGATCAACCCACCGAAAGAACAATTCTACGCGACGGATGTGTTCAATGCATATGCGCTAGAGTTCATCAAACAGGGGCAAGCTCTACAAAAGCCTTGGTTTGTCATGCTGGCGCACTCCTCTCCCCATTTTCCGATCCAAGCACCCGCGGATCGTGTGGCCAAATATCAGTCGATCTATCGGCGAGGCTGGGACCGATTGCGAGCCGAACGATTCGAGAAGATGAAGTCGATCGGACTTATCGAGGGACCAGCTTGGAGATTGAATGAACGTTCGCTCGTTCCAGTGGATCAAGATCAGATTGCCAACGGATACTCTGGTCAACCAAATCCTCTCTGGGAGGAACTACCTGAGGATCGCCGGAACGATTTAGCGCAGCGAATGGCTGTCTACGCCGCTATGGTCGAGTCGATCGACACAGGTGTGGGTAAGCTCGTCGAGCATCTTGAGAGAACCGGAGAGCTTGAAAAGACACTGATTATTTTCTTAAGTGACAACGGAGCTTGCTACGAGTGGGGGCCTTTTGGTTTCGATGGGGAGTCTCGCAAGGGAATCAACAAATTGCATCAGGAATCGCAATTGCAACAGATCGGAGATCGAAATTCGCACCAAAGCTACGGGAGCGCTTGGGCTAACCTCAGCAATACCCCTCTTCGGAGTTACAAGCACTTTACTTATGACGGTGGGATCATCAATCCTTGCATTGTGCATTTTCCATCGAAGGCCACCTCTGCTTGGGTACATCGACCTGCCCACATGATCGACATCCTTCCAACGATTTTGGAAGCCACGGGAATTGACTATCCCTCGATCGATGCAATGCCTGATTTGCATCGACCAGAAGGCATATCGCTTTGGGAGATCGCCGATGGTACTACGCCAAGCCAGGATCGAGTCTTGGGTTTCGACCATCAAGGTGCGCACGCCTTGCGGCAGGGGGACTGGAAAATTGTGTGGACCAAGCGTTCGGCAGATCCGATCCGATGGGAACTATTCAATCTTGCTGTCGATCGCTGTGAAACGACCGATCGCTCGCAAGACCATAAAGATCTTGTCGAGCGAATGATTCTTCAGTGGGAGGCTTGGGCACACCGAGTCGGTGTCGATTGGAAGAAACAGTGGTAAGATCGATTAGGATCTAAACCAAAGCCCAGTTGCTTAAACATCCGATAGATTTTTTGGGGGCCAAGCCGCTCGCATGGCGTTTAGAACGGCAAGCACATCGATCGCTTCTTGTACGATCGCACCCGAGACGGGAGTCAGGTATCCGAAGGCTGAAAGCACCATGGCGATGATGCTTAAGGCCATGCCACCAAGGGCGCTTTGAAGGGCGATCGATTTCATGCGGCGACCGATATGCAAAAATTCGTCGACCTTGGTAAGCTTGTTGTCGAGCACTACCACATCGGCTGCTTGAGCCGTTACATCGCTGTTGTTTCCAATCGCAATTCCGACACTTGCTGCCATCATCGCCGGTGCGTCGTTGATCCCATCTCCAACATAGAGGGTCTTGGCCAGTGCGGTTTCCTTGCGGACGATTTCCAATTTTTGCTCGGGGCTTTGCTGCGCCAGAACCTCCTTGATTCCAACTTGCTCGGCCAAATACCGTACCTCGGACTCGCGATCCCCCGAGACGATCATCGTTTTGCCGATGCGGTGGTTTCCCCCTAAATGGTCGATGAACGCTTTGGAATCCAAACGAGGTGCATCGTGCATGCGATAGATGGCTGCATAACGATCATCGATGGCTACAACACACTCGAGACCTTCAGAAGATTCGGGCATGTGCTCAAGCCCCGCGATCGCTTGCTGGCTGATCTTCTTGCGACTCGTTACGAGAATCCTTTGGCCCTGAACGCTCCCGGTAAGTCCCATTCCTGGACTTTCGTTTACCGACGCGGCCGGATACGTCGCAACGCCTTGCGAATTTGCCGCAGTGACAATCGCATGGGCCAGAGGATGTTTGGAGTAATGCTCAAGGCTTGCCACTAAAGACAAAACGCGATTTGCGTCGAAACCTGGCGCTGCGACTTGCTGAGTCAACGTGGGCTGACCGTAGGTCAACGTTCCGGTCTTGTCAAAGATCGCCGTGCGCACCGAGGAAACCTGTTCGAGAGCAACTGGGCTTTTGACAATGATCGCTCGCGAGGCACACAAAGAGATCGATCCTAGGATCGCAATCGGGATCGCCAGGAGCAGTGGACAAGGAGTTGCGACAACCAGAACCGAAAGGAATCGAGACGATTCGCCTGATAGCCACCAAGCGAGCAATGCAACGCCAAGGGCCACGGGTGTAAACCACGCTCCGATTTGATCCCCGAGTCGTCGCATCGCCGGACGGGTCTGTTCGGACTCCTGCATGACTGCCATGATCCTAGCGTATCGAGAGTCCGCAGCTTTGTGAGTGGTCTCAAGTACCAGCACTCCGTCTCCATTGACCGCTCCAGAGATAACGCTAGATCCACTGGTTTTGGTGATCAAAAAAGGTTCCCCGGTTAGGTAAGATTCGTCCATGACACTATGGCCTTCGATCACCCGACCATCGACCGGTGCGACCTCGTGGGGATAGATCACCAGAACATCCCCTACAGCGATCTGCTCAAGGGGTACGGTCTGAATCTCAGCAGATGCATCGGTTCCTCGGCGATGAGCCATCGTCGGTAGACGTTTTGCAAGCGCTGAAAGAACACTTGTTGCGTTGGACATCGCATAGGTCTCAAGGGCTTCGCCACCTGAGAGCATCAGCACAATAATCGCTCCTGCTAAATATTCGCCTAAAAATATCGAAACGACGATCGAAATGCCTCCGAGCAAATCCGCGCCGAATTCCATCTTGATCACCTTAGCAAGAAGGCCGGCAACCAAAGGGAGTCCGCCGACAAGTAGTGCGATCCAAAGTGGCCACGGATGAGCCGACAGGCCAGTGAATCGAAGCGTTAAATAGGTAGCGATGCATACGAGCGACAAGATCGCGATGAGGGTCGTTTGCCATCGAAGCCAACTCAGGGATGTTTTGGGAGACTCTGCCATGTTGCTAAGGCGTATTGAGCAAGAGCTTCATTTCCCTGACAGCTTCTTTCATACCGACAAGAACGGCCCTCGATACAATACTGTGTCCGATGTTGAGTTCCCTCATGCCAGCAATGGCTGCAATAGGGCGTACGTTTTGATAGGTCAAGCCGTGCCCTGCGTGGAGTTTGAGCCCTAGATCATTGGCCAGTTGGGCCGCCTGCTGGAGTCTTTGCAGTTGGCTCAATTGCTCTTGGCCACGAGCCTCTGCATACTGTCCGGTGTGAAGCTCGATCGCTTCGACACCCAGTTCCTTGGCAAGATGAACCTGTTGGTCATCGGGATCAATAAACAGGCTTACCAAGATTCCAGAGTTCTTCAGAGCCGCGATGGCATTTAGGAGTTCCTGGCTCTTGGGGCGCAAATCCAACCCACCTTCGGTTGTGACTTCCTGGCGTTTCTCCGGAACAAGAGTCGCTTGCTGAGGCTTTACATCGCAGGCGATTTGAACGATTTGAGCAGCGCAGGAAAGTTCAAAGTTCATCTTCGTACGAAGGGTCTGCGCAAGGATCAGAACGTCGCGGTCTTGGATATGACGGCGATCTTCTCGAAGATGGATTGTGATGCCATCGGCTCCGCCGAGTTCAGCCAAAACAGCCGCAGCCACCGGATCGGGTTCGACGGTTCGGCGTGCCTGACGCACCGTGGCTACGTGATCGATATTTACGCCCAGTTCAACCATGCTCATACCGTTTGCTAAAGGTCTATAGGAAAGCAGACCCTTAGTTTAGCCAGAGCTGGGCCAAGCAGAAGAGGAAACGACTCGCCCCGCAAGTGCGGGCAAGGGCTACTTGCGAAGGCTTGCGGAGCGAGTCTTCTCCGAGGATGTTCGACGCACCGTAACGACCGGTGACCGTGAAAACTGGGCCTAACCTGATGGGAAGGTCTGTCGGTTTCCCCAGGGTTACTGGGATTCGACGCCACTAAGATCACGGGACTTCCTTGTATCGGACGATCGAGATCTCGCTTGAGACTCGACATACTGACCTAGGTGCACACCCCGTGCCAAACGCGAGAAAGCTTTATCAAATTTCATTTTGAAGGGGATAGGTAACTTGGAAGGGACTTTAGGCAGTTGAAAATGGCATCAAGAGATGGTGATTTGTAAAAACTTCCGTTTTCGTAAGGAAGTTTTTACAAATCAAGATCGAGGATTTCTGCGAAAAAATGCCTATTCAAAATGGCATCGAGAATCATACTAGTTGGCCCGGGTTAGAGCATTTTTGGCTTCAGAGGCAAACCAGTAAAAAACTGCCTTAAGATCCCTATTCTCACGATATTTTGAATATGAATTCCTCTGATAATCCTCTTCGTATCTGCTGCATCGGCGCTGGTTATGTCGGTGGCCCGACGATGGCGATGATCGCCAAGCAGTGTCCAGATATCCAAGTGACGGTCGTCGATTTAAACCAATCGCGAATCGATCAGTGGAATTCCGACGTTCTACCTGTCTACGAACCTGGGCTCAAGGAGGTCGTTGAGGAAGCCCGTGGCAGGAACTTATCCTTCTCGACCGATGTCGAAGAGGGGATTCGGGGGTCGAACATGATTTTCATCTCCGTCAACACTCCAACCAAAACACATGGGGTAGGAGCCGGGCGAGCGGCGAATCTCGAGTTCGTCGAGAAATGTGCCCGAAGGATCGCTGAGTGTTCTCAAGGGCATAAGATTGTTGTTGAGAAATCCACTTTACCTGTTCGTACTGCCGAGGCCGTCAAACGCATCCTCAAAAGTTCTTCCAATGGAGCGACCTTTGACGTACTGAGCAACCCGGAGTTTCTCGCCGAGGGTACCGCTGTTTCGGATCTGCTTGCCCCTGATCGAGTCTTGATCGGTGGAGAATCCTCTGAGGCCATCGAGCAACTGGCTCGAGTTTATGAGCGTTGGATACCTCGTCAGAAGATCCTTACGACGAATTTGTGGAGTAGCGAACTCTCGAAACTAACGGCCAACGCATTCTTAGCCCAGAGAGTTTCCTCAATCAATTCCATATCGGCTTTGTGCGAAGCCACCGGTGCGGATGTCGACGAAGTCGCTAAAGCGATCGGGACCGATTCGCGAATCGGCCCGAAGTTTCTCAAAGCCTCCGTCGGATTCGGCGGATCTTGCTTTCAAAAGGATATTCTTAATCTTGTCTATTTATGCGAACATTTCGGCTTATCGGATGTCGCCTCCTATTGGGAACAAGTCGTCAAAATGAACGACTACCAAAAGCAGCGATTTTCTAAGCGAATCATCCGAACGATGTTTCACACCGTATCGGACAAGCAGATCGCGATTTGGGGCTTTGCTTTCAAAAAAGACACCAATGATACGCGAGAATCGGCGGCGATTTACATTTGTCGCGATCTGCTCGAAGAGGGAGCAAGGTTAGTGATCTACGATCCTCGCGTCTCTGAAAAGCAGATTCGCAATGATCTTTTAAATGTCTTTAAAGACCATTCATTGGAGGTTTCAGCAAGGCACAGGAGATTGATCGAGACGAATGTCTCAGTCGTTTCGGACGCTTATCAAGCTTCTCAAAATGCCCATGCGATCGCCGTGATGACTGAATGGGATGAATTCAAAAAGCTCGATATGAAGCGAGTCTATGAAAACATGTACCGACCGGCCTTCGTCTTTGACGGTCGAAATATTCTCGACGAAACGGCCCTGGCAAAGATCGGATTTGAGGTTCATGGAATCGGTCGATCGAGCAAGTTTTCAATCTGATCTCCCTGTGCAGGACTGAGCTATTGATTCAGGAAATATAATGCTCCATTGGGATTTGATTTCTCGAAACCGATCTTCCGACCTGACCTGCCCGGCCTCTGGCGATGAGTTCATCCAACAGATCGATATGGACGGTCGTCAAATTCGCTTTGAATGGTCCAGTTGGGAAACAGGTAAGTCGCTTGGCATGAAGTGCTTGACGGTCGATACTGGCGCCATGCGCACAGTACTGCTCCCCTACCGAGGTATGGGGATTTGGAAGACATGGGTTCAAGGGATCGAGTTCGGTTGGCAGAGTCCTGTCGCCGGACCCGTGCACCCAGCACTTGTCCCCATCGGCGATCCTTCTGGAATCGGATGGCTCGAGGGTTTCGACGAACTGCTCGTGCGATGTGGGCTTTTGAGCAACGGTGCGCCCGATTTTGATTCCAACGGCAAAGTCCTCTATCCGGTCCATGGTCGTATCGCCAACTTGCCAACAAGCGAATTGAAAATCCAAGCCGATCCGCAGCGAGGAATTCTCGATGTGATCGGCACGGTCATCGAATCTCGATTCTTGATCTATACCCTTGAACTTGAGTCTCGAATTCGCTTCCACGTAGGTTCTTCGATGATTGAAATCCAAGATACCGTCAGGAACCTTCGCTCCAGCCCAGGGTCTATGCAACTGCTCTACCACATCAACCTGGGGCAAGGTCTCCTCGAGTCAGGCTCGAAAATCATCGCACCACTGAAGAGACTCGCACCTCGGGATCCACGGGCCGCTCAAGGCATAGAAACTTGGAACAATTGCCAGGGGCCCACCAGCGGATATGCCGAGCAGGTCTATTACGCGCAACCGTTGACTCATGAAGACCGCTGGACCGAGGCGATGCTCTGTAACGGCGATGAATCTCTTGGCTATTCGGTCCATTTCGACCAATCTACTCTACCGGTAGTGAATTTCTGGAAAAACACTGCTGCACTCCAAGACGGATACGTTTTGGGAATCGAACCTGCCACCGGTTTTCCAAACACACGGACATTCGAAGATCATCACGGCAGACTCGTGCATCTCCAAGGCGGCGAGTCGATCGCTTTTCGATTGAAACTAGAGCCTCATGTTGGAAAACAAGATGTGCTAGTCGCCAAAAAACGAATCGAGTCTTTGCAAAGCGTGGCATGTAGCATCGATCGACAACCTGCGGCCGGTTGGTCTCCAGCAGGCTCCTGATCATGCCCTCTACGACTCAAACGGCTTCTTTGTCGAAAGAAAATTCGTTGAGAAGGTTCTTTGCAAAGGTAGGAGTTTGGGTTTTCTTGATCGCTTTTACGATCCGACTTGCAATCGCTCTAGCGAGTATCGAAAGCTTTGCTGCCGATACCGATGCCTATCGTCGCTTATCTCAAACGATCTACATAACCGGCACTTTCGGGTTGATCGATCCCCAAGGAACCCCTGTGGCCAGTGCCTACAGACCACCACTATACCCTTGGTTGCTTAGTTGGTTCGGTGGCCTAAGCTCAGACGCAATACCCATAGCAATGTTCCATGCGATCCTGGGCGCCTTGAGCGTAGCTATGACCTTTGAAATCGCAAAGCGGCTCGGGATGGCTCAAGTCTCGAGCCTCGCAGCGGCAGCTTTGGTATTGATCGATCCTATTTTGATTCGCCAATCCACCTTGGTGATGACCGAAACGCTTGCGACATTCCTAGCAGTTGCCATCTGGTGGTTGACCTTAGTGCTCGGATGGTTTGAAACCCCACCCTTTCGTCGATCTATGCTTTTAGGAATCACAATTGGGATGGCCCTGGGTATCGCTTGCTTGTGCCGTCCGACAGCCCTTGCTTGGTGCCTTCTTTGGGCGGGATTTGAATTGCTGCGTAGCCCGCTAAGAGCAAGTTGTTTGTTTCTTGGTTGTTTATTGGTTTTAATCCCTTGGTGGAAACGAAACGAGTCGCAACTGGGTCATGGACTCTGGACGACAACCCACGGTGGTTACACACTGCTTTTGGCCAACAACCCAATTCTTTACAAGCATTGGAACACCAGTGCTTCGCGTGAGTGGGACGAGGATCGATTCCACGCTTGGTGGGCATCGAAACAACTCGAAAAATTAGAACAAGCCTCTAGCGATGAGTTCGCAACAGATGCACTTGCAAACCATTTGGGTTGGGAGACGATTCGCAGAAGCCCTGGTATGTTCGTCAAAGCAAGCTTGATCCGCGAAGGCTGGCTCTGGGCATGGTGGCCTTCGAAGCGTCAAGCGGATTGGAAAGTCTCCCTGGGACTTGGGATCTATTATGCGGCAACGAGCATCGCAGCCCTGGTTGGGCTCTACAAGCTTTTACGGATCCCTTGCGTCAAGCGGGCTATGTGGATCCCTGCTCTTTCGTTGACGCTGAGCCTCTGCGCGGTGCATTCGGTGTACTGGAGCAACATGCGGATGCGAGCACCGGCGATCCCAGTGGTCAGCTTGCTTGCAGTCTTGAGCTTTAGACCTTTTTCTAGGCCTTAGTTCGATGCCCGGATGCAATAGAGGCTCGTGCGGGTGCGGACAATCAGATCATTTCCGACAATCGCCGGAGAGGAAAGGCAACCAGCATCGAGGGTGTTTTCGCCAAGCACCTGGCCTTGGGCATCGACCACATGGGCCTTGCCCTGTTCATCGAAACAGTAGATCCGGTTTTTAGCCACCACGGGTGAACTGCTAAAGTCACCCCCTAGACGTTTTTGCCATACGATTTCTCCATCGACAGGATTCATCGCAGTGAGCACACCGCGATCTTCAAGCGAGCAAATATTACCGTTTAAAAAAACGGGAGAGGGTTTGCAACCGATCGACCGAGTGGCTTGCCACAACACATGGCTAGCGGTCACATCCCCGCTACCTGCCGGAGAGATCGATAAGAGTTTGGCTTTGCTAAACCCGGAACTGATGTACAGTTGCTTGCCGTCAAACAACGGACGAATAGCGCTAGAGTGCTCCTCGTAACGAACCTTCCATAACTCTTGACCTGTGGCAGGATCATAAGCGATCACCGCCTTTGCCGCTGGGCTTATCAATTGGTGTTTGCCATCGACCTCGATCACATGCGGTGTGCTGTAAGCTTTCTTCCAGTCGCCATCGTTGGTCCCATAGTCGATTCCGCGATCTTGCTTCCAAACCGTTTGGCCTGTGTTTTTGTCTAATGCGATTAAGTACTGAACATCAAAGCCGTCCATGCTGAAGATCAAAAGGTTGCCGTAAAGAATCGGACTGGCTCCAGCACCTCGATAGTGGTTGCATGGCAAATCGCGTCGCTGCCATAGAACCGATGCGTCGGAGGGATTTAAGGCTGCCGTTCCATAGGCACCAAAGGTGACGTAAACTCGACTCGCGTCGCACACAGGCGTAGGCGAGCCGTAAGAATTGAATTGGTGGTAGTCCTTTTGCGTTTCTTCGTTGGTGAAAATGACTCGATCGATGAGCACCTTGCCACTGTTGCGGTCGATCGCTAGAACCGACATGCTAAGTCCATCGTTGCTGGCGTTGGTAAGCCATATTTTGTCGCCCCAGATCACCGGCGAGGACCAAGCTTTGCCAGGGATATCGGTTCTCCAAGCGATGTTTTTCGATTCGCTCCATTCGATGGGCGGATCGCAATTCACGTCGGCAAGACCGTCCCCTTTTGGCCCCCGGTATTGAGGCCAAAAACCCTTGCCAGCTTGAGCGACCTCCTGAGTGCTCCAAGCCCATTGGAGGTCTTTTCCCGAAAGCTCCACTTTCTGACCTAGGGCTTGGTGAGAAACAAAAATCGAAACCGCAACACTCACTGCGGTTAAAGACTTGCGCAAGGAACGACTCATGGTTGGTCTTTATTCTGGTATGGATCAAATAGCATCCTATCGAGGAATGCGAATGCCCATCATTATAACGGCCAAAACGAGACTAACTGCCCGGCTTGAGTTCAATTTGGATCTTCTGAGACCCCTTCTTGACTTTGATCTTGAGCTGCGAGGTTTCAGGCAAATAGTACTGCTCGGGAAGCTTTACCCATCGGTCCGAAACCTTCGACGCCCCCTTGGTGCTCTGCAGAAGACTCTTGCGGACATCCTCCGGGAGATTGTCTCCCGGGAGTTTGGCCGGACCCGTAGCGGGCAATGGTTCAAACTCCCGATTGTCTACCCCGACCATGACGTCGCCAACCGGTAGATCGATTTTGAATGTTCCATCGCGGCCCAACTCGGCAGATCCCTCGACGGTAAGCTTGTTCTTGGCATCGATCGAAACGAAACTCAACATCCCTCCAGGCAGTGGCTTGCTGTCAAAGAGAACTTCTCCCTCAACACTACCTCGCGGGCGCTGGCATCCAATCATGAAACAAAGCAAGGTCGAAAATAAAAAGCATCGATAGATGATCATCATGAATACTTCCATTAATCCGTTGGGTTTGCGTTCTTTATTCGGGCAAAATGGCGACATCACCTCCATCGGGGGTCAGGCTCCAGAACCAAATCTGCGAGTCCATCGTCCCCGACAGGGCTGTGACAGATCCGTCCGCATAAGCGACTTGCATGAGAGAGTGTTGGGACGTGGCCAAACGCCTGTCGCAACGACCGCCGTTGGTCGAGTTTCTCAAGGGGAAAGCTGGACTTACTTGAAAGCGAGAGGCGATGCCATAAGTGAAGATCACGCCATCGCGTCCTCGCCCGCCACCAAAGACAGCCGATAGCCTGTCGCCAGGGTAGCTATCGACAGGAACCCCCGAATTCGGCTGAGACCCTCCAGTACCTCCAATTCGGAAGATACCACGCATCCACCAAGTGCCACCCGGAGCACCCGCGCCGTCGCATCGCGATAGCTTCTCTGCAAGCATGATCGTTTGCGACGTTCCATCTTTAATCGTCGAGAACTTGGCTCTGCCATCCCAGCAAGTTTCCCAAGGGTAACCGGCTGCACCGCAAACCGTTGTGATGTTATTAACACCTCCAAAAACTAAGAAGTTTCCAGCATAAGATGAATCGCCAGGCGTCCAGTCCAATCCGTTGCCCAACGTCGAATCACTCGGACATCGGAACGTGGGAATGCTGGTTTGACGAAGCCACGTTCGGCTGTTGGGATTGACCGATCCCCAAGTGGGCCAAGTGTAACCCAAATCAACCCAAGTATTCGGACTCTGTTGACCAACAGCGGCCGCTAAGTCGCAGGTCGAACCCATTGTCCATACCGTGTTGTTCTCCATATAAGGGAGCATATGGTAATACAGTGGAGCATACCAAGCCCCTCCAAAGTTTCCGGACTGTGGCGGAAACCTCTTGAGTGCTGAATGGCAGTTGTGCAGGGCTAGGATTTGTTGCTTAAAGTTGTTTTGGCACTGCATTCGACGAGCCGCTTCCCGCGCCGCTTGAACCGCAGGTAAGAGCAATCCAACCAACACACCAATGATCGCGATGACGACCAAGAGTTCTACCAATGTGAAACCTTGGCGCAAGCGATCAGATTTTTTCCAAACAACGTAGGATTCGCGATGAATAGACATTGAATGCAACCTAATGCAAAAAGAGAAGAATCAAGACAATCAATGAAAGAGATATTATTACAGGATATTCATCGAAATTGTTCCGGGGACTTCAATAAAAAACAAAGTCGCCACCAATAGGGGGGTGAGAACAATGCCCCTCGGAACCCGAACCGTGAGGGAGGCAGCGAGAGTACACGGCCGATGGCTTCGCATGACGCTTACTCGAGTGCTCCCTCGTTTACACATCGGGTTACTGGGCCTGCGGCCCGGTGGC
>Ga0208358_1000018_pt1 | contig 49787 bp, 40 predicted proteins | sample LakMenEpi10Aug09_FD_150685 | JGI IMG/M metagenome (GOLD analysis project Ga0208358, IMG submission 150685) | Freshwater microbial communities from Lake Mendota, WI - 10AUG2009 deep hole epilimnion (SPAdes) | ecosystem: Environmental > Aquatic > Freshwater > Lake > Epilimnion/Euphotic zone ... | reverse complement strand
GATCGGCTTGTTGACTGATCGGGAAAACCGGGGGAATACTCGGTGGGTTGGTGATCAACTGGTAACGGCGTTTGGGACGATACCCACTTCTGTCAATCCAACTTTGTGGAAACACATAGTGAAACATCGGCAAACTATTTTCATTCCCAAACCAATTGCCGTACTCGTCGGTAGTCCTTATGTACTGAGTGACTCCGGTTTCCAATCGCAAGTCACCAGCGATAGGATCCAAGCTTAGATCCGAACCGGAGATCCGCATCTGTTTAGCATCGCCATTTTTGTTGGTCACAGTGACACTGTTGGCGCCTCCTCCGGGACCAAAATAGAGTCGATGGTCCATCCCGTAAGTGAAACCATGCACTCGATGCTGAGGGTTTCCCTCGGGAAAACCCGTAACGTAAATCTGTTTGTGATCGCATTTGCCATCTCCATCAGTATCCTCTGCATAGAAGATCTCGGGTGCACAAGCGATCATAACCCCACGCCCCCAAGCATAGATTCCAGCCGGGTAATTCAGTCCATCTAGAAACACCGTGCTCTTGTCCATGACGCCATCCCCATCGGTATCTGAAAGGGTTTTGACACAACCGGTTTTACCACCACCTAGGGGATAATCTCCCATCTCGACGACCCAGACCTTGCCGTCGGTTCCCCAGGCGATTCCCACTGGATCGGTCACCAGTGGCTCGCTCGCGACGAGTTCGATCGTGTATCCATCGGGAACCTCGATGCTAGCGAGCGATTCTTGCGGACTGCGTGGCTCATCGGCAAGTCGTTGCTGTTTGGTCATTTGCAAGACACGATCAACAATTTTGTTTTCGGTGCCAGACTCCCATCTCCCTGGTTGCCCGTAGTAAAGCATCGATCCGTCAACCTCGTAGCCGCCTTCGCCTCGAACCCGTTCGCTAGCTACATAAGCGAACACATCGTCGACATAGCCTGCGACCCAGACGTTTTCGAACTGGCTGAGCTCCTTTTCAAGTCGGATTTGATAGTCGACGACGACCTCACCCCCCATGAATACCCAGGCAAGATCCTTACCAAAACTCCAAAGATGCACTGGGGCCGGATAGGTCTCTGGGATACGGTCCTTGCGAGACAACAGCTCTAACCAGTTGTTTGCAAAATTTCGTTCGTGGGCGGAATTGCTCTTTTGCATCGACTCGAGTTTCTGCTTATTAGGCCGCTCGCTCGCAAGTGCCACGAGCATAAACGCAGCGTTGGACGGTTGAGGAAGCGGCTTGAGTTCATGACCCAATACTGTTTGCACCGACTCGGCCATCTCAGCCCCGTGCTTACGTGATAGCTCGATCGTTCCTCGTGGATTTGGATTTGCATCTGCACCGCAACCGATAATCGGCAGGGCGATGCATCCAGGATTCTTCGATTCGATAATCCCCGCCGAGATCCCCCCCCAGTCTCCACTGATCTTATTCTCATTCGGCGAGATCGAAGTGCTATGGCATGCGTATTGGTAAGACACAGCCACGAGCTTGCCCGCATCGTCACGAACTCGCAAAACACGAACATTACGATCCACCGGTCCTTCGTCGACTGTTCCGATGCCAACCCACTGTTTATCCTTGAGCATCCGCCGATTGATCGCGAATTCCGCTCGGCCCAGACCGTATTCGACCTTGCCCGGTTTAAGCTTCGATTTGGCTTCGAGAATCACTTGGGCCACACGTTCGATGTTCATTTGGGTCGTGCGTAACATCGCTTGCTGCTCTGCTTCGGGCATCGGAACACCGAATAGATTTGGAATCAACCCGTCCAGATGTGGCGCTGTATGCGAATGGGTCGTGCAAAATACGATCCTCGAGCGGGGGATTTTTAAAGTCGGGAGCACTTTGTCGAGTATCCGCTCGGTCATCACGGCTGAGATGCCGATCGCATCGATTGAAACGATCACGAGCGAATCGGGCTGGAGCCCCTCGGCAGGCTCTTTGGATTGGGAGTTTTTCGGAGACATGATCAAGGCTCGGGCCCAGAGCCGATCCTCAATTCCATCCGAAGGGGCCAGTCGGCTAGCATATCCGCTGAGTCGGACGGGCTCTTCGGGAGTGATGTCTATTTTTGACGCACCCACAAGCCAATTGCTAAAGTTACCATCGGCTGAAGCTTCAGCCTCAGATGCGTGTGCCAAATGGAATGCCAAAGGACATCCGAAGAGCAGGACAAGACAAGCGGCAAGGGGTCTCATGATCACCTCGTAAGAGCGTAGGGTTTATCCGAGTGGATTATAACCAAACAAAACCGCCAATTGCGACCGAAAGATCACCGCTTGTTTGCGTAATTTGCCAAACCTAGGGAGCTTTTTGGAACTTGGCCCCGATCTGCAATCGATTGACTAAGGTCTCGCGGATTTTAAAGTGTGCATCCTGCGGATTGGAAAACCGCATCGAGCACCTGCTGGGTTTGGAGTGTCATTCTACCCCAGGATTCATCAGGGCTGGAGCCTCTGAGGAGGCTGTGGAAGTTGTCGAACATGTTGATCTCCTGGCTTGGAGAATGACCTGAATCGTATTCAGCTATCGAAAACCTCTTGGTTCGGCGGTGCATGTGAAAATCGCAAACATCGGTCACAAATTCCGGTTGATTCAGATCGAATCCGACATTCGATCCGTACATTGGAAGAACGAAATCATCGATCCAGATGCTCCCTTTCTCGCCGCTGATGTGGCACCATTGCTGATGCTCGGTCGCAAAAGAGCAATAGAAATTTGCTGAGACTCCGTTGTCGAACTGCATCTCTGCGCTGAACTCCATGGGTACGGGTTTTGGGCTCGAATCTCCTTGCAAGGTCGAGATGCAGCGTGAGGTGATCGAAGTTGGCATCCTCCAACCATTGATCCAAAGAATCATGCGGATGGTATACCATCCTAAATCGCCTAAGGATCCATGAGGCTCATAGCTCGAATTCGAACGGATATTTTTGGTTCTAAACTCCGTGTCACCATTGAAAGAAAATTGGGTGGCAATTCTTTTGATGGCACCGATTGCCGATGGGTCTTGTAGCGTCTGGCGAAGTTGCTCCAAACGTCGGCTGTGCATGAACATCACTCCATCCATGAATTGGACTTTATTTCTTTTGCACTCATCGAGGATCTCCTGAACATCCGCAGCAGTCAAAGCGGCAGGCTTCTCTGCGAGAATATGCTTCCCATGCTTGGCTGCTGCCAGAATCCATTCTTTGCGCAATCCCGTTGGTAGGGGAATGTAGACCGCATCGACATCTTTGCATTCCAGCAAGGATTGATAATTGCCGAAAGCTTTGGGGCTGGTATCAAAGGGACAGTTCGCTTGACATTCGTCGATGAATCGCTGAGCCGATCCTGTGTCGCGGCTAGCGACGGCGACAACTTGACCATGCTTGCTCCGGGAGATCGCCCGCCAGTTCTTCTTAGCGATTCCAGCCGTCGATAAAATTCCCCAGCGACAGGTTTCCGATTTCAAAGGCATCATGTTCCGTTCGAACTCTCTCTTCAAGGTAAAGCCAAGTGCATCCAAATAGTTTTTCCAGTTATACTAAAATCTCGTTCGATTGTGAGCCCCGATGAAACCCTTGCGAAAAGCTTCAGGCGATCAAAATGATGGAAAGCCAGATCATTGCCAAGTCCCGCTTGGCAATCGTGCTCTTGATCTTATTGGAAGTCCTATTGCAAGTGTCTTGCCCGCTGTTTGCAGAAACCTCTCATGCGACGGCAAGGCCCCCCAACATCGTCTTGATCCTGGCCGATGATCTTGGATATGGGGATTGTGGATGCTACGGCCAAACGCGACTGCGCACCCCCAACATCGATCGGCTCGGTAAAGACGGTATGCGTTGGACGCAGTTCTATGCTGGCTCGACCGTCTGTGCACCGAGCCGCTGCGTGTTGATGACAGGCAAGCACACCGGTCGATGTTTGATTCGCGGCAATTCCAAGGAATCTCTTCCACCCTCAGAGACTATCTTTCCTGAAATTCTTCGAGAGGCTGGCTACCATTGCGGTCTGTTTGGCAAGTGGGGGCTGGGCCAAGCCGGTTCAACAGGAACACCGCTAAAAAAAGGATTCGACGACTTTTTGGGTTACCTCGACCAATCCCACGCCCACAATTTCTTTCCGACATTTCTGGACTTCAAGGAAGGCCGGAAGCAGTTGAGCAACATCGTTCCCAACGAGTCGGAAATGGGGGCCGGCATCGCGAGTGAAAAAATCGATGACGCTTCTGAGATCATTTTAGAGCAGGCACTGGATTTCTTACAAAACCACAAAAGCGAACCTTTCTTTCTATTCTTCTCGATCAATTTGCCCCATGCTAACAACGAAGCTGGAAACCGAGGGACGCAAGAATTCGGATTTGGAAGGTACGCCCAGGAGGACTGGCCTGCTGCCGAGAAGGGATTTGCCAACATGGTTGAAAAGATGGACCTGCAGGTTGGAAGACTAATCGATCGAATCGATGCCCTTGAGCTTGGCGAATCGACATTGATCTTATTTACCTCTGACAATGGCCCCCACCACGAAGGTGGACACAAGGACACGTTTTTTTTATCGAGCGGTACTCTTAGGGGGTCAAAACGCTCGTTGACCGATGGAGGTATTCGCGTTCCAACGCTCGCTCGTTGGACGGGCAAGATCAAACCGTCGAGTGTTTCCGACCAGATCGGGTGTTTTGATGATCTCTTCCCAACCTTTACGGAATTAGCAGCAGCATCGCAATCAATGCCTACTGATCTCACCGGCGTCAGTTTGGTTCCAACACTACTTGGAAATCCGGAACAACAAAAGCAGAGGGAATATCTCTATTGGTCTTTCTATGAAGGTGGGCACGGGCAAGCCGTTCGAAGCGGACCCTGGAAATTCGTTGAACAACCTCTTGGAAGCGTTCCAAAGCTTTATCGAATCGATCAGGATCCTAAAGAGGAAAAGGATCTTGCATCGAGCGAACCTTACATTCTAACGAAAATGAAAAAGCACATCGCTGACGCCTATGTTCCAGGGAACTCCCCTTGGATACTAGCCCCCTCGAAAAAGAGTAAAGAATGAAACTTAAGCACATCATTTTTGCGGGCGTTGTTTCGACGGTTATGATCGCGTTTACAAACGCTCAAACCCCAAACGAAATCTCGAATTTTGCTCTAGAGATTCGCCAGCAGACTCCGATCGAAGCAGGTTCGAGCAACTACCATCGAGTCACAAAAAGGGTCGATTGGGAGGCAAAAAAAACCGCGATGGTTATTTGCGACGTATGGGATTCCCATCACTGCTTAAACGCAGTTCGACGGGTCGAACAAGTCGCCTCTCGGATCGATCAATTAGCTGCGAAGCTAAGAAGCCAAGGCGCTATAGTGATTCATGCTCCGAGTGATTGCATGGATTCTTACAAAGATCATCCGGCTCGCAAACGTGCGATGGACATCCCTATACGCAGCGATACACCCGAAGAGATTGCAAAGTGGTGCGATCAAATCGAAGGGGAATCGGCGGACCCCTATCCCGTCGATCAGTCCGACGGAGGTGAGGATGATGATCTCGCCGAGCATGCGCAGTGGCAGGCGCGTCTCTCGAGCCTTGGCAGGGACCCCAAACGCCCCTGGATCAGACAAACCGGAGACATTCAGATCGATAAGGAATTGGACTATGTGAGTGACTCGGGAAAAGAGATCTGGAATATCCTCAAGTCTCATGGGATCGAGCGTGTGGTTGTTTGTGGTGTTCACACCAATATGTGCGTGCTTGGAAGACCATTCGGGCTGCGACAACTCAAGCGACATGGATTTGATCCGGTCCTGGTTCGAGATCTTACCGACACGATGTACAATCCTTTGCGATGGCCTTACGTGAACCACTTTAGCGGAACCGACCGTGTCATTGATCACATCGAGAGGGTGGTTTGTCCAACGGCAAGCAGCGAGCAATGGCTCGGCGACAAGGCGTTCAAGTTCCCAGGGGATAATCGTAAGCACTGGGTTCTATTGATTGCAGAAGACGAGTACAAGACCGACCAGACGCTGGTTCGTTGGGCCAAAGAACAATTGGAGAAGGAGTTCCGAGTTTCCTTTGTCTTCAGCAAATCGGATAATCCAAACACCCTTGTTGGACTCGACGTTCTGGCAGATGCCGATGCTCTTTTGGTCAGTGTTCGGCGAAGGCCGCTACCGGCTGATCAGTTGAAGCAAATACGAGAGTTTGTTGCTAATGGCAAACCCGTGCTAGGGATACGGACTGCTAGCCATGCGTTTAGTCTGCGTGGAAAATCCCCTTCGGAAGGCTTAGCGGATTGGCCCGAGTTTGATGCGGAAGTTTTTGGAGGAAACTATTCCAATCATCATGGCAATGACCTAATCACTACGGTGGATGTTGCCAAATACTCCGACCACCCCTTGATCAACACAAGAGACCTTGGTGCCGAGGTTTTCCAAAGCCGAGGGTCTTTGTACAAGGTTTCGCCACTGAGGCCCGGAACGAATGTTTTGTGGGAAGGTCGCATAGCTAATCAGCCTACCGAGCCCGTCGCTTGGACGTTTGTACGCGCCGATGCAGGACGATCCTTCTACACATCGCTAGGACACGAGAGCGATTTTCAAAACGATGCGTTTTCCGCTCTATTGCTCAATGCGGCACACTGGTTGGTCGACAGCAATAAACGCTATTTACCTGCGGAGATCGAACATCAGCAGCACATGGTCGAGCGTGGAGAGGGAAAGCAACGTTAATGGACCGGCAAAAATACCAGGAGTTGATGGGAACGTTTTTTGAATGGAACCAACCTGAACTCGTCAAGATATTTTCAGAGTTATTGGCATCGGCGGCAGCCGAAGAAGCTCTCACGCCCGCGCAGATCATGAGCCAGAACTACGAGACTGCTCGGGCAAATCCTGAGATCCATAGCATTCCGGGCAATCTCAAGGATGCTCGCGACGCGATTTTCCCTTACTTCTGGGGTACCGATAGCTGGAACAATCCACTGCACCTGGAGAACGTCAGGGGACCGGCCAACCAAGCCTCCTTGATCGGAGCGATCGCTTGTTTGCTAAAGAACCCAAACCTCTGTACGGATCGATACAGTCAACGCTCCAATGAGCTTGAAGTCAAAGCCATTACCGCACTGGCGAATCTGATCTATTACCATACGATCGATCCCTGGGGCGTCTTTACAATCGGTGGAACAATCTCCAATCTCTACGGGGCAAAAATCGGAATAGAACGAGTACTGCCCGGTGCCATGCAGGTGGGGATCAATGGTCGTCGAGTGGCCGGTATATGTTCTCAAGCGGGCCATTATTCGAATCAAACGGTCGCCGGATGGCTAGGGATTGGAACCTCGAACCTGATCGAAATCCCAACCGATGCAAATTTGAGCATGAGAATCGATCTGCTCGAAGAGACGTTGCACCGACTCTACAGAGAGAAAACAAAGGTCGCTTATATCTGTGCGACTTTTGGCACCACCGATGGTTTCGGCATCGATGATGTGCGAGCGATCCGCGAATGCACGGAACGCATTTCGCAAGAGTACGGCGAAACGATGCCCCAGATCCATTGCGATGCAGCCGTAGGTTGGACAATGTCGGTACTGACCGACTACGACCGAAAGTCCAATCCATTGAAATTCGAACCGAAGTTGCTTGGGATGATCGAGAAAGCCCAAGCTCTCAATGTCGGTTTGCGTTACGCCGATAGCGTGACGATCGATTTCCATAAATTCGGACGCGGTCATTATCCATCGAGCGCGTTTATCGTGAATCGAAGGGAAGACCTTAAGTACCTGGCAAGGACCGTCAGCGATACCCCTTATTTTTCTGACGCCGATGCTAGCAGAGACCCCGCCTTGTTAACTTTGGAATGCTCAAGGCCTGCCATTGGGCCTTACTCGGTCATCGCCTCACTCAATGGCATCGGGCTTGCCGGCTGGCAGATGCTTGTCGCACGCAGTTTGGAATTGGCTCAGCGACTCAAAGAGAGACTCGCCAAGATCGAATACTGCAAAGTTCTCAACTCGGAAACCATCGGTCCGTCGGTCAATTGGTGGGTGTTGCCCAAGGGTCGAAATGCCCAAGAGATCTTCGATCGATTGGTTCGCAACGAGTTGAGCAGCGAGCAGATTCAGCGATACAGCAAAGAGATTCGCCACCTGTTCGAAAAGCGGCTCAAGACCATGGATGCAGCCGTCGACGCAAGGTTAGGGTTCACGACGAGTTTTGGTTATTGCCCCAATGGTGTCGATATCCCCGCTTGGAAGGCCGTGTTCTTTAACCCTAGGACGACCGACGAAATCGTCGATCGTATGATCACTAGTATCGAAGAACTCTAAAAACGATCCCATCAATAGCGGTGTAGCGCAAGCTACCCGGTGATGCATTATCGTATGCAACTTACCAGACGGCTTGCGCCGTTCCGCTACCATTTAATACGGATGCGACGGTATTCCATCTGGCCATGATCCCCCTCTAAACCGATCGGGCCGGTTGCTGGAAGCTTGAGGGCTTCCTCGATGACCTCGCCATTGCAAGTGCAATGAGCGACATTGTCTTTGACCGTGACGATCAATTCGTTCCAATCTCCAGGTCGATAGTTCTTAAGGTTCCTATAAGGGCCCGCAAGAGGATAATCGCGGCATTGGAGTTGGGGTTGGCGGATAAAGACTCCGCTATCGGCATTGGGTGTCGCACGAAACTCAAGCTTCAGAACGAAATCGCCTGGGAATTCTTTTTTGGTGTAGAGTTGTTGAATCCTGCGTCCTTCTGCCGGGGTTGTAACAACAATTCGATTCTGGATCGCCATATAACGTCCGTCACTTGTAGAACTCTTGCCTTCGAGATCCTCTTGGGCCGGTGATGATTTGGATTCGGCAAGCCGCCATCCGGAGAGATCCTTACCGTTGGTAAGCGAAACGAAGCCAGGTTCAAGCGTAAAGGTATCCGGCTCGGTTTCGATGAGTCCTTGGGTTGCCAAGATGGGTCGGATGGCAGAGGCCCATTTTGCATAGCCTGCTTGGTTGGGATGAAGAAGATCTGGAAACTCCGCCTCTTTGGCATCTCCTTGTTCGTTAGCAAAAAGGGTCCACGTATCGAGCATGGTGACCTGCGGATAGTTTTTCGCGACATTAGCGATCGCTTCGTTGATGTCTTTGATCTGCTGGGCAGGACGTTTCTTGGTGGCCGATGCAGGGAAGACTCTGCATAGCGTCACGGGTATCTTCGAATTGAATTTCTGGATCTCCGAAAGCATCAAATCGATATTCTTGGAGACCACGGTTGCATCGGCACCTTCTTCTAAGTCGTTGGTACCCATAAGCATGACGATCCCTTTTGGATTGAGGTCTAGCACATCTTTTCGAAGACGTAGTAGCATTCCTCGGGTCGTATCGCCACTGATCCCTCGATTCGCAACCTTAAGCCCCGGGAAGGATTTGCCCATGTCTTCGCCCAACCCTTGCGTGATGGAATCCCCGAGAAAGACTACGGAATTCTGATCCGCTTGGGTGCGAGTTGCCCAAGCTTTTCTTTTCTCGTCCCAAAGATTCTTGAACCAATCGTAGCGTCGGATCGGGCCCAGACCCGCAAGACCTTCGTCCGTATCTGGCAAGGTGATGCTGTCTGCCGACCGCTGAGCGTAGACGGATTTGCAGTCGCTGATGGGAATAAGCAGCAGTCCAGCAAGAAAGAACACGACACGGTGAGTGAGGAAATGGTTTTTCATGCGTACCAAAGTTTCTTTGCAGGAGTAAGAGGTCGTCAATCAGGGTTTGATCGTAGGAGTGAGGTTGCCTTCGAGAGAACTAAAAAATGTCGGGCTCCTTGCCGTAGTCTCCACCTTCGAGGAAGTCGAAATCGCAACCGCGATCGGCTTGTGTTACATGCTTGGTGTATAGCCAAGTGTATCCGCGGGAGGCATGCTCGCGTGGAGGAACCCAATCCTTCTTGCGAGCTTGTAATTCCTCGTCCGAGATCAACAGCGTGATTCGTCTTGCTGGAACATTGAGTTCGATCACATCTCCGGTTTTGACCCAAGCCAGTGGGCCTCCGAGTCGGGACTCGGGTGAGACATGGAGCACACAAGTCCCATAGCTTGTGCCGCTCATCCTCGCATCGGAAATCCGTACCATGTCCCGTACACCTTGTTTGAGTAGTTTTTCCGGGATGGGCAACATGCCCCACTCAGGAAATCCAGGTGCTCCGCTGGGTCCAGCATCTTTGAGAACCAACACCGAATCGGGGGTCACATCAAGTTCGGGGTCATGGATGCGCTTTTTCAGGTCGGGGTAGTTTTCGAAAACGACCGCAGGTCCGCGATGTTCGAGGAGTTGGCCATCGGTGGCTGATGATTTAATCACGCACCCGTTTGGTGCAAGATTCCCTTTGAGCACACAGGTTCCTGCATGTTCCACGATGGGGTTGCTTCGTAATCGGATTACATCTTGGTCGATAATTTTTGCCTGAGCAAGCGAATCTCCGAGTGTTTTTCCATTGATTTGACGTCCAGAGAGATCCAGCAGGTCGGTCAGTTGCGTCCAGAGACTTCGCAGTCCTCCTGCTCTGTGGAAATCCTCCATCAAGAACTTTCCACTTGGGCGAATATTTGCAAGGATCGGAACTTTTCGCGACCAAGTATCGAAGTCATCGAGGGTGATCCGAATACCCGCTCGACCTGCCATAGCAATGATATGGACAATCGCATTGGTCGATCCACCGATGGTCAGTTGGGTGATCATCGCGTTGATAAAGGAGCCTTGTGTCAGCAGGCTCGATGGTTTTCGGTTCGTCCAAGCCGATTCGACGGCCAAGCGACCCGAGGCGACTGCTAAGCGGGAATGTTCCGAGACGACAGCCGGTATAGAACTCGCGCCGGGCAGGGTAAAACCAAGGGCTTCGGCAATGCATGCCATGGTCGAGGCAGTACCCATGGTCATGCAAGTTCCAGCCGAGCGCGCGATGCAGTTTTCAATTTCTTGCCACTGCTCTTCGCATAGATTGCCTGCGCATCGTTCGGCCCAGTACTTCCACGCGTCGGTGCCACTGCCCAGAGTGTTGTCGCGCCAGTAGGCGTTGAGCATCGGACCTGCGGGTAGAAATACGCTCGGTATATCTGCACTGATGGCACCCATAAGCATTGCAGGAACCGTTTTGTCGCATCCACCCAAGAGTACAGCCGCGTCGATCGGATGGCAACGAAGCACCTCTTCGGTCTCCATCGCGAGCAGATTTCGATAGAGCATGGTTGTAGGTTTCATGAGCATTTCGCCAAGGCTCATGACGGGGATCTCCACTGGGAATCCACCTGCTTGAAGCACACCGCGTTTGACTTCTTTGACACGCTCTTGGAAATGAGAGTGGCAAGTATTCATTTCGCTCCAGGTGTTGAGCACTCCGATGATGGGTTTGTCTCGAAAGTCTTGGTCGTCAAACCCCATGCCCTTAAGGCGGGAGCGATGCCCAAAGCTTCTGAGATCATCAGGAGCAAACCAACGCTGAGAACGGAGTTTCGATGGATCTTTTGTGGGATTCATGCAAGTAAAAGACTATCGTAAAAATTATCGTTTGGTGTTAAAGATCCTGTCACCTGCATCGCCCAATCCTGGAACGATGAACTTCTGATCATTGAGCTCTTGATCGACTGCACCGACATAGATCGACACGTCGGGGTGTTCTTCGTGAAGAGCGTGAATTCCCTCGGGAGCGGCGATGACGCTCAATACTCGAACATCGTGAACCCCCCAGCGTTTCAACGCGGCCACTGCAACACGAATCGAACCACCGGTAGCGAGCATCGGATCCAAAACGAATCCAACTTGAGCAGGGTTGTCTTTTGGCAATTTGCAATAGTATTCGATAGGCTTTGCTGTTTCTTCATCGCGATACATACCCAAGTGCCAAACCTCTGCACTGGGAATCAATTCGAGGATGGGCTCAACGAGTCCGAGACCGGCACGAAGGATCGGAATGATGGCGATGCGTTGTGCGATTTTTTCCGCTCGCATTCGGGTCAATGGCGTTTGAATCTCAGTTGTAGCAAGGCTCAGGTCCTCGGTCGCGCGGACTGCAAGCAGCATCGAAAGCAATCGAATTTGGTTTCGAAACAAGACCGATTCGGTCGTGTGATCCCTGAGGATCGCTAGATGGTGTTTTGCCAGCGGATGATGAAGCTCAACGATCTTGGGCATCGCCATTTTTTCCTTTTGGTGTAGTTACTTGTTCACACAATGTTTCCAGTATAGCGAGCCAGCGCATCGGTCCGCAACCACGGAGACCGATCACGATAGAACCTGAAGAAACTATTGCTCCAATCCTGAGATATCGATGTATCTGTAGGTACCACGATTGCGTTGTGCTAATTCGCGGATCCAAGCTCCGTCGTTGGGGGCTGGCCCACGATTGAATTGGATGGTGTGGATCGTTGTCAACGAGCGTTCCGCTCTAGATTGAATCTCAATCAATTGGGCTTCGGTCAACGATGGTTCGGCTGCGTCGGTTAGAAAGAACAGGACGTCAGGTGCAAACGATAGTGCCATCTTGAGACCAGGGATGTGTTCTGTGCCCCCCGATGGCTTGATCGCTTTGACAAATCGGGCTGCTTTTTCTTTGTTGATTTCATTTGCGGCTAGCAGTCGGCCTGCGGAAGAACCGTTGCTCAGTGATCCGGGTGATTCGTTATAGAAAACGATTTGGAACTGATTGCGATCGCTCAGAGAATCGATGCTTTTGAGAAGCTCGGATTTCGCGAATCGCATCGGTGCACCTTGGAACTCTTCCATGGATGCCGAGCGGTCCAGAACATAGACAAAATTCGAGCCCGTGCCTTTCAAGCCCATGAATGATGCCGTTGTCGAGCCACCGATTTGGTTGCCATTGTTTCCTTTGCTGCCGGTTCCCGAAATCCCTTCTCCAATTTTGCCGATCGCTGCTCCGACGGTTCCCGATTCGGCCTTGTAGCCGATCAGATCCTTGGTCAGTTCTGCCAAGTCTAACGGTGCTGCGATGGCAGGAGCGTTCGAGGAACTATCGGATGTTTGATTTTGAGGCTGGCCAGCGTTTCTAGAGGCGTTTGCTTGTGCGTCGCCAGCATCGCTCAGTTCGTAGAGTTCCCCGTTTTTGGTTTCATGGAAGACCGCGATCCCGACGGGCCGGTCGATCAAATCACCGGTTCCTCTTCGGGCAGGTTGCCAGAACAGGCCAAGGACTATAAAGAGGGCCGTATGCAAGGTGGAACTTACGAACCAAGCTCTGGCATCTCGCCAAGGATTTGGTTTGTATTCGAAACCTTCAAGGTTTCTCCTTACCATGTAGTGCCCAGCAGGAGGGGTAGCGGTTTGGTGATCCCGACCGGGCTTGTTCGAATCCGGCTCGATCGAGGGGTTGTTTTGCATAAACTAGATGATCGTAATTTGAACGGAAAATGGATGTCCCTGCCGTCCGATACCCGGCGGATGATATATTATAACGACGTGGCCGTCAGGCTTGCGATCCGATCGATAAAAACCTTTTAACCCCTGGCCTCCAAGGTAGCCTTATGACTCGAAAGTCCATTTATCTGTGCTTAATGCTGTCTGTCGTATCGATTTCCACCGATAGTTTGTGGGGACAGACGTCAGGCTCCGACAAATCCGCTTCCGAGAAACCAGCGTCTCAAGAGGGTCCGTCGAGCCAATCGGACAAGGGCAACGATGGAAAAACAAAAGAGACTCAGGAAGAGATAACGGCCAAGGTGACCAAGATCATTGACGGAGATTCGATCAAGGTCCGGGGAGCCGACGGTAAGGAGTACGAGGTTCAGATCGAGGGTACGGACGCTCCGGAGCTCAAGCAAGAGTATGGCAAAGAGTCCATGGAAGCGTTGAAAAAGATGCTTTTCGATTCGGACGTGCGGGTTAGTTGGAAAAAGAAAGACAACTTCGAACGCCTTTTGGCTCAGGTTTACCGTGGCGATAAGCACATCAATGCCGAAATGATCGGCTCAGGGAACGCTTGGCATTTTAAGCGATACAACCAATCCCAGGTCTTGGCCGATCTGGAACTGGAAGCAAAGAAGGAAAAAAGAGGCTTGTGGAAGTCCGAGAACCCAACGGCTCCTTGGGATTATCGAAAAGAGAATCGCGCACCGGACAAACCCGACCGATAAAGCAGACTAAGGGAGAAAATCCCTGCCCAAAACAGGATTTGCCGGATACACTTCTTTGGGATTTTGCCCATTTTCAACAACGCCCATGATAAACCGATGCCTGTTTTAAATTTCATTTTCGCTCCATGTTCTCTGCCAAGGGATCCTTTCTGCCCGATCGCCGATCGGTTCGATAGCGTCTGGGGGGATGCATGAGACAGGCACTTGTAAGCGATATCCACGGGAATCTCGAAGCACTCAACGCGGTTTTAGCCGATATCGCCAAAGAATCGGTCGATGAAATCGTTTGCTTGGGGGACATCGTCGGTTATGGGCCCAATCCGGTCGAGTGCCTTGAACTGATCATGAAGAAGGCCAAATTGACGATCCTGGGGAATCACGATCAGGCTACAGTTTTCGATCCTACAGGATTCAATCCGATCGCGATGCGAGCCATTTTGTGGACTCGTAATGAATTGGAAAAAGGCAATCGCAAAGCCGTCGATCGGCGTTGGGACTTCATCAACGAATTGCCCAAGCAGCATCAGGTCGACAAGATGCTATTCGTGCATGGATCACCCTGTGATAACACCAACGAATACGTCTTTCCAGAGACTGCCTACGACAAAAACAAGATGGACAAGTTGTTTGCTAAGGTTCCGCTGTTTTGCTTCCAAGGCCACACCCACATCGCGGGCGTCTTTACTCCAGACCCGAGTTTCATCGATGCTCACAAGTGCGACCATACGTTCACCTTGGGACGCGAAAAACTCATGATCAACATCGGGAGCGTGGGCCAACCTCGTGACGAAGATCCAAGAGCCTGTTATACGATCTTGGATCACGCTGCGAAAAAGATCTTCTTTCGACGCGTCGAATACGACTTGGAAACAACGATCTCGAAAATCTATAAAATTCCGGAATTGGACAACCAACTCGGAGACCGTTTGCGTTCTGGCAAATGATCGGGCTACAGGGCTGAAGCATCAGAAGAGGGTATCTTGCGAACTGCGATTATTAGCGACATTCACGGTAACCTCGAAGCACTCGAAGCGGTGCTCAAGGACATCGAGGCTCAGAATGTTCAAAGAATCTTCTGTTTGGGTGACGTCATTGGCTATGGTCCAAATCCCAGAGAGTGCTTGGACCTTGTCATGAAGATGGATGTTTGCGTGATTGGCAATCACGATTATGGAGCGGTCAATGACCCTGAGGGATTCAGCGCTTCGGCCGAGCGAGCGATCTTCTGGACCCGACAGCAAGTCGAAAAGAGCGATAATCCCGAGGATGCACGCCGAAGAATTCTCTACTTGATGAAACTCCCTCGCATCCACAGAGAAAACGAGGTTCTCTACGTTCATGGATCCATTCGCCAACCGATCAATGAATATGTTTTTCCCGACGACATCTACAATCGCCGTAAGATGGAAAAGCTATTCAACATGATCGAAACGTACTGTTTTCAAGGCCATACGCACACACCCGGCATCTTCACCCCAGACTACACCTTCCTGACTCCCGATTCCTTCAGTTACAAGTATAAGTTGATTGAGCCCAAGGCGATGATCAATGTCGGGAGTGTCGGGCAACCTCGCGATGAGGACTGGCGCAGTTGCTATGTGATCTTTGAGCCGCCCTATCTCGAATTTCGACGCATCGAGTACGATGTCGACACGACCGCCAACAAGATCTTTGCCATTCCCGAACTGGATAACTTCCTGGGTGAGAGACTCTTTCGCGGCAATTGATCCCCTCCCCAAACTGCGAACCCCGCAATGATCCTCGAAGGGATAATTACGACTGAAGATCCAGCCAACCGGATGCATGTGGCGCCCATTGGTCCTCATGTCGATCGATCGCTCGAATCATGGTCGCTCAAACCCTTTCAAACCTCTACCACCTTTTCCAACCTCCACCGCACTTCTAGAGGTGTGTTTCACATCGTCGATGATGCTCTTCTTTTAGTCCAGTCGGTACTTGGAATCAGCAATCAAGTCGGTGCTGAACCTCAGGCAATTTACCACGAAGGCATCGGATGGATTTTGAGCGGAGCCTGTAGGGCGTATCCTTTGCAGGTGACCGAGTGGGATGTTAGTCAACCTCGTGCAGTAGCACGCTGCCTGGCGGGCAAGCCCTTAGAGATTCGTCCTTTTTGGGGTTGGAATCGAGCGGCCCACAGTCTGCTAGAATTGGCGGTTCTATGGAGCCGACGAGACCTACTCGAGGCCGTGATCCTCAAAGAGGAATTCCAACGGCATAGGATCATTATCGAGAAGACCGCAGGCGATCGAGAACTCACGGCGTTGTCGCTTCTCGATGAACAATTCAAGAACCGCTTCGAGCAGACGTAAAACTTTTAGCGGTTAACATCCCGCTTGAGCGGCCCGGTGTAGACTTGTCGAGGTCGTCCGATCCGGGTGTTGGGTGAACGTTGCATTTCGACCCAGTGGGCGATCCAACCGGGCAAGCGTCCCATCGCGAATAGGACCGTGAACATTTGCACAGGGATCCCCATCGCCCTGTAAATCACACCCGAGTAAAAATCGACGTTGGGATAGAGTTTTCGTTCGACGAAATAAGGATCCTTGAGGGCTACGGATTCGAGTTCTTGAGCCACCTCGAAGAGTGGGTCGCTCAGGTTGAGTTTCTTTAAAAGCACATCGCAAGCCGCTTTGATGATCTTGGCCCGAGGGTCGTAGTTCTTGTAGACGCGGTGCCCAAAACCCATCAGTCGGAAATTACCCGACTTGTCTTTGGCCATATCGACATACTTCTTTACGTTTCCACCATCGTCGGCGATCTGTTTGAGCATGTTCACGCAAGCTTCGTTCGCCCCACCGTGGAGCGGGCCCCAAAGAGCGCAAATACCCGCAGAGATGCTTGCGAATAGATTCGCGTCGGAAGAACCGACCATGCGTACCGTCGAGGTACTGCAGTTTTGTTCATGATCTGCGTGGACGATCAGCAGCAAGTTCAGGGCTTTGACGAAATCGGGATCGGCGACATATTTTTCGCTCGGAACCGAGAACATCATGTGCAAGAAATTCTCGCAGTAATTCAGGGAGTTATCCGGGTAGATAAATGGCTGACCGAATGCCTTCTTGTAACTGTAAGCTGCGATCGTCGGCAATTTGGCGATGAGCCGATGGATTGAAACTTCAACTTCCTCAGGATCATGGGGATCGAGTGAGTCCTGGTAAAACGTCGATAGTGCACTAACGACGCTCGATAGGATCGCCATGGGGTGAGCATCGCGAGGGAACCCATTGTAGAACGATCGCATGTCCTCATGGAGCATCGTATGATGGGAGATCGCCGACTTGAATGAGGCTAATTGTTCGGGAGTTGGTAGTTCCCCGTAGATCAGAAGGTAACTGGTTTCGAGGAAATCGCATTTCTCAGCGAGCTGTTCGATCGGGTAACCCCGGTATCGGAGAATCCCTCGATCACCATCGAGATACGTGATCGCACTGGTTGTCGCACCGGTATTTGCATAGCCTTCATCCAACGTGATGTGGCCGGTCTCCTTGAGCAATTTCGAGATGTCGATCGCCCGATCGTTTTCGGTGCCGACATGCACGGGCATGGAGAGAGATTTATCGCCGATTTTGAGGGTTGCAACTTCGTCGGACACGAGGATTCACTATTGTAAGGTGGGGATTAGGATAGGCTGGCTAGCGACTCGCCTTAGTCTGATAGCTTTCATCTGGTTTCTAAACCGCAACCAGTGTAGCTTGGTAGGAAGCTTGCGACAATCAGGGATGATGTATTCCTCGCATTCTCGCTGGGTTTTGCTGGATTCTTTTCCCTTAACATTTTCCAAAGTGATGAGCCAAGAACTGCGTGAAATCGCAATCCGTTTGAAAATAGGCGACTACCACCGGCACATTTTCCTGTGTGTTGGAACAACCTGTTGTTCGGAAGACGTCGGTGGTGCGGCTTGGAAGAAACTCAAAGACGAACTCAAAGCCAGAAATCTTTCGTTATCCGAAGGTCCCAGCGCATGCTACCGCACCAAAGTTCAGTGCCTGAGGGTCTGCTCAGGAGGGCCGATCCTAGTGGTCTACCCCGAAGGTTATTGGTACGGAGGGATGACCGAAGACAAGATCGACCGATTCATCGACGAACAAATCCTGGCTGGAAGGCCTATCGAGGAATGGATCTTTGCTCGAAACCCCTTGAGCATTCAAGAGCACTAGCACAACCAAGCAACATCCAGCCCCGAAACAATTAGATACAGTCAATACCCCCAGAATAACCATTTTTCACAGGAAACCCAACATCTCATGGGGTGCCTGTGGTACTCTGATAACGTTGGCGGAACGAAACGCCTCAGAGCATTCCTCCTCTCAAGTACCTCTTTTGTACCTCTTTCCTTGGAGAACATTGATCATGGTTAAATGGATCCTGTCTTGTTTATTGATTGGCTTGCTGGGTGCTAATTCATTTGCCCAAGATACCGCAAAGAAGGGTGCAAAAGTTGATCAGGAAACCGCGATGGTCAACCAGTTTGTCAAACAACTCGAACCGGCTGGACTCAGTTCAGAGATAACCAACAAGATCAAAGAACTCTTCGGTAAAACAGCCAAAGAGGTCGTCGCCAAGCGCAAAGATGCCAAGATAACTCCCCAGATGCTGAAGGATCGAACCGATGCTGCCAAGAAAGCCCGCGACGAGGGGAAGAAGGCCACGGAAGCACGCGAACTGGGCTTTAGTGCCATGAATGCAACGGAAGATCAAAAAAAGATACTTCTGGAGACTGAAGAGATGCTCTCGAAAACCAAAGTCGAGATCGGCAAGCTCCTGACCGAGGACCAAAAGGACAAGTTGCCTAAGCCACTGCAAGCCAACCTCAAAGAACCCGCTTCGAAGAAAAAATAATCACCGAGTTGCCCACTGTTGATGGCAAAGAAGGTGTTTGACTATTCGATCTTTGCCTAACGTCGCTTGGATTTCGGACTCGACCGCTTGCCGAAGGATTTCGTTGGATTGCGATTGGGCTTGGGTTTGACCTTCCGAACCTTGCCACTGATCGATCGGCGGCGTTTGGTTGGCTCGGCAGAAGCACTCTTGGCATTGGGCGATTTCTTGGATCGATGATGATCCACTATCTCGGTTATCTCTCCATCTTGAGCATCGACCGAGTGGAACGGATGCTCGCGATCGATCGGTATTCGCATGCCAATCGTTTTTTCAATCTGCTTGAGATATTTGTACTCGTCTGCGGAGCAAAACGTGATGCTTTCGCCGCTTGCACCTGCCCTGGCAGTCCTTCCGATACGGTGTACATAAGCTTCGGCTTCGAGGGGCACATCAAAGTTAACCACATGACTGATCTCGTCGATATCGATCCCTCGGGCGGCGATATCCGTTGCGATCAGCACGCGGATTTTGCCTGACTTGAAATCGTTCAAGACTCGTTGTCGAGCGTTTTGAGAACGTCCACCATGGATGCCTTCTGCGGCAACCCCATCGTCGATCAGTGATTTGTAGAGCCGATCAGCACCGTGTTTGGTTCTCACGAAAACCAAAACGCGTGTTCTCTGAGGATCCGCAAGTACACGATCGAGTAATTTGCGTTTGCTGCCTCGGTCGACAAACATCACGCTCTGTTTGACCCGATCGGCAGTCCTCGATGGCGGAGTTACCATCACCGTTACATGATGATGGAGAAGTGTCGACGCAAGCTTTTGAATCAGAGGTGGCATCGTTGCAGACAAGAACACCGATTGACGCTGCTTGGGCAGTAGCCGAACGATTTTTTGCACGTCGGGCATGAACCCCATATCGAGCATGCGATCGGCCTCGTCTAGAACGAAGTATTGAAGCTTAGAAAGCGAGCAGTAGCCTTGATCGATCAGATCGAGCAATCGACCTGGGGTGGCGACCACCAAATGCACTCCCTTGGTCAGTGCGGCGACTTGAGGCCGTTGCCCTACACCCCCAAAGACAGTGGTGTGTCGGACTTTTGTGTGCCGCCCGATGTCCCGTAGATTCTCAGAAATCTGCACGACCAACTCTCGCGTTGGAGCGATGATCAATCCGATAGGTTGGCACTTGAGAGCGAATTGTCCGCTCTGATGGATTTTTTGCAGGATAGGAATCGCGAAGGCTGCCGTTTTGCCGGTACCGGTCTGGGCGCAACCAAGGAGATCCTTTCCCTCGATCAGCGGCGGAATCGCACCGGCTTGGATCGGTGTGGGAGTTTGGTATTCGAGCGATTTTAGGGCGGACTGGATTTCCGGAATGATCGGAAGGTCAGAAAAAACCATGGAAACGAATACCTTGATGAACCTCCAACAGCGCAGAGGGTGTACAGCCTTGAAAATCCCACAAAAGGTCAGTTTAAGGGAGCGTAGCCCAAAGCATAAGTCCAATTTCCAAGCGGGCTTGCAGATATTGGAAGGTTTGATGACGGCTCTGCATAGCTAATGTAGTTCGGGGCTTCAGGAATTATCGTGTTCACTGAGCACGAGCAAGCAATAGCCAGCCCCAGGACAGATCGATGTGCCACTGCAATGACCCCAGACCGTTGCAATGCTCAAATTGCCAGATCAATCCGACCGGCCAGTAAACGACGCCTGAGGTAAAGAGAATCTTCGACGGTAGCAATTCAGCCCAGACAAGCTTGCGATTGTTGCAAAATGCAACGGTACCTAGAGCCTTACCCCTGACTCATCTTCCAAAGACCCTAAGCAATAGAATCTAAGATGCAAGATTCTCTTGGTTGCATCCATTCCAAGATCACTTTTGCAGATATCCCGCACTCCAGATGGCACACCTTTTGCACCTAAGTGACCAACTCTGTGATCCTTCGCCAAGCAATTGATTGCAGTGCATGAACACATAAGTTGATCGATCTCAAGCTGAATTCGAAAGGATATATCATGGTTGCCTCATCGCAGTCTTTGCACATCACCAAACAAGTTTTCAATGCTTTTGCCACGATTGCGTTTCTGGTTTGTTGCATCGGGAGAGCTCAAGAACAAGCACCCTCGGTTACGATCGCGGAGGAACCGAAGTACATCGACCCGATTGCTTGGGTTCCAGAAGCACTGCGAACGAAAGCAACGCACAGTTTTCAAGAAGTACCGCTGGGCGAAGTCGCCGAATGGATCCAATCCCAGACTGGTCTGAGTGTGGTTCTTGATGAACGGGCTTTGGAGGAAAAAGAAATATCGCCAAGCGAATTGCTGACGGAATCTTTGAAAGAGGTTCCGATCTATCAGTTCCTAGACCGTTTAGAAAGAATCGGTGTGGATTGGACTTCGGATGGCAGAATGATCACATTGCTGCCGCTAAATTCAAGCGTTCGTAACGTTCAGTACAACATAGGCGATTTGCTCGATATGGAGTACAAGCCGGGGAATCTGATCTCTGTCTTGACATCGACAATCGACGAAGGCTCCTGGTTGGATTACGGCGGCACATCGACGGCTGTGTTGCTTGGCGATGTTCTTTTCATCCGTCAAACACCTCGAACCCATCGCAAAATTGCTGCGTTGTTAGAAGGACTCCGACATCCGGCGCGTAAAACTTGGGTAGATGAGTCGAAAGAGCATGAATCGATCCGCGCGACACTCGATGCCAAAACCTCGGTTCAGTTAAAAGGTACACCTCTTGCCCAAGCCGTTCAATCCATTTCGGCGCAGCACCAATTGAATATCCGCCTAGACCGTTTGGCACTTAGAAGAGCTCGGATCTCGGAACGCTTGCCAATCTCCGTTGATATTCGCGAACAAAACCTAGGAACAATCCTGCAATTCATAACCTCGCAGTATGAACTCGGATGGTTCTATCGAGACGGTGTGGTCTGGATTACCCATGCTGATGATGCCCGAGCCGAAAGAAAGATTGCGATATTCGATGTTCGGGATCTATGTAAGACCAGTTCGGATTGCTCGAAACTACAACAAGCAATCGAAGGACAGGCGGATCCAGGCCATTGGGAGAGAGAGGGCGGGACTGGCATCATCAACTTTCCATCAACCGGAATTATGGTGATTTCTCAACGGGAATCTGTCATCGATGAAGTCTCAACGCTCTTGGACAACTATCGATCCGCGTTAAAGAATTCGAAGCGAAGAATGTCTGCTGAAGTCGATCCCGAAGTTTTTGAGACCAAGTATTACCGCCTGCCGAGCGCCGTTGCTGATGATCTTCGCATGCTTCTTCCAAAACTTATCGAACAAACAAGTTGGATCGAAAGCGAATCGGCCATCGAAGGTGCTAAGGGAACCATCCAGATTTGTCGTTCGGTCAGTGTACCACTCAAAGCCTCGGCAGAATTGATGAACAAGACTGCCTTTGAGGACTATTCGGTTTTGATCATTCATCAAAAACGTCGGGTTCACCCACAGATCACAGAACTGCTCCAGAAAATCGAAAGAGGAGACGCACCCGGTTTTGGGGGAGCAGAGGGCTTCGGCGGCGGGATGGGTGGCTCGGGCAGCGGCATCGGTGGAATGGGGGGTATGGGAGGCATGTTTTAGTGGCCAAGCACCCAAGCGTCAGGCCCGAAACTTTAGGACTCAGGCTTCTGCTCCACAGGAAACAACCAAACAACCCTAGTCGATGGATGCTGCAATATCAGCGTTCATTCGTGTTTATCAGCGGTCCAAAAGATCGGTCATTGGCCATAAGCGGTTCAAGCCGGAATCGCTCCTTCTCTAGACTTCTGCCATACTTGCTTTATTTGAGCTCTTTGATCGTAAGCTTCCGATAACGTGCGATGGCCGTTGCACCGCCGTGGATTTGAACCGCTATGATTCCCTTTGGCTCAATACCTGGATCGGTTTCTTTGTAGTCGACTGTTTGGATACCGTTGAGCCACAACTGGATGTGATCGCCTTGGGCTCGAATGCGATAGTGGTTCCACTGCCCGAGCGGTTTGATCGCCTTTTTGAGCGTCTCAGCATCGGGTTTAGCGAGTATTTTATTCCTGCGACTCTCATCGTAGAGGGCTCCATCAAAGCCCGCACCTAAGTCTGCTTGGTATCCGGAAACTTCATGGTGGTTGGGAATCCTCTTGGTGCGGAATTGGACACCGCCATTGATAAAGCCTTCGGTACCCTCGAGTTTCCATTCGAGTTCAAGCTCAAAGTCTTGGTACTCGGAGGTCGTCGCTAGAAAATCGTTGTCTTTTTGCCGCTCGGTGAGTGAACCAGCCGTTAACGCACCTTGATCGATTCGCCAAACGGTCTTCGTGTTGCCCTCCCAACCCTCGAAAGTCTTGCCATCAAAAAGAGGCTTTGCTTCTTGGGCAAATGCTGAGGAGGTCAACAGCATGGGGATGGTCAATACTAATAATCGAATAGCTTTCATGGTGAAAAATATCTCCGCGATCCGTCTCAGGAAGTCGTTTTTGGGTAGTCTCAAGCAACCAGACTTGGAATCTGCTATCTTAATCGATATGACTTCGAATGCATCCTCACCAACCAATGTTCGTTTGCGCATCGTCTGGATTAGCGTCCTGATGGCCTTCGGATTGTACTTGACCCGAAACACCATCGGGGAGATTGTCAAATCGGATTCATTTCTGAAGGACACCTCGCTTGTCGGTGCCGATTCGACACGATTCTCCGTCGAATTGAAAGATGGACTTGAGAATTCGCAGGTGCAATCGTGGCTTACAAGTAAGCAGAGCTCCGATGCCAAGGCTTTGGATTTTTCAAAGATTAAGACCCCCTACACGGTTGCAGATCGATTGACCCTCGAGCAAGCGGATCGATTGCTTGGGGAACTTGAGTCCAACGGAGGAACCGGTTTTCGGAGGATATCCAAATCCCAAATCGGAGATATCTTGGGAGCCTTCTTCTTCTCTTACGCGCTCTTTCAAGTTCCTGCGGGTTGGTTCAGCGATCGCCTAGGTGCTCGCCGAATGCTAACACTGTACATTTTCATTTGGTCCATTCTTACGTTAATGACCGGTTGGGTGGCGAGTCTTTACGGTCTGATGGTCGCGAGGTTTCTTTTCGGATTCGCTCAATCGGGAGCTTATCCAACATCTAGCGCCATCGTGCGGCGTTGGTTTCCGGTATCGAGCCGTGGGCGAGCAAGTGGTTTGATAGCCTTTGGTGGCCGGTTTGGCGGGGCAACGGCTCCGTTTCTGACGACGTTATTGATTCTGCAACTTGGCTCTTGGCGATCAGTTCTTTCGATTTACGGACTACTTGGAATCGCGATCGCAGTAGCCTATTACTGGATCGTACGCGATAGGCCCTCTGAGCATCCGTCTTGCAATTCTGCTGAAAGGGAATTGATTGGTCCGATTGCCGACGATCGTAAGCCGGAGTTGCGGGATATTACCAAAATGATCGGACTGTATTGCGGCAGTCGTAGCTTGTGGCTTAATTCCCTCGGGCAGTTTTGTGTGAATATCGGCTGGGCTTTTTTGGTGACATGGCTACCAACTTATCTCAAGGAGACGCACAAGGTGTCCGACAGCCAAGGGTCGCTGATGGTGACCTTGGTACTGGCTACAGGGATGCTTGGGCAGTTGCTCGGTGGCCGGGCAACCGATTGGAGTGTTGGAAAGTTTGGGCTGCGGCTTGGACGAGTCTTGCCGATTAGCGTCGCCAATTGCATCGCTGGGATCGCTTACGTTTGCTGTTTGTTCATCGATTCGGCTTGGGGTGTCGTCCTTTGTTGTGCGATTGTTTCCTTGATGACCGACTTTGCGAATCCATCGATTTGGGCATTTATGCAAGATGTTGGAGGTCGCAACACTGGAGCGATCTTTGGTTGGGCGAATATGTGGGGTAATTTTGGGGCTTCGGTCAGCTCGAAAATTGTCCCTGTCTTGCTTCTCTATGGCGCGACATCAGGATCAGGACAAAGCTTGGTTTTTATCACTTGCGCTTGTGCGTTCTTCGTCGCCGGCCTAGCTGCATTGGGCATGGACGCAACGAAACCTTTGCAGCCAGCTTCACCTGTTTCCTAGTGCTCTTTTGTTATCGTCGAGGTTTCGATGCGCTTGGCTACGGTTTTAACCCCTGTCTCCGAAGAGAACCTGCGACTTGCCGCTCAGTGTGGCGTTAGCGACTTGGTCTTACGATACCCGGGTCCGGATTTGCAAGCGATTCCAAGCTGGATCGACAGAGTGAAACCTTACGGACTCGATATCAGTGTCGTCGAAGGCTACTTGCCAATCGAGCGACTTAAGCTCGGCATCGATGATGGCAGTGAGCTTCGGGCGATGCAAGATCTATTGCGAGCCATGAGCGATAACAATATCCGATTGCTTTGCTACAACTTCATGGCCGGAACCGATTGGGCTCGAACTAGGCTCGATGCCCCGGAGCGCGGTGGCGCGAAAGTAACCGCATTCTATTTGAAAGATGTCCAGCAGGCCGTGATGCTCGGAGCCCGACCGAGCGATCCAGAGCACGAACGGATCGCCAAATCTCAGACTCCCTCGCAACTCTGGGAGAACCTTGATCGGATGCTCGAAGGACTATTGCCAGTTGCCGAGTCATGTGGCATCACGATGGCCATGCATCCTGACGATCCACCTTTGGCAAGTCTACTGGGTAAGCCTCGGATCATGCATAATATCGATTGTTTCGATGAATTGCTGCGGAGGTACTCTTCGAAGAGCAATGCGATCTGTTTTTGCCAGGGAACGTTTGCAACCATGGGCTGTGACATTCCCAAAACCATTAGACATTTTGGGAGCAAGATTCAGTACGTGCATTTTCGGGACGTGCGAGGTACCCCCGAAGCCTTTGCAGAAACATTTCACGACAATGGTCCCACCGATATGGCCCAAGCGATGAGGGCTTTACGCGAAATCCATTTCGCAGGTCCGATGCGTCCGGACCATGTACCGCAGATGTTTGGCGAGGATGAGGGAGAGCCAGGCTACACCATGCTCGGTCGTTTATTCGCCTACGGTTACATCCGAGGCTTGATGCACGCGACGGCATCCACACTGTAGCGCCTAGAAGAACGGATTATCGCGGCTTCGCGTTGGCGATTTGAGGAAAGCCTCGACGGTTCGCAGATCCTCTTTGGTGGTGATTTTCAAATTCGATTCGGGGCTTTCGACGACCTTGATCCCAATGCCAAGCTTCTCGATGACCTGTGCGTCATCGGTGGGTTTTCCTGAAACGTTCGCATATCCCCGCTTGAGGTCCTCGGTTCGAAAGACTTGAGGTGTTTGAGCTTGCCAAAGTCCTTCACGGGATACCGTTTCGGTGATTTTGTTGGAGTTCGGATCGACCCGTTTGACCGTGGCGCGAATGGGAGAAGCCAGAATTGCTGCCCCGTGCTTGCTAGCCTCTTCGATGACTTGATTGAGACTCTGTCGGGACAAGCATGGGCGAGCCGCATCGTGGATGGCTACGAGAGAAATGCCGGGTTTGATTCTTTCGAGCGCATTGCGAACGCTATCGCACCGCTCCTGCCCGCCGAGAACGATTTCGACGCCGAAAAGAGTTAGATTTCCAGAAAATTTTTCCTGAACCATGGCTTTGTCTTCTTGGGCAATGGTCATGATGATCTGCGCGATGCGCGGATGGTCGGCAAACAACTGTGCGCTGTATTGCCAAACAGGTTTTCCGTGGACCGTTGCGTAGACTTTTTTTTGATAAGGGTCATTGAACCGCGAACTGCGTCCTGCGGCGGCCAAGATCACTGCTACATCTTTCATGGGGAACTCTAGTTGGTCGAAGCCGGTTTTTGGCTTTGTGCATTTCGGGGCATGAATCCGTAGAGGAAGCACAGGAGCATCGTAAGCCAAAAAGCGATGCATTCGGGGCGGCGTAGATCATGAAAGTCCAACAGATGCGGTACATGCTCGATGCCATCGACGTGTGTTTCTGCTGCTCGTCCGAGCAACCATGAAGTATCTAGCCAATGCAGATACCCCTCAGTCCAATTGCGACGTTGGGTTTCAAAGGCGGCGAAGGAGTCTCGCAGGGATCCTAGGAAGTTCCATCCACGAAAACTCCAATCGCTGTTAAGGGCCCAGTCTGCGAGTAGTTTGAGTCCGATGACGATCACTAGTAGGTAAGCAGATACCTCGAATCTTGGATAGCGCTCGAGCAATTTGACGAACACGGAGGCTGCAAACCGCATCAAGATCACACCGAGAATACCTCCAGCAACCACCACCCAAAGTTTATCGGTTCGCGATCCAGCAAGAGCCATGGCCGCCAGGATCGAGTCGACTGCAAATGCGATGTCGGTCAGCTCAATAACGGCAACGGTCTTCCAGAATTTCCAATTGTAGTGACTCGGCACATCGCAAACCGCTTCGTCAGCCGGAGTTCCCGAGGGTGGATTGACGACCGTTTCGTCGGTAACCAAGCTTGCAGGGATTGGAATCCGCTGTTCGATTTCGGATTTCAACCGCTCACCTGTGAGCTCTTGGCCGGTATAGGCATCGACCAAGCCAGGTTGACCCTGTTGGTCCATGACAACAAGTTCCTCTTCCTGGTCATCCCAGAACAGGTGCTTGACGGCTATGTAGACCAAATAAGCTCCACCGATAAATTTGACGATTGTCCATTGGAGCAGGTAGGCAGACAGGCAGATCGCAATGCAACGAAAGACGAAAGCGCCGATCAACCCGTAAGAAAGGGCTTTGGCTCGCTGATGTTTCGGGAGCCTTTTGACAAGCATGCCAAGAACCAGGGCGTTGTCGATCGACAGGAGTCCCTCGAGAATGATCAGCAGGCCGATCACCAACAAATCTGAGCTTTCCACGTTTTGCCCGAGAATGTTGACGGCTAGCGGGAAAGCTGAAAATAAATCGTGCATATTTCTGTTTTGTGGGCGAGGACTGCTGGAATGCTAAGGATCGCAGGGGTGGCGTGCGTATTACCTTAAGATAACGGTTTCGGATCTGAGGTTAAGCCAGGGTTGAGAAATTGGATCGGGCAAGTCTAGATGCCGGGATCACTGGAAACTTGCCGTTTCGTTGATAAACTGTAGGTCTTTCCACGCGGCAACACGCCGCCTTAGTTTTCCTTGTATCTAACGGATCGACGGCATGGCCGAGCAAGAAGATCAACCATCCAACTCTCCAGACACGAATCCCGTGGCAAAAACCGGTCAAAAGCTAGGCGCTGCTGGCCCACTGAATCTTGAAGCGATCCGAAACGCAAGGATTCAGCAAGAGCAGGTAAATCAGCAATCTTCGGGAAAAAACAAAGAGCAACGCCGAAAGAAAGGCCCACCTGGGCCTAGAACTCCAACCGATCAACCTCAGGAGCCAAACGCCCAGGGTGACACCGGCGATCCAACTGCGATCCGTGCACAAGTCGAATCCCCTGCGGAGAAAATCGATGCAGAGGCGATGCCACAGAGGTATCGCTCTAACAGCGATTCAACTGCACCTCTAGCCGCCAAAGTACCTGTACCTAGCTCCAGAAGACGTGACCAACAGGAGGATTCGGAGTTAGCAGCCGCCCTGGATGGAGCGGACCTCGAGAACCTGATGATTGGGGATAAGAACGTCGGTCGGGTAGGTGTTGCCCTGGAAATCGGCAATCGCTACCAAGCTCGTGTGATCAAGGTCCATCATGCAAACGTCTTCGTTAGTTTGGGGGGGCCGAACGAAGGAGTCGTGCCGCTTCTGCAGTTTTTAGATATGCCCAGCGAAGGTTTGTTGCTCGATGTTGTCATCCGGTCGTTCAACGCCGAAGAAGGGCTCTATGAACTTGGCCTTCCCGGCGAAGCCATCAGCGCCAACGACTGGGCCGATCTCGAAGAAGGTGCGATTGTTGAGGCAAAGATCGAGAGCGCCAATACCGGTGGTGTCGAATGCAAGGTTGGAAACATCCGAGGATTCATCCCTATCAGCCAGCTCTCGGAATACCGAATTGAATCGGCTGCGGACTACATAGGACAAAAACTCCTTTGCGTTGTGACTGAAGTCAACCCACGTCGTGGAAATCTCGTCCTGTCCCACCGATCGGTCTTGGAACGAGAAAAGCAACAGAAGAAACAAGAGCGACTTGCAAATTTGGAGATCGGAGAACTCTGCGAAGGAACAGTCCGTAAGGTGACCGATTTCGGAGCCTTTGTCGATATCGGAGGCCTCGATGGTCTGATCCATATCACCCAACTGTCTTGGGAGAAAATCAAGCACCCCTCGGAGGTTGTTAAGGAGGGGGATAAAGTACAAGTGCGGATTGAGAAGTTTGATCCCAAGACGGGGAAGATTTCTCTTTCGTATCGGTCGCTTCAAGACGACCCGTGGAGTGATGTCGAAGCCCGGTTTCCTGTTGGATCGACCGCCAAGGGAACTGTCTCTAGGCTTGCCGAGTTCGGCGCATTTGTGAAGCTCGCCACGGGGATCGAAGGTTTGATACACATCTCGGAGTTAGCCCACCGTCGCGTTAGCAATGTCTCGCAAGTGATTGCCGAAGGGCAAGACGTAGAGGTCAAGATCCTTTCGGTCGATCGCAATGCACAGCGCATAGGACTTTCGCTCAAAGCAACTCAGGCCAAACCTGGTGCGACCACCTCTGAACCTGCACAAGAAGCCGAGCCGGAGATTGTCAAGCGTGAGAGCGCTGTGAAGAAGTTCAAGGGGCCTCTTCGAGGTGGTACGGGTACTGGAGCCGGTGGCGATTTGTTTGGCCTAAAGCTCTAATTGGCGTCGGTCAAGCGTTTGCAACGTTCTTCATGAAGATTGCTCTCGCTGAATTGGTACGTTGCAAACGACTGCGATCAGCATCCCAAGGTGCTATCAGGCCACTTCGTCCCAACTTAAAGTGCATCAGTTGCCAGATTCAATCAAGCAGGGCAAACGAACGATCTTTCCTTTTGTGTCCAGTACGAAGATCGCCTTCTCATCGAGAGGGATTTCAAGCTTTTTTGGTTCTTGAATCGACAAAGGTATCTGAGTTGTTATTCTTCGCAAGGCAACATCGTAGGTACGAAGGTATCGATCCATGCTCAGGGTAACCAAGACGGATTGGTCTTTCGACCAGTAAAAATCCTTGATGATCGGCCCACCGTGAAGAGGTATTTCCCATAGCAACTTGGCATCGTTTACAGAGTAGCCACGGATAACAAGTTCGTTGTTGAGAGCGATCGCCAAAACTTGTCCATCCTGTGAGAACCTCATCCCGCTGACGGATTCACCAGGTTTTTCGAGAAACAAGTCTTCGATTCCGGTCTTAAGGTTAACTCGATAGACATTGCCGTCATTCTCATAAACCAAGAGTGTCCTGTCGTTGCTTATTCGAGAGTGACGAAAGGCGGATTTATTCGGTTCGTGTTTCCAGACAAAATCGTTTATGGTTTCGTCCCATAACCCCAGAAATGTGGGTGCACCTTGAATAAAGGAACGGTCTTTGTTCCAGTTGGCAAATCGACAAATCCATTGCGATTCATTATTTTGGCAAATAAAAACATCGGGCTTTAAGTTTTCCGGAAAAACCACGACCTTGGACTCCCTGGCTTTTCTAGGTCGCCATTGATCCACCGCCCAATGTGGTTCAAGATTGTCATGATGATCCAAATACGTCAGAAAAAAACTTCTTCCGTCACTCCAATTGTTGATGTGCGGCGAAGAGATAATATCAAGAGGCTCGATCTGAGATCCTTTTAAACCGGAATGACCCATTTGGACAAGGCGAAATTTTTTCCCAGACGAATTGCGAAGATACAGTTGATCACTCGTCAGGGAGTGCATCTCTTCGGCCTCCGTCATAAGCACATCGCTTCGGGAGGTGGAGGTAAAGAGTTTCGATACGGTACTGTCCTCACTGAATCCAAACACTTCGCTTTGGTCATTACCCCATGCAACGCTGGAGATCCTCTTGGAACGGACATCCCATGTTTCAAGGCGTTCTTCGAGGCGAAGTGAGTTTGGATCGGTCCAAATGCTTCCCCGATTCCGGAATCGTAGCTCGACCGAGTTGTCCTTTGGGATCACGTCGATCGGTAATTCGCTATGTGTTTTAGCCGTATCTCCAGCCGAATCGAACCACTCACGCACAAATTCGTTTTGGTACAAGAAAATTTTCAGGGGTTCCTTGAAATGGATGACAACTCTATCGCAGGTCTGTTCCAATTTTTCGAGGGCATCGTTTGGTTCTGTATGAGAGATCAAATCTTTCAACCTTGACTCTCGTTGCGTTTCATCTGTCCCCTGAAAGTACTCAGGATGTTGCTGAAAAAAAAACGGCGTAAATGCGACTCGGGAGTTTTCCGGCCAAGACTCCTTTAAATCAAGCACGTGGATCGCCCCCTTCTTTTCGCCGATAGCGAGTTGTTTCTCATTTTTCGAAAACGCGACAGCGGTTACATCCGAGGCAAACCTGATTTGCTCAAGCACCTGCAAATCACCTTGTTTGATTCGGGCCAGAAGCAGATATCCATTATTTAAACCAATCGCAGCTAGGTTTCCCGAGGGAGAGAAGCTGATACAAGAACAATTAGAGTATTTATAAAACTGGGACCGAACCTCTTCGTCTTCCGATGGGTTTTCGTTATTTGCTATGACAGAAAAATCGCCAAGTCGAATCCGTCCAGTACAGTCACCGAATGCGAAGATGTTGGTATTACTCGATGCAACGCATTCTAAATCAGTATCTAGTGATCCAATTTCACGAATCAATTGGAACTGAGGGTAAGACCAAATCTTTGCGTTGGGCTCCGATGCAGCCGTGATGATCGATTGCCCATCTTTACTCCATGCGATTTGATAGACACTCTTTTTGGATGCAACGAACTGGTTCAACAGCATCTTTGTTTCGAGATCCCAGAATTTTACCGTTCCGTCATCTCCTGCCGTCGCAATCGTTTTACCATCGGGGCGAAGCGCAAGACCGTTTATCTCTTTTTGATTTGTGTCGATTTCAAAGAGCAAGTTACCTGTGGTTTGATCGAATGCATGCAACTTGGATCGATTGGTTCCACAAACGATCGCTGGGATAGAAAGGATTGAGTCGATGGCCAGACCGTAGTAAATTTTTCCCTCAACCTTCGCAACTTGCGAAGGTGTTTTGGGTATTTGTGATCTTAGCAATCGAGCATCAAGTCTCGTGCTCGATCCGGGTATGGCCTCCAACGTTTGGTTTGCCAATGCATACTCTTGACGTTGCAGAGCGCTGCTGGCTGCTAGGAGGTTGGCAACGGTGGAATTCTGGATTTCACTGGTCTTTGCGACAATGAGGTTCCTGTTTTGGGACTCAGCAAAAAACCATGCAATCGATGTGGCAGCAAAGGCCAAGGCCGCTGTAGCCACTAGCAACTGATAACGCTTGGTGAGTTTACGGAACTGTGTCCAGGGAGAGTCTGGATTGGTCGATACGGTATCACCGCGAAGGTAGCGTTGTAGATCCTCGCCCAACTGGGCGACCGATTGGTATCGTTGTTCTACATCTCGACACATCGCTTTGCGCACTATCGAATCCAAATCACCACGAAGAATCTTCGCGAGCTTCGGGTTTCGTTGACTCGGAAGTGGCGGATCGTTTTTGGAAACAAGTTCGCCTATTTCTGTGAAATCTCGGACGGCTAATTGTTCTTCACTGAAGGGGTGTTGCTGAGTAAGCAGGTAATAAAGAACTGCCCCAAGAGAATAGACATCGCTTCGGGTGTCGATGTCGCTGGAGCGATTTGAGAATTGCTCAGGGCTCATATAAGGAGGCGTCCCTGGCGAATTTCCCCGGTACGTCAGTGAATTTGTGAGTAAATTCACTATGGAGCTTGTGTATTCATTGCTCTTCTTGATCGAGTCATTCATCGAAGCCTTGGCAATTCCAAAATCGATGATCTTGATCGTTGGTTCCCCATCGACTTCAGTCACCATGACATTGTTTGGTTTGATATCCCTATGGATGATGCCCTTTTGGTGAGCGTGCTGGATGGCTCGACAGCACTGGAGAAGTAGTTTTACACGACTTTGGATGTCCGGGTTCTTGAGACAGCAGTAATCGATTAGATGCGAGCCATTTACGAATTCCATAACAATGTAGGAATAACCCAAGTCGGTTGTACCCGCATCGATGATCCTCGCTATGTTCGGGTGCTCCATGCTCGCGAGCATCTGCTTCTCTCGCTGAAACCGCTCGACCACCTGCTGGGGCTCTGCATCCCACTGAATCAATTTCAAAGCAACTTGCCGGCGCACCGGTTCTTGCTGTTGGGCAAGATACACATCTCCCATGCCCCCTTCGCCGATTTTTCGAACAATGAGGAACGGGCCGATCTTTTTTCCTGTAAGATCTTCGATCAATTTCCGACTTGCCAAGACGGCTTTAGGGGGGGCATCCAACCATTTCCCGGATTCGTGATGTTCGATCAGCTCTTTGAGTTCTTTGAGTTTCTCAGGGGCGTTGCCTAAAACACGCTGCAACCATTCCTCTCGCTCGGATTTATCTCGATATTCAAGAGCTTGGGTTAACAACAGTTCCAGCAGGTTGTCTTTAGTATCCATAACACTAGAAGTGGAGAGTCTGGGGCAAATCTACTGCCGCTCGTTCTTTTTGATTTCCCGCATCAACCAAGCTTTTGCAAAATTCCATTGCCTTTGCGCGGTCGCATCGGAGACACCAAGCAATTCGGCGCAAACCTCCATTTTGTGTCCGCCGAAAACTCGCAGTTCCACCAACTTTGCGTGAACGGGGGATTCATTATCGAGCTTTTTGAGTGCGACCTCAAGTTTCTCAAGCCGCAAGACCTCGTATCGATCGGGGTCTAGGATTGGATTGGTACAATTTTCGACCGGCAAGTGACTTTGCGACAATTTGTTTAGTCGCCGAGTTCTTTTTCGTGCATAGTCAATCAGTACTCGCCTCATCGTTATCGCAAACAGCGCTCGGATATCTTGACGCAGTGTTCCGCCATTTTCGAGATGCGGCTGTACTCGATAGAAGGCCTCGTGAAAAAGATCTGTGGGCGTAAGAGTGTGATTTCTCCGCTCTCGTCTCATGACCGCACGAGCTAATTGTAAGAGTTCGGCGTATATCCCTTGGAACGATCCGTCCATATGCAGAGTCCCCTTGTGGGTCGGTATGTGAGATTCAGGCGTCACTGTGGATTATGGAGAATCCGTAAGCCCCATGCAATCATATTATCTAAAAGATTTCTTAGATTTATTGGTTCTTCAGTTGTTGGTTCCTCGGGTATCTTTGTGGCTACAGCGGTTTGTTTTGGGCAAGCCTGCTGCGTGCTCGTGCTCGAAAGGAGTTTGGCAGGCACCATCATTCAAGTGCTTAGGAACGTCAACCTCATTCCGCTGAGCAATTCCCATCATCCGATTACGAGCACCGCAAAGCTGAGTACGAAAAAGCCGAGCTTTCAACCACAACAACACCTGAAAAACCGGAGTTCCTAAAGAGCGATTATCAATGCTTATTTTCGCTCAAAGAAAGATTCCTCAGCGGAAGTACCTCAGGGAGCCAAACCCAATAAACGGAAGTCCAGCTATTCTCTTGCCGTACTGGTAGTATGGCTCACCGATAAAACGCAGAAGTCTTCGGTCTTTGAAGTAGCTGCCGATGTAGATATAGACCGTCCAAATCGTTGTGAGGATCGCATGGTCTAGAGTCATTACGGGCGTAAACCAAATCAATCCTAGGAAACTCATGTACACAGGATGTCCTCTGGCCCTGCGACCACTGCGTTGCGATTGAAAAAATCGCTGCAATGAAAAGCGATATTAACCGACGGTTCTGCCACATCCTTATGACTCCAGCGCTTAACTGTATGGTCTTGGGCGACTCTAAACTTGGGCAACACGACAACAGTGTAAGTTCTCGATTGACTGGATTACTACCCCAGATAAAGCGATTGCAATGCAATAAGCGTTAAAACAATCTCAGGTGTTTTAAATCCAGTAACGATTCGCAAGCACTCAATCGAGGCTCATGGTATTGGGCTTATCCTGTCGGCTTGAATAAGTTATCCTGGAGATATGTTATTTGCTCCCGATCTGAAACGTCGGCACTTGGTACCTGAGAGGATGGACGATCCTCAACTGCCGATCGCCGAACACGAGTTGGCCCTCAGGGGGCTTCGTCGAATCAATCGTTTTTCGGGTACCATATCGCACCTTGCCCACACCATTTTGGATTTGGCGGCTCGACGTGGGCAACGTTCGATCACGGTTTTAGACATCGGCTGTGCCAACGGCGAGAACCTCATCGCGTTGCATCGAAGGCTCTCTAAGCATCTTTCCTTAACGTCGATCGGATGGGACATAAGCCCCTACGCCATTAAGTCGGCAACAAGCCTTACAGAAAAGTCAGGTTTCAACCGCAACGAAATTCGCTTTGAACAAGTAGATGCCTTGGCCAAAGCCTCTAGCGACGGGAATGCACTGTCGGCGGACATTGTGATCAATTCCCTGTTCATGCATCACTTCGATGAAAATGCGGTCGTCGAGTTGCTCAAACGTAGTGCATCCCTAGCAAGGATTGCTATCGTCGCAGACGATCTCAATCGAACAAGCTTAGGCTGGGCCCTCGCGAAGTTAGGCTGCTGGATTCTCTCCCGTTCACCAGTGGTTCACTTTGATGGTCCACAATCGGTTCGCGCCGCATTTACTACCCAAGAGATCCTCGCATTGACGCATCGAGCTGGCCTCGAAGGTGTTCAACTAACGAAGCACTGGCCAGAACGCTACACATTGATTTGGGAAAAAGCACCGGCCGTATCATGAGCCTCTCTGAGATCAAACGGCATTGCGAACGAACCTGGGATACGATCATCATCGGAGCTGGAGTTGCAGGCTCAGCAGCAGCTATCTTGGCGGCAAAAGCAGGATTGGAGGTGCTGCTCGTTGAGGCCAAGCGGTTTCCAAGAGAAAAGGTTTGTGGCGGCTGTTTGAACCGTCGCGCACAACTCTCCTTACAAAAACTCGGTCTGCTAGACGATATTCGCAACGCCGGTTGCATTGCGTTGAGCGAAATTCATTTGCAGATGGAGACCGCCTCGTACCGTTGGCCGATCCCCAACCTATTGAGCGTACGCCGTTCCACCCTAGATACGCTGATGGTTCAACGTGCGATCGCATCGGGGGTCGAATTCCTTGAGGGTACTCAAGCGTCGATCGAACCCGATGCCCCACAGAATACTACCCCACAAAAGCCGAATTGCTTAAATCGACAGGTGCGGTTAAAGCCCTACCAACAAATGGACATTCCAGTCGAGTCGCAAGAAAAAAGCCAATTGGCATCAGCGCGAAGTATTGTCGTCGCCGCTGGGCTCACCCGATCCCCTCTTAAACCGATCTCGCAATGGCCTATGTGGGTCGATCCGAAATCTAGAATAGGTGTGCAGTCGATCGTCGATTATCACACCCTCGTTGGTCAGTCCGAGGATTTCCGAAGATTGCTCGATCAGTCCCAAGCGTGCCTGCATATGCTGGCGTCCAAGTTAGGGTATGTTGGCATTTGCTTAACGGACGGGGATAAGGTGGATCTTGCAGCGGCGATCGATCCGAGTCTCGTTTCGAGTACCAAGAGTATACCCAAGGCCGTTTCGGCGGTTTTAAGAGACTGCGGATTGTGCTCTACCGAGGTTTTGATGGGGTGTGAATGGTTGGCTACGCCCGCATTAACCCGAACATCCTCTCGTGTTGCAAACGATGGCGTATTTGTCGTAGGCGATTCTCTCGGTTACGTCGAACCCTTTACAGGTGAAGGCATGTCATGGGCTTTAGAAAACGCAGAGATCCTTACCCCGCTCTTGACGAAAGCAGTTCGGGAACCGAATCAGCGCAGCGAAGCTCAAAATCACTGGGAAAGTTATGTGGCTAGCCACCGTCGAGTGCGACAACGCGTTTGCCGTTGGGTCGCTAAGCAGGCTCGCAACCCAAGCCGAGCCAAATGGGTGCTAAAAGCGTTCGACTGGATACCACCGCTCCGCAACCGCTGGATGAAAGATGCTGTGCAATGATGGATGACCGACAAGGACAAGCGACGATCATCGCTATCGCCACAGGGATACCTGCCGGTGTGATCGACCAAGACGTTGCCGCTGGAGTTGTCCAGCGACTTGGTATCACCAAGCGATGGAGCAAGGTATTGCCGAAGCTCTATCAGAAATCGGGTGTGCTAAGACGTTCGAGTGTCTTGCTCGGGCCGGATCATCTCGAAGCAGATCTGCGGCAATCGTTCTACCAGCCCCCAACCGAGTCAGCACCCTTTGGGCCCACAACGGCCCAAAGGATGGATGTCTATGCGCAGCACGCAGGGCCATTGGTGACCAAGACAAGTCGTTTGGCAATCGAGCGTTCAGGTATAGAACCTTCGAGGATCACCCATTTAGTAACGGTGTCTTGTACAGGGTTCGTAGCACCTGGATTGGATCACGCGTTGATCCAGTCACTTGGGCTCAATGGCAACATCCAACGCATCCACGTTGGATTTATGGGCTGCCACGCGATGGTCAATGGATTGAGGGTCGCTCAAGCCATCTGTCAATCGGATCCAAAGGCTGTTGTTCTAGTCGGTTCGGTGGAATTGTGCAGTATTCATCAGCAGTACAGCGAGGATCCCGAGCAAATCGTTGCCAACTCCTTGTTTTCGGATGGATCGGCTGCTGCAATCGTCGTTCCGAGTGGACAAGCAGATGCGATGAATCGAGTAGGCGAAAGATGGCGGATGGTGTCCTCTTTGTCTTTGAAAATACCTGATTCAGCAGAATTGATGACTTGGAAGATCGGAGATCATGGTTTCGAGATGACGCTCTCTTCTCAGGTTCCTAAACGAATCGAGGAAGAGCTGCGCTCGCCGATCGAACAATGGCTCGGGACTCACGGCATTTCCTCGGCAGATATCGGCCAATGGGTGGTTCATCCAGGCGGTCCAAGAATCCTGGATGCTGTCGAACAAGCGATCGGTTTGGAACCTCAAAGGCTAAAACCTAGCCGGGATACATTGTCCAATTATGGCAATATGTCCTCACCGACCATTGTATTTATAATGGAAGAAATCCTAAGAAGCTTAGAAAGCCAAGGTTCACCGAATGTGGCCCCATGGTGGTTGGTGCTCGGCTTTGGGCCAGGTCTTCACGCAGAAGCGATGTTGCTCGAACGTGTTTACTCGGAAACTTAGGATGCTAAATCCAACTCCCTTGAAAAGGTGATCGCCTTGAATCGATTCAAGCGTTTTCGAGCACGAGCACCAAGAAGCTGAGTACGAAAAGGCCGAGCTACTACCCACGAAAATAGCTGAAGAACCGTTAGCGTTTATCAGTGTTTATCAGCGGTTAAAAACGCACTACAGAGCTTCGACGATGATCGCCGTGGAATTGTCCCGTCCCGATTCACTCACTGCAGCCATGACCAGCCTCTCTGCGACTGACTTTTCGTGATCCTGAGCCTGCGATTCATTTAACAAATCCCGAATCGCATGATCCCACAAGCCATCGATAACGCCATCGGTACAAAGAAGTAGCTTTTCGCCGGCCATAAGCTCAAACCAACCTATCTGTGGCTCAATGATTTGGTGCCCTGCACCCAGAGCCCGCGAAAGTACATTCTTTCTCGGATGGAACCTCGCTTGACGCTCGTTGATTTGACCAGTGCGACGCAACCAACCAACAAAGGTATGGTCTTCGGATACCTGAGCCAGTTTTAACGGATAAGTGCTCTCGCCTTCGGCTCGAACCAACCGATAGAGCCTCGTGTCGCCGATGTGCGCATACATCGCCATGCGCCCATGTATCCAAACGACGGTAAAGGTGGAGCCCATGTTGCGGCAATGGACATCCAGCCCAATTCGACTCAATTCCTTGTGGATCGATAAGAAGAGATCTTTAAGGATTTGAGGGTAGGTTTCCGCAAGGAATCGATCGTTGTGCGATTGGGCTTTGGGCAGCATCCTGGTTAACTCATCGATCGCGATCTTACCAGCAAGCTCGCCTGAGCGCTCACCACCCATCCCATCGGCCACAGCGAAAATCATGTTACCATCACCGCTCGTCGCACAACCGACCTTGCCCAAGTATCTCACACCTTGATGGTTGGAGATCACCGCCAAAAATCGATCTTCGTTGTTGTTGCGAAAGTTCCCCGGATGAGAATAAGCACTCCAGGTGACTTTAAGCTCCCCGGTCATCGCCTGCCGACAGGCCTCTTGGTCGCTCCCCTTCGAGTCGGTTGGCTTCTGGTCAGATATCTCATCAAGTATCGTCGAGAATTCAAAGTCGATGATGCAGAAACGTCCATCCGAAGAGCGGTAGGTAATGTTCCTTAGGAAAGCATCATCATGCCGAACGCCAAAGGACTCAAGTTCGGCAAACAACTCCTTGATCTTTCCCTCGCTGATATGCTCGACCCTTGCCCCGCAATTGCTCGTAACCATCTCGAGCGTTTTTGGATTAGATTCCAAAAGTCGCGGCACAAACGAACACCCCTTTTCCTCAAGGTACTTGAGCACGCGGCATTCGTTATCGAAACGTTGTTGTGCATTCGGACCGAGAAACTGTTTATGGACCCGTCCGTCATACCCAATGCGGACAACCGCACGTTGGGTATTCTTCGCTTCTAGCATCAGGTTGGCCGTAGGTGTGGGGAGGACTAATTACTGCCTGGGCAATCCTGGAATGTTAAGCCCTGGCAGGCCGCCTGGCAAACCCCCTGGAAAGCCTGCACCTGGTGCATTTGGCAATCCCACACCCTTCTTAGAGATCAGGTCAACTAATTCAATCTTCAAGCGTTGGAATTCCGAGTCGCTGACGATGTAATACCAATCAGCGAACCGCGCGTTGAGCTCAGCCACTCGTTTTTTGGCCGCCTCATAGCGATCCTTGCGAAGATCGATCTTGCGCTGATTCTCCTTGTTAATCCGCTCCTTCTCAGCTTCCAGTCGCTCTTTCCACTCCTCATCGGTCAGTTCCTTGGCGGAATCTTGAGGCGCTGGCTCTTGAGGTGCAGGCGCTTGTGCGGATGGTTCTTGAGCGGCTGGTTCTTGGAACGAAACCAATTTACTTTGAGCAGGTGTGTTTGAACGAGCGGCACTGCTTGGCGGAGGTTCCTGTTTTGGCTCGTCAGTTTTCGGTTCCTCAGCCTTTGGTTCCTCAGCCTTTGGTTCCTCTGTTTTAGGCTCTTGGACCTTTGCCTCTTGAGGCTTGGGCTCCTCAGACTTCGGCTCACTCGCAGGAGGCTCCTGAGGGTTCGGTGCGGGTTCTTGCGGTGCTGGTTCTTGAGGTGCAGGCTTTGGGGCCAATGCGGCTTTCTTGGCCGCTTCGAGAGCTTTGAGCTCTTCGACGGTCTCGGGAACGCGATCGAGTTCGGGCTCTGGGAACTTCGAATCGTCGACCCTCGCGGTAACCATCAAAAATCGGTTGATCGAAACCTTCTTCTGTCCATCTTCGCCCGCTTCTTCGGTCTCGGTGGGTTCAAAACTAGCCCCTGCACCTTTACCGAATCGGAGCAAGTACTGAACACCATCTTTGAGGGTAACTTGCAGATCTCCGTTCATGGAGAAAATCTCGTAAGCGTCCCCGCTTTGGCTGCGTTGTGCGAAGAAACCTCTTCGTTGAAGAGCGCCCTTGGTCTCTTCACCTAGCTGCTCACCCTTGAGGTCAGCAGCCACACCGGCAGGTTTGCGAGCGACATTGACAATGCGCAGATTGTCCAACGCGTTCTTCATCTCATTGAGCTTGTTGGCGTTCAACTCCTCGCTCTCATCGAGCGTCTTAGGTGATGGCCGTCTGTCTGTGTAGACTGTCATCGATTTGGCATTCCACTTCGCATCGCGAACATTGTAAGAAATGTCGGCATCGTAGTTGGGAACCAACTCAAGGGTGTTCTGATTGGTTGGCAACAGAGAATAATTTCGGATACCCAAGGTTTCGATATCGTTGGCACTGAGTTTGAGCAGGTCCGACTCGATCCATTGTTTAAAGTCGGTGCTCAGTGGAGTTGTGTTGATTTCAGCAACATACGTGACATCCTCTGTGGGGACTCGCACGAAACGCTTCTTGTTATCCTGAGCATCCTCTTTTCCGACGATCAGATCGACCAGAGAATCCCCCTTGGCATTTCGCAGTTGGACGAGCATTCCAACCCCTTCACCCCCTTCTGCTTCTTTCTTTTTATCCGGTTCGAGTACTCCAAAAAGTTTGTGGTCGTCTCGTTTTTCGCTAGCGACGTTAAGCACTTTCATGCCGACAAACAAGTTTGCTGCATCGCTCATTTGTTTGTTAGCGTCGGCCGGATAGTTTTCGTTCGAAGGGAGAGTCCAGACTCCAGAGCGGTTATCCTTGGCAACTTCAAACTCTTCGTACTGCTCGGCATCGTTGTTGTACTTGACGATCTTCAGAGAAGCGGCGTCGAGCGGATCGGTGAACTTTTCAAACAGCGATTGATTGACCCTTGCTGAGGCGTTCGACTCGAGCGTCGTGAAGTTCCGAGTCGTAGTAGACCATGCAGCCAGAGCGCTCACTGCAGCTAGGGCCGCAAGAATTCCGGTTTTTGCTGATTCAGACACGTGTCAACTCTCCGTAGGTGGATTCGATTTTTAAATTGCTGGTGTTGCTTATTCGATTAACGCAAGCGGGTCTTCGAGATACCTTCTCGTTCTCGCAAGCGGCGTGAAACCCAAACGATCACCCCGACGATCAGGGGAGGAATCGCGGGAATAAAGACGGCCAAGGTTTTGTAATAGTTTTGGGTCTTTCGGATAGCGTCATCGGTGTTGCGGCGAGCCTCGCGAATATTGCGATCTCTCTCTCGCTTGAGTTTCTCGTCTTCGACCTCCAGTTTGCGAGCCAACTGAGCTTCCTTCATTTGATACTCGGTTAGCCGTTGGATGAGCTCCTGTTGCTTCGATGCATCGATCGCACCCTCACGTTGAAGCTTGTCGACGGCTTCCTTAAATTGCCGCTTGGCCTTATTGCTGTCTTCCTCAAGCTCTAACTTCTTGGTGTTATAGTTCTCGTTAGCCGCTCTTTGGAGTTCCGCCTCGTCTCGCTTTTGCTCATCGGCGCGTGCCTCGACCAACTTCAAAGTGCTGTAGGTCGGCACGTGACGGCGGATCGCTGGATACTTATTTTCGCCACACAATACATCGATAACATTGAGAACGAAGGTGATGTTCTGGAACTGGAATTCCACCGATTCAAGTTGCGATGGATTCTTGCGAATGTCGACGAAAACGCCGGACATGCAGTCCAAGTCCGAAACATAAACGACCTTAAGCGACTTGCTGGCAGCCGCATTTTCGCCTGCCTCTGGCTCAGCTGGTTTGTTCGACTCGATCAATGCTGCGATCGTCTGCGGCCCAACGGTTCGACCTCGGCGATTGCGAATCTCCGTACTTCGGTCCAGGGACGATCTTTGCATCCCTCTGAGTTCCGATAATTGCATCGTGCCTGCAAAGTCACCGGTGGAGACCAATGGGGTGAACTGATTCTTGGCACCGTTCTTTGGTTTAATTGTGCCAGCAAAGAGGAACATCAATTCCTTGAGCCCTTTGGTAATCTCGCTGTCTTGATTGAATGCATCCTGACCACCTGGAGCCTCCTCTCGGATAAAGATCCATAGGTCGTTGGACTGTTGCATCGACTCGAGGATCGGATAGGGGTTGTATTGTTGCCAAGCCAGATCCGGAGCGACAAAACCCATGGGGCTCGGTTGTCCAGGGACGTCGATTTCAAGCAGATCCCATAGGGGTTGAATTGCACCCTTGGGTTGCGGGCCGCCCCCTCCGAACATGCCACCGCCCATAGGGGGTCGTGGATCCCCAGTTCCTGGGATCGTCGGATTGATCGCCGATTGCGGATCTTCGAAAATCGCTGTTGGAACTCCAGCCTTCACCGCCGAAATGAAGTTGTTGAGCTCTTCTGGAGCAAGCGACGAGGGTTGTACGGCAAGCAAAGCATCGAGTCTGTCGACATCGATTGGCGAAGCTGGGTTGACGTCGATGAGTTCGAATTCCTTACCGAGCTCTTCGACGATCGGCTCTTGGGGCATTTGTTGGAAGGATCGCATGTCGACACCTCCCATCATCTTGGCTTCCGTTTTGAGAATCCCAAGTTTTTTGCGAGCGGGCTTGGCCACCGTCGTTAGCGACCGAGCCAATTCATATTCGACGGGAATGCCGGGCTCAAAGAAAGGAATGACGACCTTTTGAAGTCCGCTTCGGAAGGCGGCACCTAGCATGATGGGTTGATCTGCGATCGCTCCGCGTTCTCGAACGCGTACGATTTGTGGCGTGATTCCATACTGTTGCTCGGCTTGCTTTTCTTCTTCGCTCGATGGAGAGATCGAATCGTAGATCCGAACTTGCATCGGAACGCCAGCACTTTTTGCTGTCGACTCGAACTCTTTCAAAAGAGTGATCAATTCGTACTTCGTCTTGGCGTACATCTCAGGAACATCCGACGAAATGTAAGCATCGACGATCACGTCACGCTCTTTTCCCATACCTCGGATCATTCCAGAAGTCACGTCCGAGAGCGAGCTGACCTTCAGCTCCGTCGCGTCATAGCGTCGGTCTTTGTTCCTAAAGAAAACACTTCCAAAGATGACGATGCCCACAAGGCACAAAGCTCTGAGGATGTAGTGGGCTAGTTTCTCGTTCCCATTCTTACCGCTGCTCCAATGCCGTTTTCCGATCAAGATCATGCACAAGTACAGACCTAGCGTCGTTAAGAGGACAAAGTAGCCGATTCCTGAGAGGCTGATCACTCCACGTCCAAAGTCATCGAAGCGATCCGAGAGGCTGAAAGACTTGATCTCTCTGGAAATGTTTCTACCAAAAACGGCATCCGAACTTGCTGCAAACGCCAAGGGTGCGTTGAAGAGCGCTCCGAGGATAAAGCCGACTGTCAAATTGTTGGTCAAAAAGGATGCGACCATCCCGATGGCGATCATCGCAAGACCGATCAGCCAGTATCCAAGGTAGTTGCAAAAGAACAGCCCAGTGTCGACCTCTCCGAGTGTCAAAGCGGCTAGCACGATGAACGTGGATAACTGGGAAAACAGCAATGAAACGGTATAGATTGCTGCGGCGGCGGTGTACTTGCCGATGACGATATCAAAATCGGTTGCAGGCAATGTCAGCAGCAGTTCGTCGGTCCCCTGCCTCCTCTCGTCAGCCCAGATGCTCATCGTAATGGCTGGGATGAAGAACAGCATGATGTAGGTGAACCACTTGTTGAGCTGGCTAAGTGTCCCGAGGTTCGAGTTGAAGAACTCGTAAGGCCAAAACGCGGCCATGCTCGTTAGCAAAACGAAGAGGCACAGGAAAACGTATCCGGTCGGGTTGGCGAAATACCCATAAAAATTTCGCTTAAGGACCGCGTAAGCGACCGGTCGTTGCCGAGCCATCAGCAAGATGATCCCGAGCACGACACCCAAAGAGATGATGTCAAGCAAGAGTAATCGAAGCAGAGCACTTGCAATCACTTTCGAATATCCTTCTACAAACCAGTGAATGAACGATTTTTCTCAAAACTAACGTTTGGCCGATTCTGCCAGCACTTGCCGGCGGTGGCCTTGAAAATTTCAAAACCTACTGAGCAAACGATCAGGCGGCGCTGCCGGTGAGCTTGTGGAAAGCTTCGGTCAGATCCCCTCGCACTTTCTTGAGCTCTTCAACCGAGCCTTCGAATACCTTCCGGCCTTCATTGATCATGATGACGCGACTTGCCATCGCCTCGACCTCCTGAAGAATGTGGGTCGAGAGCAAGATGGTTTTGGTTTCGCCTAGCCGACGCATCGTATTTCGAACTTCGCGGATTTGGTTTGGATCCAGACCTGCAGTCGGTTCGTCGAGAATCAGTACGTCGGGCTCATGCAGGAGGGCTTGGGCCATCCCGACCCGCTGACGAAAGCCTTTCGAAAGCTTGCTGATCGCTTTGTGCAAGACCGATTTAAGGTCACACATTTCGACGACCGCTTCGATCCTGGACGATTTGTAACCTTTCTCCATCCCGCGAGCATCTCCGAAAAAGTTCAAGAGTGCATAAGGGGTCATGTCCGGGTAGAGCGGGCCGTTTTCCGGCAAATACCCCAGATGTTTCGAGCCTGCGATTCGATCTGAGAACATGTCATGGCCAGCGATCCTCGCTGAGCCTTCGCTCGGTGAAAGATACCCTGTGAGCATCTTCATTGTCGTGCTCTTGCCCGCTCCGTTGGGGCCAAGAAACGCGACCAGTTCGCCTCGATTCACACGGAAAGAGATCTCTCGGGCCGCTGCAAAGGGCCCGTAGAACTTCGATAACCCATCTGCCTCAATCATCGGTTGAGTATTCGCAGCTTTGTCACCCATCGTCCATTACTCGTCTTGGTAAGTTGTTGAAAGGTAAGTTCAGGGAGCAGTGCCCGCAAAGGGGCGAAAGTATAACGAAATCTCCGTAGACGCCAGTACGGGGTACACAGCGGGTTGGTTCATGAAAAACGAACGAAAACCCCGTAAAAAATCAGTGAATCCTACGTCTTAGGTCCTCTGTTGTCGTCTCTTGGATCTCTCGGATATTTTGGTCGAAAGTCAAGTCTTCTTTGGATCTAGATTGAGTTTGAGGATTTCCCAACCGCTTGGGGGCATTGACCCCGCGGGCAAAGACAACTGCATCGACTCGTCTTGCCCCAGCGGCCCGAAGCGCTTTGGCCGCCTCTTGCAAAGTCGCACCGGAAGTCATCACGTCGTCGATCAAAAGAAAGCTTCGGTATCTGACGGTCTCAGGTTTGGGAACCTCGAAGGCTTCGAGCAGATTCTCTCGGCGTTCGCTGATGGTCTTCATACCTTGCTTTTGAGTCCATCGACTCCGGCGAAGTACCGATTCCGAACAACGCATGCTTAAACTCTGACCGATCCGCTCTCCGAGTGTGTTGGCTTGGTTGTACCTGTGAGTCAATCGTCTCAACCAATGTTGCGGGATTGGGACAATCATGTCGTAGGCTTCAGGCGTGAATCCCTCTTGTGATTTCAACCAAACCGCTAACAGATCTCCGATGCTCCTGGTGAGCGGCTCTCCGTGGGCTTCTTTCATCACTCGCACGGCGCGAGAGGCCGTGGATTGATAAACTGTATAGCACCATGCACGACCGAATTCCCATCGTTGCCCTTTGCAAAAAGGACATTCAGGTAGTTTAGGTTTCTTGGGCCGCTTTGGACCCCCAGAAGCGGAGTGATTCAAGGAGGCATTAAGCACAGGCGACGGGCGCGTTTGTATCGGCGCACCGCACTTAGTACATCCTTGGGGAATCGGTGATAGGTCATCCTGGCAACTACTGCATAGCCACGCGGGTTGCTCTTCGACCACCGGGCGGCGACATAGCATGCATACCCTAGGAAAAAGCAAATCAAGTATCTGTCGCAGTCCTTCGACGATCATGGCTTGGTCGCTCCCTCGATCAGCTTGTTTGAGCCTCAGTCCCAATCGACATGAATTGTCGCAATTGCCGAGTCTTGATCAATGATCCACTCTCAGAACAAGCTTTCCTTGCAAGACCCCCGATTTACCTATTGTATTGGATTCTTGCAGTCGATGTGCCTGTGCAGCTTGCTCTAAATCCATGATTCGGTCGATTTGAGCACGCAAGCGACCGGTTTGCATCCAGTGGTTGATGTCTTCGGCTGCTTGGCGTTGAATCTTGGGTGACGCTTTGAACATGGCAAAGCCGAATAAAGAACAGCCTTTTACGTAGAAAGGTCCTACGGGAAACTCAGGACGAGCATCCCGTCCTGCCATGACGACCATCCTACCATTGGCAGCCATCGCCCGAACTGCGAAATCGAAATTGGGCTCTCGAAGAGTCTCCCAAAAAACATCGACTCCTTCGGGGTACTCAGAAGCTAAAACGTTTTCAACGGACTCTTCGTTGTAGAGGATGACTCGATCGGCTCCAAGTTCGCGACACCTTTGTGCCTTATCGGCGTTGCCTGCGGTGGTGATGACATGGGCACCGACGGCTTTTGCCATTTGCAAGACCATGGCCCCGACGCCGCCGGTTCCGCCTCTGACAAAGATCTTTTCACCCGATTGCAATCGAGCGCGGTCGAAGAGTCCAAGGTGAGCGGTGATGCCTACCAAAGCGACGGCGGCTAGTTCGGTGTCGCTGACCGAATCGGGCGAGCGATATAACCACTGTGGATCGATCGCAGCCAGTTGAGCGAAAGTTCCTTGCCGCCCCATGAGGCCTTGATTCGATCCCCAAACCCGTTGCCCTATTTCCCATTCTTTGCAGTGCTTACCAATTTCAACGATTTCGCCCGCAAAATCGCAACCGATCACGTAGGGATCTGGCAGCGGCCAATAGTTTGCACCGTTGCGAATGTAAGTGTCGATAGGATTCACCGATACGGCATGGATGCGCACCAGCACCGAATCGTTGTTCAAGTGCGGCGAAGGTATTTCGCCAACTTCGATGCACTCAGGGCCTCCGGTCTTCCGTATAAACGCTGCTTTCATGGGATCCTCGTAAAGTTCGTGGGTTGTTCCTGATGCTTGACAGCTATCGGGCCACCTTGCAACCCGATCATCAAAGAGTTTACCCCTGAGCCAATGCCTAACAGGGCACCTTGGGTTTCTGGAGTCCAAAAGCCCGCTTCGATCGCTTGAGCTAGTGCAATAGGGAGGGCTACCGATCCGGTGTTTCCCCATCGTGAAAAGGTTGCGTAATCGTTGTCTGCGGACAAATCGAGTGTCTCGAGGATCCTTCGGCGATGGGACGCTCCGACTTGGTGGCAAACGCTCTTATGGATCTGCGAGCGTGTCCAATTCAGTTCGGAGAGCAATTCGATAAACGCTTCCTTCCCCGTACTTAATCCCGCTTCAAGCAGCATCTCCGAGTCGGTGTTCATCGTCGGAAGCATTGCCGCGCCAGCTTGATCGGTATCGCTTTGGCAAAGTCCATGATGTTCGGTTCGAGCAATCGCTACGGCGGCTTTAAGATCCGCGCCTCGGCCTGAAGATTTCGCTCGATACCAATTGGAATTTACCAGCAACCAAGCGCAGCTACCGGAGCCAATCGTGAGCGACGCAAACGCAGGTTTGATCGATTGCCGGGTGAGCTGCGAATCGTTTTTGAGTTGATCGAGAGTTGCTTTCAGCAGTCCTCGTGAGTCTTCGGTCCCTACAACCAATCCGGCTTGGATACTCCCTGATTCGATCAGTTGAGCAATCTGCACCGCACCATTGAGGACACCGAGACAAGCGTTGCTAACATCATAGACCCAGGACTTCGGGGGGATGCCAAGCAAATGGTGAACCCGGCAAGCTGTTGCCGGTTCGAGAAACTCGCGACATACGCTCGCATGGATCAAGCAACCGATGTCGCTGGGGTTAAGGCCAGAGGATTCCAGTGCAAGCCTGCAGCTTGCGACGCTACAATCGCTCAGCCGAACGCCATCGCTCCAGATCCGTCGCTGGCTGATCCCGCTCATCCCTTCGAGTCGCCCGACGGGTAACTTGAGCCGCAGGTATTGCTCGGCCAGTTCCTGTTCGATCCAATCCGATGTGATTTCAACTTCCGGAATGAGATAACCGATCGATGCGAGGCAAACGGAGTTAAAACGCATAGCGTTGTGTAGGCCGTATCAATGGCTGATGTTTGAGGGAGCAGTTCCGGAGGCATCGATGAGTGATTGAAACTTTGTTCGATACTCTTCTGGAATCACGGAACTAGAAATTTGGTGATTGACCGGGTCGACCTTGCTGCAAACGGATGTGACAAGTCCGAGAGCGATAATCTGGGGCCCACGTCGAATCACATGCCGATAGGTCATGCTTTTTGTGCCCATCCGCTCGATAGAAACATCGATCGAAAGGATGTCCTCGAAGAACGCTGGAGCTTTATAGTCGCAAGAGCAGTGAACACGGGGCCAAGTATACAGCGAGGCTCTGGGATCGGATCTTTGTTGGGGAAAGATCGTCCAGCCGCAGTGGCGGAACAAGGCGTGTTCGGCCTGTTCCATGTAGACGAAAAACGAAGAGAAGTGAACGATGCCAGCAGCGTCGGTTTCAGCGAACTCGACGCGTCGTTCCCAGGTAAAAATCGGAGAGCTACTCGCCGACATAGGGCATGAGAGCCATGAACCGTGCGCGCTTGATCGCTTCAGCAACTGCGTGCTGGCTGGTCGCTGAGCAACCTGACTTGCGGCGGCTGACGATTCGACCATGACGATTAACAAGCTTTGACAGCAGCTCGATGTCTTTGTAGTCAACGTACATGGGGCGAGGACGCTTGCCGTCGACGAGCAAAGGGTCTTTCTTCTTGATTTTGACCTTCACTCGAGTTCGCTTCCGTGCAAACTTCTTGTCCTTTTGAAATTTCGAGGGGTACAGGGTAGAGTCCATGGGGGTAAAAGGAATGGAAAGTGCTGAAACTGTATTTTTCTAAATCAGGGCAAGAAATGTACAGCAGGGGCGGATTTATGGCAAGCCCTACCTGCGGAGCGTCGCAAGCCAATTTTTGAACTCAGAGGGCTGGTTTTTACTGGATATTCGTTACCGGTAGGTGGCTTGGCTCTGCCAAAAAAACGGTTCCACAGGGTTTTTACGGATGAAAAACGGCCATAGAGACCTAAAGCGAAGAAAACCTAATGCCACGGATTACGCGGAGGATCACAGAGAACCTCGGACTCTCTAGTTACTTCGGTTCATAGCCGAGTCACGTTGCATTCGCCGTTTTGAGCTTAATCACGGACAAACAAGGGCCGGAGTGGATCGTTTCAGGTACCTCTCGATCTACTCAAAAACACTGGGAAAACACTCAAAAGTTCGGTTCCTGTCCTCTCCGTTCCAAAACCCTGGTTTCCCCAGGGTTTTTCGCATTTC
>Ga0208358_1000010_pt1 | contig 57578 bp, 36 predicted proteins | sample LakMenEpi10Aug09_FD_150685 | JGI IMG/M metagenome (GOLD analysis project Ga0208358, IMG submission 150685) | Freshwater microbial communities from Lake Mendota, WI - 10AUG2009 deep hole epilimnion (SPAdes) | ecosystem: Environmental > Aquatic > Freshwater > Lake > Epilimnion/Euphotic zone ... | reverse complement strand
AGCAAATGAGCGATTGACCTAGGTGCCAGGCACTCGGCCAGGACACTATTGGAATGCTTGCATTTCCAACCGCTAGATACTCGGGTCTGTCCCCGAGTCGATGCGGCAAGATGCTAGCAAATGAGCGATTGACCTAGGTGCCAGGCACTCGGCCAGGGAGCTCAAAGCCGTGAGCTGCAGGTTAAACGAATGTTCGCGATCGCGAGCGATGCCAATGATTACTCCGAGATAGTCGCTCGTGCCTGAGCACCGACCGCTTCGAATCGTTAACCCCGCTGCCCGCCATAAAGCCTTGAGCATCATTTTCACTTGCAAGCAGAGGATTCTAAAATGAATCGCTTTGCGACCTTATCGGTAGCGATCAAAACGTAACCTCCGCAGAAATTCCGAATAGTCTTCCTTCATTGGCAACTCAAGATCGCGATGGAGCCTTCGGCGCCGAGCTATAGCTTTCTCACCAGTCTTGGGGTTCTCGCATGGACGTTCAAACTCTTCCCAATACATGCCCGAGCCCCGTTTCTGCCAAAAAGGCAATTCGTTGAAGTTGATACCGCTCTGGTAGAGCAGTTCGTTCTTTTTGGCGACTGACAGTCCGCTCAACTTCGCTGTGGCTTCGGCTACGCTTTTACCTTGCTTGCGCAGGAGCCAATAGCAGTGGGCATTAAGAGCGTTTTTGTGGGCATCCTCGTTTCGCCAGCGGAAGTAATCGATGACAATTTCAACCGAGGGTAGCTCGCAAATACGGCAGTCAAAAACCGCGATTGCGTTGAGTAATTGAGAAAACCTAGCGCTCGCCTCTCCTGCTAGAACCGAGATAATTTTTCTAGTTTTCCTACGAAAGCTTTTATCTTCCAGCGCAAACAGAAGCGAGATTTCATCGCTCTGCGTATAGCCATAAAGGAAATTAAATCCACAGCCCTTCATCAAGTACTCGGTAGTGGCAAGCATCATTTCGTGGAATCGGGCATCGAAAGGAGTCTCGAAAGGATGCACTTTCTTCGTCAATTTTGTGAAGTTGCGTCCATCAAGTCGAGCAACCATGTAAACCCCCGGAAGTACGCACAGGTCGTGTGATGTCTCGAATACTCGCATCTTTTTGTCGAGTTCATCAAATTTCATTTTTCCATTCCTCAATAACAAATCGCCCGAATTCGGACTGACCAATTCTAACGTAGTGCATATTGTCGAATCCTTCATCACGAGTGGGAAGTTCCATTCGACTCGCCGTTCCAAGAATACCCAGGAGTGGCACTTGCTGATCGGGTGGTCTACGATCGTTGCGGAGTATGCAGTCTTGGACTCGTGATTGAAAATAGTAGCAAAGCAGCTTATACCTTGCCTGCTTTGCAACACGGATGTAAATCTCTCTTTCTTTACGCGTCGGATTTGTGTTATCGACGACAAAGGGTTGACCGGTTTCGATGCAGGAAATAAGTATACGTCTCTCGCGATGCCGCGATTTAAACATATCCAGATTGATCCGCATGTGAGTGGCGAAGAATCGCTCTTGATAGAAAGTTGACTTACCAGCGCCTTGAAGTCCAACGAAGATCACCGCTTCCACAACATTTCCTCCAGCATCGATTTCGAACAAAAAGAACTATGTTCCCGGGCAATCCAGTGGGACTATAAATCTATCGACTATGACACTCTCGCAGAGGATTTGGTTCGTATTGGAAAAACTCGATGGATTTCGGTCCTTCAGGTATTTTCGTGCGTAGATGCTCGAGTTTCTCATACTTAGCCTCGCGGTACTCGTCCTCGTACTCGACAACGCCTGAATCGATTCAAGTCGATCACCTTTTCCGGAAAGCAGTAACCCCGGTATTTGGACCTTTTGTCAACGAAATCCCAATACTTCTCTTCGAGTACGAGTACCGTTTCACTGAGAAGCAATGGTCTTTAATTCAGGGGTAAATTTGTTCAAAAAAGATTTTGAACACGCGCTGTGTCGAGCGTGCGTTACCACACACGGGTCTGTCCCCGCGCCGACGCTTCCACTTGGAGTGTTGTCAATCCTTTTGCGATCATCGATACTAGCAAGAATGACTACACCAAATAACAACCAAACCCTGCGTATCGATGTGATCACTCTGTTCCCAGAGATCTTCTCGGGGTATCTGACCCAAAGCTTGCTGGCCAAAGCCATCGACAAGGGACTCATCGAAATCTGTATCCACAATCTTCGTGATTGGTCGGCAGATCCTAAACACCACAAGGTGGACGATCGGCCTTATGGAGGCGGCCCAGGAATGCTGATCTGTGTCGAACCGGTTGTCCGGTGTGTCGAAGCGATCCAGGCACTCGATGAGCGACCTGCAGAATTGGTGTTGCTGACACCCCAAGGCCAAAGGCTCGATCAACGACTGGTCGAGGACTTTGCACCCAAGGGTCGACTGATCCTGCTTTGCGGTCGATACGAAGGTTTCGATCATCGCGTCGTCGAAATTCTAAAGCCCAAGGAACTGAGCGTCGGTGACTTTGTACTCAATGGAGGCGAGGTCGCAGCCATGATCCTGATCGATGCGTCCATCCGGCTCATACCAGGAGTGCTAGGGGACGAGCAAAGCAGTTGGGATGACTCGTTTTCTCGGGGCAATAGACTGCTGGAATTCCCACAATACACGCGTCCTCCCGAGTTCCGAGGGGTTCGTGTTCCAGAAGTGCTCCTGAGCGGTGACCACGGGAAAATCGCGACGTGGCGGGCCGAGCAGTCCAAACTGCGAACCCAAGAAATACGCGCAGATTTGCTCGATCCCTAAGGTTGCGAGCCAAATGGGCAAGTAGACTGGTATCCGGTCTAGCCCATCCTTTTGCAGCGGAATCCTCGCCATGCAGCCCCATCCAGTTCTCTATCAACTCAACACCCGCGTTTACTTAAGCGAACTTTCGCAGAAACTCGCTCGCCGCGCAACGTTGGCCGATATCCCAGATGCCTTCTTAGCCCAGCTAGCCGAGCGCGGCGTCCAAATGGTTTGGTTGCTTAGTGTTTGGACCACTGGCCCTCGTTCCCAGCAAGAATCTCGCAGGAACCCTGAATGGTTGCACGAATTCTCCCGCGTCTTGGATGACCTTCAAACCGAGGATATCGGTGGTTCGGGTTTTGCCATCGCTGACTATCGAGTTTCTGAACAACTCGGTGGACCGAAGTCGCTGGAAAAATTTCGAGCGAGGCTATCGAAGCACGGGATGCAACTGATGCTTGATTTTGTCCCGAACCACATGGGACTCGATCATCCGTGGCTCAAATCCCACCCGGAATACTTCGTCGCAGGCACCCAGGAACTGCGAGACGAACAACCTCAAAATTATTTCCTCGATGTAGCTACAAGCCGAATCTTTGCCCACGGCAGGGATCCTTATTTTTCCGGTTGGTCGGACACCGTTCAACTCGATTATTCGAACTCAGAACTTCATGAGCAGATGCAAAAAATCCTCTTGAGCATCTCGGATCAATGCGACGCGGTGCGATGCGATATGGCGATGCTTCTGACACCAAGGGTTTTTGAACGGACATGGGGTCGTCAAAGCCAGAGTTTTTGGCAATCAGCTATTCACCGAGTGAAATCAAAACATCCTGGGTTTGTATTCATGGCCGAAGTCTATTGGGACATGGAGTGGGAGTTGCAAGAGGAAGGCTTTGATTACTGCTACGACAAACGCCTGTACGATCGTCTTAGGGATCGCGATTACCTGGGTGTGAGAAACCACCTCAGAGCCGATCTATCCTATCAGTCGAAATTGGCGAGGTTTTTAGAGAACCATGATGAACCGCGAGCCGCAGGAACCTTTGGGTTCGCGCAACACGCCACTGCGGCGGCAGCAAGCTTTTTAACACCCGGCTTAAGGTTCTTTCATCACGGACAGTGGACGGGCTCGAAAATCAAGGTTTCGCCTCACTTGATCCGTGGGCCCAAGGAGCCGGCTGATGAGCAGATCAATGATTTGTACCAGAAGATTACTGGACTTTTGAAGGACCCAATCTTTCATCGAGGTGATTGGCAACTTCTGGAGGTTCAAAGGGCCTGGGACGAGAATTGGAGTTCCGACTGTTTGCTCCCTTGGTTGTGGCACGATCAAAGCAACGAGAGCAAGCCGGGCCGAGTTGTCCTATGCATTGCGAACCTAGCTGACCATGAGGCGCAAGGCAAAATCGAAATTCCACAATGGCTTCGACCAATGTCTTCGTTGGCTTGGAAAAATATTTGGAGCGACGAAGCTTTTGCGATGCCAACCGATCAGTGGGACTCTGGTTGGTGGACATTGTACGCACAAGGATCTCAAGTCTTCGTCCTTGAATCCGTCGGGCAATAAGTTCAATCCGATGATTCCAAACTCGAAGTCACGCCGTTCAGCCGTTCGGGATAGACTCAGGATCGTCGTGGTTTGGGCAGATTCTCGGGAGCTTTAGACACCGAAGGCTTGTTTCGACGGCATCGCTCGCTACAGTACCGAACTTGTTCCCAGTCTTTTTCCCACTTTTTCCGCCACGCAAACGTCTTGCCACATGCCTCGCACCTCTTTTGCGGTAAATGCGGTTTTTGGTGCGCCATCTTTATTGGGCTCCTGTAAATATGGCCTCTGATGTTTCAAGCCCCTCGGATCATTGTCCCGTGAGGACAAGGGGTGCTCTCGAGGCGATCGGTTCTTGGATGAAACGCAAGAACCAAGCTCCCTTTGCTTGGCAAGAACAAGCTTGGAAAGCCCACTGGGCCGGACACCACGGACTGATCCTAGCAAGTACCGGAATGGGGAAAACCAAGGCCGCTTGGTTGGGACCATTGGGCGAGTGGCTGCTCAACCCACTTCCCATCGAGCATTGGACGCCTCGCAAGCGACAGTCTCCTAGCCCACCGTTACTTGCTCTTTGGATCACCCCTTTGCGAGCACTGGCCAACGACACCTGCCTTGCTCTGGACGAGTGTATTCGAGGATTGGATGTCCCGTGGTCCCTCGAACAAAGAACCGGGGACACCTCAAGCTCTGTAAAGTTGCGTCAGCGGCAATCGCCACCGACGGCGATGGTCATCACCCCAGAGAGCCTGACGCTCATGCTCTCCTATCCTGAATCCTTGGAAACATTCAAATACCTTCGCACGGTCATCGTCGACGAATGGCATGAACTCTTGGGCTCCAAGCGTGGGATACAAACCGAATTGGCACTTGCTCGCCTGGCTCGTATTGCACCGAGCGTCCGCCGCTGGGGTGTTTCGGCAACGATCGGGAATATCGAGCATGCGATGGCCTCTTTGGTCGGCAGCGCGTCGAGTGCACCGTGTTCGATCATCCAAAGCGATCAACAACGACCGATGGATATTGATCTGCTAATACCCAAGGCGATCGATCGGTTTCCGTGGGCCGGACACATCGGGCTTGCGATGCTCCAGGATGTGATCGAGCGAATCGAGTCGGCCAATTCGACGCTGGTCTTTACCAACACACGCAACCAAACCGAGCTTTGGTACCAAGCACTCTTGAGGGCCCGGCCCGACTGGGCAGGCCAAATCGCCGTCCACCACGGATCGCTTGCTCCCGAACTTCGGACTTGGGTCGAACAAGCTATCGCAGAAGGCAAGCTCATCGCGGTGGTATGCACAAGCAGCTTGGATCTCGGGGTCGACTTTGCACCTGTCGACCAAGTGATCCAGATCGGCTCACCCAAGGGAACTGCAAGGTTGGTTCAGCGAGCGGGCCGAAGCGGGCATTCCCCAGGTCGCACCAGTAAGCTTGCCTTTGTCCCGGCCCATGCGTTTGAAATCATCGAGCTCGAAGCTGCCCGACAAGCGATACGCGATAAGCAGATCGAACAGCGTCGGCCTATCGATGCCCCTTTGGATTGTCTGGTTCAACATGCGGTGACCGTCGCGCTGGCTGAGCCTTTTGCCAAGGATTGGTTTCTCAAAGAAATCCGCTCGACGCACGCTTATCGCAATCTTGCCGATGAGCATCTCGATTGGGTTCTAGATTTCGTAACCACTGGCGGTTGTTTGCACGCCTATAAAGATTTTCATCGAGTAGCCATCGAGTTTGGAAAGTACCTCGTGCGAGACGAAGGGATCGCACGACGGCATCGGATGGCCATTGGCACGATCACTTCGGACATGATGATCCAAGTTCAATATCTTAAGGGTGGCAAGATCGGATTTGTTGAAGAGTCGTTTGCTGCGAAGCTGAAGGAGGGTGATAAATTCCTCTTGGGGGGAAAACTCCTCGAGATGGTCTGGATTCGCGAGGGGACGGTTTGGGTCCGCAAATCCAAAGGGGATCCGACAGCCGTTCCGCGTTGGCTCGGTGGGAATATGCCCTTGTCGAGTGAGTTGGCTGCTGGGGTTCGCAAATGGATCGATGCGATCGCCAGGAAAGAGCAACTCCCAGAGTCCCTCGAATCGCTCTCGGAGTTGATGGAGCTCCAACGTCGCACAAGTCATATCCCCAGCTCCGAAGAGGTTCTCGTCGAACGCTTTCGCAGTCGCGAAGGGGATGCACTGATGCTCTATGCCTTCGAAGGTCGATCGGTCAGCGAAGGGCTCGGAGCATTGCTCGCTTATCGTATTTCCAAAGAACGCAAAAATACGATTTCGATCGCGGTCAATGACTATGGACTGATGCTCTATGCTCCCGAGTCGATCGGGATCGAAACCGATTCGCTCAAGCATTGGCTCCATCAGAAGGATTTGGAACAAGATATCCTCTCGAGCCTTAACGCCACTGAGTTAACACGCCGACGTTTCCGCGATATCGCTCGAATCGCAGGCTTGATTCACAGCGGCATGCCGGGAAAATCCAAATCGATGCGGCAGCTTCAGGCTTCGACAAGCATGGTGTTCGATGCATTGAAACAGTACGACGCAGCGAACTTGCTTTTGTGGCAAGCAAGCGACGAGGTGCTAGCCGATCAGCTTCAGATCGAGCGCCTCAAAGGAGCCTTGCGACGCATGGAAGAAAACCGGTGGGTACATATCGATCTTAAGCAGTGGACTCCCTTTTCCTTCCCCCTAATGGTCGAGCGAATTCGGGATCGAATTGGTAATGAGTCCCTTGCAGATCGCATCCGAAAAATGCAAAATCAGCTTGAGAAAATGACTCAAGAGAAACCAAAGAGGGCAAGGCGTGATCATTGAGCACAAAGCTCACCGACTCGAACTTTTTCCTAGCGGTGCCATCGGATGGGGCAAGACGCTCTTGGTTGCCGACTTGCACTTGGGAAAGGAAACCGTTTTCCAAAAGTCGGGACTTGCGATTCCCTCAGGCGCAACGCGTCAGACACTCTCGCGATTGCTTGAGCACCTCCAAGGCGGCATGTTCGAAAGGCTGGTCGTTCTGGGGGATTTGCTCCATGCTCCTGCAGGTTGGACCCTGGAGTTAGAGCAACTCCTTATCGATGCTCAGAGTACCACTCCTAATGTTCGTTGGGAACTCGTCGCTGGAAATCATGATAGGCGGTCGCATGATCGATTAAAGAAGATCGGTTGGAGCGTGCAAGATCCGCCGGTGATCGATGGCAGCATGCTATGGTTGCACGAACCCCCTGGAGAAAACCTACCCATGAGCGTTTCCCAAAGTGCATCTTTGATCCTCTGCGGACATCTGCATCCGAGTTATAAAGTTCCGCTCGATGCTTTGCGAACCGCGAGGGTTCCGTGCTTTTGGATTCGGACCGAGTCGATCGTATTACCGGCTTTTGGAGGTTGGGTTGGAACCCATCCGATCGAGCCTTGCAAGTCCGATCGGATCGTACTGTGCGTCGAGGGCCAGCTCATCGAGTGGAAGCTCAAGTAGCAGCGGGCTCGAAGTACGGCTCGATGTGGACAAAGGCATCGGCGATCTTGAGGCTTGCACTGCGCAGCGAGCCTCGAACGGCTCCTCCGATGCGGTGGCCTTCGTCGACCGTGGCAGTTCCGTCGACTTCGATGTGGATCTCGACAAAGAGCGTTGTTCCACTTTTACGGATGCGGCATTTTTCCACCGCTTTGACACCAGGGATGCTTGCAGCAATCAAGCGGACTTGATCCTCGACCTCTTTGGGAGGTGCCGCATCGAGGATGTCGCGTGCCGTGATGTACAGCAGCCTCAGTCCGCTATAGGCGATCACCAAGCAGGCAACCAATGCAGCCCAATCGTCGGCAGGTTCATAACCCCGCCCACCGATCAATGCAATCGAGATCCCTACAAACGCAGCAATGCTCGATATCGCATCGGCGCGATGATGCCAGGCATCGGCTTGCAATGCCACACTATCGGCCTGTTCCCCAACGCGATTGGTCCATCGGGCGAGTGTTTCTTTCACGCCGACGACGAGGATCAGGATCAACAGGGTCGACCAGTGGGGCAAATGATGAGGTGTAAGAATCTCACGGATCGATTGGATGGCAATGATCAGTGCCGCGACCAAGATCCCCAACGCTGCGACCACACCCGCAAGTGCTTCGGCTTTGCCGTAGCCATAGGGATGGCGTTCATTGGCCGGGGTGCCAGCTACTCTGAGACCTCCCCAAACCACTAAGCTCGATACGATATCCGCCGTCGACTCGATCCCGTCTGCAATCAGGGCATACGAATTACCAAAAACACCAGCGAGGATCTTCACACAGGCAAGCGAAGCGTTGACGGCCACACCGACAAGCGGCACGGACGAGAGAGCAAGCGTAGAGCCCTCGTCAGAGGAGCTCATTGGAGCTCGTTGCGTTTGGCTCATCGACTCCTAGGCCTTGCGCCGATCCTCCGACTGATACAACGCAAGGTTGCTTTCGAACAGTTCGCTGGAGATTTGGTAATTGGGTGCTTCGCTTCGGAATCGTTTGCAGTGTTCCGCAATCAATTGATAAAGATAGCGAAATGCGTTCCGAGGGGTCTTCAGCGATTGCAACGCCGAGATGAGTCTGGTTTCAGGGACATCGGATCCGAAGAAACTCTTAGGGGACGGGGCTGTGCCTGGGATTGAACATGCCTTCATCCGAGAAGCCAATAGATCGTAGAGGGCTTCGCCTGTCCAATCGAACGATGCAACCACATTCTGCTTGTCCAAACGGGCTCTTTCGTGGAACTCGCGAGTCTCGCGATCTGCATAAGGTTGCAACTCGCTGGGCAAGAGCATCTTGATCCCAAAGTTCTCATGCTTGAGCAACTTGTTGTCCATCAAAGGCCATACCAGTTGCTTCATCCGGTCGGCTTGACCGTTGACCAAATCGGGCTCATCGACTCGGTCGATAATGACGATCAATCCTGGGTATCCGAGGGTCCTGAGGATCAATTGCAGTTTCTCCAAAAGTGCATAGCGATCGTCGGATCGCTGAGCCGTTGGAGCAGGTTGCTCATCGATCTCCTTGGGGTTAAAGCCCAGAAGCATCGGACGCAACTGGCTTTTCTCACGCTGAAGCACTCGAACATGCTTGCGGATTTTGGATGCAAGACGGTGGCGAGCAAACCATCGAAAGCCATACCAAGCCCAAGCGGCCAACAGGGCAATAGGGATCCAGTAGAGGGTCGTCAGGAGCGAGAGGGTTTCGGATTTGACCAAGTAGAAAAGGCCCGATGCAAACAATAAAGTCAGAAGGATTCCAACGATTAGCGGATACCAAGTCGCAATGGATCGAAATCGAAGTCGACTCGATAGACTCGCAAAACGGTCTTGTACGTTGCTGGCTTTGGAGTGGTCGTACATGGCCGTCAGGAGCATAAGATCGCGTCGTTGGCCACGATCGAGTCGATCGAGTTCTAACGGCGTATCGACCCCACCTCCGATGGCTGTCGTCGCGGTGGCTGCATGCTGCGGTTGGAGGATGCGGTCAACGAGCTGAGTAACAGCCTCGGAGATGATCGCGTCCATATGATCCCATAGCCTTAAAGCCCCTAGAACCTTATCGGGATTGCCTTGGGTTCGACGTGGCAAGTGTTCTTGGAGCGGACCCAGATAAGCATTGAAATCGTCGTAGCAGACCAAGAAAACTTTTTGATCGGGATGATCGGTGTTGTGTTTGGCAATCTGATTGATCAGCTGCAGTCGCATGGCTGTTTTTCCAGAGCCCTTGGCCCCAAAAACGATCGCCGTCGCAGGCTGTTTGGAGTCCCCGACGACTTTGCTCCACGAGGGGTGAAAGGTTCCAGAAATACAAAAATCGCGAAAAACCGTATCGGTCTGGGCGTCTTCATCGACGAAGGGATTGCGAACCAATTGATGGTGCGTCAGGAACTCTTGTTCGGTCATGGAAGTAGCTTCTTAGAAGTGAATTGGACAAATCTCGATACTACTTCATCATCCTCAAAGAATTGCCCCTGAGCAATCCTAATGATTGTCTTGGCTCGAAGAACTTTTGGTGAAACTCAGCAGAATCACAGTTCCCAAAACGGCGCTGATGGCCGAGCCTACGAGTGTACCGATCTTTCCAGCACCTTCGAGCACCGGATAGTCCTCGACCGGAAAGGACAGGGCGTTAAGAAACAGGGCCATGGTAAAGCCGATCCCGCCCAAGCAAGCCCCTCCGAGAAAAATCGGCCAAGTCACGCCGTTTGGAAGTCGAGTCCAGCCCAATCGCACGGCCAGGAAACAAAACAGGAAGATTCCCAGCGGCTTGCCCAGCGCAAGGCCCGTCGCCACAGCGATCGATACACCGCTGGTGAGGGCCTCTGGATCGAGCTCGACTCCAGCATTAGCCAAAGCGAAGATCGGCATGATGGCATAAGCGACCCAGGGGTGGAGGCCCATCTCGAGTCGGTGCAAAGGGGAGTGGCTTTCTCTGGCTAGAAATTGAAGTTGTTCGAGATTGACGGGGACATGCCGTTCATTCGAAGGGTAATTCGAATCGTTTTGGGCTTCGTCTGCTTCGCGATCTTGGCGAATCGAATCCCAGAAATCCCCCATGACCTCCAAAAAGGTTTTCCGCCTGATCCAAGCCGTCGCCGGAGTCATGAGTCCGAGAACAACACCAGCGATCGTCGGATGGATACCAGCTTTGTAGAAGCCAATCCAAATCGCGATGCCGGCAAGGACATAGATGGGGACTTCTCGAACACCAATTCGATTCAGCAACCAGCACAACGCAAAGCCCACAAGGGCCATCATCAGGTAGCCCCAGGCGATCGTTTCGGTAAAGACAGTCGCGATGACCAAGACAGCCAGGATGTCATCGACGATCGCCAGGGTCAGTAGGAATATTTTCAGTCCAAAGGGAATTCGATTTCCTAACAGTGCAAGGATACCGACGACGAAAGCAATATCGGTGGCCATCGGAATGGCCCAACCACGCTGGCCTTCTTGGCCGTTTTGCATCAAGAAGTAAATCAATGCGGGAGTCACTACCCCCCCGATGGCACCAACGATCGGCAAAAGGGCCTTGCGGGGATCCCGCAGTTCACCTGCGACGACTTCGCGCTTGACTTCCAAGCCGACGACGAAAAAGAAAATGGTCATCAGGACATCGTTGACGATCAGATGTCCAAGGTGTCCGTCGATTTTGAGTTTCCCCAATTCGAAGGCAACGTGCGTATGCCAAAACTTCTCGAAGGCTCCGTCCCACGGTGAATTTGCGATCAGTAGTGCGATCAGCGTGCAGAGCATGAGCACTATGCCGCTGGTCGCTTCGATGTGCAGGAAGCGTTTGACCGGAACGAGCCACCTTGCCACCTGCGGAACCGGGATTTTGTCAGTGCTTTTGCGGGGGGGCTTGTGGGCCATCGGTGGCAATATCTCTCTTGGATGTTGGCTCAGTTTACATCGGACTTTGGCATCCTATCGGATTTGAAAAAAACTGGAAGATTGTGAGGCTTAAGTAAAGTTTTTCGGGAAGGGGCAAAGGTGTCCAAGGAGCAGGTGTTTTTGACTTGCGTTGAGAATTCTCCTCGCACTTTGACAATGCAGTCGTTAGATCAACGGGACGACAAGAACCCGCTTTAACCGTTTCGGTTAGGAATCCCAGTGGGCAAACAGGTCGTCTTTGACCCAATGTTCGGGGATCCTTTTATGTCTGGTCGATCGGGCGATTTTTTCAGAAGATTCGCCTTCGGCAGCCAGGAAGCTCATGCACCCTTGGCAACCGCATCGATCGGCCCCTTGCTGGGCTAACTGAAAAGCATTCGAGCGGTAGAGCACTCGGCTACCTTGGGATTGATCTCGATCGAACACAAAAGAAGTCAACCTCGATGGGCCGCTAGGAGTTTGCTCTTGGTCTTGGAACATCGGTGCGACTTCCCCCTCGCCGCTTCCTTGTTCACCTCCACCCATGCGGTTGATGTAATTGATAACCATCAGCACATCGAGAGGACTTACTGATCGATCCGCGTTGACATCCAGGAAGGGTGCAACGCCCTGTGGACTGCCTTCGAGGGAACGCGACGAATTGGTGTTGATGTCATTGATGAGCATTAAAACATCCAAGGGACTGACGGCTTCATCCCCAGTGACATCTTCGGGGATAAGTTGGTTTTGCCAGGGGCTAGGGGGCAAGTACCCGCCAAAGTCGATGTGATCGACCGTTGGGGACGCCCCGAAACTGACTTCGATCACCCCATCGGTGGTGTTGGAGTTGATAAAGCCGGCGAGGTTGGAGTTGACCGACAGGCGATAGATTCCTGCTGGCAAATTCGAAAGGAAATAGCTCCCATCGCTTGCAGTCGTCGCTTGGGTTTGGGGGCCGTATCTCAAGTGATCGAGCATCACGAAAGAGTTTTGGAATCCCCGAGCGATGATGGTTCGGATCGTGGCTGTTCCGGTGGCGACTTCCATCGTAATGCGTTGATCGCGAAGGAGTCCTTTGCGTTCGAATCGAGCGACGAGATTGCCGTTGGCATCGAAAGCATCTAGGCGAACATTCGCTCCATCGGACTGAGCGACGGCTTCGAGGGAAACATAAGACTGAGGCTGGTCGAATCTGGCTCGCAGTTGGAGGTCTTCGTCATAGAACGAGTCGACATACCGTCTGGCCCAAAACGAGTAGGGCTTAAAGAACTTTGGACCGTCGAGGTTGTTTTTAGGATAGACCCCGATGAGGGCTTGGGAGTCATTTCCGATCGTATCGATCTGGACTTGGTTGGGTGCAATGCCCTGTTTTCCCGAAAGGTTGCCTGTGGCGTAGTTGTCCGGATCGATGAACGTTTGGAGCAAGAGGGGTTGATTGCTGGCGTTGACGATCGTGACTGTGGCATTGGGAATGCCATTTTCGGAGCTGTCCCACTGACCGTTTTTATTGGTGTCTCGCCAAACGAAACCTTGGATCCCATGTTTGTCCGTCACGTCAGGGGCATTGCCGATGATACCTGTGAAGATATTGCTGGTGATTCCAAGCTTGGTTTCAACGGCTCGGATTTCAATCGTTTTGCCGACTTGCCAAGGTGCGATTGGGATTTGCAGGTTGAGATCGACCGAGTAAGCATCGGTGGATTGGATCGAAGTCCAGTTACCAGCATCGATCCGGTATTCGATGCGTCGAACTTTGTTGAGCGTGATATCGTTCTGGGTGCCCGATGAGTTGCGATTCGCGAGCGTTTGAACCGATGCCCGGCCACTGAAAGAATAGGTGTTGAACTGTGGGTTGAAGCGACCGGTGCCTTCGAGTTTCAGTGGTACATCCAAGACATCGAAGATGCCGTCATTATCGGAGTCCTTCCAGCCGATTTGAGCCAGGGTTGCATCTGGGGAGATGATTTGGCTAAAGGAGGTCGTGAGCGAAGAGCCCGAGGACATGATGCTCGGTTGCTGTTGAAAGTTGGGGGTCGGGTTTAGATCGACCGCATTGGTGTTTTGGGCGTTGTAGTAGCCCCGTTTGTCGTAGTAGTTTCCACCGCCGTTGTACTCATCGCGGGCCCAGAAGATGTGGCCTGTTTCGTGGGTATACGTTGAATTGGGGCGGCTCGAGGGGATCACTTCGAATAAACCGCCTGCAAAAGCGAAGGCACGCGAGAACGAGCCACCCGGTGCAAAGCTTCCATCGGCATCCTTCATCGCGTTGACGACAAAGATGGTAAACGACCAATCGGTATCGAGTTTGGTGCGTTGGGCGTTGTTAAAGGCACGGATGTTGGTTTCAAAATTGGGGCTGTTGTTAAAGCCAACGCCTTGGAGAAACTGAGGGCCCCATTGCAGGTAACCTTCGGAGGTCATATTGATCGGTTCGAAGGTGATGGGCAAGCGGTTGTCGACGTAGGTTCGATCGATCACCCATTCGAGGGTGTGCAGAGAGCTCTTTTTGGCAAGGAGTTGGTTCCACCATTGCAGTCCCGATTGGATGTTGCCCATAACGGCGTCGACATAAGCCGGGGTCCAGTCCTCGGTGCTAACGGCTCCGGTGCTTTCGAGGAACACAGGCGTAACGGCGATCCTCCCGAGCATGAACTCGCCGGTGTCTTGCGAGGTGGCACCGAAGGGCAGGGAGGCCATGACACGACGATCTTCCAAGCGTTCCAGGGCGAGTTTGCGTCGCGGGGGGGCTTTGGGGCGTTTTGTTTTTTCGGCTCCGGTGCGTCGGATCATGGACGGTAGTGGTCGACTCGGATTGTTGGTTTTGTTGGACTTTGTGGATAATAACGGCTAGTACAGAGAGCTTATCGGGCGGAGCTTTCCGTCGAGTTGCGGTAAAAGGTTGTCCTTTTTGGATATCTTTCGGGGGTTGATAATTCCCCGACAAGTGATTTTTTTCGGTTTTGGGGCAGGTTTAGCCCCGAACCCCAATAAAAACGCGGGTCTGATCCGTCTGATCCGTCTGATCCGTCCTAAATACATCCAAGCGGTAGTGCAAAATTGGTACAATTCGGTTGGCAATGGTTTTGATAGCAGTCCGATGGATAGGATGGATGCATAAGAAGGGCGGATCATGGATCGCTTTGGAAATCAAGTACGATCGAAATTTTTGAGATTAGAGGTCTTACATGTCGACAACGCAAACCGCGGCTAAGGTCTTTGAAGAAATCGCTGAACTGTTTGGTTCTTGCCCAACCGATGATCAGATCTTGGACTATCGGCCCTCTGCCGAAGTAGTCCAACGGGCTTCGCACCTTCTTTCTTTGAACCGAAATGGATCAATAAATGATGAGCTAAAGCTCGAGTTGGATCACTACGAACAGGCGGAGCTCTTGATGCGGATGGTGAAAGCGAGAATACGAGCAAGACAAGGAGGTTAAGAACGGGTGAGCGAGTATGTGCCTGCTGAACTTCGCCGACTTATTCGCGATCGCGCCGGCCATAGGTGCGAATACTGCCTCATACACCAAGACGATGCATTTCTGCCACATGAACCAGACCATATCATCGCTGTAAAACATCGTGGGGAAACTATCGAGGGAAATCTTGCCTGGACTTGCTATGTTTGTAATCGTGCAAAGGGCAGCGACCTTGCATCGATAGATCAGACAACAAGGTGTGATTGCGTGCCCTCGTGGGCTTCGTTGGTTAATCCACCATCTGCGGATTAAACAACTGCAAAAACAACCAGGCATTAGCTAGCAATAGTTCAGCCCTCTAAGCAAAAAAATCGGGATTGCCTCAAACCCTCCAGTTCCACTAAACTCCCGGCTCGATGCAGTTTTTCTAGTTCCACTAAGGAGGGTGGTCCATGGGGAAAGAATCCATTCGATTTTTGCATGCCGGTGATTTTCACTTGGAAAAACCCATGCAGGATCTGACCGACATTCCAGAACATCTCAAAGCCGCCTTGGTCGATGCGCCATGGAAGGCTGCCGAGGCTCTCTTCGAAGCCGCGATCGTTGAAAACGTCGACTTTGTCCTTCTGACTGGCGATCTACTGAATCCGATCTCCACGGGAGCCGCAGGCCCAGCGTTTTTGCTCGAGCAATTCGAACGGCTCGCCCAACGAAACATCTTGGTCTACTGGGCCGGCGGCAGTGTCGACGAGCCAGATCGTTGGCCCGAAGCGGTTTCGCTCCCAGCGAATGTTCATTATTTTTCAAAAAAACAAGTCGAGAGCGTTGTATTTCGACGCAACGGCTCGGCACTGGCCACCATTCTCGGTCGTTCGAGCGATGGCCGCGAATCGATTCGTTCGGCCGAATACCAGTGCGATGCCGATGGGACTTATGTGATCGCGCTGGCTCACGGCAACGCCGATCGCGATTCGCTCTTGAGTGAACGGATCGACTTCTGGGCGCTTGGCAACGATCACAATCGCAAGACGCTCCATGGCGAGGCTCCCCACATGCGTGTGTGTGGTTCGACCCAAGGCCGTGGGTTTAACGAAGAGGGTGCCCATGGTTTTTGGACCGTCGAGGTCGACGGCACGCACGACGCTCAAATCACCACAACCGATGTGGATTACTTTCGCTACATCACTCAGACGCTCGATGTCGAGGATCTTGCGATGGGCCGCGACATGCGCGAACTCATGAGCAAGCGGATTTCAAGGCTTCAAAGCGAGCATGGGACTCGGCATTTGATCGTTCGCTGGCGCGTCGAGTTGGATCTGGAGAATGCCGCGATGGTAGGCCCTGAGGCGATCGATGAGATTCTCGGTTGGCTCCGACGCGAGTACAGCCATGGCGCATGCAGCGTTTGGTCGACGGAAATCGAAATCCTCTCTCCGAAATCCTACCCAGCAAAATGGCAGGAAGAGGACACGATTTTGGGTGATTTCTTGAGAACCTCTCAAGAGCATCACAAGTCGCTTGGCCAGCACCTGAACCTCAAACCTCTTTTGGAATCAGAAACGCTAGGCACCGCAGCTTGGCAACAGTTGCTTATCGATGAGACCCCGAGTGTGACCAGCAGTGCACTGGATCGTGCAACGCTGCTGGGTGTGGATATGCTCAGGGGGCATAAAGTGGATTTGATCGCTCCTACCAGGAGATTCGGAGGGACCCGAGGATGAAAATTCGCGACGTACAGATCGATGGATTCGGAGTTTGGAGTGGCCTGAGCGTCGATTCGATGCCCGAAGGCATGACGGTCTTCTATGGGCCGAACGAAGCTGGCAAAACGACCCTGATGAACTTTCTGCGCACGATGTTCTACGGTTTTACCCCAGAGCGTCGGGCTCGGTATCTGCCCCCCGTTCACGGTGGCAAACCCGGTGGTGCGATGCGAGTGACCGGCCCTGGCGGTGGCTATGAGATTGCACGTCGCGCTACGCTCAACGATGCGAGCGTCTTTGGTCAACTGACCGTGACGAGCTCTGATGGGATCACCCAAGGCCAACATCGCCTCACGTCTCTGCTTGGGAACGTCGACGAATCGATTTTTACGAATGTCTTTGCGATCGGGCTGCGAGAACTCCAAGAGCTCAGCACCTTGGATGACACGGCGGCAGCCGACGAGCTTTACAAACTCTCCAGCGGCTTGGATCGGGTCTCCTTAGTCGATGTGATTCGTCAACTCCGTACAGCCCGCTCGACGATCGCTTCGGCCTCGGATGAAAACGCACAACTCCAATCCATGCTTGCCAAACGAGAGAAACTCAGGGATGAGATCGAGCAACTGACCTTGCGAGGCCGACGTTGGGGTGAATTGGCCTCGGTCCGCCGCAACCAACAAAATGAGATCGAAGAGCTCAAGCAACGGATCGAGCAATGGGAACTGGAAGCCAAAACAGTCGAGACGGCGATCCAAGTCCGCGAGCCTTGGCAACAACGGGATTCTCTTCGTGAGAAACTCCTGACACTGCACGCTAGAACCGATGTGCACGAGGAGTCCAAGACCAAGCTTCTAGAGCTGCAATCGCAGATCGATCAAAAACGCCAACAGATCCAATCGATGCTCCAGGAGCGTCAAACGCTCCGCAAGCGTGCATTGGACTTGCCGCTGAACCGAAATATTCTCGGGCTCGCCAGCAAGATCGAATCGGCAAGCGAACAGGGGCCTTGGATCACACAACTGCAGAAACAAATCCAGAGGCTTGAGTCTGAGTACAAACAAACTCAAGAGCAACTGGTCGAAGATGCCAAACGACTCGGACTGAGCGACTCTGACCAAGAAGCACTGCTGAATGATCGGCGGTTGTCGAGCTTGCCAGACCTGAGCCGCCCGGCGATCAGTCAGCTTGCAGGCCCAGCTCGCGATGTGCGGATGCAGCAAATCAGGCTCAAACAAGCCAAAGAGCGTGTCGAGAGCGAGAAGAAAGAAATCGAGCGACTGCAAAGCGAAATTTCTGGGTTTCTCGAGACTCGCGATTCGGAAGACTTGCAGGCTTCGATTCAGCAAGCCAGCGAGCGGATTGCGTCGATTCGGAAATTCCAACAAGTCGACGAGCGATTGCAAAAACTCGGTGTTCACCGAGAGGAACTCGAAGGCGAAACGATCGACTTGGAAAGCGATGATGGATTTTCTTGGGAGCGAGTGATCATGCTCGCGATCCCATTCTTCATCGGTGCATTCATGCTCATCTCGGGCTTGAACAACTTCTTCGGGTGGTACAACAACGCCAATATGCCTGCGACGGCAAGGGCTTTGCAGTTGCAGTCGACCGATACGCAAAACACCGGCGTGCTCATGACGGTGCTCGGAATGATCATTCTCGTTGCGACTTACCTCTGGTGGAAGTCGATGGAAAAGGGGATGGAAGGCGAATTGACCGATGTCGAAACACAGCTCGATACGCTGGTATCTCAGATCCGAAAGACCGAGCATGAGAAGCAAGAACTCGTCGGAGCGCTGCCCGAACCGAATGCTTCGATCGACCAGCAACTGCGTCAAGCCGAACATGAGCTGAGCGAATGCGAGTCGTATCTACCTATCTACCACAATCAAGCAGCAGCGAAGGCTCGCTACAACACCGCACGCAAACAAGCCTCGGACGCATCCCAAGGGCTCAAGTCCGCACGGATCGCTTGGAAGAAAACCCTGCATCAACTCGGGCTTGCCGAATCGCTCTCACCTAAGAGTCTTCGAATCCTGGCCGAGGGCTATGAGTCGCTGCTGATTACGCGTAAAAAACTCACCACCCAATCTGACGAACTTTCGCAGCGTCGTATCGAACTTACGAGCACCCTTCAGAAGCTCGACGCGCTCCATACACAGATGCAAGTTGCGTTGGCATCGCCGGTTGGTGATTCGCAACTTATACGCAAGGAAACTTCGTCATCGAAAGAAACTACCAGGGAAGCGTTGGCTTTCAAGTCCAGCGATCTGTCGGTGGAAGTTCCGCAGCAACGCTTGCAGCAATTGATAAACACCTTGGCTCAGCAAAAGCAGTATTTGACGCAGCGCAAGGATCTGAAGCTTCAGGATGAAGAGTTGTCCAAGAAGCATAAAGGCCTTCGGCGATCGGTCGAGCGACTCATCAGCTCGCGTCAGAGCTATCTGGCTGAGATCGGTGTCGAGTCGCTCGAACAACTCGAAGCGCTCTTGAGCCGCAAGCAGCAACACCAGCAGCTCGAGAATGAAATCGCTGGGCTCGACCAGCGGATCCGAACGACGCTTGGAAGCCACGTATCCTACGATGCGATTGAGCGTATACTTCAAAACACTCCCGCTCATGAACTGGAGAAACGCTGGGAAACACTTACCACGCGTGTCGCAGGAGCCGAGGAACGGATCGGACAGTTGCAACTGCGGCAAGGCGAGATCAACCAAGAGATGAAAACGCTCGCTGGAGACCGTCGCTTGGCAGAGGCCAAGCTCGAGCTTTCGAGCCTCGAACGGCAAATCGATCTTTGTGCCGATCATTGGCGAACACTTGGATTTACCACCTGCATGCTCGAAAAAGTGTGTGAGATTTACGAGAGCGAAAGGCAACCCGAGACACTGCGTGAAGCTTCGGCGTTCCTCAAGCAATTGACCGAGGGCAAGTATGTTCGCGTCTGGACGCCGTTGGGTAAGAATGCGCTACGGATCGATAACGACAAGGGGCAGAGCTTGCCATTGGAGGTTCTGAGCCGTGGGACACGCGAAGCGGTTTTCATCGCCCTGCGATTGTCCTTAGCGGCAGCTTACTCCCGTCGCGGTGCAACGCTTCCGTTGGTTTTGGACGATGTGCTTGTGAATTTCGATACGATTCGTGCGACGAGTGCGGCCAAGGTGTTGCGAGATTTCGCAGCCTTGGGGCATCAGGTCGTGATGTTTACTTGCCACGAGCATATCATGCGGATGTTCGATTCGATCGGAGTGCAGGTTCGGGTTTTGCCTGTGCAAGGTCAGGCCGGAGTTGCCGAGATCTATCGCCCAGATGCAATTCAAGCGAAGATCACCGAAAGGATGGCCGAGCCTCCTGCGCTGCTGATCGATGTCCCTGAGGTCAAAGCTCAAGAGCCCGATCCAATTGTTTTGCCTGCAAGAACGCGAGTGCTTGCACCGAAGTCCGAACCGGAGTCAGTCCCCGCGATCCAATTGGTCGCGGAGGAAACGAACGTCGAATCCATGCCGCTATGGTTCGAGCACGAGTGGATTGATTCGGATGATTTGTCGAATGCGGAGCCTGCAGCAAGCGAATTTGCACTGGCCGATTCGACGGAGAATTTTAATCGGATTTGGACTCAATCGGAGAACCTGCCGATGCCCATGCCGACAGACTCTGTGGGTTTGGATGGTTGGTGGGAGGACTATGCGGCTCAGAGTTAAGGCTCAACTCTCGATCATGCGAAAGCCGCTGATGCTCTTCCAGAGATTCTCGATGTGATCTCACTGGAAACAGGAACCTGTTTCCATATCACCCATGTGTTCGTTGGGACTAGAAAAGCATCTCGGTTCTTAACTCGCTTTATGGTTGAGGATTTCATCGACCTGAAACGAATCGATTTGATACTCTTGATACTTTGCAATCAATTCATCGAGCGTGATTTTCCTTTCGATTAGTTCTTTCATCCATTCGAAAGGTTCCACGCGATCTCCATGGCCTGTTTGAACGAAGGGTGCTTGCCCTATCGGATTTTGGACGCTGCCACCGCGCAGGTATAGTGCAAGGATCGCAAGGGTGCCGACGATCTGCGAGGCAAGAGAGCGTTTGTTATCATCGTCGGTGATGTGAGGTAAAATCTCGGGATTGATCAGCTCGCTGCACCTTTGAGGATTACTGAGTTTCTGTGCGGCTTGTTCGAGCGTTAATCCTTGAAGATTTCCGCCGAGTTCCTTGATGGTTTGGAAATAGTTGGGGATCAGAACGCGCTCGACGGTATCTGTCCACCGAATCGCTTCAGGAGCACTGACCTTGAGCGTTTTTGCCATATGATCGATCATCTGTTTCTCAAGTCCATCGACATCACGGATCCAGTCGATGGCCGGAGGATCGATAGCTGTTGATCGTGGACCATTGACTTGGTTTATGGCTGCGAGTCGTTCTTTGAGGGCTGGGTGAGAATCATAGATATCACTCTTAGATTCCTCCATCGCTTGCTTGAGGGTTTCCTCGATGATCGTTTTGACCATGGGTGCTTGAGCGTATTCGCGAAAGCCTTGGGCCATCGGTGGACGATAGCCTCGCTCGAGGGCAGGGGAGTACTCACTTTGCCAGTATCCCTCGAAGGCTAAGGCTTGCGAATGCACGACCTTGAGCGCATCGCCTATGGGTTGAGGTCCAACGATTTTTGCAGCCAGCGCGTCGGCGGTGAATTCCTGTTGCCGAGAGACTTTTTGAGTCAAACGCAAAAAGAGTTTCAAGTACATTGCGAAGGGCAGGTACAGGATGGATGATCCGCTTGAGGCAAGATTTTCAACGGTACGGACGATCGCCGAGCGGGTCACGTAAAGCCACGGGCCGAGTTTGGTATCTCCTCCGTGGTAGTGACCGAATTCATGGGCCAGAACCCCTCGAAGTTGTTGAGCCGAAAGAACCTGCATCAATGGGATACCGATACCCATGATGCGGCGACTCCCGAGCCCCATGATTCCGCCGCGATTGGCAACCCAGGCATTCATTTCAGGAAGAGCATAAACCTCCGCCGGCATGGCTTGATCTGTGCTCTGGGCGATGCTTTGGAGTTGTTTAAAAAGTTCGGGTTGATCCTTTTCGGTCAAGCGAGGTCCTGGTGCGATGAAACGATCCCAGCGAGGCATGACCGACCAGAGAATCATGCAACCTCCGATGAGCGAAAGGATCGCAAGCTTTAAGTGAATACGGTTGGCGAAAACCGCCATTCCTATCGGCAGGAAAATCAGCGCACCTGCAAGAGCTAAGGCAAGCGTATAAAAACAGACCATCAGGATCAGGGCAAGAACGATGCGGCCTGCGAAAGACGATTTATCGTGCATGGCGTGCTCGATGAAGAAAAGTAGTGGGGGATAAGAGCCGCTGGGCTAAGCAGTCATGATAGCACAAGCCCATAGGTTCGTGTGCAAATTGCTCGATCCACTCAGGATCCGGCCACTTCGGGATCCGGCCACTTGGGATCCGGCCCGCTAGGCTAGCCACGGGGGGAGAACCCCGGCAGCAGGAAGCTCGATCCACTGGGCTTTTTTGATCCCATCGATGGAAATCAATTCCTCCAGGGCGGCTTGCGGTGGACGTGAATCCAAATTCAAGACGCCGATGGCCAATCCACCCTGTTGCTGCAAGACACGACCGACGGACATTTGACCGATATTGACCCCATGCTTGCCAAATACCGTGCCGACCTTGCCGATGATCCCTGGTACGTCGTAGTGGGTAAAGAACAGCATGTGCCCATCGAGATAGGCTTCCATGCGATAATCGTCGATGGAAATCAATCGAGGCATGCTGTTTCCAAAGACGGTCACCCCTGCGCGAACGGTTTGGGAGCCACCGGAAACCTCGGCCGTTACCGAAGAGCTAAAGGCACCCAGATCGCGGTTGCGATGCTCGATCAGATCGATGCTTCTTTCTTTGAACAGCATCTCGGCATTGATGATGTTGACCTCGTCTGCCATGGCCCGTTGCAAGAGACCTGCGCAGAAAGCCGATGTCAATAATTTGGTGTCCTTGTCGGCGACCTCACCGCGATAATGCAATCCGCAGGAGCTGACAGTGCCGCTGTGCCACTGTGCCATGAGCAACCCAAGTCGGTAGGTGGCATCGAGGAACCCTCGAAGTCCCTCGAGCATCTTTGGATCGAGCGAAGCGACATTGACCGCGTGGCGGATCTCTCCGGTCTTGAAGAAATTCAATAAAAGTTGAATACCTTCGATGGCTACTTGCGTTTGAGCTTCCTCGGTACTGGCACCCAAATGGGGAGTGCAAACGACACCAGGCATTCCAAAAAGCGGGCTGTTGGTGCAAGGTTCTTCTTCGAACACATCCAGAGCAACACCTGCGATGATTCCTCGTTTGAGCCCTTCGACAAGCGCCGCCTCCTCGTAGATTCCACCGCGAGCGCAGTTGATCAATCGTATTCCAGGTTTGAGTTGATCGAGTTGTTTCATGCCGACAAGATACTTTGTCTCTTCAGTAAGGGGTGTATGCACAGTGAGATAATCCACCTTGGGCAACATCTGGGCAACCGTTTGGACTTTTTCCATGTTCAACTTAACGGCCTGCTCATCGGACAAAAAGGGATCGTAAGCGATCACGCGCATACCGAAAGCTTGTCCTCGCAGGGCGACCTCTCTGCCGATACGGCCAAGACCGATCACACCTAGGACTTTGTCTGCAAGCTGAGCACCCATGAACGACTTGCGATCCCACTTACCGCAGCAGAGCGACTGATAAGCAGGTGAAATAGAGCGCGAAAGGGCGAGCATCAATGCAAAGGCGTGTTCAGCGGTGCTTAGAGTGTTCCCAGCCGGTGTGTTCATCACAACGATCCCTTGCCGGGTCGCTGCAGTCTTGTCGATGTTATCGGTTCCGACCCCGGCTCGAACGATCGCTTTGAGTCGTCGATTCCCCTCGAGCGACTCGGCGGTGATCTTGACTCCACTGCGAACAATCGCTCCATCGAATTGGGCCAAGGAATCCTTGAGATCCAGACCTTTTAGCCCATGCCGTTCTTCGTACTCGAAGTCCGATTCGGCGCGAAGCATCGCGAGGCCTTCAGGAGCGATCGGATCCAAAACCAAAATGCGGGTCTTCATGTCGTTGTTTTTTAAGCGTTATGGGTCATCGAGGGTGGAAACGACTAAGCATGCTTGGATGCAAAGCTATCCATGAGTTGGACAAGCGTTTGAACCCCTTCCAAAGGCATGGCGTTGTAGATGCTGGCGCGGATCCCGCCGACGCTGCGATGGCCTTTGAGGGAATCGAGGCCAAGGTTTTTTGCTTCGGCCAAAAACGCGTTTTCGAGCGTCTCGCTCGGCAGTTTGTAAGTAGCGTTCATCAACGAACGGTCCTGAGGCTTTGCGTGTCCCATGTACATCGTCGGATGGCGATCCATCGCGGCATACACCAAGCGAGCTTTTTCCTGATTGATTCTATGCATCGCTTCGAGCCCGCCGATGGACTCTTCAAGCCACTGTGCAACGAGCCCCATGACGTAGATCCCAAACGTCGGCGGTGTGTTCCACATCGAGTCTTCTTGGGCGTGGTTGCGATAACTCAAATATCCTGGCAAGCTGTCTCCACTTCGTTCGAGCAAGTCCTTGCGAATAATCACTACGGTCACTCCCGCCGGTCCAGCATTCTTTTGCGCGCATGCATAGACAATTCCGTATTTGGAGATATCCAGGGGACGGTACATGAAGTCCGAGGAGCAATCGACCACCAGTGGACAGGGGACTTGCCAGTCCTCTTGGAACTGAATCCCCTGGATCGTTTCATTGCTTGTCAGATGCAAATAAGCAGCATCGGGTCGAACAGTTACCTCCGAGGGCTTTGGCAATTGGGAATAGTTGTTCGAGGAACCATCGTAGATCACCTCGACAGGCCCTTCCTTCTTGGCTTCACCGACGGCGTATTTGCCCCAAGAGCCGGTGACGATGTACTGAGCCGGTGCTGCGGAGCCTCGCAGTAGGTTCATCGGCACCATCGAAAATTGCAATCTTGCTCCACCCTGAAGAAATAACACCTCGTGGGTTTGAGGGATCTTGAGCAATCGAATCAGTCGCTGCTTGGTTTGCTCCTGGATCGCAATGAACTGTTTGCTTCGGTGCGAAATCTCAAGAATCGAAGCTCCGCAGCCAGGCAAACAGAGCATTTGATCGCGGATCGTCTCCAAGACGCTTACAGGTAGTACAGCCGGCCCTGCGGAAAAGTTGAACAAGCGTTTTTCTGTCATTCTTAAAACTTTTAAAGCGACTAGACCTACTGGGGCAACTTGAGCTTCGGACTACTGCATCTATCGGTACGCGATGGACTCGAAGCGGACGGATTTTAAACCAATCCAAGCAGAACGAAAGGACTATTGCCCTGGGAGCGTTTTTCCAATCTCCGCCTTTAACCAATCGATGGCCATCTGCTGGCTTACCAAATGACCATCGAGCTGCATCGACCGAGCTTGGGCTAGTAGTTTGCCGAATACTGGCCCGGGTCGAAGACCGGCTTGAATCAAGTCGCTACCATTGATCCAAGGGGGTGGATTCCACACTTGGATCGGCACAGACAGGCGTTGCTTGCACGTTTCAATACCATCGATAGGCCATTTCCGAATTGCAAGAAGACACTCGGCCAGAAGGATCGATTCGTCGACCCAGCCACGAAGCAGTTTCGGTTGAACTTGCGACCAAGCCAGATCATCGGACTTGGCAATCACGCTCGAGGCCTCGACGCAGGTGCAAGCCGACTCGAAGATCTCATTGGAGAGCTTCCAGCGATGTTGGATCGCCTCGAGTGCGGTTCTCCAGTGAGGGTCCTCGATCGGACGCAGGTCCCTGACAATCGCACCAGGTTGCCCCCAAGGATGAATCATCGATGCAAGGACTAGAGCAAGTGGTAATTGTTCTTTAGGGAGAGCCCCAAAGAGTTCGCGGTCTTTTACAGGGAGGAGTTCGGGTGCAATGTGCTTGAGAAGACCGCATGCATCGAGTTGATGCCAGGCCCATAGCCGGTTGGGATGTTCGAGGATCTTTTCGAGTTCCATGCCGATCCGCTCGCCGCTGACGAGTTGAATCCCCTCCGAGGACTCTTCGATAGCCCGGCCAGTGGCTGGATCGAGTGCAAAGCTGTACCTGGATGCAAAGCGAATGGCTCGGAGCATACGGAGTTTATCTTCGCTGATGCGAGCATAAGGGTCTCCGATAGCCCGAAGGACATGGTTGGCAAGATCTTCTTGGCCACCGACGTAATCGATCACGCGTTGAGCGATCGGATCGTAGAAAAGGCCATTGATCGTAAAGTCGCGTCGCTGGGCATCCTCTTCGGCCGTTGCGTATTGGACCCAATCGGGCCGACGCCCATCGGAATAGGATCCATCGGTTCGAAAGGTAGCGACCTCGACTTGGCACCGTTTTTTCGCGATCCGTCCATGCACCAACACCACGCCGAATGCTTCGCCTACGGCCCGGGTGTGCTCGGGACCAAAAATCTCTCGGACTTGGTCTGGTGTCGCGTTGGTGGCGACATCAAAATCCTTGGGTTTTAATCCCAGCAGAGCATCGCGAACGCAACCTCCGGCATAATAAGCGACGTAGCCACGGTCGACCAACCTGCGGACAATTTCGTGAGCGAATTGCCGATCGATCGAACTTGCAGGAAATAGTGGGCCTTCAGAAGACATCGTGCTCGTTGCGTGTTCCTTTGTTTGGGTCTTAACCCTATGATGCTCGGATTGGGGATTGGATTGGGATTGTAAGCTTTTGCAGAGAGGCTCTATGAGCTCCGAAACGACAAATTCTAGTGGTTCGAATTCTAGCGGATCAGAGTCTTTTGGGCATCCTCCAGAGCCGGTCTCATCGCGTGATCAAGGACGCCATGCAGTCGTCGGGATTCTCTACGAAGACCGACACTTTCTGGTCATCCGACGTTCGCAGTTTGTCCGAGCCCCAGGGCTAATTTGTTTTCCAGGGGGTGGGATTGAGCCAGGAGAGGATCTTCATACGGCTGTTCAGCGGGAATTGATGGAAGAGCTAAGCCTTGCGGTTCGCGTTTGCGGGCACTTGTGGACCAGCCAGACTCGATGGGGAACGAAACTCGAATGGCTTGTATGCCAGCGCCAAGCTGGGCATGAACCTCTTGCAAATCCTCAAGAGGTCGAAGAATTTTTGTGGATCAGTCCCCAGATGCTCCAGAATCGCGACGATCTTTTGGGGAGCATGCCGGAGTTCTTAGCCAACTTCTTTGCGGGCCGGTTCGACGAGCACTTTCAAGACACACAAAGACCTCAAGGTTAATCCATGCAAATCAGAGTGATCGACAGCCATACCGGGGGGGAGCCGACACGCACGATCGTCTCGGAGGTTCCATTATTAGGCACAAGTGTTGCCCAGCGACTCTCCGACATGCGCACGAGGCATGACGAATTGCGCAAAGCTTTGATCCATGAGCCACGTGGATCGGAGGTGATGGTCGGAGCGATTCTGTTACCGCCGATTGACCCTCAAAACACTGCGGGAGTGATTTTCTTTAACAACGTCGGATATCTTGGTATGTGTGGACACGGCACGATCGGTGTCGTCGAGACATTGCGTTGGATGGGCAGATTGCAACCTGGTCTCCATGTCCTGGAGACTTGCGTCGGTAATGTCCAAATTCTGCTTCATCAAGACCGTCGTGTGACCCTCGACAATGTTCCGAGTTATCGAATCGCCAAAGATCACCGGATCACTCTTTCGAACCGCGATACTTTGCTCGCCGATATCGCTTACGGTGGAAATCACTTTGCCCTTGTGGATATCAGCCACAGCGACTGGATGAATCGAGGTACGAATTTCTTAATCCAACTCAGTACCGAGATTCTCCAACAGATCCAAATAAGCTATCCAGATGTTGATCACGTCGAATTGTTTGACAAGCCTAAATCGCAAAACTGCGATTCTCGCTCCTTCGTACTTTGCCCAGGAGGCCAGTACGATCGATCTCCTTGCGGTACCGGGACGAGCGCCAAGCTGGCTTGCTTGGCTGCCGACGATAAGCTCTCGCCAGGGGAGCTTTGGCGTCAGGAAAGCTACATAGGGAGTGTTTTTGAAGCCTCGTATCAGTGGGTCGATCCACTGGCAAAAACGATCCGACCTTCGATCACTTCAAGAGCCTTCGTCAATGGCGATTTGCAGATGATCGTCGATCCAGAGGATCCTTTCTGCTGGGGAATTCCTACCTCGTAGCACGGATGCGGTTTGCGATTTGATCGCTTAAGGGTATGCTTTCGAAGAATTCAATTTCTAGTTGTGTTGATTAGCAGGAGGAAGGATTCGATGGCCAAACGATGGATCTTTCGAGCCCACGATGCAGGTAGTTTTTTGGAATTCGCCAATGAGCTTAAGATCGACCCAGTGGTGTCTCAATTGCTCTTGTCGCGTGGGATTTCCCGAGTCGACGCGGCCAAGCTTTTTTTGGAGTGCAAATTCTCGGATTTGAGGGATCCTCAGTATCTGCCCGGGATCGATGCTGCCGCAGAGAGAATCCTCAAAGCTGCTCGTGATCGCGAGCCGATCGTGATCTACGGAGACTACGATGCCGATGGAATGTGCGCAACGGCCATCCTCGAGTCTTTCCTCAAAATGCTCGGAGCCGATGTGACTTACTATGTCCCAAATCGCCTCGAAGATGCTTATGGCCTAAGCTGCGAATCGATTACCCGATTGGCATCGCTCGGACGCAAACTTCTAGTAACCGTCGACTGCGGGATCGGATCGCATCGAGAAGCCCAGTTGTGTCGTCAGCTAGGGATGGATCTGATCATCACCGATCACCATGCATGCGGCCAAGTGCTTCCAGATGCTGTATCCATCGTGCATCCAAATCTTCCCAACGCCGATTATCCCTTCCACGGATTATGCGGTGCGGGCGTAGCCTTCAAACTCGCATGGCGAATGTGCCAGATCTTGGCAGACAACCGAAGCAAAGTCGCCCTGGAACATCGCGATTTTCTACTCATGGCGATGACCATCGCAGCCATCGGCACGGTGGCCGACGTCGTTCCGCTGATCGATGAGAATCGAATCCTCGTTCGCACGGCGCTGCAATTGATGGCCAAGCACAGTCCGTTGGGTTTGAAGGAACTCTTGAAGATCACAAAGCTCGATACCAAACAAGCCATCAGCGCCGAAGATATCGCCTTTACGATTGCTCCTAGGCTCAATGCTGCCGGCAGGCTCGGGCAAGCTCAACTGGGCGTCGAACTGCTTACCACCAAGGATCCGGAACGGGCTACGGCGCTGGCTGCGTATTTGGATCGGCTCAATGCGGATCGCGAATCGATCGAACGGAGCATCACGCTGGCGGCTAGCAAACAGGCCAAAGAGCAACTCGAAGCTGCTTCCGAACCGGCACTTGTGCTGCATTCGCCCGGTTGGCACTTGGGTGTCATCGGCATCGTTGCAGGTCGAATGGCCGAACGATTTCACCGACCTGTGGTGATCATTTCCTCTGACCCCATGGGACAAAAGCCCGCTACCGGGTCAGGAAGGTCAGCCGGAGTGGTCGATTTGCATCGCGCTTTTGTTGCTTGCAGTGAGCACTTGGAAAGCTGCGGTGGGCATGCGGCTGCCGCAGGTTTGCGAATCCAAGATCGCAAGATACCGGAGTTTCGCGAAGCGCTTTGCGATTTTGTTCGCAGCGCTATCGGAGAAAGAGATCCCGAACAAACTTTGCTCGTCGATGCCGAAGCCACTTTCCAGGAATTGAGCCTGCAAACAGTTACCATGATCGAGAGCATGGCACCTTTTGGCGCTGGAAACCCTAGGCCTGTGTTTGTCGCTAGCAACGTCGAACTGCACGAGCCTGCAAAGCTCTTCGGACAAGGTGAACGGCACGTAGGGGTCCGCTTTAAACAGCATGGACAGATACTCCGCGCGGTGGCTTTCTCTCAACCCGAATGGGCAGAAAAGATCAATGCGCATGCAGGCTGTTTCGATCTGGCCTTTCGACCCAACGTCAACGAGTTTAACGGCATGCGCAAAGTGGAGCTACAATTGGTCGACTGGAGAGCGAGTGCCTCATCGACCCATAACACCTGAGTCGCAAACTTACGAATCTTGTCGTTGGCATCCAAGCAAGTTATCCATCGCACCTTCGAGCTTCGGGAAACGGAATTTATAGCCCGCCGAAAGCAATGCCGAGGGTACTGCATGCGCGCTCGATAACAGCAATGGATCTGCCATTTGGCCTAACCCCAGACGGAGCGCAAAAGCCGGAGTCGGTATCCAACTAGGTCGATGCAATACTTTGGCAAGCACACGGCTGAATTCCCGATTTGGCAAACACTCTGGTGCTACGACATTGACTGGGCCAGAACACCGCTCGTTGAGTGCCAAGTAGAGCAGAATGCTAGCCGCATCGTCGACGTGAATCCATGGCCAATACTGCTTGCCAGACCCGACGGGACCACCGAGCCCCATACGAAACGGCAGCAGCATCTTGCTCATCGCACCGAATCGTGGATGAAGCACGATTCCAAAGCGTGCTAGGGCTACGCGACCGGATTGATCTTGGTAGATGTTGGCCTCAGATTCCCACTGACGAGCCACATCTGCCAAAAAATCATCCTTAGTCGCAGAGCGATCCACCGGGGATGACTCATCGAGAATCTCCTCTTGGCGATCTGCGTAGATGCCAACTCCAGATGCGCACACGAAGGCTTTCGGCGGTTGTTTCAGCTTGCCAAGTCGCTCGACGATTTTTCGAGTCGAGTCGATTCGAGAATTTCGAATCGCTTGTTTATACGCTGTGCTCCATCGGCGATCTGCGATCCCAACGCCTCCAAGGTGGATCCAAGCATCGAGGTTTTCGAATTCTTCGAACCTGTGTTCCTCAACCGTGATTACACCCCGGGGCCATCTTGTTTGCTGTGGCTTACTCTCAGAGCGAACGGCACGCACCACATCGATTCCAAGGACTCGCGCCAGTTCGATGGTTCTTCTACCAATCATACCGGAGCTTCCAGAAATGCCGATTTTGATCGGTTTTTCTGACGGATTGTGCCCCAACTGAATCAGTTGATCGGCAAACTGCAGGTCGTCACGAGTGACTCGATGGCGGAATCGGAACATCGACTCGAGCTTGGCTTGAACCCAACCGTTTAGCAGGTTACTCAAGGGAGCCAAGGGTAGTGCATAATCAATGTTGTCGGTCAGTTGCGAGCGGCTTGTGCTTAGAGAATCAAAAAGATGTTGGTGCTTCCAGCGCGCGAAGGGTCCAGATCGGAGTTCATCGACGAAGAGTTCATTGCGTCGATAGTCGGTGTGCTGAGCAATCAAGTTTTGTGAAATAAAACCGACTTGATTTCTGATTTTCACCATCGATCCAATGGCCAGGGAGTCGTTGCTTGCAACGACATGGGTTCGTTCCCAGGGAGGAATCAATCGATCAATTGCACCGGCTTGCTCGTGGTACGCAAAGAGCCTTTCGACCGAAAACGCGAACTGGCTCGTGTGGTTAAAAAGCATACGATGAGGGCGCCAATGGGCCTGAGGCGAAAGACGTTTTATTAGCCGAGCAGCGTAAGTTGCCGGGTTACATCAGAAAAACTTGGCTCACCGGACGGCTTGCGCCGTTCCGCTTACATCACTCACCGGAGGGCTTGCGCCGTTCCGTGCGCATGTCAATTAGACTTCCACCTCAGGGATGGGAGACAAGTCGGCCATGTCTCGCAACTTATCCAAGGCTCGCTTTTCGAGTTGGCGGATGCGTTCTTTGGAGACTCCTAAACGGTCAGCTAGTTTTTGGAGGGTTTGGACGTTGCGATGTCCTCCCAAGGAGAATCTTGCACGAATGATGAGTTTCTCTCTCCGGTCGAGTTTATCGAGCATCGTTGAGAGTCGGCCTCGAAGTGCTTCCCATCGGGCTTCGCTCATCCCTGCGCTTCGGTATTCATCGCTGATGTCGATCCCCGGGTCGTGGACGCTCAGAGTGACCCTCTGACGCTCCTTTTGCTTTTCCATAACTCGACGGTAAGAGTTCCGACGGACGACCTGGGTCGCATAAGTGCTGAAGCGATAGCCAAGACCTACGTCGAACTTGTCGACGGCTCGCATCAGGGCGATGATCCCATCGCTTAGCAGATCATCAAAGCCGTTGTGTCCATTGACGAACTTCTTGACGATGGAAATCACCAATCGCATGTTCGACTTCACGAGGCGATCTCGGTACCAATCGGAAGCCTTCAGGAGAGCTTCGATACGACGAACCGTCCAACTATTGGAAGCTTGGTGTTTTGCATTTTCCGGTTGTTCACTCTCTTTAAGTTCCGAGCGAAGCTCATTGGCTTTGTAACGCAGGAAGTTCATGCGTCGGAATGTCTCTACTTCTTCCGCAGGTGTCAGGAGTTTCGTCTCGCACAGCCTAGCTAGGTGGGCGGGCAAATCAGGGGTCTTGACCCGCTGAAGTTCCTCCGAGGAAATTGGCAAGAGCCGATTGTCCGAGAAGAGTGATGATTCGATCGAGTCTTGGGAGAAGTCGGCGTTCCCCATGAAGTCGATTTCATGACCCGAGAAATTTTTGACACTCGTTGCGAGGTCTTCGGCGGACTTGATCTCAGGAGCAACGAGCTGGCAGTAGTGGACAAAGGAGTCCTCTAAGCCCCGGACGGAGAAGGTCGCCGGCAACCCGCTAGACCGCTTGGTCGTTTTGCGAGAGGCGTGTTCGGCTGAAGATTTCGTTTTCTTTTCTTTCGGCGAAAGAACATCGGACTTGAGAGTTTTCGATTCGGCTTTGACTGCCGTGGGCTTCTTCGGGGCCTTTTTCGGGGCCTTCTTCGACACCGGCTTGCTTAGCAACTTGACCATTTCAACGCCTTTTGAGATTTTTCCAGAGGGTTGGACGTTTCGCACTCTTATGAGCAACCGAAAGATCGGTCGCCAAACAACGAAAATCGTTCAAATCGTTCATTCGAATTGTTTATATCGTTCTTTCGGTCGGGGTGCAATGCTCTCGTTCTGGATTTTCCGGAATTAACCAGGATTCCGAAAATCCTGCATTAATTGCAGTTTTCTCGGATGTTTGAACGCGGTTTTTGCAGGGTTCCGCTCAGTTCGACTAGATAAAAACCTAAAATCCTCTACGATTAAAACGTTCAGTTGGTTTGCCGATTTGAACGATTTGCGTGGACGATTTTCGGTTTCTGAGTGGATCGTGGACCGGATTTTTTGGCACAGGCCCGAAATTCTAAACTTTGGTTTTTCCAAAGCGTTCAGCGATCGAACTTGGTGAAACCAAAGAGCTTGATCGCTTGACAGGGTCGGAAAATACCTCGGTGGTGATTCGTTTCAGAACGATTTGGGAAGTTCGAAGTTGGTTGCGGGTTTGTTTACAATACCGAAGCGGTTGCTCGGTCGGAGGGGAAACGGACGCGATGAAAGTTTCCGAAAAACAACGATGAACTTGGAGAACAGCTTCAGCCCCAAACAGGTTGCCCAAGCCTTGCAAGTGAGCGAATCGTCGGTGAAACGATGGTGCGATAGGGGCGTTATCAGAACCGACCGAACGCATGGTGGACATCGGCGGATCCCCTTAGAGCACCTGATGGAGTTCCTTGAATCGACGAATCGTCGGATCGTCGACCCATCTGCAATCGGTCTGAGCGATCATCGCCAACTTGAGCGTGATGCGATCGAGGAACTCAGCACCCGAGCGGACCGTGTCGGAGAGGATCCTTCCATTGCCAATGCTCCGTTCTTGCAGTCGCAATTCGAACGAGCCTTGCTCGCTGGTGACGAAGCTCAGTGCCGCAAGGTCATCAGTTCTTGGTATGCGATTCACGGAAACATGGCCAGCGTCGCCGACGATCTGATGGCACCGACATTTCGCGTTATTGGCGAAATGTGGGAGTGTGGACGAGCCGACGTGTATCAGGAACGACGCGGATGCGAGATCTGCATCCGTCTGATCCATGAGTTGAGGAGATTGATTTCCGATCCAAGCCCAGAAGCCCCTTTGGCGATGGGAGGAACTTCCGAGGGGGATAATTACCAAGTCGCTAATCAGCTTATCGAAATGATCTTCCGCGAAGCCGGCTGGAGAACGATTAGTCTTGGTTCCGGAGTCCCTTTTACTTCGATGTCCTCTGCCATTGCGAAGTACCGCCCCAAGATCTTTTGGTTGAGTGTATCGCACATTGAATCCGATCAGGACTTCTTGGATCGCTTTGATCGGTTCTCGAAAGATCTGCCTCAAGGGACCATGCTGGTTGTCGGGGGCAGATGCTTAAGCGATTCGCTTCGAAAGAAGATGCAGTTCTCGGCTTTTTGCGACAGCATGCGCCACTTATCGAACCTCGCGAGAACGCTGATCAATTAGGCTGATTCATCCGCCTGATCCGTTTTACTGTCTCAGCAATTCTTTATCATCGTCGTACTTGGCCATATCTACCCAAAGGCAACGTCAATAGCGGTGCGTTCGATTCGGAAGACTGCAATTCCAAGCGGGAGACTTCCAATAGCAACGCAAAGGTTGCTTTGGTATCCCTATCTCGCTGATCGATGTAGTACCAGTAGCCTTCGTAGAATACCGAAACATAGGCTTGCTCGGGACGCTTTTTGGACTTGGTGCAGTGGATGCGAAACAGCCCGTCCATGACTTGCCGCCAGTCGAATGGCGTTCCATCGGGATTGCAAGTCATCGGGACTTTGCCCTCGCGGACGTGCTCGCTGGGGATATCGATCCCATGGGATACAAAGAAGAGCACTTGCAACAAGGATCGAGTTTCTAAATCAAGCACCGAGAGTTTGTTTGTAGACTCGGCACTCGGGAACGGAGCAAGCTCCTCAGAGGTGATCTTCAGCGCACTGACTTGCGGGTCCAGATGGAAGCATCGGCAGAAGGTTTCCCAAGCCGGCTGCTCCTTGGCTTGAGGGTCGATTGCCAGCATCGGCTGACTGGACTTTTTGATCAGCGAGTAACCGCTCTGGTCGTGGCGAACATCAAGTTCCATGTCGAGCGCTTTAAGCACCATTTCTGATGCGTTAGCGGGGTTCTCGAAAGGACCACCGACGACTTCCTCTTGGGAGTCGAAGTACAGTTGGACAAGCTGCATGTCTTGGAGTTCCTGAAGGGCTTGGATGCCTTCGAGAAACTGAACGTACTCAGGAGCACACCTTGGTGTCGGTCCGCTTGCAGTCTCGGCGTTGGAGACCCAGTTGAGATTTTCTAAATAGAGACGAAAGACAGTCGAGATCGGCCAAGTGGTTCGCGAGAGATAAAAGGCTCCATTGAGCGAGATCGGAGTAAAGAGCCTCTGCGTGTAATCTTCATCGTCCAACGGTGTGTAGCTGAGCGTCGGGCGAGAGGCGCGCGTCAAGGTGGCTTGGGGCAAAGCCTGAGCTCGAAATCCATCGATCGCTCCTGGCACAAAAAACGGGATTGCCTGAAGTTCCGATGCCAACTCTTGTTGATCGGCAATGTTGGATATCGCAAGACTGCTTGGAGTGTTTGTGTACCTTAGGCGGACGATGTTCAAGAGGAACTGCTCTTCCGAAGTCGTCTTGACCGCCTCGTTGTAGGCCAAGCGAGTCTGGACTACCGAGCGAGGGCCAAAGCCACACCCAAGGATGGTTATTCCAAGAGCCATCACGAACCACACAAGCAAACCCTCGCAGACGCAAGTGACGTCCCTGCGCGGTGTTTGGTTTGTTTGCTGCGTGTGAAGCTCGATCATTGCATCCCCTTGCTTATCTTGGCAAATCGGCAATCTTGGGTTGCAACATGAGTTAAGCTGTAGCAATTGCGAAAGCTTTTCCGGCTTGTCGCCTTTGCTCTTGTCTCACAGCCAAAAAGTCCAGCAGATGGCTGGTAATTCACGAAAAAGAAAGGCAAGTGCCTGGCACCGACCGACAGCACCGACCGACAAGTCCGGAACTTGGAACGAAATCGTTTCTGCTGTCTAAACACGCACTGGTCGAGGTATACTGGAGGGCTATGAGCAAGCGTTTCAAAAGTATTTTCGTAAGCCGATTTCTTCTAGCACTAGGTTTGCTAGCAAGTCATTTCTGTTTGGTTCGATGCTTAGGGCAAGATTCGGAAGCTAGTCTTCGTGAGGCGGATTTTTTCGAATCGCGTATTCGTCCGATCCTTGTTGAACATTGCCAAGAATGCCACTCGCTGGCGACTCAGAAATCCAGTGGTGGTCTACTGCTCGATTCCCGAGAGGGTTGGCAGAAAGGTGGAGACTCTGGGGCTGTGATTGTGCCTAACAAGCCGGCCGAGAGCTTGCTGATTCGAGCCGTCCGCCATGGGGATGGGGTCAGTCCGATGCCCCCTACCGACTCTGGGCGGAGGCTTTCGGAGTCGCAGGTCCAGGATCTAGAGGCGTGGATACTCCGTGGAGCTTACGATCCGCGACAGCAGGCTCCTCGTCTCGGTGGCATGGACGCTGAGCAAGCTCGCTTGTGGTGGGCTTTTCAGCCCATCAAGTCCATCGAGCCACCTGCTGTGATGCACCCGGAGTGGGTCTGGAATCCGATCGATCGATTTATCGTTGCAAAGCTTGAGGCCCAACGAGTCGACCCGGTTTTACCTGCCAGCAAACAAGCTTGGCTTAGGCGAGTGACGCTGGATCTGACCGGAATGGTTCCGACGCCTGATCAAATCGATGACTATATGGCCGATGGCACCCCAAATGCAAACGATACGATCGTTGATCGATTGCTTGCATCTTACGAACATGCCGAGCGATATGGACGGCATTGGCTAGATATCGCAAGGTACGCCGACACAGCAGGAGATGGTGCGGATTATCCGGTTCGAGAGGCTTACAAATACCGCGATTGGGTGATCCGTGCGATCTATCACAATAAGCCTTGGGATCAATTTCTTCGCGAACAGATCGCTGGGGATCTGTATGCCCAAGACCTTTTCAAACAAGGTTTGGGTGATGGGAAAACCGATGCTCTTGAGGAGTATTCCGACTTGGTTACGGCCACGGGTTTTTTAGCGATTGGAAAGCGCTATGGGTATGCACCAAATACCGATTTCCAGCACCTGGATTTTGCAGATGTAATCGATTCGATTGGTCGATCCGTCCTGGGGCTTTCGATTGGATGTGCGCGGTGTCACGATCACAAGTACGATCCGATCAGTATGCAGGACTACTATGGACTTTATGGAATTTTGCAGAGCACTCGATGGGCGTTTCCTGGTGGGGAGGAGCACAAGCGTCCTGCGAACTTTCCACCCTTGTTACCACCGCAGCAAGTGCGCCAGTTAGAGGAGCAAAGAGCTTCCCAGTTGCGAGAACTCGACGCATCGATTCAAGCCGCTCAGGTGCAGCGATCCAAGTTAGATCCTAGCTTCCATGCAGGAGGAATCGATCTTGATCTCGAGGCCCAAGAGATCGGCAAGCCACCTTCGAAGGCTTGGCTCTCGGCTGGACCGAATCAGGTCACTGCTGAGTCTCAAAGCCCATTTGAGCATATCTTTGGTCAAGGCAGTCGCGGTGTGCGCATAGGCTCGGGGACTCCTCATGAAGGTGTTCGTTATGTGTTTGCACAAAAAGCGAAGTTGATTGACAAACCTCTGTTTTTCACGATTGATTTTCGGATCCCTAAATCGGCCGATGGCTCTCAAGATCCCGACGGATCTTGTCGGTTGTATCTGGGTCGCGGGGTGATCGAGTCGACGGCGATCGAGTGCAGTATTACCAAGAACCAATTCGCTATCAAAGACGCTGGGCAGTGGAAAGTCATCGGGAGCTTGGAGACCGATAAATGGTACCATTTGCAATTGAAACTCGATCCAGGTGACATGACGTACTCTGGAGGGATCTACGGTCTGGGGTTCTACGCACAAGTACCTAAGGCGGCTTTGCCCACGAATTGGGATCGGATTGCCGACACGTTCATCTGCGATGGGTTTGGGCATGGATCAAGCGGTGTGATTATGCGTGAGCTCGATAATGTTGGGCTCGATACCGAGGCCTTTGCTCCATTTGGGTCCGCTCCTTTGGTGCGAACATCCAAAACACCTGCTGGTCAAGAGGCAATCGCGGCATTGGACCAACAGATCAAAGCATTGGAATCCCAGCGAGCCAATATCGCCACCCAGGTGCTTTATCCGGTAGCTTATGGTGTCGGTGAAGCCGAATCGGTCGATGCAAGGATTCAGTTAAGAGGTGAGCCGAGCAAGCTCGATCAAGAGGTTCCCCGAGGGTACCTTGCGGTTCTCGGTGGCCATCGGGTTGATCCAACAGGTGGTCAAAGTGGTCGGCGAGATTTAGCACAGTGGCTGACAGACTCGATCCGTCCGCTTGCAGCGAGGGTTTTTGTCAATCGCTTGTGGCATTGGCACTTTGGAAAGGGGTTGGTTTCGACAACGAGTGATTTTGGGCTCCGAGGTTCTGAGCCCTCGCATCCAGAGCTTCTCGAATACCTGGCCGGTAGGTTCATGGAATCGGGTTGGGATGTGCGAGCCTTACATCGCTTGATCGTATTGTCTAGGACTTATCATTTAGCGAGTTATTCGACCGATTCGAACGATCTTTCGTCAGCTCAAAAGGCTCTGGAGATCGATCCCGAGAACCGATTGCTTTGGAGGCACACCAAGCGTCCTATGGATGCTGAATCCCTGCGAGATTCGATCCTGAGCATCTGCGGTTTGCTTGATCGAAATGTTCCCAAGGAGCATCCGTTTCCACCTGTAGATTCTTGGGGATTTACGATCCACAATCCCTTTCACGGGGTCTATGACTCGATGCATCGGAGCGTGTACTTGATGCAACAGAGAAATCGCAAGAACGCTTACTTGAGTCTCTTTGATGGGGCGGATCCTAATCTCAGTGTCGATGAGCGCAAGCCCACGACAACACCGACGCAGTCTTTGTTCTTGATGAATTCGCCGCTTGTACATCGCGCTAGTGAGTCACTAGCTACGCGACTGATCGAATCCAGACAGGATCAATCGAGTCGATTGCAGGAACTCTACAAGATAACACTTGGGCGATTCCCGAGCGATCAAGAGCAGCAAGAGTGCTTGGACTTCATGAGGGTCTACTCGGGGCAAGAGGCCGGTATTGCTTTGGGCGATACGGAGCTGAAAACTTGGAGTGCGCTGTGTCGGGTTTTGATGACCAGCAATTCCTTTTTGTACATCGATTGAAAGTGTGTGTATGCGCAATAATCGTCGCGACTGGATTGTTGGCTCAGGCCGAGGGCTAGCCGGGATTGCGTTTGCCGGCTTGCTCTCCGGAACCGACCGAGCCTTTTGTTCTGCGCAAGACTCTTCCGATCCGCTTGCACCAAGGCCTGGGCATCATGCACCCAAAGCCGATCGGATTGTGTTTATCTACTCGACTGGCGGAGTTTCCCACGTAGATACATGGGATTACAAACCCAAACTCTACCAAGATCACGGTAATAAAATAACAGCCACCCGTTGGCTCAATAAGCCTGGAGCATTTGAACGCTATTTGATCAAGCCCAGGTGGACGTTCTCCCAGCATGGACGAAGCGGGACCTGGGTCAGCGCGTTGTTTCCGAACCTTGCGACATGTGTGGATGATTTATGTGTGCTCAACGCGATGGTTTGCGATAGCGATGGGCATGACAAAGGGACGCTCGCTGCTCACACCGGTTCGGCTCAATTCGCGCGCCCAAGCCATGGGGCATGGGTCAGCTACGGACTTGGGACGGTCAATCAGAATTTGCCATCGTTTGTTGTTCTAGCACCCAACCCTCCTTATGCGGGTGCTCAGTGTTGGGGGAGTGATTTTTTGCCAGGGTGCCACCAAGGAACTCACGTCATCCCTGGGGATCAGCCCCTTGCGCATTTAAAGCCACGCGTCAGTAACCTTGCACAGCAGACTCTGGAACTTGAACTGCTAGAGAAGTTCAATGCTAGGGCTGTTCGCAATAGTCCTTTAGATCCGATGCTCGAAGCTAGGATGCGGAGTTTCCAGACTGCGTTTGGGATGCAGATCCAAGCTCCGGAGGCCTTCGATTTGACATCTGAGACACAAGCGACGCTCGACATGTATGGATTGGAGCGGGGGCAGACCAAGGGGTTTGGGTGGCAATGCTTAATCGCAAGGCGTTTGGCTGAGCGAGGAGTTCGATTCATCGAATTGATCGACACCGGGTCCAATAGCGCAGAGAACTGGGATTCGCATGGAAACATGCAGGATCATGAGCGGTTGGCTAAGATGATCGATCGGCCCATATGCGGTCTACTCCAAGACTTGAAGGCTCGCGGAATGCTCGAACGAACGCTGGTGGTTTGGACGACTGAGTTCGGTCGAACTCCGTTCCATCAGACGGCAGATCACCCCGGGCGAGAACATCACAACTTGGTTTTTTCCTCGTGGATGGCTGGTGGAGGAGTCAAGGGTGGGGTCGTCTATGGAGAATCCGACGAGTATGGGATCGAGCCTGCGGTGGGACAAGTCCATACCCATGATTTGCACGCAACGATGCTGCATTGTGCTGGTTTGGATCATGAGCGATTGACTTATCGACACGCAGGTCGCGATTATCGGCTCACGGATGTCGCAGGCCGAGTCGTTCAAGAGGTTTTGCTTTGATTCGCACATGGGGGTGCGGATATTGCGTCCCTTCGAGTACGAGTAGCCACAATAATTTCTGAAGAACCTCTTTTTAAGGGAAATGGAAGATGACCGATGCATTGAACGAGGCTCTCTTGAAATTGCGAGCATCGCTGGCCGATTCTAGTTCGCTCGATGAGCAGACGCTCGGCGAGCTTGCCCAATTGGCTAACGACATCGAACAAGCCTTGGAACGGGCCAAGCCGGAGTCCTCACAGGATACAGGTTTAGCCGAGCGTTTGAGGGATTGGATCGAGCAGTTGGAATCCGAGCATCCTGAATGGACACGGACTTTATCGATGGTTGCCGAGCGACTGGCGGACATGGGAATCTGAAGGGTCCATTATTCCAGTGCATAAAAAAACCGAGGAGGAGACAAGTGGTCCCCTCCTCGGCAGCCTCTTCCCAAGCGAGCACCTCACACACAACCGAACGAGCTCGCCAAGGAATAACGCGTGGTACCGATTAGAGTCGCAACATCCCTAATCGGTTCCAGGGCCTCCCAACCCTTTTTGCCAATCGCTCACGATCGCCCTTTGGAGATGGTTGATGAAGACCTTCGCATCGCAAGACTAACTAAGCAACCTTGATGCCAAATCGGATTGCTGGAGGGTGAATTTTGTGTTCGTTTAAACCTTTGATCGCTATTTCCTGCAGTTTAGACTGCGCAAAGCCTTCAAAGAGCGACAAACTTAATCCGCCATGACTTGAATCCCCAGTGGCAATGTAGAAAATCAATCGTGACAGTTTCTCATACCGAGTGTCCAATTCTCAAGTTGCGACTTGGTTGACTCAAAGCAGGTGGTTCAAAGCCCAGCAAGTTAGGATTCGATGAGCGTCTTTTCGTTGGACAGTTGGTTAACGTTGATTCCGGTCGTGCATGGCAGTGGAGCTTATGCAAGCGCCCTTCGCAAAGAGCTTTTAAGCACGCCGTTCGATGCGCTTGCCGTACCGCTTCCGGCATCGTTTGCCAGCGATGTGATCCGGGGAGTGGGGCGACTGCCGGCTTTGTCTGCCGTGGTTCGGCTAAGTGCTCAGCAAGACCGATTCGATGAGGTGGGTGATTCGCACGAGACGACGAGTCTCCGAGGCACTTATGTTCCGATCGATCCTTGCCAAGCGGTCATTGCGGCGATTCGGTTTGCACTCGGTGAGCGGAAGCCTATTGTGTGGATCGATTCGGAGAGCGACCAAATCGAGAATCACTCGCCTGTATTTGCCGACTGCTATGCGATTCGGCATACGACCCTGGAACGTTTTTGCGCGGCGATGTTGCCAGCGATCCCACCTCCGGATGCGGGTCTGGGAGGTGGGAATCTCCTCGAGAGGATCGATACGATGGCCGAAAGAATTTTGGCCATGCGGAGTACTTATCGTTCGCTCGTTGCGCTTTGCCCTCTGGAGACTTGGCCATGGCTACGGGAAGCGATCCAGAAAAAAATCCAGCGGAATGATCCAAAGCCCGACCAACGAGTCGATTCCCAAGAGGAGTTTTATTCGACCGATTTGTATGCGATCGACCCGCGCAGTTATTTGTTTGCCCTTGGGGAACTCCCATTTATCACAGGTCTCGTCGAACTTGCTCGTCGGGACTTCCAAGATGACGATCAGGTTGTCGCCGAAGGACTTAAGGAGCTCTTCGTAACGGCCCGCAGCAGCTACCGCCAGGAGCTTGGGAACCGCGCTCGTTCGATCACACCTTTGCTCATCTCGCAGTGTCTGAAGTATGTCCGAAATCAAACGCTATTAGAACGTCGGATGACGCCGAGCTTTTATACGCTTGCGAAATCCGCTCAGCAGATGATGGGGGATACCTACACGATGCATTTGGTCAATTCAGCCATCGAGTATCCGTTGGATGACCCATTAGCCGATGGGACGGATGGTTTAGAGGTGATGCGATTGGGGATAGGGGTGGGAGATTTGCCGGGTTGGGGGCGGGCCAATTTGATATCGAGGTTACCTGGTCCGCCGATGCAATGGCATTCTCTGGAGCTAAAGCGTCGCGTTGAGAAAAAGGATCAGCGTCGATGGGAGAGTCGCTGGAATCCGTACATGCAATGTTCATGGCCTGAGGAGGACACGCAGATCGAGAGTTTTCGCAATCGGGTTGCCGAGCGTGCTCGGCAAATTCTCGGTGCGGATTTGGCTCGTATCGAAAAGTTTACATCGAGCATCATGGACGGGCTGGATTTGCGTGAAACGCTGCGGCATTGGTACGACGGTTCTTTGTACGTGAAGGTTAATCCCCCATCGATAGGCCAAGTCAATGTAACGGTGATGATCTTTGATCCCGAGCCGGATCCAAGGGAGTACTCATGGCGAACGACTTGGTTCTCTGAACATCCCGAGGAGTCGACGTTGGCTTTTTTTGCCACTCCCTTTCACAAACAATTGATTGGACCGGGGATCGCCATGGCGACTTATGGCGGTTCGATGTTTATCTATCCACCAAGACCCATAGCCGATATCTGGAAGGATCCCGAATTGGACTTTGCCGACACCCTCGAACAGAGACTCGTGGCCGCAGCCTGCATGCACTCGGAGTCCAAGCACGTGGCTCTCCTAAGCCCAACACCTCCGGGGTTTGCACTTAAAAAGATCGCCAAACGCTACTCTCGCAAATTGGTGCATGTTCCTTTGTCTCATTTTTCAGACAGCACCCTGCAGCAACTGAGGATTTTTCATGTGCTAAACGGCAGGCATGTACGAAGCTACGCCGCTGACTTCATTCGCAAATCTTAATGCGAGCTTCGGCAAGCTAGTACTTAAAAAAACCTTGACCGGTTTTTACACCAAGGTGTCCAGCATCAACCAGAGGCTCGATTCTTGCGATCAGCGGAGACCAAACCTGGTCACCTTCGACGAACCTGGCATTGGACATGGTTTGAAGCATCAGATCCAAACCGATTTGGTCCATAATCCCAAAGGGGCCTGTGGGCATTCCGGTGGCCTTGGTCCACGCAAGATCGATTTGAGCCGGGTCGGCAATGCCCCGATCGAGCAGTTCGAGAGCCGATCGCAGTACCGACTTGAGCATTGCATTGAAGATATAGCCGCTGTTTTCGACCGTCTGGACGATGGGAGTTTGGCCGATCTTTATGGCGAGTCGAGTGAGTCTATCGAGGGTTTCCTTAGCGGTCTGTGGACAGGCCGCGACGTCCACCACGGTGGCTTTCCAAATCGGCACGTGGAAGTGAAAGTGGGCGTAACGCTCCGGGGCTTTGACGTGTCTTGAGAAGGTCGATGGAACAAAGTAGGAGCTGTTCGACGCAAGGATCGTCTCGGGACCGAAGGCTTCCGAGAGTTCTTTCAAGAGTCGGCGTTTGAGGGCCGCTTGCTCTGGAACACTTTCGAGAACAAGTTCGATCCTGCCGTAGCTCGAGGGTTCGCCAAGAAGCGAATCGAGTTCTAAAAGGTGTAGGTTCGCGTGGATTTCGCTCGCCGAGCATTTGGGCCAGTGGCCCTCGGAGGCAAACGGTTCGAGGTTTTCTAGGATCCACTCAGCCGAGGCATCGAGTGCTCCTCGGTGGGGGTCGCAGAGTATCACTCGCAGGCCAAAGCTTAGCATCTGGCCAGCGATTTGACGGCCAGTCCAACCGGCTCCGACGATGACGACAGTTTCGGTAGATTGCATGAGGATTTATGGATTTTAGGTCGGTTTGGTGCCGAAGGATGCGATTTACGATTGACGAAGCCGGTAGAAACGCTGTAATTCTGTCCGCAAAGAGGCGGTAAGTAAGGGGTTAGAGCAACTCCGACCGTCCGATTTTACAAACCTTGCGAAATTCTTAGCAGTGCCGAAGGCTCGCGTCGTGGCGAGCCTGTGTTGGTTCTTGGTTTTGCCGCCGAGGGCTTCCATGGCAGGATTTCGCCCAACCGACCTGTGCTCCTGTGCGTTTTGCCTTCCTCAACGAAGTCAATATGCCAGGTATGCATGGATTAAGGAGTCGAGCGTGGCAAACGAGTTAGTTAGTAAGTTGATTGAGGCAGGGGCGCACTTTGGTCACCGAGTCAGTCGGTGGAATCCCAAGATGGCTCCGTATATCTACGGTCGCAAGAACCTCATCCATATCATCGACATTCGCGAGACTCTTCGCGGAATGTTGCGAGCCAAAAAGTATTTGAGCCAAGTTGCTCAAGGTGGTTCGCTAGTTCTCTTTGTCGGCACCAAGCGACAAGCTTCCGAAGTGATCCAACGAGAGGCGACCCGATGCGGTATGCCTTTTGTCTCCGAGCGTTGGCTCGGTGGTTGCTTGACCAACTTCCGAACCATCCGCGATCGGATGGGACGTTTGGAAGAGCTCGAGACGATCATGAACAGCGATAAGATCAACGGTTACTCCAAGAAGATGCAATCGGCGTTGAATCGAGAGTATCGCAAGATCTATCGAAACCTAAACGGCATTCGAACCCTGAACCGGATCCCAGAGTGCCTTGTCATTATTGATCCAAAGAAAGAAAAGAACGCGATTCGGGAAGCCAAGGCTCTCGGGATTACAACCGTCGCCCTGATCGATACCGACTGCGATCCATCCCAAGTCGACTTGGTCATCCCAGGCAACGACGACGGGATTCGTTCGATCGACCTGATCGTCAAGCAATTGGCAGACGCGGTCTTGGCGGGCAAGTCTGAGAACCCAGAGTTGATGAAGACCGTTCCGCAAGCCGCTCCGGTTTCGGCAGCCAAAGACGCTGTCTCCGAGATGGCAGCACTTGCTGAAAAAGAAGCTTTGGGCTAACGCATTCAAACCACCCTTTGATTGGAGAAAATATTCAAATGTCTAACATTTCCGCTACGGCTGTGGCAGACCTCCGCAAGCAAACGGGCGCAGGGTTGATGGACTGCAAAAAGGCACTCCAAGAGTCCAACGGAGACTACGAAGGCGCTTTGGAGTATCTTCGCAAGAAGGGTCAAAAGGTTGCTGAAAAGGTTGCCGATAGGGACACGACCGAAGGCTGTGTCGTTACGATCCTGAGCGACGATAAGACCACCGGTGTTGTCCTTGCTCTGTGCTGCCAAACCGACTTTGTTGCCAAGAACGAAGGCTTCACCGAACTTGCAAATCGAATTGGCAAGTTGGCTTTCGAACACAATGCCGAGAACCTTGAGCAACTCAATGCTCTGTCGATCGATGGAATGACCGTCGCCGAGAAACTCGTTGAGCAAACCGGAAAGATCGGCGAGAAGATCGTCGTTTCGGAACTCTATCGGCTCAAGGGAGATCGGCTATCGAGCTACATCCACGCCGGTAGCAAGATCGGCGTACTTCTGTCGTTCAAAGACGGAGGCAAGCCAGGTGCTGATGAGTTCTTTAGAGGAGTGGCCATGCACATCGCGGCGATGAAGCCATCGATTCTCCACTACTCGGAATTCGATCCTGCTTTTGTTGCCAACGAAACCGAGTCGATGGCCAATCGGATCAAGATCGAGAACGAAGACTTGACGCGTTTGGGCAAGCCCCTCAAAACGGTGCCTCAATACGTGAGTCGATTGCAATTGACCCCAGAGGTCATGAAGGCAGCCGAAGATGCGATCAAGGAAGTTTTGAAAGCCGAAGGCAAGCCGGAGAAGATTTGGGACAAGATTGTTCCTGGCAAGTTGGATCGGTTCGTCGCCGACAATACGCTTTTGGATCAAGACCGATGCTTGCTCAACCAATTCTACGTGCTTGATGAGACCAAGACCGTCGAAGCTGCGGTGAAGGCCTTTGCCGATTCGGCTGGGATTGTCGCATTTCGACGCGTTGCGATTGGCTAGTTCGGCCCTAGCAAAAAACTTTTAAACGGCATTACAGAAATGATCCCGGGGAGTAAAACCCCCGGGATTTTTCGTTTTCGGGGCCCAATCTAGAGTTTTCAAACGTCAGAAGCTCAAACTTTTTCGAATTCCAACGTGAATTTGAGTACAATTCCAAGCAAAATTCACTCCAACAGATAGCCAATGCGTCTCTTTAGGCCGGGATCCTAAGCGGAAACGCTCGGATCTTGGCGGAAACGAATGTGAAAAAAGTACCTATGCAAACCTCAAGTCATCGAAGATCTTTTTTTGCTTTCCCGCTTATGTTGCTCCTTAGCGGGCTAACTCTTGGGACTCTATGGGCTCAAGACGAAGCCGGTGGTGCAAAGAACCCTCGACGGGCGACTATTCCTCCACAGACCGAGAAGATCGACAAGGCCATCGAGGCTGGTTGGTCCGATGCAGGGATTCGTCCCTCGCCTCTTGAGGAGGAATTGAAATGGTGCAGACGCGTCTATTTGGATGTGATCGGAAGAATCCCGAGTTTCGACGAGATGTCGGTCTTCATGAAGGACAAATCGCCGGATCGAAAGCTTAATCTAGTTAGAAAGCTTCTAGAGGACGATCAGTATACCGAGGAATACGCCAATCACTGGTCAACGATCTGGACCAATATTCTCATCGGTCGAAATGGCGGCATGGAGGAGCGTTCGTTGACCAGTCGTCAGGGAATGCAGAAGTATCTGCGTGATTGTTTCGCCAACAACAAACCCTACAACACGATGGTCCATGAATTGGTCACGGCCACCGGAGCGAGCAAGCCAGGCGCGGAAAATTTCAACGGAGCGACGAACTTCTTGGCCATGAAGGTCAACGATGAGAACGGAGTTCAAGCGACAGCGGCAGTCTCGAAGGTATTCCTTGGCTTGCAAGTTCAGTGCACACAGTGCCACAATCACCCATTCAATCAGTGGAAGCAGCAGAAGTTTTGGGAGTTCAACGCCTTCTTCCGCCAGACTCGCGCACTGCGTCGTTATGTTAAAGGTACAAACGACATCGATCACATCGAGTTGATCAACGAAGACTTCGCGGGTGAAGGTTCTCATCCAGATAAGGCAGAGATTTATTTCGCACTGCGCAATGGAGTCACGAAGGTCGCTTATCCAGTCTTTGTCGATGGGACGGCGATTGGTAAGAGCGGTTATCTCTCGGAAGTCAACCGTCGAAATGAGCTTGGCAATTTGATGATGGAGAGCGATTTTCTCGACAAGACCATCGTCAATCGAATGTGGGCCCACTTTTTGGGTTATGGCTTTACCAAACCGATCGATGACCTTGGGCCCCACAATCCTGTCGTGAGCATCGACTTGTTCGAGTCGCTGGCCAAGGACTTCCGCCAGAACAGTTACGATCTTAAGCAGTTGATTGTCTGGATTACCTTATCGAAGCCGTATGCCTTGTCTTCCAAGATGACCAAGGACAACGAGTCAGACGATCCATCGATGGGTGAGTTGCCCAAGTTCAGTCACTTTTACACTCGCCAGATGACAGCCGAGCAACTGTACTCCTCTTTGGCGGTGGCCACTCAGGCCAATCGCAAGGGTAATTTGGAAGAGCAACAGCGAAGGCGTGAGGACTGGATGCGTCAATTCATTGTCGCCTTTGGAACTGACGAAGGCGATGAGACAACGACGTTCAACGGTTCGATCCCTCAAGGGCTCATGATGTTCAACGGCGAGTTGATCCGAGCTGCGATTGCATTGGAGCCTGGTACTTGGCTCCATCAGTTGAGCACTGGGAAGGGGACACCGCAGGAGAAGGTTCAGTTTTTGTTCATTGCGGGACTTGGGCGTAAGCCGCGACCAGAGGAGTTGGCCGTAGCGACGCAAATATTGGTTGCTCGTAAAGGGGAAGTTGGGGGGATGCTCCAGGACATGTGGTGGGCGATCCTCAACAGCAACGAATTTATTTTCAATCACTAATCAAAACAGCGAATTGGCCACTAACAAATTCTTTTCAAAAGGTGCACTGCTATGTGGAATCGATTTACAACACCCAACGGGATGTCCCGTCGTCACTTTATGTCTCACATGGCCGGTGCAAGCGCCATGCTTGGGACTTCGCTCTCTTTGGGGCACTCTCTGAGGGTCCATGCAGATACGCTCAAGAAGAACCAGAAGTCTTGTATTTTGCTTTGGATGGGCGGTGGCCCATCGACGATGGATATTTGGGATCTTAAGCCTGGCACCGACAACGGTGGGCCGTTCAAGGCGATCAGCACCTCTGGCGATGTGCAGATCAGCGAGCACATGCCCTTGATGGCTCAGCAGATGCACAACATGGCGATTGTTCGCTCGATGAGTACCCGCGAAGCTGATCACAACCGGGGTAGATATTACATGCACACCGGATATGTTCCGGATGCGAATGTGGACTATCCTAGCTACGGTGCGGTCATGGCCCACGAGTTGATCACGCAAAGACCCGACTTGGAGATTCCTCCATTTGTGGCCGTCGGAGGAGCGAGCGAAGGCCCTGGATTCTTGGGGATGTCCTGGGCACCCTTCAACGTCACGAGCAACGGGCGCGTTAGAAACCTTGAGATGAGTGTCGATTCGGATCGGCTCAATCAACGCCGAATCGCGTTGGAAACCATTGAAAATTCCTTCATCAGCCAGAATCGAGGCGGCGTTTTGGAAGATCACCGCAAGGTGCTCGGTAAGACCTTTGATCTGCTGACGAGCAAGCAGATGGAGGCTTTCCAGGTCGACAAAGAACCTACCGAGGTCAAAGAACGATACGGCACGAATGGGTTTGGACAAGGCTGCTTGCTGGCTCGGAGGCTTGTCGAAGCAGGGGTGGTGTTTGTCGAAGTGGATTTAGGCGGTTGGGACAACCACCAAAACATCTTCCGAACTCTTGAAAACGACCGATTGCCGGTTTTGGATAAAGCCATGGCGGCCCTTACCTCGGATCTCCAAGAGCGAGGATTGCTCGAAGACACCTGCATTGTTTGGATGGGTGAGTTCAGCCGAACCCCTCGCATCAATGGGGATGCTGGTCGAGACCACTGGGCTCGAGCTTGGAGTGTCGTTGTCGGTGGTGGCGGAATCAAGGGTGGCCAAGCCATTGGGGCAACCAACGAAGACGGCACTGAAGTCGTAGGTGAACCGTACTCCTCGGAGGATGTGATGGCTTCGGTATGCCATGCTCTTGGAATCTCTCTTGAGACAACCTTCACAAGTCGAAATGGTCGTCCAATGAAGATCGCCAACAGCGGAAAACTCATCAAGGGGCTATTCGCTTAGTGTGCCCGAGGATCTGAACAATCGCAACGAATCTTGGGATCCCGAGAAGCTCATTGCTGGGCATTATCTCGGGGTTTGGAGATATCTGCGAGCGATCGGATGCCCGATTCACCTGGCAGACGATCTTGCACAAGAAACTTTTGTGGCCGTGTTGAGGAAACCCTTCGAGCAGACCAGCGAATACTCCACCGCTGCCTATCTGCGTCGAGTCGCCTTTCACTTGCTGCTTGCATACAAAAGAAAATTTGGCTCGGTTGGATTGACCGACCAAGCTGAATTGTTGGATCAATATTGGACCCGTTGGGCAGGTGCTGACGCCTCCGGAGATCGGATGCTCGACGCACTTAAAGAATGTTTCCAAAGGCTCTCGGCCAGGGCGCAGCAGTCTTTGAGAATGCGATTCGAGGATCAAGCGTCACGCGAGCGGATTGCTGCGGAGTTGCAGATCACCGAAAACGGAGTCAAGAATTTGCAACAGCGGGCCAAAGCCCAATTAAGGCAATGCTTAGAAGAGAAGTTAGGAACGCAAGACCGGTAACAAGATGAGTCGATTCCCCAGCGAAAATTCGAACACCCCTGAGGATCCCTCGTCAGAACATGGGATCCTCGATGGGCTTATCGAGGCTTCGCTCTGTGATTGGCTCGGTGGTTGCGAACCCTCTATGAGCAAGTCCTGTTTATCCGACGAGATAGCCAAACGCTCGAAGCAGTCGCTATTTACGAACCCTCAACTCGATCAAGCTGTTCACAGCGCGCGACTGGATCTGCAACAGATAGCCCGCAGAGCTCCAAACAGATCAAAACCTCGCAATAACCTCTGGATAAGCGTTGCGGCAATCGCAGCCACTTTAGCGATTTGTTCCTTGGTCGGTTGGTGGAACTACGCCGCGAATAAGCAGCGAATTGCTGGGGATTTCAAGGGGTCCTCGAGCCACCAAGAAAGCCGTGTAGAAAGCCATGTAGACTCCAGCAAGCAATCTGGTGAATTACAAGCCAGAGTCGAAGGATCACCCGAGCCAAAGTCCCGCTCAGGAATGCCTGCATCCGAGACGGTCCTTGCTCCTAAGGAGAGGCTTCAGGACGGGTCCAATAAGCTTGCCGTCAATGATAGTCAAAACGCAAGTGCTGCAACAAAACTCGCTAACGAGCGCACCGCTTCAACACCTAGCGATCCAATATCGAGCCGACCTGGGATTCCGAGGGTCGAACTAGGTGGCTCGATCGATCGAGAGATTGTCTCAGTCATCGACTCGCAATTCCAGCAGATCTGGAATCAACTTGGTTTGCTCGATACTGGTACCAAGAAAGGATCATTAACGGTCGATAGAATTTCGAGGTTGATTTTACACCGAGTGCCGACCAGTGCGGAGTTCGAAGCGATTCGTCGCGAAACGGCTTCAACCCCCAAGTCGACCCAGGAGCAAGCTCTTGAGAAAACCCTCAAGCAGTGGATAACCAGCGATGAGTTCAACCGTGTTTGGGCCGAGCGGCTGGCGCAATTTTATCTTGGGAAACGATCTTCTACCCACAAGTCTTACAGTGCGTTTCGCGATTGGATCGAAGTGCAAGTGCGAGAAGATTTGCCGATTCAAGAGATCCAGAGGCAGGTTTTACTGGGCCTTTGGAGGCCCGAGCACCCGGCTTATTTCCTCGGAGAGCAATGGATTGAGGAGTCTGAGTCATCCCATAGCACAAGTGCTCTTTGGGTAGGGCTTTCCCAAGCCCAATCTGGACGACTCAGGGGACTCTCGCGACTGTTTTTGAATGCCACAGGAAACGTGGCTATCGGTTGCACCCAGTGCCATGGTTCGCAAGCTGAGGCTTTCCCGCATTGGCTTGCCGATCGAATGCCACCGGTGGCTCCGGCCCCGGGTGCTAGCGCGGTCGTTTTTGATTCGATCGCAGCCATGATGGCTCAGATATCACCCATAGGTAAAGCCGAATTGTTTACGAAAGAGCAAGATGACCGCATCAGTAAGATTCCGGGGCGGCTACCTGACGGCAAACGAGTCGCAGCGGAGCTTTCGATCGACCAAGTTGTTGGTGCTTGGGTAGATCAGGGTAGTTGGGCTCAGAGTGGATTGATCAATGCACTTTGGCGAGATTTTTTTGGTCAAGCTTTGCATTCCGAGTTCGGGCTCGATTCTGGAATCGCGGTTCAGGATCGCAAAGATTTGATGGAGTATCTTGGAAAGCAAGCTCATCAGCAGCAAGCTGGAGTGCGACAGATCGTTTACTGGATGCTGATGTCTGAACCTTCGCGGGCCGGCCAAGAGACTTTGAGTTTATCTCAATACATGGCTATGGATCCAAAGAAGCTCCAAGACTACTCGAGAAGGCTCGGGGGCTTTCATTCCATTGCAATCCCTTCTTCTGGATCGCGTGAGTCAACACATCTATCGATTGATTCTTTTGCTTCTAAGCTCTTCCCGGAGCAGCCCGATTGGTTGGATCGCTCCCTTTTGGCCCAGCCTGCGGGCCAATTGGGAGCTCCAACTGAGTCAGCCAAGACGTCCACGGGTGCAGCTTCGAGCGACGCGGCCTCAAGTTTTGATTTGCCGATTTTGAGAGCCGAATTGCAGTATCGTTCTGCGAATACGCAACTTCAGGACATGGCTCGCATGCTAGCCGATAGCGATCTTTCCGACGAGCAGATCGTCGAGCATTCCTATTTGATTGCCAAGCATCGATTTCCTAGCGTGCAGGAACTGAAAGCTTGGAATGCAAGTTCATGGTCCAAAAGCGATCGGAATTCTTCTGTTCTAAGATTGCTTGTGGCGATCGATAGCCTTGAAGCTCAGTAGAGTTTCGGCAAGAAGTCGATAACTATTTTTGGCCTTTGACTCCACCGACAAAGCGAGTCGAACCTTCTTCGAGCAAGTCTTCTTGGCTCGCCGGAGACTGGACAGCGGCTCGGAACCGATGAACCCCGTTTTTGGATGCTTGGCAGATGACCTTCAAGGTAACGGTCTGTTTTGGTGCGATCTGTGCGAGCTGATCGAAGAGTGCTTGGCCAGGAACGATCCGTCCGGCGTGTCCTTCGATTCTAAGCGGCTCGATTCCTTCGGAGAATTGTGCTAGGACCCGGACGTTTTCTGCCGCCTTTGAACCGCGATTTGCCACATGGATCTCGTAAACGACGGGGGTACCCACAGGAGCAGGAGCTTGGGGCTCGATAACGCTCAATTCCAGGTCTGCGATCGCTTCGACAACGGTGGTGATTTTCGTTTGCAGATTCAAGTTCCCTGTCGATTGAGCGTGGAACTTGAGTGTTTGATTTCCTGCGAGGATCATATCGCATCGTAGGGGAAGCTTGAACTGGGAGTTTGCATCAAGCGATTGGATCGACCATCGGACTTGATTTCCAATTCGAGAGACACCTTGGGGCATTTCAAGAATCTCGATTCCTGGTGGGACTTCGATCGAGCAATCGAGGTTGCTTGCAAGCACACCGCTGGTGTTTTCGATGACCAATTCGTAGTCGGCTTGAGTTCCTTGGATGAACTCCTCAGGGCCGTACCAAGTTGCCGTCAGTTCGAGTTGTTGGACTTGCACATCGAGGCGTTGGCGCTGTTGTAATTTACCGGATTGGTCTTTGGCGGTCGCAACGATTGGAAACAAACCGGGTTGCTCGAATGTCAGTTCGACATCCACCATTTTTTCTGCACCGGCAGGGATATCTCCCAACAAGGATTCGTACTGCGAGGTGGTTTCAGTTTGCAAAGACAAATTCAATTCCGACAAATTGGCACTACCAGAGTTTTTGATTCGAACGCGGTACTTTTGAGGTACGCCAGCTTGGACATCGATCGGGCCGCTCAAATCGAGTTCAAGCTTAGGTTGATGCACCTTAACGTTCATTTGAGTGGGACTCGGAGCCACAGACCATTCGAGGTTGATGGCAAATTGATCTGCTTCGAGCACCTCGATTTGCATTTCAAGCGATTTAGAATCGTTTGCAGCCAGGGATTCCAACTCCCATAGGAGGCTGACGTCTTGCGGCGTTTGATCCAATTCATAAGCTCCAACCATAGACTTGATGCCATCGATCGTGACACCCTTTGGGGTCGATGCCCGGATGATCAATCCTTGGAGTTCAGATTCACCTTCGTTGGTTGCATGGATGGTGTAAGTGGTTTTTTTGCCAACTTCGATGGATTGAGGACCATCGACTCTCAAGCGAAGTTGAGGAACACGCACATCCAGCGGAGCGCTGGCTTTGGGAGACTTGCGAGGACTTATACTGCTACGCTCGACGGTTACTTCAGAGATGCGAGAAGATGCGTTGATCGCTGGGATGCTCGCTGGCGTTTTTATCGGTTCGGGAGAGATTTCGATGCTCGGAATTTCGGTCGTTGGAAGTTCCAAATGTGGCTTTGCTTCTCTGGCAGGCACGTTTGTTTTGTCTGGAGCAATCGGCGGACTTCGGCGGCTTGTGTTCTTCGAGTCGATGGAAGTCGGACTCGGAGCGGCTTCGTAGACACGAAGCTCTTTGCGAGTCGAGGAGTCGATGGATGTGTCGACTTGGAGCGGTTCCCTGGCTGGTTCTTCTACTTTGCTTGGAGAATCTCCAGGGGCGACCGCAGGGCCTGGGTTGACTCTTGGGGGTGTCGGAGTTGGTGCAGAATTACGTCGCAGAACTCCGCTTCCGATCGCATCGCTTTGGGCTTGTACAGATCGCTTAGGTTGAATCGCGTTAGGCAGATCAATCGGATCTTGGATGCTTGTTTTAGAGTCGCTCGATCGCGTTGACCAAGGGAAGTTAAAGGACTGAAAGGGAACTCGCATCGACCCGTTCCAGCGGCGGTCAGGTTGCTCTTGGCTTGCGTCTGATAGTGGCTCTTTGAACAGAGGGTCTTTGGGTTTGGTGTTTGCGCCTCGAAGTCGGCTAAGGAGACCTTGGCCTGATTCGCGATTACTCCTGCTTGCCAACGGGTTTGCCGACTCGTCTTGGGCAAGGCAGATGCCCGTTGAAAGCTGGCAACTGGCAAAGAGAATCAGACCCAGTAGCTGACCGAGTTTTGCGATAGCAAGATTGTGAACTTGGTAGGGCTTTTCAATTCGACTTGCCATTTTTGCTGTCTAATCCGTTTGGACATGGGATAGGCATCTGGAGCGCTGTCGATCGGATCGGCTTGGGGGAAGCCGGAAGATGAGCGGATTTGGGAAGATTTACCGGATTCGGGGAGTTTGCCGGCGGGTGTTCAATAATGCAACAGCGGGCAATGTTCTTGTGTGTCGAGAGGATTAGCACCGTGCCAAAAACCTACGAAATCGCGGTTTATTTCCCTTTTCCGTTCAGCTGATCGCACTTTTTATCGATTGGCATGATGTTTGCTCTGATGTGATTTGTAGTGAAAACCTACTCGTGCAAGTTCGCCTAGAAGGGTCGATTGATACCATCGGGTGATTCTTTCTCGGCTAGCCCTTTTTTAATGGCAACATCAGGGGGGCGTAAATACGATGAAACGAATTGTGTATCGTTAGGTTTTCGGTGAACCTCTTTTCCTACCCATCGAGTTGTTTGGAGCCAATCGCTATGAGGATGCAACGTCCTATGTGGAGTAATCGGGCAAGGTTGCCGGAAGTGGCAGTCGGTTTTGCTTTAGCTTTTGGACTGCCTGTGGCCTCGAATTTGGCTTTCGCATTCGACAGCCAGGGGGTAGCACAAGCCCTGAGCAAAGCGAGTCGTTTGGCAACCTATCAGAGCGAAGGCAAGACGCTTTTTGCACTGAGTCTGCTCTCTGGTCAGATGGCCGAGGCGAAGGTTGCCCCGAAGGTGGCTGTGGTCGTGGATACTTCGGCATCGCAAAACGGTGTGTATCGACGCGAGTCGATGGAGATCGCGCGATCGTTTATCGAGTCGTTGCCTGAGGGTTCGGTTGTATCGTTGTTGGCTTGCGACGTGGAGTCGGAACTTTACATCGGTCGAGCCAAATCCGATTCGCCCGAGGTTCATGGCGCTTTTGAAAGGCTCGAAAGCCGTGTACCGCTGGGTACTTCGGATATTGCAACTGCGATTCGCTCGGCGATCAAGTCGCTTGGTGATCAAGGCGAAAAAACGGTTGTTTACATTGGCGATGGAATCCATTCGACCAATCTGCTCAACACCTCAGAGTTTGATTCCTTGGTGGGCGAGCTAGTCGCTGCACGCTGTTCGATCAATTCATTAGCGATCGGACCAAAGACCGACTGTGAATTTTTGGCCACGTTGGCAAATCATACCGGTGGTCGTGTTTTGGTTCGCAGCAACATTCAAGGCGTGACCTTGCAGCAAGTCGCAAGCGAGCTCACAAAGATCGCTTGCATGCCGGTGTTTTGGCCTAAGGAAGCCAGTTGGCCAGTGGGTATCGCCACGAGGTACCCTGAACGGATTCCTCCGATCCGAGGGGATCGCGATTCGATTTTGATTGGAGTGATGACTGCCAAGAGTCTCAATGGAACTTTGCGTATCGATGGCGAGATTTCAGGACAGAACAAGACATTGCAATGGGATTTGGTCTCAGAGGCATCGGATCCCGACCTAGGGTTCTTGGGCGCGTTGATCAATAAGGCCAGTGGCAATGCAGGGGTTCTATTGCCGACTGCTGGTTCCGAAGCTCTCAGGGACGTTGGAGAATTGCTCAATGGATCCTCGGACGTTTTAGTCAAGGATGCGAAATTCGCATTGCACATTGGAGATATCGCTGCGGCCAAGGTGATTGCCAAAGAGGCTTTGGAGCGATCTCCGACCAATTTGGAAGCCAAAACGATTCTCGAAGCGGCTCAAATCGAGGGGGCCAAGAAGACGGCTCCTGTTTTGAAAGATGAAGCCAAGGGTGGTGGGGCTCAAGCACCTCTCAAGGGTGCAGGCTCGAAGGTTGTCAAGTTTGTGACAGCCCAAATTCAACCACCTTCGGATGATCCGTTTGGTGATCCGGCTCCAAGCAATCCCGCACCTGGAGCAGGGCAAGATCCATTTGGAGACGCTCCTACCGAGCCAGCCAATCCTACGAATCCTCCAGCGAATCCATTACCCCCAAGCAATCCTGCAGGATCGTTTCCAAGCCAAGACCCATTGATGCCCGCTGGTGGTGGATCGGGTGCTCCTATCGGCTCTGACCCGTATAGCGAACTTTCCAACGTAGGGGACTTGCTCAATCAAGACACCGAAATGCGCCGAGTAGCTGCTCAAGCTCTCGAGCGTCAAGTCATGACCGAACTGAGCCGTGCTCGCACTTCAGATAACCCTGCTGCTGCCAAGGGGGATCTTAAGCTCTTGCTCGATCAGATTCGTCGTTCTCCGGATTTGGATCCTGCTAGCCGCGTACAGCTTGAGTCCAGGCTCGGTGCAGGCATCCAAGCCACGGCTCGCGCAGAGGCCGACTTGCGTGAGCGGATTGCAAGAACTGAGGCCGTGCAATCGGCAGCCTCTGCCTCGCGTCGGTTGCTCGCAGATCGCGATCGTAGAGAAGCGACCATTCAGCAGCTTGTACAACGATTTGACTCGCTCATCGAACAACAGCTTTACTCGGCTGCCAACAACGAGATCGCTCCTCAGATCCACGAATTGGCTCACAATTCAGTGATCGACAAGGTGGTCAATTACGAATCGAGTTCGCTTGCCAACTACCGTTTGATAATGGACGTGGTCAATCAGCGCAACCGAGCTTTCGTCGATGCGTTGTATCTCTCAGAACAAGCGTTGATTCCGTTTGTCGACGAGCCACCGGTCCGGTATCCACCGGCCGATGTTTGGCAAGCTCTCAGCGCTCGAAGAATCGAACGCTATGGCACGATCGACCTCTCGGGCGGAAACGAGGCCGAACGCAGGATCTTTAGAGCCTTGCGTGAACGCGATGAAGCCAATTTTAACAACACGCCGCTTAGCTCGGTCATGCAGACACTCTCGGATCGATATGGCATTCCAATCGTCATCGACCAGAAAGCACTCGAAGAAGAGTCGGTGACTGCAGAAGACCCTGTCTCGCTGAACGTTCCCGAAATTTCGCTTCGATCCGCTCTGAAGCTGATCCTCGAACCTCTGAACCTGACCTATGTGATCCAAGACGAAGTCATGAAGATCACCAATAAGAAGAACTCGGCAAACGTCGTTCGAGTCTACCCGGTTGGCGACCTCGTTGTGCCTGTCATGAGTGGCATGATGGGCGGCGGCA
>Ga0208358_1000006_pt1 | contig 61987 bp, 99 predicted proteins | sample LakMenEpi10Aug09_FD_150685 | JGI IMG/M metagenome (GOLD analysis project Ga0208358, IMG submission 150685) | Freshwater microbial communities from Lake Mendota, WI - 10AUG2009 deep hole epilimnion (SPAdes) | ecosystem: Environmental > Aquatic > Freshwater > Lake > Epilimnion/Euphotic zone ... | reverse complement strand
ACCTATGCCGAAAGAAAAACGGGCATAGGTTTCTGACAGATCAGACGCTAGATGGCATTGCGCCCGCTATGCGAGGCGTTAGAATGTTCTTCGGTTTGCAGCGTGCAAATACACCGCCGGTATATCCGTGATCGCCATCCTAAAGTTCGATCTCAGCGAGCCAGACGATGAGCGAGCCCACCGCTACGCTCTCGCCGGGCGTGACGCGCTCATCGCTCTGGAGCAGATCGACGAGCATTGTCGCGGGCGGCTGAAACACGGCACGCCGTCTGTCGACGCCACCCACGACCTACAGGCGGTGCGGGCGATGGTGCCTCACGAACTGACGAGCCTGTTGCACTAGACAGAAACTGGCGAAAAGTGACAGTTACCGTACACGCCGCGAGAGGGACGAAACTGCGTAGTGTCGCCGGAACTAGGTAGTAAATTAGGTAGGACCGCACTACACGCCGCAGAGAGAGCCATGAAACTGCCATTCGTCGGAGGCCCGTTTGACGGCGAGGAGCGCGAGGTCAGTGCGGCCAGCGTCTACCTCGTCCCTGACTCGCAGGACGTTGCCCACTACGTCCGAGAGGATGGCACGGTCGGCACCCTGTTTGGGGAACACCGATACGAGCGGAAGTATTACGCGATTGGTAGCCGCGTGGCCGAGTGGTTCCAGCACGTTGGCTACCGGAAGCCGGAACGACGCTCTTGAAATCAGAGAGAGCCATAGTGAAGGCACAGCGTAGTAGCCGGGCCATATGCAAGGCATGGCGCTACTGAGCGAGGGGAGAGAACTGCGGTTTCCCGGCCAAAGTCGGCTATTCGGCCATTCCGGACACTTATTGATAGGAGTCCAGGATGGCTACGGCTCGCGGCAATTCCAACCGTATACAGCACCGCCGTGGCACCGCTGCGGAGTGGACGGCCACGAATCCAATTCTTCGGGCCGGAGAGCTGGGTTACGAAACCGATACCGCTCAACTGAAGTTCGGGGACGGCGTCAGCCAGTGGACCGCCCTCCCGTACACTGGCGGATTTGGGGCGTCAAATCTCAACGGTCTGTCAGACGTAGAACTAACGTCCCCTGCGGCCGGCGAGGTGCTGCGGTACGACGGCTCCGCATGGCGAGACCAGTCCCTGACCAAGTCGGATGTCGGCCTGGGGAACGTCGCCAATACCGCCCCAGCCGATCTGCCAGTCAGCACGGCCACGCAATCGGCCCTGGACGGCAAGGCTTCGTCCACGCACTCCCATGGCAGCATTAGCTCCACGGGGACGCTGGGGAATACCAGCGGCCAGATTGTCGTTACGACAACTGGCGGGGCCCTGACGGCGGTGGCGACGATCTCGTCGTCGGCTGTCTCTGGCTTGGCGACCGTCGCGACAACGGGCAGCTACAACGACCTCTCCAACACGCCCAGTATCCCCACAGCATCGTCCTCCACTCTGGGTCTGATCCGCATCGGATCTGGGCTAGCCATCGACGGCTCTGGAATTGTCTCGGCCTCCGGCACTTCGTACACGCTGCCGGCAGCGACAACCTCCAACCTGGGTGGAATCATCGTCAGCACGGGGCTGTCGGTCTCTAGCGGCAGTGTTTCTGTAAGTTACGGGTCTTCTTCTGGGACTGCCTGTCAGGGAAACGACTCCCGCTTATCCGACCCGCGCACGCCGACAGACGGATCTGTAACGACCGCAAAGATCGCCGGCAGTGCGGTCACGTACGACAAGATCCAAAACGTCACCGCTACCGACCGCATCTTGGGCCGTTCTTCCGCAGGCGCTGGGGTAGTGCAGGAGATTGTCTGCACATCTACAGCACGCACCCTGCTGGCTGACACCACCACGGGGGCCATGCTGACCACGCTCGGCGCGGCAAGCGCCTCCCACTCGCACGGTTCGATCACTTCGGCCGGCGCCATTGGCAGTGATGCCAACCGCCCGATTATCACCGCCGCGAGCGGAGCCCTGTCAGCGGGCAGTTTTGGCAGCGGGGCAAATACCTTTTGCCAGGGCAACGACCCCAGGCTATTTGATTCCCGCAATCCGCTCTCGCACAAGCACGGAAGCATTGACAACTCGGGGGCGATTGGATCCACCGCCGGCCTGCCGATTATCACCACAACTAGCGGCGTCCTGTCTGCCGGAAGTTTTGGTACGACATCGGGCACGTTTTGCAAAGGGGACGATTCACGGCTTTCTGACCCACGCACGCCTACGGACGGCTCAGTAACTACTGCCAAGCTCGCATCATCGGCAGTCACGTACGCCAGGATGCAGAACGTCTCGGCTACCGGCAGGATTCTCGGACGCTCATCGGCAGGCGCCGGGGTGGTGGAGGAGATTGTCTGCACGGCGTTTGCTCGCACGATCTTAGAAGGTACCAGTGCGGCAGAGGTTCTCGCCACCATTGGCGCCGCCGGCAGCGCTTCGCCAACGTTCACTGCTGTCTCTGGTACGGCCGGGACATTTTCTGGAGCGGACCTTGCCCAAACGCGAGTGGTGATTGCCAATTCTTCGGTCCCCAGCGAGTGGCACGTAATGACCGCCGGGCTCTCGCCGCCTGCGGGCGTGTCAGTGGGTTCGTTTGTGATCTACGACCCCGTTTCCTCAACTCCCGCGCTGGAGGTCACGGATTCCCTGCGGCTGCGACTAGGGACTGGCGGTTCATCGTTTGCACCGCTGATCTGTTCCGCTGTTGGTGGCGACGATACGGGCATTTGGTTCCCTGGAGCCGATGTGGTGGCGGTGTCGTCGGCGGGTGCGGAGCGGCTGCGGGTGACGGCTACCGGCTCCGTTGGGATAGGAACCGCGACTCCAGGCCACGCCCTGCATGTGTCCGGCTCCGGCGCACGCGGCATCGGCGTAACTAGCACGGATGGAAATGCGGCGCAGCTTACACTCAGTAGCGGCTCTAACTCCTCCCAGTTAACGCAGTCTGGCACTTCGTTCTTCTTCACAAACTACGGATCCGGCGGAAGCCTGTCATTCGTCCAAGAGGGGGCCGGCACATTTTCGATCTTTACCAATTCCTCTGAGCGCCTGCGGATTTCGTCCGGAGGTCAGGTGGGTATTGGCACATCAAACCCGACGATCTCCAGCGGCGTGGGCCTGCACATTGCAGGCTCCACCTTGCGGCTCGCGACAAAGCGCACGCCGGCCAGTTCCACGGCGACTGGGAATGAGGGAGAAATTTGCTGGGACACTTTATACATCTACATCTGCATAGCCACGAATTCCTGGAAACGCATCTCGCTTTCACCCTTCTGAGGTCTTTGATGGATATCCCGATTCTGTACGCCGCCACTCCTATCGAAATCTCGGCCACCTACGACAAGATTTGGGTGGACGAAATCGTCATTTCTGCCCCAGAAGTCGGCGGCGCAGCGACGGCTCGCGTGCGACTGCGACACTTTTCTTCTGGTGAGGATGGCGTGAGCGTAGCGCCGGACGGCGGCGTGTGGTTGCAAGTGGAAGACATCCTGACTGCTGCGGAACAGGACCAGGATCTTGCTGTCGCAGTTGGGGCGCTCATGGCATATGTGGCGAAACTGGGGATTGAACGAGGAGTGATCTCCTAATGCTGACCTACCAAGACTGCGTTGAGCATCTGATCACTTCGTCCTTCGGCGGGCCGCAGGATGCGGAGCAGAAGGACATCCGCACCGCCATCCAGCGGGCGTACGCGGAAGTCTCCACGATCCGTGACTGGGAGTACTTCAACCAGCAGGGCCGCATCTACCTGTCGCCTTCTTGGATCGGGTCTGTGACATACGTCGCTTCCACCCGCACGATCACCAAACAGTCTGGGGATCCATTTCCGACTGACGCGGTGTCGCACCGGATTCGCGTTGGCGATTACGTGTGCGGCATTGCTACGCGAGTCAGCGGAACGCAGCTTGTCTTGGATTCCACGCTGACACTCCCAAGCGACATTCCGATCTCCGCTGAAGCGCGGATGTATCGCTCCATCTATCCGCTGCCATCCGACTTCCGCAACATTGACGCCCCTGTCGATGAGACAGGGTGGACAAACTTCATGTACGTCAGCCAAGACGTTGCCATGAAGATAGAGTCATCCAACAACGCACTTGGCCCGCCCTACTACTGGACGGTCGTCAAAGACCCGAATTCGTTCGGGTACGCCATTAAGATTCTGATGGACGGCTATCCCATTAACGTGGAGACGCTGGACTTCACGTATCGCCGCACGCCGCGACAGATGCGGCTGTCAGGGCACGAAGCGACATCCCGGGCTGGAACGGTGTCCGTGTCCGGGACTACGGTAACGGGGACGGGGACATCGTTCGCCTCCACCATGGTGGGCTCCGTGCTGCGTCTGGGTACTTCCACAGCCGTGCCAGACACGCTTGGGTCCATGAATCCGTATGCCGACCAAGCCCGCGTTGTGTCCGTAGCCAGCGCAACCTCCTTGGTGGTTGATAAGTCAATGACCGCCAGTGGCGTGAAGTACGTGATCACCGATCCCGTGGACATGCCGCCCGGAATGCACAACTGCCTGCTGAGTGCGTGCGAGTACTGGCTGGCCCGTACACGAAACGCCAAGCCGGACAATGCATTCTCGCTGTACCAGCGTGACTTGCGTCTTGCCATGGAGAACGACCAAGTCGCTCCAATGTCTGGGTCTCTCAGGATCGTCTGGGATGCCTATGGATGGAGAACGCCACTTCAGGCCGATGACTACGACGGAGGCTCGCCGTGATTGTTGTTGAGAAGTGGGCTGGCCTTGTGGCAAATGCCAGCCCTTACGCGCTCCCGCCAGGAGCCGGGGTTACGCAGGTCAATCTCCAGGTCTTATCTCCTGGGCAACTGACCGTTCGTCCAGGTACGGCCGCCGTGTCTTTTACGTCGCACACTGGATCAACGGCCCCTATCGTCAAAGCGTTTAGGTATCCGCGAGCTACGGAAAACATCGTCTACCAGAATTCCGCAGGGCAAATCTTCGTTGCCAGAGGGCCATCCTGATGCAGATCGGAGCCAGGACTACTGGCGGACTCGTTGGGGTCCGCGTGACGACCGGAGGATCTGGGTACACCTCTCGCCCAACTGTCACCATTTCAGGCGGTAACGGTGCGACCGCGTACGCTGTGATGGCCGGAACGGCGGTGGACTCTGTTGTCATCACCGCCTCCGGCACAGGATTCACGGCACCGGCTGTGTCCTTTTCAGGCGGCAGTGGGACGGGGGCATCTGCGGTGGCCTATGCCTACACTGGGCCGCTGCGACCGATGAGCTTCTATAAGGGGCGATATAACGATCTCTATGGCGTGGATGGCATGGGTCGCGGGATTCGCTGGGACGGCGCTGCGACTGCCGTCCAGCCCATCGGCATCAATCGCCCAGCCACGGCCCCAGGAGTCGCCGCAACCGCAGCTACCTCCGGCGGGCACCTGAGTGACATTCAAATCGTGACTCCCGGCGCGGGTTATTTCGCCCCTCCCGCAGTCACGATCACTGGCGGAAGCCCCACCACCCAGGCGACTGCGCGGGCCATCCTTGTCAACGGACAAGTGATTGGCGTCACCATCTCGGAACGCGGGGCGGGCTATCAGTCCACCCCAACCGTGGCGTTCTCTGGCGGCATTGGGTCCGGTGCGACACTGAGCGTTGGTGTTTCAGGACAGGTCGATGCCGTTCGCGTCCTGTCATACGGCTCTGGATACACATCCAACGCTACGACGACTCCCACGCTCCAATTCTCCACGGCCCAGGGGCTGACCGGCGTCACTGCCGCCGCGTCGGTGGACGCGCAGGGGCGAATCTTTGGAGTCAATATCCTGAGTTCAGGAACGGGCGCCACAACCAGCGGAGTCACCGCAACCGTCATCGGCGGCGGCGGAACTGGGGCCGTCGTTGCAGTTGACATGAAGTACACCGTGTCTTCTGTGACCGTTGTTTCCGGAGGCACAGGGTACTTCACGGCGCCAGTCCTCACGTTCCGCGCTGCATCGACAGATGTGTCAGGCAACGGCGCCGCTGCGACCGCGACGGTCAATGCTTCTGGAAGCGTCACGGGGGCTACCGTATATTTCGGCGGAGCGTACTACGCCCCGCCCACGGCGATCATTCTGAATACGCAGGCCACCGCACAGGCAACTATCTCCCAGAGCATGGCCGGGACGTACAAGTGCGCGATTCGCTATTTGGACGGTACGCCTGAGTTGAATAACGGCCCCGTGCCGTCGTCCATCTCGCACTTGCAGGAGGTTGATGTTGGCGACTCTGCGTCCACTATGACATGGACATTTTCGCATGGCCCACTGGACGACCGCGTGGCTGCGATGGAGCTATGGCGCACGACAGGTGACCAGTCAGTCCTGCTGTTCCGCGTGGCGACAATTCAGCGCACGGACGCGGCCTTCAACACATCCTACGTTGACACGTTGAGCGACCTGAACCTCCAGGATACGGAGCGCGCGGAGTACGGGGTCATGCCAGTGACTCTTCCTTCGGGGCAGCTTAACGCCCGAAGGTTCGGGGTTCCTCCGGGGAACTTTGCCATTGCGTGCATGTTCCAAGACCGGGCGTGGTATGCGGTTGATACTACTGGCGAACGTCCGAATTCACTTCTGTACTCGGAGGTCGATGAGCCCGAAAGTGTTCCCGACGAAAACGAACTTGTCGTTCAGGAAAATACCTCCACGCCGGACGCTGTCGTTGCGCTCATTCCCTTGGGGGGCCAGTTGCTGGTCGCTCAAACATCGCACTTATACGCCCTGAATTACGTTGCGCAGCCTGTCCTGGATGCGTCTATCCTGCTTGTTGCTTATAGGGGAATCCTGAACGCGCAGTGCTGGGACGTAGTCGCTGGCGCAGCGGTGCTGGTGGACAGCTACGGAATGTATGCGTTCGACGGAAACAAAGAAGAGGCTTTGTCTGTGCCAATCGACAACTACTGGCGCGACAACATCATCGACTTCTCCAAGTCGTCGCAGTTTCACATAAAGGCCGACATCTCTACGAAAACCGTGCGCTTTTTCTACTGCCGCAGCACGGATTCCGCTCCGGTGCGGGCGCTGTGCTATTGCTTCGCAACCAAGGCGTGGTGGGAAGAAACGTATCCGCAGGCCATCACCGCAGCGTGCCAAGCGGGCATTGCGTCGAAACAAGAGGTCTTGTGCGCTACGTCCAGCGGCTCATTCCTGAAGGCTGCCGGTCTTTCCGATAGCGGAACGGCCATCCCGTACGTGTTCCAGACTGGCAACGCCGCGCTTTCGGCGGAACAAAATCGCTCCGTATCCTTGCTTTACCGGCCGACAGATGCGGACGCATCGCTTGCCCTGTCATTGCACTACAACAATTCTTCGGACGCCCGACCCAATGCCATTGCAGCCGACCGGGGCGATGGCTTTACGACAACGCACGGCTCCACAGCAGCAACGCTCAATATGAACCTCAACAGGTCCGCGCTGGGCGAGGCCAATGGTTTTGCGCAGGCGCGGTACACCGGCCGTCTGGATGATCGCTCTTCAGGCGGCGACCGGCATGTGGCCGTTCGCATCTCGGGCGAACAGAGCGCCGATCAGATTGCAATTTACGCCATCCGGATGAGCGGCGCAGACTGATGCTTACACAAGCAACGCCCGCAATCGTAAAAGCTCTGCAAGGCGTTCTGCCGCCCAATGCCCTAAAACAACTGACCCAAGCGCTTGGCAACTGCAATCAGCCGCTGACGCATCGCGGCGACGTAAACTTTCAGCCCAACTACGCGCTCGGCAACGAACGTGGCGTCTATGGAAGCGGTGGCAGGGCGCCATGGAATCCCGGAGACTACCGGGAGCTATTTCCCGTTCCTGGCGAGACTCGCATCTACACCAGCACTTACGGCGGCAACAGCTACAACAACTACCAAGGCAATCAGTACGACTTTAGTAACCGCCAGCAGTTCAATATCAACCAGTTCTATGGCGGCGATACGGTTAACAATCCCGGCGGTGGGCGCGATGGCCGCGATGGTGCCACTGGTGCCGCCGGGGCGACGGGCGCGGCAGGCAGTGCCGGCGTTGGGTTTGCTGGCGCTCCAGGCGAGCCCGGGGCCACTGGCACCGCCGGGCGCGACGGACGAGATGGCCGTGATGGAGTTGGCGGTGGCGGCGGCGGTGGCGGGCCGATACGCCTCCGCACAGACACGATCACAGTGCCGCAGTATCGCGCCGTGATTGGCACCCTGCCGATTCCCACGGACGCCATCCAAGGCGGCAGCGTAAAGATCAGCGTCCCGCAAGGCGCTGGTTCAACTACGGCACTGACCAACGCCATTAAGGGCGGCTCCGTATCCGTGCCGGTCTTGGGTCAGGTCATCTCGTCGCTTACGGGTACGGTTGAGATCCCGGCGCCAACAGCAATCGCCGCGACATATGACAAGGCGACCGCAGTTTCGGGCGGCACGGCGACATACGACAAGGCGACAGGGGTGTCCGGCGGCAGCGCGTCGTACGACAAGGCCACCGGGATTTCTGGGAGCATTTCTGTTTCGCTTCCCACCCCATCCGGGACGGTGGCGATCACGCCCACTTCCACATCCGTGCAAGTCGTAACCGGCGTCTCGGCGTCCTTCGATTCAACCACCTGCACTGTGAAGATTACTCCGACGTACGCAACGATTGTCAACTATTCAGGCTTCAGTGCGACGTTCGTAGGCAAAGCACCAAGCGCCGTAACCGCCTCTGCGTCCGGCCTATCGCTTACTACGGCATCCACGCCGATCAGCCTTGCAGGATTGTCGATTACGACCACTCCGACGAGCCTGTCGCTATCGGGGCTTTCGTTGACGCACACATCGACCAAGGCATCCGTGACCGGCGGGTTTACTGGCGGAAAGTATGACATCGACACCTCGCCCACCTACGCCACGCCCACTAACCAGAATTTCACCCTGACCGGGGAATCCGCATACGTGATCGTGGAAGAGGCCAAGTACTCCGACGTAACAGCGGAAATTACCGGGAAACTTGCCACCGTGGACCAGCGGGCCGTAGTGACCTCTTTGGCCGATCAAAACCCCATCCGAAAAACCTTCTACGCCCCATAAGGACATTTGTAGGTAGGAGATACTCATGGCCACACTTCCGTTTGGATTAGATCAATACGCGCCCGGCGGCAGTGACGCGGCAGGCGCTTCCATCGCTGCCACCATGGGGGCGCTCGGCAAGTTCGCAGATGCCTACGGCCAAATCTATTCCAACAGCGGCCAGGGCTTGGCGTCCGCGTACGGCTCGCTGGCTGGCGGTCTCGGCAACATTGGGACCGCCATGGCGAACGAGCGGTCTAACTTCTATGGCGCTAATGCCATGGCCGAGGCGGCTCGCCAGGGAGCGCTGGGCAACATCGCGACTGCCGGCCTGTCCGCGTATGGCGGTGCGGCTAATTCGGCAATGGGTGCCTGGGCCCAGAACCAAGCGGCCTACAACGACGCCATGTCGAAGTTGGGCGTTGCCAATCAGCAGGGGCTCGCGGGCTACGGCGCCAGTCGAAACAACGCGCTCGGGCAACTCGGGTCCGCGTACTCTGGCCTGGGCGGCAAGCTCGCCGCCGCCGGGGCTCTCCAGGGCCTGAACTTTAATTTTGGCGGCAGCGACGGCGGGGGTGGCAACAACACCTTCTCTGCATCCGGTCCCGATGGCCAGATCGCATCCGGTGGCTACGGCGGCGGCGGGGGCGGAAGCTGGGGTGGCGGAGCGCAGTTCGGCAACAACGACTTTAGCCGCTATGCCGATCCGGCTTACGCCGGCCTTGGTTCGTTGCAGGGCAACCTCATGGCAGGCGACATCACTGGCGGCATGAACAACAACCTCCAGGACGGCTACAACCGCCTGGACCTTCAGCACTACACATCCCGCAACATGCCGTCACAGATGCTTGGTCAGACGCTGAGTGGACTGATGCAACTCAGCGACCGTGGATACGGCGAGAGCCGTGGCGGAATGAACCAGTACTATGACACCCAAAACAATCCCGCCAACCGCGCTGATTACTCTGGCCTACCGGGCAGCTTGGCCAGCGGTTTCAACAACGTCTCGTCGCAGCTTTCCAACCTGTACAGTACGGCTATGCAGGGCGGAGGCGGGGCCTTGCGCGATCTGTTCGACTCCTCGCTCGGGAAGACAGGCGTGTTTAAGTCGCAGTTTGAACGCGGCGAAGACCGTCGCAAGGACGAAGCCGCAGAGCGCCTGAAGAACTTTGCTCGCACGTACGGTGGCGTGCCAAAACGCGAGCAGCTTGTCGGGGACCGTTACGGGCTTGCCAATTACTACCCTGTGCTTGACCGCTAATGCTCACTTACCGCACATCCTTTAAGCCCGACGCCCCTGGATCGGCTCCGCGACCTAGCTCGCAGAGCCCCTACAAGGCGTATGGCGCCAACCATCAGGATGTCTTGGATGGCCTGATGGGCAAGTCGGACGCCGACTATGCAGTCGCGCAGGGGACCATCAATGCCAACCACGATCTCGCCAAGCGCACCGCCGAAAACCAACTCGTCTTGCAAGGACTTCAACAGATGTCGCAGGCGCAGCAAAACGCCACGGATCTGGGGACTCGCCGCTTCAGTGCGTTGACTGGCATGTTCGGCGGTTTATTGGGGGGCTTGTTCAATGAATAAGGTCAACATCACCAAGCCTCTCCCGCTCGGCGTGCCGGCTTCCGCGACCCGTGCGCAGATGAACAACAACGTGGCGAACGCCATCGCGGCCGGCGACCCGCGTATGAACATGAAGACCTACGACCGCCCCGGCATGTCGCGCGGGCGTGCGGCCGTCAACCAAGCCGGCATTGCTTCAGCCCAGCGGATGTCGGAGCGGATGGCCCAGGCTTACGAACAAGACTTGCGCAACCGCCAAGCAGACTCGCAGTTCTCGCTGCAATCCCAGGTTTCGCAAGAACAGAACGCTCAGGCGCTTGGTGCTCTCAATCAGCAGAACGCATACGCACAACAGTTGGCCTCACTCCAAAGACAGCAGGCCGGCATGAACCTATTTTCCTCACTCCTTGGCGGGCTACTCTCGTGACCAAGATTGACTTCGACCTAGACGACCTCACCAACGCTGCCCTGCGGCGCATGGTGAAAAAGCTGCTTATCGCCTCTGACTCCGAGGAGAAGGAAATCCTCTCCTCGCTGGATAAGAAGTCCAAGGCTCCGCCCAAGAACGATCTTGCCGACCTGGACGAAGAGATGCACGGCAAGCCGAATACGCCCATGGTTGAAGACGACGATCTTCGCAGCGACGGCGAGTTGGCCGATCTGCCCAAGAAGGGAAAGAAATAATGGCTATGCCGTTTCGCGCTCCGCGCACTGTTGTGGAAATGCTCCAGATGCAGGACGCTGCCGCTGCCCTTCGTGCCGCCGGCCGGATGGATTCTGCCGATGCTGTGGAATCCGCTCTTCGTTCCGTGTCGTTTGACCCTGAGAGCATGGGCGTCGTTCAGGCGTTGCGTGGCTTTGATCCGCCCGTCTCCCGGGATCCCGATATCGGCATGTCGTTGCGTGGCCTGTCCACCCAGGACATCCCGGCCATGGAGCCGACATCGTTCCCCGGCTACACCCGTGGCCTGGACTACGACAAGTCGAATTCGTCGTTCAACCAACTGGCCTCCGGCCGGACGTTGAACCTCCGCAACCAGAACACCGACCTCAACCGCATCCGCCGCGATGACATTCTGACTGCCGCACAAGAGGGCATCGACCGCGCCGCTGCCGCCACGCAAGCAGAGCGTATGGCGACGGCCGCTGCGATTCTCGGTGCTGCTGGCCTGGGCGGAATGATTGCCGAGACTACGGGCCGGCTTCCTGGCGATGGGCCTAGCGTAGCCAATGCTCCCGCTCCTGAGATGCCGGAGAGCGATCCCCTCATGGACTTCGTTGCTCCTGACGTAGACATGCTGCCGGTCGATGACATGCCAAGTCCGCAAGAGCGGATTGCTCCTGTCACTCTGTCTGATGCGGAGATGGGCCTGACGGACTTCTCCCCGATGGACACGGCCGATCTGGTAGCTGAGTCCCGGCCGATCCCGGCTTCGACGCCTGCCGTCGCTATGGAATTGCCTGCCCCCAAGAAGCCGCCAATGACAGCGGAGCAGGCAGCGATCATGTATTCCAGCGAGGCGAAGCAGCAGATTGACAGACTCAACTCCTATCGCCGCCAAGGGCTGGACCCGTCAACCGACCGCAAGATGATGCAAGAGATCGAACATCTCCATCGTCTCGCAAACGAAGCTCGCCGGTCGGCCTCCCCACTCAATTACCAGAGGCGCTAATGGCCAGGAAAACTCTCCCCTATGGGCCTCTCGGGTTCCCTAATGTCCGCGCCTGGGGTATGGCCCCACCGCTGGCTCCGTCAGACCTAGACCCAGTAGAAGCGGCATCCTCGCCAATCACCCCAGACCCGCCGCTCCGCAGGCGCGTTGGGACGGATGCATTTGCCGCAGTGTTGGAGGACTCTGGCGGCGACGTTGCGACGGCCGTTCGCGCCTACGCCGCTGAACTGTCTGCCAGCGGAATTGAACCGCAGCGAGCCATGCAGGCAGCGGCTGCGAGGGCCGCACAGCATCAGAGCCTTTCCGGAGATCCGGGCATCTTCTACGACGCCATGGAGCCGCAGGCAGCACCGGGAGACTACAACGCATTCTCTGCCGGCATGGCCGAAGCTGAAACCGGCATGAATCGCGAACAGAGGCTGGCAGCATCCGACCAGTGGGCGGCAGGCGTTGACCGCAGGAAGGCGTCATACGACCGGGCCACGGGACTCCAGGAGCCCGCCGCTGCCGGCGGATCCACCGCCAACATGCGGCCCGGTGAGTCCGAGGCTGGCCCTGGATACCAGCGCGTCCCGGCACCACGCATGCCGTTTGGTGGCCCCGTCCCAGAGCCGGGAATGATTAACGACCCCGAAGCCATTGAGGACTACACGACTCGCGAGTGGGACGGCCGTCGCAACGAATACAAGCCATCGCCCAAAGACAGGGCAATGGCTGCACGCGGAATGGTCCCCGTCCTGAATCCCGATGGCTCTGTCGGATACTCAGTTGGGTATCCCCCGGGTTCGATTACCGGCGAAAACCCCAACCGCTTCCCCGGGGCGGCGGGGCGATCCGGGGAACGCCGAGACCTGACGGACGCCGGCTGGACTACAGAAACGGTAGCATCGCCGCTCGGCCAGCAGAACGTCTATCGCCCCGGCGAACGGCAGGCCGCACAGATTGAAAACGTGGACAAGCGCCGCCTTGCCCGCCGTGCAGGCATTACTTCTGACAAGGCTCAGGAGATGTCCATCGAAGAACTCCGCCTTGCTGCGCAGGGCGCGACGGACGATGACGCTATCGCTCGCCGCAATGCGTGGAAGTCCCAGACCATGCTGGCTGGAGGCCGTCCCACTAGCGGCCCCATGGGGACACGCGCAGCGACTGTTGCCTTCGACCGCCTGACGCCAGAGCAGCAGCAGGACGTAATCCAAAACCGTATGCGATACGGCGAGCGCACTGGCCCGCGTGGAGATGAGTGGGATCGCCGCCTGGATCTGCTTCGCGTTGAGAACGATGCGAGATTCAAAGAGGCAGATGCCGCTCGCGCCGAAGCTCGGGAAGAGCGTGAGAAGGATCGCACACTGACTCGCGAGGAACGGCAGGCCGCACGCGAGGCAGATGAGCGTCGATTTGCCGAAGAGCGTGCCGCTCGCGAGTTGGAGTGGCAGGAGCGTTCCAAGCAGTTTGACCTTCAGCAGGAAGAAGGCCGGCGCCGGGGCGATCAGCAAGGCACGGCACTTGCAGCGCAACTGGCGCAGATTCAGAACCAAGGCGATGTGTCCCGCGCTGAACTTGGCCTCGCCCGCGAAAGGCAGGACGCCGCAATGGCTGCCGCAGCGAAGGCGCAGGGGCTGGCGGAACAAGCTCGCAAGGAGCAGGAGGCATCTTCAATGTACGGGCCTGGAGCCGTGCAGATTTTGCGAGGCAACCTCCAGCACCCGTCCGCGCAGGCCGCGTTCCGCAATATGGCAGCCAAGGCCGATCAGACTTGGAATGGCTTCTTCACCGAGGACGCCGCAAGACTGGACGCCATGTTGGTGAGCCTTGGAATCACAGACCCCGAAACGCGCCGGTCGATAGTTCAGGAGTACGGCATAAACAGCGACATCCCTGGCCAGCAGGGGCGTGGATCACTCCTGTCTGCTTGGCGTGTCGCACACCCTGACTACGCCACCGCACCGCAGTAATGGCCATTCGCTCCCCACTGTTCGACATCTACGATCCGTACGGGATCATTGGCGAACAAGCCCGGCTGACGCCGGATTATGACCCCGACACGGGGATGCTGACTCCTGGCCGGGCCACAATCTCCGACCTCATGCCAGAGCAGGGGAGGCGTGGCATGCTCCGCTCGCTTGCGGAGATGGGCTCTAGCGGCCTGTCGGCTGTTGGCTATTTGTTGGATAGCCCCGGGGCGCTTGTGCGTGGCGTTCTTGCTGGGAAGCCGCTTAGTGTCTTCGGAACCTCCGACGAGCGCGTGACCGGCCGAGAGCTTCTTCGTCAGTACGGCATGGTTGGCGACGAAGATACGTGGAGCAACTTCGGGCTCGGGCTGGCGGGCGAGATCCTTTTGGACCCCCTGACCTACGCGAACCCATTGGCGATCCTTGGGCGCGGGGCTCTGACGCCCACCGGAAAGGCGCTGCAAGGGGCCGGGAGACTCCGCAACGCGGCAGAGGCAGCCTACGAGGGGCTGGATCCTGCTGCGGCAGTGGCGCGCGGTGCCCAGGCTCGCGAAGCCGGCACGGGCGTACGCGAGTATCTCCGTGGCTTAACGCCGCGTCAGGCTATCGCTGAATCTCCGGACCCAGTCGATGCCATGGCCCGGTGGCGGCAGCAGGCGGAGCGGTTCGGGGTTGATCCCAACAACCTAGATGCGCCAGCCGCACGGTTGATGGATGTCCGCATTCCGGGAACCAACATCGGCCTCAGCACCGACTTGCTGGGCGGCGCGTTTGGTGACCGGGTAGCGCAGGGGTTGGACTATCTCGGAGAGGCATCCAAGACCAACCCATACACCGGCCCTGCGGTTAGGGCTTTGTACGCTGGATTCAAAGCCCCCGTAAAAAGCCTGGATTACGATGTTCAGTGGGATTCCCGTCTCGCTAGGGCAGCGTCAGATCGCGCCGACGAGGCCCAGGAGCTTCTCCGCTCACGGCAGTTGCGAGAGGCAATGAGTGCGGACGTACCGGATGTGGCCAACATCAATGGCGCTAACGTCCCCATCCCAGATCGCCTCCGATCTTTCAACAGCACAGACCTCCAGCGGGCGTTGGTTGATTTTGCGGAGTCCTCGTCTGTTCCCACGGCGCCTGGTGTATACGGCCCCGTACTCAAAACTAGCGGCGACAGTGTTTCAGACTGGGTTTTGGAGAACGTCCCTGAGTTCCGCGAGATTCGCGACCTGTATCAATCTTCGACACGGCGGGCACGCGGGCTCGCGGAAGCCGCTGGGTTGCCCACGCAATCGTGGCAGAGCCAGTACGGAACAGAGTTCTTCCCACGCCAAACTAAGTGGTGGCAGCGCATCCTGAATCCCGACCGCCCGAATGCGGTGGGCCGCGTTGAGCGCCCGTGGACGCAGGGAGAAACCGTCCTCAACACAACTGACAATTTTGGGCGTGGTCGAAAGGATTACACGGACATCGCTGGCGGGCAGCGTACGTTCCGAATGCTGACCGGCAACACCAATGCCAACTTGGACTCTGCCGCACTTCAGCAGGCGTTGATCAACGCTGACGCTGATCCGGCGCGTGGAATAATGAACCGCGCCTTCGACACCATCGGCGTGCAACGGCCGTTCCAGGAGGAGTATCGGCAGGTCATCCGCTCACCGGAGTTCCAGGCAGCGTCGTCGCAGGAGCGCGCTGCAATGCTCGCTCCCGTGCGGGAACGCATGAACACCCGGCAGGATGATTTGATTAATCTCCTGCGCGGCGCAGACCTCCAGTTCGCACAGAACAACACCGGCATCTTCGACACCCCTGGATGGACGAACCTCCGCCGCTATGAGCGTGGACAGAACCGTGCCTTGGCGAACACGGATCGTGTGACGGCCCGCCTAGAGGCCTCCATCCAGCCCATCGGCCCCAATGGCCTCGCGGACGGAATGGTCCAGCTTTCAGACGCCGCATCCCGACTTGGGTATGACGCGCAGAACTTTCGCCGAATGTGGCAAAGCCGATTCCGCCAGGATTCGACAAACCTTGCCGTCCCGGAAAACTTGGTTGCGTCCCTCAAAACTCTCTCGCAGCCAACCCGATTGGGCGATGTGGAGCGCGGGATCGTTGGGACTATCGACCAGTTCACGAATGCGTTTAAGGTCGGTGCCCTCGCAGCCCCGGCGTTCCATGTTCGCAACACCTATTCCGGCGCGTTGAATGCGGCGACTTTCGGGGCCTTCAATCCGCTGGACTGGTGGGCGGCATTTCGTGCATCAGGCGGGAACTACAACGCCCTGGAGAGGCGCCTGCGAAACGCCCCCGGCTTCCAGGACCTGACGCCGCAGCAACGCATTGATCGCTTCCAGGATCTCACCGGGGCAAATCGCATTGGCGGCGGAACGATCTTCGATGATGTCACTAACCTCCCGGAGCAAGAGATCCGAGGGACATGGCTTGGCGCTGGCAACGAGCCATCTGTAGCCGATGCGTTCTACCGGCAGGGAAGATCGTGGGGCGACTTCCTCAACGACTTCTTCAGCATGCGTGGAGTTGGAATTACACAGAATCCAAACCCACGGAACACCAACCCGCTGCTTGTGGCGAACGATGCCCTTGGCTCGCGAGTCGAAGATGCGCTTCGTGGCGGCACGTTCCTGAACCAGTTGCGTAAGGGAGTTGACCCGGGGGAGGCAGCGGATCTGGTTCGCCTGAGTCAGGTGGACTACTCGCCCTCTGCCTTTACCGACTTTGAGAGAAACGTCCTGAAGCGGGCGATGCCCTTCTATAGCTTCCAGAAAGGCATCATCCCCAGCATCGCCAACAACCTCCTGTATCGCCCAGGGGGATTGATGGGCCAGTCGGTGCGGGCCGTTACGCGGGGCACGCAGCCCACGGAAGACAGCTTCCTCCCGGAGTACATGCGGCAATCCGCAGCGATCCCGCTTCCAGAAAACCTCCCGTTCATCCTGGGTGGCTCTGGCAAGGAGGGGCTGCGTCGTTACCTCACCAACGTCGATCTCCCGTGGGAAAGCACGTTCCAGCTTTTCACTCCCGGCGTTGGGGCAACGGCATCCTCCGCCTTGGCCGACACCATTAAGAAGACCGGCAGCAACGTTTTGGGAATGACGAATCCGCTCATCAAAGCCCCGCTGGAGTACGTGACGAACCGGCAGCTATACACCGGCCGCGATCTGACAGACCTCTACTCTGTGCTAGAGCGAGACCTGGGCGAGGTGGGCAGGCCGCTGGAACAGTTGGCTGTCAACTTCCTGCCGTTCGGGTCACGCGGCATTGGCCTGTACCGCCAGTTGACCGACCAGCGGCTAGACCCATCCGACCGCTACATGAAGGCAGCCTGGAATCTCCTGGCCGGGACCAAGCTGACGGACATCGACCAAGAGCGGAGCAAGCAACTCGCAGCCCGGCAGATGCTCAACGAGATGCTGCAAACCACCCCCGGCGTGCGGACCTACGAAAACGTGACCGTGCCAGAAGACGTTCTCCGTGCGATGCCCCGGGAACAGCAGCAGATGTACTTGCTGTACAAGGTCATCCAGAGCGAAGCCGCCAAGCGGGCTCGCGAGAAGAAGAAGGCCAACCTGGATCCGCTCCAGATGCTAGGAGTGGTGAACCAGTTCTAGCGGGGGCACGGCCCGTCGATTTTGCGACATGATCGCCATATCGACGTAGTGCCTCTTCATCTGGGCCGTCCTGTGACCCAGGTGTCCAGTGGCGTCTATCCCGTTTAATTCAGCGAAAGTTGCGCTGGATCTCCGCAGAAACTTGCTACTTCCTGCCATCCCAGCCCGCAGGACTAGGCGGCGAAAATGCCGTGAGAGTTGACGGCAAGGGATGAGGTCGCCAAATATACGCCCACCTCGCCGGGGCAATTCACGGATTGCAGCGAGGCACTGATCAGTCAGCACGGCAACATGCGGCTGATTGGTTTTGTGGATCACCAGGGACAGGCGATCACCACGGATCTGGTCATGGCGAATAGACAGCATGTCACCGGCACGAAGCCCAGTGGTGTAGGCCACGATCACGTAAGCCGGCAGCACCTCGCACAGGTTGCAGTAGGCCGTGCGTCCAGGCATCTCGCGGGCGACCTCCACCAAGTGAGAAATTTCCGCCTGGGTCCACGCAATCGGGTTCGGGCAGATCGTCTTGACTCGCCGCAGCGTGCGTGTACATTGATCCACCGCAAGGCCCTCCCGGAGGGCGAATCGGCGGAGTGTCCCCAACATTCTCCGATGGTTCTGGACAGTGGACGGCGAGAGTTTGGCGAGTGCGGTGGTGAGGTATGCGTCAATCTGGGGCACGGTCAAATCGGTGACCGTCCACTCTGCCAGACGCCTGACCAAAACGATCAGTTGCCATCGGTAGCCCAGCGAGGCCCCAACGTGATTGCAGTACAGGTCAACGAGGTTCAGCAGGCTCATGGTGTAGCTCTCGGGGGGGAGAAGATATCCGTCCCAGGAGAGGGGTCAAGCCCCCACAATCGCGCGCGTAGCTCAGTTGTCTACGCATGGCTGGCAGGGGTTTTCTCCCGGGACTACCCCATTCTTAGCGCCGCCTATCTGGCCGCGCTGACCACCTTCATTTTTCTTCGCTGGTCCGGCTTTGCACTGACCCTGCTGGCCTTGGGACAGCTTGGCGATTTCATCGCCGCCTACCGCCGTCTTCAGAGGATTCGGTCTAAGAACTAGGAGTGAACGTATGGACACGTTGCCAAGGAAGGTTGTCGGCATGGCGAACGCCGACTACTTCGCACAGAACGATTTCGATTCGCGGTCTTTTTTTGTCGCCGTACTGAAGGGTGGTGGATTCGCTCAAAGGTGGCTGGACCTGGGCCACAGAATCTTTGAAGGCAACAGCGCCACAAGCCTGGGATCCGACTTCGACACGCTCGTCATGGAGATTTGCGACGGCAAGGAGATGGACAAGCTCCTGGCCATTGCCCCGGCTGATGTGCTAGGCGTTGACGGCCGGCGTGGGACGAAGGCGTACAAGGAGTGGGAAGCCGAGACGGTCGCCACGGGCAAGATTGCCTGCAACGAGGAGTACGCATTCAAACTCCGCACGATGGCGGAGTCCCTGCTTGCGAACCCTGCTGCACTGAGGTGTGTGAAGGAGACGGTGGAGACTCAGGTCTCTGTCTTCTGCGAGATCAACGGCCACCGCGTGAAGGTCCGGCCTGACGGTTGTGCCATCGACTACTGGTGGGACCTGAAGTCCACCTCCGCGCCGTGGGACGAGTTGTACCGCAGCGTGTTTTCATACGGCTACTCGGAACAAGAGTGGCTTTATGTCCGTGCCGCGATGGCGATGGGCATGGATCACTTCCGCATGCCGTTTGTGTTTGTTCATTCGGTGCCGCCGTTTGATTGCCAAGTGTTCTACCTCCCACAGGAAGTTGTGGAGGAAGCCGGCCGGCGTATGGAGCGAGTCATGGAGGAAGTTCGTTTGCGGAGAGAGACGGGGATCTACACGCCCGCGACGTTTGGCGAGATCACGGAGTTAGTGATTCCGCCGTGGGCACAGAAGAAGGAGGAGGTGCTTATATGATGGACAATCAATTCATTCTCGGGCCCAGTAGTTCGCCGGAGACGGCTGAACTGACGAAGGCTTTGGCCAAGGCTCAATCGGAGTACCAGGCCGTTGCTCTGGATAGTGCGAACCCGCACTTCCGCAGCAAGTTCAGTTCGTTTGCTCAATGCTGCGAGTCCCTGCGTGGCCCGCTGACAAAGAACGGGATTGCGCTTCCCGATTTTCGTCCGGGTCTCGCAGGCTCGCAGTGGGTGCTGGTCGGCACGCTCCGGCACAGCAGCGGTCAGTACATCTCAGGCGTAGCTCCGCTTGTCAATCCGAAGGGTGACATGCAGGGCTTCGGCGCGGCGATGACGTATGCCAAGCGGACGCTCCTCATGGCGCTCACCGGAGGTTTCTCCGGTGAGGCTGACGACGACGGCAACTCCGTGCAGCACACGGCCCGCTCGTCGGAGGCGGATGCCGTCACCAAGGGGATGGAGATTGAGAGCAAGGCGACCAAGGCGCTCGCGGAAGCCAAGAGCGTGGACGAGGCAAAGAAGGTTGTCTCGTTGGTGAAGCAGCGTGTGTTGGAGAAGGCATGCCCGAAGGCGGTTCTGGAACGGATCCAGAAGAAGTTTGATGACACCTATCAGAAAGTTGAGGCGTAATCATGGATACGAATGTCTGCACGTTTACTGGGCGGATCACTAAGGACGCTGAGTCCAAGATGGTCGGCGAGACCGAGGTCGGTCGCTACTCCATCGCGGTCAATGGCCGCAAGGACAAGGTCATGTTCTTGGACTGCGATCACTGGCGTATCGGCGGCGTACTGGAGTACCTCGTCAAAGGCTGTCAGGTCTGCGTGACCGGGGAACTGGATCAGCAGTCCTGGGAGAAGGACGGACAGAAGAAGAGCAAGATGGTTTTGGCCGTCCGCTCCCTCACGTTGTTGGGCGCAGGGAAGCGCCCTGAGCCCCAGGAGGAGTTCGCCACCTTCTGATGGCTCCCCGGGGGCGAGGCAACCCCCGTCCCTCCTCGCCCCCGGGTTTTTTCTTATGGAACTCCGTGACTACCAAGAAGAGATTGTTACCGCCAACCTCCAGGCTATGGATCGTGGTGTTACCTCCACGCTCAACGGCTTGTTTACGGGTGCTGGCAAGACCGTGATCTTTGTGACATTGGCTGCACGGATTCTTGGTCGGACGTTGATCATCTGCCCGATGCGTGAGCTGGTCTGGCAGGCGATTGAAAAGGTGCGGGACATCACAGAGCAGGATCCTGATGTTGAGATGGCCGACTTCCGTGCGGAAGAGGATTACCCCAGCAAGGTGATTGTGGCATCGAAGCAGACGCTACTCAGCCGGCGGGGCGGGGAGCCGCGCTACAAGCGGTTCCGTGATTTTCAGTTGGTGATTGTGGACGAGGCTCACCTGATGTGCAGTGAGCCAGTGGTTGAGATGTTGCGTTACTTTCAAAACGACGGGGCGATGATTGCTGGGTTTACGGCGACTCCATTTCGGATGGACGGGAGGGGTTTACTATGCAGTTCTACGAACAATCCTTGTGTAACTACGACCTCCGATGGGCAATCGACAACGGCTGGTCCGTGCCCCCCGTCTGTCGCATCTCCAAGGTTGCCTCCTTGGATCTCAGCGGAATAGCAATCGTAGGCGACGACTTTAAACAATCCGCACTGGCTGACGAGATGGTCAAAGAAGCAACCCTTCAGCGAATCTGCCTGATCACTCAGGAAGAGATGGAAGGCCAGACCGTGGTGTTCACTGCGGGCGTGGCTGCGGCTGCCGGGGTGTGCCATTACCTCAACAATAACTACGGAATTCCGTCAGTTTATGTGCATGGCAAACAGGACGAGGATGAACGCCGAGAGAATCTGCGACGTTTTAAGACGCGAGATGTTCAGGTGCTGGTTAATTGCCAAGTTGTGGCCGTTGGCTTCGACTTCCCTCCAACTGCAACACTCATACTCGGAAGACCAACTCGCTCTCGGAGCTTTTGGCTCCAGTGTGTTGGCCGCGCTACTCGTCCATTGCCGGGAGTGGTCGATTTCCAGGGCTCCACTCCCGACCTCCGCCGGCAACGCATAGCCGAGAGCGCCAAGCCGCACTTCAAAATTGTTGACTGCACCGACGCCAGCCTGGATCACCGTCTCGTCACGGCCGTGGACATGTTTGTCCAGGCCGGGCCAGAGGTTGTGAAGGAGGTGAAGCGCCGTGCGGCGGAGGCCAAGGCTCCACTGACGGAAGCGGAGCTTGCTGCCCTGCGTGCGGAGGAAGAGGCCAAGCGGAAGTTGGCGTTGGAGATCGAAGCCCGCCGCGCCGCTACCAGGGGGCAGGCATCTGGAAGTATTCGCCGCCGCGAGTTTGACATTGGCGCCGGGTCGCGGTGCGTCGGCACTTACTTCAACCCGCTGAAGGGCAAGTACGCCGGCATGAAGATGTCGGAGTTAACGAATGGCTACATCCATTGGGCCTGCCGTGACCTACGTGAGGGCTGGGTGAAGAACCTGTTCAGAAAGGAAAGGGATCGCCGTGAGCGAGCCAGACTTAATTGATGCTGTGGTGCGGGAGGTGTTTGAAATCCCGCATGTGTTTCCGGAGACGTTTACCAAGGAGGAGAGTTATGAGAAAGCGGGACATGTACGCCCCAATTTTTGGCGAAGAGTATGCAGTCTACTGTCCGCTCCTTTTCGCTGGGCAGTTGTACCATCGCGTGATCGTCAACGGCGAGCCGCCGATGACGGTGGGCAAGAGCCTGGGATTGGGAAAGGCCGCAACTGTTGGCGTCCTCCGAATCCTGCGTCACTGCGGGAAGGTTCCGTCTCAGGAACGTCTGGCTCTGGTGGCCATGAGGGTGCCTGACATTACCGACGAGGACATCGCGGAATGGTTTGGCAAGCCGCTGTGGTGGGCGCACGGCGTGCGTGACGACGCCGACGCACTTCGCACGGCTGAGTTTATCCCGGACTGGATGGAGTATCTGGACGACGGTTACCAGCCGGGTGACCCAAGTCCCGAAGAAATCCTCGCGATGGCCAAGGAGATACGGCAGCGTGAGGACCGTTGGGAGAGCGTTTCTCCTGATCGGGTGGAGATTCAATCCTACCAATGGACTGGTTGGAACTATGCGGCAATTCCGAGCGGCTCTTAACAGCGGCCACCGTGCGGAGCGCGCTTGGGTTGATTCCCAGCGCGACTCCGGCCGGTCGGCGGCTCACGGCAAGAAGCTCTTGCTGACTAATCACAGCAAGACATTGGATCACTGCGGCACGCCAGACGCAGCAGTCCTCATGTCCGTGGAGATTAAAGAACGGAGTCTGAAGTTTACGTGTCCGGACGACTTTCCGTACCCGACCGTGTTCGTAGACGACACACGCGGCCTGGGCCGGGAGTTCATTCATCCATTTGCCTATGTGTTCCTGTCTTCGGTGACAGGCAAGTGGGTGTGGATCACGCCTCTAGACAGGGATGATTCATGGGAAGAGAAGACGGTGAAGGACCGCACTCGCGGTCATGACATGGGGATGCTCGTAGCACCGAAGGAGCACCTACGCCACGCAGATGAGTTGGAACAGTACCTGTACCCGCAAGATTTCCTGGAGTTCGTAGATGGAGACACCAGTCTCTTCGTCCGAGGAGGAGGAGAGGTTGAGGAAAGAGAACGATACGTTGCGAAAACGCATCCGGATGCTGGAGGCCGAGATGGAAAGACTCAGAAGAAAACTAGAAAGCACATGGGGTGAAGCATGAGAACTTATTTGATTCGTGAGCGCGGCGACAACAGCGGCAACTTGCTTGGAGTTGCTGTTGTCAGCAGCATTGCAGACCTATTTGACACCATGGACGAGTACGGGAATCCATCGGCTTTTGAATACTTGCGAGTATCGGGCACATGCGTTTTTATGCAGGGATTACCAGAGTTTGACTCTGAGTGGTGGGGAAACTCTGGTCTCGTTGAGCAGATCCCCGCAACCGATTTAGAGATTGAGTATTGCAATGCGGACGGTAATGACATCAGCAAGACGCCGCACGATTGGAAGACGATGGTCGAACTCTGCGGCGGACAAGAGAGGTTCTGGCGCATGTACAAGTCTGTCTATAAAACAGGCACTCCAGTCGTCGCGTACATGATGGGGAACCACCCGGACATCTTTGACGATGGGGGTGAGGCATGAGCCTGCTTGGAAAGCTGGAGTGGATGGCTACCGAGGGGGACGGTCTCGCACGGGAGGCCATCGGACATATCACTGATCTCCGCGAGCGGAATCATCAGCACTCGGTGAAGAACGCCGACATGCTGAAGGCACTGGATGATGCGGGACTGGAGTTTCATTACGGGCCCAACGGCCCAGCTATTGCAAGGAGGCAACGCGATGATGTGGTTCACAACCAAGCGAAAGACACCTGAGAACGTTCTGCGGTTCCGGACGCTCAACAGGAACATCCGGGTATGGATGGAGCGGACTAAGGATGGTCCATCTGCGGAGTCTGACTACGCCGTGGTGGGCAACTGGGTTCATGCTCACAAGGCGCAGCTTGATGCGGAGGATCTCGTCGCTTCTGCGGAAAGGATTAGCCAGGAGTTTCCGCGTGCGTGCTGCGTGGAAGTTCACACTGGCTCCATGACCGCCGGGGTTGTCTACCGATGATCGACCCTATGCAGTGGTTCATTGCCCTGATCTTTGCGTGTGCCATGCTGCTTTACAACCTATCCATGGGGGAGCCATGAGTGGAACGCTGATTGCCATTACAGGCGTTATCTATCTGTACGTTGCCGTGGATCAGTTTGCGCGCGGCAATACCGGGATGTCGTTGGCCTACGCCGGCTACGCATTTTCAAACATCGGGCTCTGGATGCTTGCCAAATGAACGCCGACATTCCCTTTCAGCGTGTGTGGGTCAGGCTCCCCTTCATCTCCAAGAAGGAGGGACTGGAGGAGGGCTATGCCTTTGCCGTCCAGTCCGTGGCCGGCAGGGCCCTTGGGTTCCATGTGATGTTGAAGTCCGGGGCCCACTACCGGAACGTGCCGATCCATGCGATCTGCACGGAGCCAGACGCCCCGACGATTGCCCTGAGTACATGCCAGTTGTGGGACTGCTTCTCCAGCCGGCCGATCATCACTGTGTTCTCCTACCTCCATGAACATGAGGCTATCTGCCGGACACGCACCGGGAACGTCAGCGCTTCATACCTGTTCACCGTGGACTGGCTACCGGATTCCCCGGAACGCCCAGGGTTTACGCTGCGGCCGGAACAGAACAAGTGTGCCCATGTCATGGAGACCTGGGACGGAAACCTCCTGGCACTCCCGACAAACCGCATTGCATGGACGGACGGGTATTTTATCGGTGCCCATCCAGATCCGGGGTCGGTTGGCTATTCGGTCCAGGAGGACACTTACCATTCGGAGTCTTGCTCGTTCGATGTGAGCAAGGACGAAGCGTATTTCTATGATGGCATTTCAGAAGACGAGTAGCTAAGATGACGCCGCACAAGGAAGTGCCATGATCAGTTTGATCGTGTTATTCGGGGAGCTTGCGGCTGGTGCAGCCGAGGTGGAGTACGCCCCGGTTGTCTCGTCTCCGCCGGCAGCATTCCCCTGGACGCTGACCGACATTGCGGCCCGGCTCCCGGTAAACACGGACGCCAAGGACGCCGATCTTGTCACCTACGCCCATGAAGGCAATCACTTCCTGTGCCGTGGGAAGACCGGGTTCCACGGCGTGTATATCGGAAACGGTATACGGGTCTTCATCCCCACGCCTCCGCTTCTGACGGCCGAGGTCTTCGCCGCGATCCCCAAGGAAGAACGGGGATCGATCTACGAAACCTACCGCAAGCAGGGAGCGACGGAGTACTGGTCCGTCCAGCCGCTCATGCTCCTGGACGAGTGGGCAGCGTACACCTCCGGGTCCATTACCCGGGGCGAACTGAAGCTGGCGACACGCCAGGAAAGCGACCGCTACTGCGCCGAGATGGCCACCTATGCGTGGCATCTCTGGTCGATGGCGAAGGCGCTTCCTCAATACGAATCACGGGATCTGACAGAGTTCTGCCGCTGGAACGAGGAGCGATGCAGGCTCCGCATTCCAGGCTGGAGAACGATGTTCACCCGCGAGTTTAAGTAAGACCCCGATTGTCGACCGGCGCCGGAGTTCCGGCCAAACGCCATCAGCCGAAGCCGCCCCATGGGGTAGGCGAGTGATTGGCACCACCAATGGCCCGGCCTGGGATACAGGTCAACCATTGGTTTTGCGGAAAGCAGGGCATGCTGACGACTCCAGCCCTGGATGCAAGGTCTCGGACCCGCCGCACGGAGAGAAGGATGAGAAGGCCGTGGACTCCGTAATCAACTACGCACGCCCGTCTGCCTCACTCGGCTCCGCCGTTTAACGCAGCCGTCTCCGGTTCCGGCCGGAGTCGCCTGCCTGCCTCTCTCCACCGTTTAACTGTGTGATTTACTTGCGTTGTGTACCGCCGTACACTATTCGGCACGACGGGTAGTTAGGCGTGGAGGATGATCGCGGAGGCTGAGAAGTTGTGCGGAGGTGCTTGCGGCAGGTCGTTGCCGAGATCGTGCTTTTCGGCAGACAGTCGTCGCCCTGACGGCCTACATAACATTTGCCGTGAATGCAACCGCCAGAAAACTCGGGAATGGCGTTTAGCGAATCCGGCTATGGCTTTATATCGGTCGGCTAGAACTCGCGCGTTGGATCGCACGCTGACGTTTGACCTGACCGTGGACTGGTTTTCGCAAAAACTTTCCGCTGGAGTGTGCGAGATCACAGGGATTCCGTTTGATTACGGGCACATGTCATTACGCAGGCCATCTCCAGACAGGATTGACAGTTCACTCGGATACCTGCAAGAGAACACAAGAATGATTTTGTGGGGTTTGAATGCTGCCAAGGGCCATCATTCCGACGAAGAGTTTTGCAAGTTTCTTTCAGATGTTTCTGCTGCAATAAATGAACAAGCAAGAACGCATTGATCTCCAAAGCTGGCTGGAGGAGCATCGATCTTGCGCCGTCTGCTGGTGGCCGGAGAGCGACGGCCGTCGCTGGCTGGAGGTGCATCACCTCGTTGGCGGAGCCGGACGCAAGCATGACATCAGGCAATATGTCAGGCTCTGTAACAACTGCCACACCGTCTTGCACTCGGGGTCATTCATCACTGGACTTCACGACCTGGACAAGAGTATACTCTTGGGCGTGAAGCGAGAGTGCGACCCTTCTAACTACGACCCCAAGTTCCTCGCATCACTAAAGCACAAAAAGCATCTCGGTTACGAACCAAAAGAACTACCCGATGCTTACAAGGAAGAAAGACTAAGGAACGTCCAGGGATGGTCGGCACGGAAGCCATAGTGGTCAGAGTTACTAGGCCAGACACAGTGATGATTCGCTCCGCAGTACCACAGGTGCAGTCCATGCTCACCCAGTACATGGTGCTGGAAGGTGTGTACTGCAATGACGATGCCAAGCAGGCCATCGTTGACTGGTGCGAGGTCCACCAGGAGGGCGGGCGGTTCCGGCTCATCACCTCCGACTGGTTCCGGGATCCGTACGGCCGGCTGCTTGGCGATCTCCAAGATATTTCCTCCGGGGAAACACTGACCGGGTTCCTCCTGGAGAGCGGGTTCGCATCCGAACGCCCGAACCACTACGCCGAATTGTTGGAGAGTCTCCTTCGTTCTGTGGAGCCCGAATGATGCAGGCAGGATGCAACGTCAGGACTATGGTCCACCGAATCGACTGCTACTGGGACACGCTGGGTGACGCCCGGGACTTTAAGTACGCCGGGGAGATCGGCCTGTGGGTCGCGAGGAACGAGAAGGTCTTAGACAAGAGGCGGGAGACTGAGGTCGTCCAGCTAGTCCAGGAACAGTTCCCCACCCTGAAGCTCGTCACCTCCCGGGATGACCATGGCCGGCTCGCAAGGGTAGGCGCATGACCAACGGACGGGCCAAGGGCTGTCGCGGGGAGAGGGAAGGGGCCCAGGAGTGGGCTCGGGTCACCGGCTGTCAGGCTCGGAGAGGCCAGCAATTTGCGGGCGGAACGGATTCCCCGGATGTCGTTCACGATTGCGGGGCAATCCACTTAGAGGTGAAGCGTGTTGAACGCGGTAACCCCTATGACTGGATGGATCAGGCGGTGCGTGATGCCGGTGGGAAAATCCCACTTGTCCTCCACCGCAGGAATAACCGCCCCTGGCTGGCGATTGTGAGGTTGGACGATGTCCCAGGACTGGCGAAGGAAATTGCTGCGAAAGCTCAAACGTTGGGCGGAAGATCGCTTCCCAGTCCTGTTCCCGGTGAGGGTGTACATGCGGAGACGGGACCAGATGGTGACGGATGATGGCGGAATGCTCGGGTATTTCACGATGGATGATGACTGCGAACGTGGTTGCATCGGGGTTGTGGACACCCTGAACCACGGCGAAATGATCGATACGTTTTGCGAGGAGTGGGCCCACGCGCGGTGTGCCCACCTCCTGGACACGGAGGACAACGATGAAGACACGGACCACCACCAAACCTTCTGGGCAGAGTACGGGAGGATCGTCAAAGCCAGCCGGGGAATGGAGTGGTGACGATCCATACAAGGAAGTCACCGACACCATCCACCGGCTCATGCTCCGGAAGTCCGGGTACTACGGAAACCCCGACGATGGCCCACTTTCCAACGCCCTTGGGGTGGCCCGGGACGGCATCGAACCCTGGCGTTACCAGCTTGCCAGGATCGGGGAAAAGTGCCGGCGTCTGCGGGGCGAGGCCCAGCACGATGGACACTTACTTAAAGAGACTCTGATCGATATCGCCGGCCATGCCGTGGTGGCATTGGCGTGCCTTAACCACCAGGAGCGGAAATGAATCTCAAAGTTTTGCAGTGGTTGCTGAAGCATAAGAACGTGTTGCTTCAGATTGTGGATGTCTCCAAGGGTTTCCGGAAGGATGCCAAGTACTCCGACCAGTGGGAGATCGTGGACAAGATCGCCCGACTGGTGATCCCCATCCTGGAAGCTGATGCCGTGACCCCCAAGCTCCTGACCGTGGAGTGGGACACGCTCCATGATTACGGAGACCATGACGTATCAGTTCTCGCTTGCGGTGCGGAAGTCCAGGCACTGGGCATTGACTACAAATTGTTGATCGACACGATCCTGCCGATCATCATCGCCATCCTGGAAGCCCTTGTGCGGAAGTGAGCTACGTCCACCTTCCGCCGTACAGAGTTACCTTTTCACCGACGCCGCTCTCCGAAGGAGTAGACTGGGGTCTCCACGCCTACGGCATTCCCTCCCTGTGGAAGGGCACTTGCGGAGACGGCGTCACGGTTGCGGTCGTAGACACGGGCATCGCCCCGCACTACGCGCTGGATGTGAAGGATCACCGGAACTTCTCCAGTGATTCAGACCAGCACGATACGGTGGGACATGGAACGCATGTCGCTGGCATCATCGGTGCGAAGAAGGGCCCAGCCAAGGGGATTGCTCCTGGCTGTACGCTTCTCTCATTGAAAGTCCTTGGCCACTCTGGCATGGGATCGAATGAGTCCGTAGCCCAAGCCGTGACCTACGCCACGGAAGCCAAGGTCGACATCATCTGCATGTCGCTCGGGTCTGCGAGACCGGACGCCCAGTTGCATGCTGCGATAAAGGCGGCGCACGCCAATGGGATCGTCGTCGTCTGTGCTGCTGGGAACGACGGCGGCGCAGTGGATTACCCGGCCGCGTTCCAAGAGACCATTGCAGTCGGTGCTGTGGATCGCAATGGGAATGCCTGCGAGTTCTCCTCCCGTGGGAAAGAGATCACGGTCGCTGCGCCGGGCCAGGACATCACCTCCACTTGGCTGGCTGATGGCTACGCCACGATCTCCGGGACGAGCATGGCCGCGCCCTTCGTCGCTGGCGTCCTCGCTCTGTACGTCTCCTCCTGTAAGAGAGAAGGCATGAAGGTGGACTTCCACTCCGCCACCTCCGCACTGTCCTACTCATGCCGTGATGTTGGTGAGCAGGGGCGTGACGACATCTACGGTTGGGGTCTGTTGGACCCACACAAACTGCTGAACTACGAAGTCCGCTCATCGAAGGATGGCGTGACCATCTGGATCCCCGGAGCCAAAATCCTGTGACCACCTATCAGATCCTTGCCATCGTCGCATTCCTGGGAGTGACGGCGTGGTACTACCTCCCCTCATTCAAAGCGATCATCCCTGCGAAGCCGCAACTCCTGGATCCGATTGAACAGGTGGTCAGGATCCGGGATGCGTACACCGATCCGAAAGTCACGCAGGCGTGCAATGCTCTCCTGCGTGTTCTGCTGGGGGTGGAATGATGAAACACCTCCCGCTTGTTTTTGCTGCGCTATTCGTTGCGTATACGTTTTTACCCCCACGGCCGGTCGTTGAGTCCGGTCCCGTCACTAAAGCCCTTGCGTCGGCCTCCTCCTCCGACAGGGCCAGGGTCGCCGGCATCTACCGCGCGTTAGCCGATGTGACCGCAAGGGACCGGGGTAGCCAGATCGTTTCCACAGCGATGTGGCGCGCTATCCACAGTAGCGAACTCCGACTGGCCGTGGGCGGATCCCCCTTCGTCGGGAAGTACGAAGGACTAGACAAGGCGGTAGAGGAAGTCCTCGCCAAGTCGAACTCCCTGGACAACCTGTCCCTCACGGCAGAGTCGCAAGGCCAGCCAGTGTGGAGGAACCTGGAGAAGGCTTGCCTAGAGATCGCGAGGCAAGCCGGTGGCTGAAGACTTTGAAACGCCGTACGAAATCCTGAATGCCTACCAGAATGGTGGGCTGCCCGGGTACTTCGCTGACCCGCGTGGCCGCATTGAGTTTCTGGAGACGCAGAAGTACCAGTACTTCAATGAGCCCAACATCCGTGGAATGGGTGAGGGAAAGCGTGCGTTGCTCTTCGGCTACCTCCGCACGCTAGACCCGACTGCGTTTACTGAGAATCAAATTACTGGAGATTGCGTAGCCCATGGTTCTCGCAATGCGAGGGACATGACCAGGGCAACCCGCATTCTGGTGCATGGCGAGCCGCACGACTTCTACAAGCGCGGCGCACTGGAGCCAACGTACGGGGCGCGTGGCCATGGCGGGCAGGGCATGAGCCCAGCCAAGGCGTCCAGGTTTGAGAGGGACTTCGGCTACCTCTCGCGAGAAGATCACGGCGTGGTGAACCTGACGAAGTACTCGTCAGTCGGCATCGGATGGGGCAGGACTGGTGTCCCGAACGATGTGAAAGAGAAGTGCAAGGAGCGGAACGTCGGCACCATCACGCTCGTCCGGTCACAGGCCGACCTCATGGACGCGATGATCAACGGGTACGCCGCACACTCGGGTCAGTACGCAGCGTGGGCGGCCGAACCGAACAGCCAGCACTACTACAACCGCATCTCCCCAGGCTGGAACCATGACATGGCCATCGGTGGCTATGACGATACGAAATCGTTCTGGCCCTTCCGCGTCTGGTTCCTCATGCAGGAGTGGGGACAGTGGAACCAGCGTCCCAAGGACTGGCCGGCAGACTACCCGCCTTGGGTTCCCGGCATGATCGTGGTGAAGGACGAAGACTTCCAGGTGTGCATCGACTCAGAGGATTGCTGGCTGTATTCGGATGTGCAGGGCTACCCACCCCAGAAGCTGCCCGACTTCGGCGCGATAGGACTCCTCCGCAATGAGTAAGTTGTTCCTCATTCTCGCGTCGTTCTGGGGAACGCCCGACTACACCGGGCCCGTCGCGGCGGAGGCAGCGTACGTGATCGCCACACAGAAGGCGCCGGTGCTGGTGAAGGAATGCTGCGGCCAATGCAAGGCCGGCGTGATCACGCACGGTGATGGACACAAGACGAAGTGTCCATGTCCAGATACTTGCAAGTGCAAGGCGAAGGGATGCGAAGGTGGCCAGTGCGCGCCCAAGAAGTAGCCGATGAAGCAGTCCGATACACCAAGACGAGAAGGCTCAGTAGCCGTGCCACGGATGTGGCTCTGGTGGCTATCGTCGTCTGGGATGAGGAGGCATCACTGCAAGAGTATCGGTCTCGCATCCGCACCGAATACCGCAGGCTCAACCCAGAATGCGGGTCGGTGTTCCTTCTCTTCGTTCTCCCCATTATCGCGAACCTCATCTCTCACTGGATACTGAAGTGGATATCCAAAAGAAACGCTGGCGAGATCCGCAGGCTGAAGAGCGAGGCGTCCAGTTCACTCGGCTCATCGTGAAATACAACGGACACACCCACATCTACCAGTTCCCCGATGAAGAAACCCCCGATGCGATGGAGATCATCAGACTGCATGTACTGGAAGGCCAACTACATCCGTACGCGGGCATGGTGCTAATGGGGATGACATGATGAGCGTTGACGCAGAATTCTGGATGCTTGTGATTTCGGCCTGTGCGGCCGTGATTCCGTGGGCGTTTTCAATCCACGCCAAGGTGGCGGTGATTGCCGACACGGTGCAACGCATGCCTGAGATGTTTGAAGAACTGAAAGAAACACTGGCCGACCATGAGGCTCGGCTGGAAATGCATGAGCAAGAGATCAAAACTCTCAAAGACAAAGCAGCGCCTGGTCACTGATTACCTGGACCTCGTCCACATGTTGGCGAGGTACTTCGTACAGAACCGCCCGCAATGGCAGCGGTCGCTGTACGTTGACGACCTGGAAGGGGAGGGGTTCCTCGCCCTATCGAAGGCTGCACGGACGTACGATCCCAAGAGACTCCCGTATCCGAAAGCCTACTTCGCTCGGGCCATCCTCAATGGCATGTTGAAATTCATTAAGAAGGCGACCCGCACGCCGAGAGAGAACCGCATCTCACTGGCTGACGCTGCTGACCGCATGCCGGAATACGACGAGCTAGATCACCTGCGGCTGGCGATTGAAGAGTTGCCAGAGGACGACCAGGAGATGGCGTTCAACCGCTTCATGCACGGCATGACGCTCAGGTCTCTGTCGGAGGAACATCAGATCCCGATCCGTGTGGCGAGCATGTCTGCGCAGAGGCTTGCAAGGACCGTCTCGCAATCCTTGGATATCCGGCTCGCGCCGCGATCTCCAGCCGCCGGACATGGGAAGGGCGAAGCCAAGAGCCGTCAGCGCTCCGGATGTTCTCCTTGCACAGACGCAAAGCAATCCGGGGCAGCGACTCGCCACGGTCGCGGTAAGCGATGACACGCTCGGCTAGCCTCCGCTCGGAATGCAGGGGCACATAGCAGTCACCCTGCCTGCGCCAGCCGATAGGGCGGGTTTTGTTGTAGGGCTTGCCGGTGCGCCGCTTGTGGGCCTGGGCCTCACGCACGCGCAGGCCGATCATGGCCCGCTCAAACTGAGCGAAGGCTGCCAGTTGGGAGAAGAACAACTCTCCAGCCGGCGTGTTCACATCGATCCCCAAGTCCAGGATATGGACCCGGATGCCGAGAGTCTTCCACTTCTCCAGGGTGGAGGCGGCATCTACCAAGGATCGGAAACATCTATCCACCTTGGTGAATGCGATGGCATCCCCAGGTTGGATGAGATTCCACAACTCCTTCCCCTTGGGTCGCTCTTGGAGGGGGATCTTGCCAGAGACATCCTCGTCCACGAACACACCGCCAATCTCCAGGCCGGACTTCTCAGCGAACTCACGCAGCCTGACCGACTGAGCATCAGCCGATGTCTGCTGATCATCCGTTGAGACACGGCCATAGAGATACAGTTTCATGCAAGGGAACTCCACCAGAGGAAGGCAAGGACAACCAGGGAACCAACGCAGAAGTCAGCCATCTCGCTCATCGGACCTCCAATAGTATACGGATCAGGATCTCCTTTAGCTGCACCGCAAGCAGCAAGAGGATGCATGTCGCCATGACATGCATGAGAATCAGTACATCCTTGTACATGTAGACTCCTTATCGAACAGACAACTCCGGTGCCGCCCCCCACACGTTGGTCGGCGTGGCCACCACACACTTACCGTCCGGCGCAACGTACAACACCACCGCACCAGGAGCGGGCGGAGTGGGCTTGCCGGAATGATTGACCTCGGGAAAGGCATCATCGGATTGCAAGAGAAGGTTCATGCCTGAAGGCCCGATAGTGCCGGCGAACTCCTTGTATGCTGCAAGCACATCGGCAGCGTGAGCCTTACCAGCAACCAGGGAATCCAGGCACCGCTTGGTATGAGCAAGGCCCGCCGCATTGACCGGCCAGTTGAAACCCTGCGACACCTTCTCCAAGTCAAAGAACCACTGGATCACTTCGATATCTGTCATCACTTCCCCCTGTATTTATTGACCATCTTCTGAACGTCATCCACATCCACCACCCGGCCGTTGAATACGGGGAGCCCCGTGACTCCGCGTTCCTTGTACTCACGCAGTCGTTTGCTCACTGCCTGCTGGGTGACACCCAGCTCATCGGCAATGTCCTGAATCATCCCGTCCCGATGCCGCATGACGGCGTCAATGAACGCCTCTGCGGTGATTTTCCTTGCGCGTTTCTTAGCCATCACATCACCTCCGGGTTTCTATCGCACCAAGATTGGTACACATCCTCATCATCAGGCAACCATGATACAACCTCACCGCCCATTTGAATAGCGGCCCCGGTGTAGATGACAAGCTGCCCCTCATCGTCCTCGCAGATACGGCAGTTGGGGAACATCTCCCGCACAAGGCGGGCGAACTGCTCGGTGGTCCCGTCGAACTCTTGGATCATGCTTCCTCCAAAAGAAAAAGCCTGATCTGTTGGTACAGGTCAGGCTCGGTGTCCTTCACAGCGGCCTCCGCCAGCACAAGCAGGCGGATGGCCTTGTCTACGTGATCGTCAGTCCAATGATCGCTCCTTGCCATTCGTTCCCTCCATGGTTACTCCCTACCTTCCGCTCTTCGGATTGCGTCTTCCATGTCCTGGAAACTGTTGCCGCTAGTGGCATCCTCCCAATCGAACAAGTCTTTCTCAACGATTAGGGCGACGGCTTGCTTCAGTTGGTACAGCAACTCCGGGGCAGCGGCAAACAGTTTGGCCAGACGCACGCTCGCCACATAGTCAGCGGCAATCGCATCTCCCTGGTGAATCTCGCAGTGGTTGCCCTTGTCGATCACGGTTAGGTCAGTCATCACGCAATCTCCAGTAGGTGAAGGATGTCGGACAGGACGGACTTGCGGTGCGTGCGTTCGATGTAGTCGGGTTCGATGAGGCGCAGCAGATCGTCGCTGATGGATTCGCTGACGCCATCGATCTCCCGTTGCAGCACATCCCGCAACTCCTCGGCCTGCTCGTCGGTCAGTTCAATCGTTGGCATTGGTAGTCTCCTTCGCGAGCGGTGCAATCAACTTGGCAAGCCGGTCCCAGTTGGCCTGCTTGTCTTCTCGGGCTTTCCGTTCCTCGGCATCGTAGAAATCGCCGTGCCGGGTGTCGTATAGGTCATAGCCAACATCCTCGGATGCGTAGTCCAGCGCATCCCATATCGCAGACCAATCAGCCGCAGCCAGTTCAATCGATGGCATCGCATTCCTCCTCTTCGGTTATCTCGGCCTCGTAATGCATGGTTGCCCGCCGCACTAAACTGTCGGCACACAATCCGTCCCGGTTTGCCAAGTGCAGAAGGTCAGCCATGAGGTCTGTGAGGATGTTGCCCAACTCGTTTTCCATCGACTGCCCTGTGGACTCAGAGAAATCCTCGCAGGCAGTGCGCGCCAAATCGGCACGGTCATCGTTGGTCATGTCACGCATTAACCACCTCCAAATGCACATTGCCACGGGACGAATCCCACTCACAGTTTACCGGGTCATCGGACTCATCTGCCCGGTGATCCACACACAGCGTCCACCGTCCGTACAGATCACGGGCCGAAGCCTCGGCCTCCTCACGGGTGGCAAACCGAATGCCGTTGCCAGCCCACTCATTGCCCACCTTCACCATCGGTCGAAAGCTCATGTCGTAGCCTCCTCGCCTAATAGGAATCGATCACAGTCATTCAGCCACTGCGAGTACTCGCAGTTCTTATCCGGTCGCTCGCCGTTGCTCTCGTCATAGATGTGCTGCCACAGAGCCTCATCAATCAACTCTTTCGCCCGCAGCAGCAGCCGCTCGCAGGCGATGCAGTCATGTGCGGTCATGTCATTCTCCTGCAAGGATTTCCAATCGATCCACCTCTTGGCCGTCCAACAGGCCGCGATACTGGTCACGCCACTCGCGGACATCCTCCATCGTCGGCGGTGCATTGCCGTCACACATTGCATCCCAGTCCAGCACCAGACAATCCACGCCGGGATCGGACACGCAAGACGCGATGCCGCCAGAAACATGGACGATCACACGCTCACTCGTCGTCGTCTTCGACTTCGTCATAGTCAACATCCTCCTCGTCGCATTCTGAACATCGGTTGTTGTCAAACGGGCCGCCGGCAATGTCTCCCTCCAGGTCGGCCCACGCATCGAACCACACTTCGCCGCCGCACTCGCAGCACTTGGCCCACTTGCGAGCAGCCATCTCAATTCTCCGTTCTCACTAGGAAACACTTATGTCCATGGATGGAACGCCAAGTCCGCATCCACTCTTCCGCCTCCCATCGCTCATCAAACGTCGCCACAATCTTCTTCCGTGTCCGTACTGCCCACATAGCACTCGTCCTCCAATGACGGGTCAAACGTGTAAACAATCCCGCAGTCCCGGCATCTCGCATGACCTACGTCACCTAGAACGCCGGCAAACGACACCTCGCAACAATCACAGACGGGGCATTGCATCGCCCGTCCTCCTAGTCCATACGCCCACAGTCGTACACACCTAGCACGCCATGCTCCGCGAGCATGCCAAGCGGCAGGTGGCGGGTCCTGTCTGCCTCCAGATCACCCTGTGACCATGTCCAAGAGATAACCTGCCTACGTTCAGGCTTACGCTTGCCCGGTCGCAGGTAGTACACAGACACGCCCACGCCCAGACAGCAGGAGCCCTCATCCCGGCTGCCTCGTCGCTGCCATTCCTTGGCCCACTCCAACCGCACGCGGTCGAAGGTGGGCAGCAGGCTGTCCAGATCATCAGGTTCCAGGGCCAGGACGAAATCCTTGGAGCCCTTGTATGTCTCAACTCGTCGCATTGGTTGTCTCCTTCTGTCGCTGCTCCCATTCGTATGGGAAGACCGGCACCCAAGCCCACCTCCCATCGTCCATGGACCCGCCGTAGAAGCGATCCGCATCCCAGCCCAGCTTTTCGCAGAGCAGTTTGCACGCCGCTCGGTGGTTGGCCTCGCTGTCTAACTCACTGGCCCACAGCACAGTGACCATGCGGCCGTTGGCCGTAGCCCGAACACATGAGCCGCGTGTATTCGTCGGCCCGTGATACTTGCTGGTGATTGCCACCATGTCACACCTCCTCGTTATGAACAGCGGCAGTCACATTGACGCCGCCTTGGAAAATACCGATGGCCTCGGCCCATGCACCTAGCTCGCCGGGCATGTGTCTTTCACGCCACGCCCGCGCCTGCTCCATAGTGGGCCAGTACTGCACGGAGGGGTGTGAGCCATCTCGCACCCACTGCCCATTGGAGGCAAGCCACAGGCCACGCAGCGTGATCCCGTACCGCCATTGCAGCGGCTCGTCGTCCAGCCTTCGCATGTCACACCTCACGTTCACGTAATCTGGCCCAGTGGCCCAGGGGATTTTGTCGGGACATACGTCCATGTCATTCCTCCACATATGCACGGTCTAGGTGCTGGCCGAGATAGTCCAGGCTGTCCCGGGACTCGGGAGCGAGGCTGGGATCGTTGGCCAACTGAAATTCAATAGCCGCCAGCAGCCTGTCGATGTCGGATGCCGATAGTTGCACGCTACAGGTTGGCTCTGAAGACATGTCACACCTCCCGGCCGCGAATCGCAGCCTCGCGGGTAGAAAATCCAGACGTATGGCACCACTCGCCATCCGCCTCACGCTCCAGACGAACCCAGCATTTGAGTTCGTTGGAGTAGTACGCATCGACCATGTCACACCTCACGCCTGAAGGATGGGCAGATGTGCAATGGCAGACATAATCGCCTTGCCACCATGCCCGGGAATGTAAACGTCCACTAACGACAGGCCCGCCTTGCGAGTACCCGCACCGTCACATAGACGGCACTGCTCACAGGTGAGCCGCTTGCCAGCCTCCAGGGAGGCCGGGCAGAGAATCTCACTGTCAGCAGGCACACCTCCACGCATGGTGCGGAAGGTACGCCAGCCTAGATGCTTGGCATGCTCACGCGACCACGGGCCAGTAAGACCATGGACAGATGCCATGAGATACTGCCGATAGCCCGCATACTGAACCTTTGACCACTGGTGAGTATACCCCGTCCAGCCAGCGGAAATACTGGCCAGATGGTTCATTAGCTCCAGGGGGATCAGCACCGGCTCGCCGTATGTGCCGAACCGAATCTTGCGACCCCGAATGAACTGGTCATGGTCAATGGCGGAATACTCCACGTATCGACCACGCCGGAACGCACTGTAGACCATGGCAGGGCCCTGGCCTACGTTGACATAACACGCACGGAACTTTCGCTTGCCGCGTTTGCGGACGAAAACCCCTTGCAGCGGGCAGGCGGTATCACCCGCACCGCAGATGGCGATGTCGCCACCTGTACGCACCGCCTGTACGGGATGCACATGCGACCTAATGATATAGGTCTGGAGCATACCGCCGGTCTTGATATTGCCAGACTTCCCGAGTGGCATGATCACCACATACGGGGAGCCGTCAAAGTCAGACCGGCCCCGGTGCAGAATGACACCGAGCGGACGGGCGGTGCGTGATCTTGTGACCATACGCACCTCCATGAATGGCTACCGAACGGCAGCCGAATAGCCGCAGTCGCTGCGTTTCTCCGCTGGCACCTGGGCGCTTGATCCAGATGTTTGACACTAGGGACTTTGGCCCTGCCCTGATGTGTGGCAGTTTACTACGCCAGCGGCGTGATATTCCGTGATCAGCGGTCCATCACTTCGCAGCCATCTTGGACTGCGGCTATTCGGACACCGAAAAACGGCAACCGAACCCGGACAGCGGCACGGAATAACCCATAAGGGCTGCCACTGCCCGGGATCGAATCCCGTCACTTCACCGACACGATCCGCCCATCAGCCACCACCACACTGGCGTACCAGGAGTGAGGCTTGGGATAGTGCGGCCCCTCCACGCAATGCTTGCCCGTAGAACAATCCACGGGAAACGGCCCCGGCGAGAAGATCGTCACAGCCTGCCCACTGGCAACAGCCGCTTTCAGAGCCTTCTTCGTCGGGAAGTTGATGTCACAGTACATCGTACCTCCATTGGCTGCCCGCATGCGCAGGAAGTAATACGTTTCCTTCCCGCATGGGGCGAGTTGTCGCCCCGCATGCTCGCCGTATTGATATAGGCCGCTCGCCGGAAAAATTCTTTTGAAATTTTTCGCGGGCACGCTGACCGTATATCACGGCTCAGTGTAACGGCTCACCTGGGCGGATAGTTCAATCCGCACCAGCGTTGCCGGGACGTTACTTTCCCGGCCGCACGCCGCACACGTTCGCGTGTGGCATGCTCGCCATTAGATATAGGCCGCTCGCCCAAAAAATAATTTCGGCCGCTACGATTTTTTTATTGACGCCCCGCTGGACAGCCGACTATACTTTCGCACAACCCGCCCACAACGGACGGGGAAACCTGAGGAGTGTTCAAATGTTCATTATGTACGGAATGGCGTGCGTGTGGCCCCGGCAAGACGATTACAACCCGGCCGATCTCCCGGCGGAATACCATCCGGCGGTTCTGGACTACTTCCGGCGTGCGGCCAGCAAATCCATACGCTCGGCCGAACTCTCCCCGGACAAGGGGAAACTACGGATTGCAACAGCAGTCCAGCGGAGAGGCCTACAGGAGCGGATTGAGGAGGCAGCCAGTACGGCCTACGTCTTCTGGCTGGAGAACCGCACGAAGCGTATCCCGCGAGGGGCTCACATGTCGGCCCTGTGCGGCGTGCGGCGTTTCATGGAACGGAGTGGATGGCAGGGCAGGACGGGCCAGCGTAGGGCATCACGCCGTACCGTCACAGGGGAGAGGCTCGCCATGGGAGAGCGTCTCCGGGAGCGTCACAACCCGACACCGGAGAGTGTGGCAATCGCCGTGGAGCGTATCGCCCGTACGCCCATGCATGCCGGGAAGGCCTACCGAATCGCCAAGAGTCTCGGACTCCCCGGCGTGAGGGAGTTAGTCCGGGAGGCTTGCGGGTTCTCCCCGGAGTAGTGTACGGCGTTACACTGGCACAGCGTACGCTATCGACCCCTCCCCTCTAAACGGGGGGAGGGGTTTTTCATGCGCCGGGGCGGGGAGTGTACGGAACAACAGTAGTGTACGGGGGGATAGCAAGGGGAGGGATGGGCAATGCACGCGCAACCGTCCGGCCGGGAATCGCCATTTCTAAACGACGTTTAAAAACCACCGCCTTAACCGCAGGGTGCAGCGTGGAAACCTAAGTCAATGGCACGGCTAGACTTAGGGCAAGCCTACGGCCAAGGCAGACATGGCGACACCCACCCCCATCCCCCCCCCAAATCGTCGTCGGAATCATGTCAATTCCCCACCCGACTTTTTTCAAAACCCGATGCTTCTCGCCTTTCCCCCCATGTCGCCCGCGTGTCGCCTCCCGCCAGAGGCCCAGATTCGCCCTCTAAGCCCCGTTTCGCCTCCAGGGTGACGCTGGACACTTGTTTACTAGAAAGGGCGTCTAATGGCCTGCTGTAAGTGCTGCTGCGGTCAAAGAGATTGCGTTGAGGGCGACCAGGGCAAATGTTGCTGTGGCGGAGTGAACGGCGAATGCTGCGAGGCGAACGAGTACTGCTGCAATGGCCAGTGCCGAACAGATCCGTGCCCCCCGCCAGAGTGTGGCCGATACCTTTGCGAGTACTACAGGCTCAACAACGCCTTTGACGGCGATCCAAGTTGCGGCGGGCAAGGCACTGGCACTCCTTCGGACGCGTGGTTTGTGACGCCATGGCTTAGACGGACATGCCTTGGAACCCTCGCTTGCGAAGACAACGGGTGTAGCTGCCCGGACAATGCCACGCTGAACGCAGCCGACTACGGATCCGGCATACAAGGCGATCCGTCAAAATTCACATTCAGCACTCCCTGCAATCCGCTTCCATGATTACATGTCACAAGCGTTTTTTTGAGGCGCGATGCCGCGAGCGCGGGTATTCCGTTGAGGAAGCGATGGCGTGCGTTCGTCTCATGGATGGCGAGTTGTGGACCGTTGATCCGCAGCACGCGGCATACCCAAGTGATCGCAACCAAGCCCCGCAGTCTGGCCCAGGCACAGAACTCAAAGCTCTCCTCTCCATGATCGGGATTACCTCCAGTCCCGATTGCCAATGTAATCAGCGGGCGAGGTTCATGGATGAGATTGAGGTAAAGGAACCCGGCTGGTGTGAAAGTAACTTGGAGACCATCTGCGACTGGCTCCAAGAAGAGGCGACGAAGAGGAATCTTCCCTTCCTTCGCATGGCGGGAAAGATCCTGGTGAGAAAAGCCATTCGCAATGCCCGCAAAAAGGGACAGTGATCTCTTAGGAGAATCACTATGCCAGACGGGCCGTTCCTGCTGAGTGAAGAAGAGCAAGAGGAAGAGAACCGCATTCAGCGGGAGGCTTTCGCGGAAGCGCAATTGGCCGCGATGCAGGGCCGTCCTCCACGCAAGATCACTCGCAACCCCAATGCCCAAGGCATGATCCAAGACCGCGTCACGGCCCAACAGAGCGCTCGCCGCGCATCACCCTTCGCCACAGGAAATTCCATGATGAACCACGGCGCTTCAGGCGCTTACCACGCTGCAATGGGTTCTGCACAACAGGGCAAGGCCCTTGGCGACATGATCTCCCAGACCATGGGTGCCCACCAGGACGAGAACGACTCCCGTGTCGCCCAGATGCGTGAGATGCGCCGCATGGAGCATGAGCGCATGATGAAGCAGATGGAGTTGGATGCCATCCTGGCCCGGCTGGATCAGGCCCGTCAGTCATCTGGCCCCCAGCCCAAAGCCGCCTTCCGTGGCGGAGTCATCTACTGATGTTCGACTTCCTCTTTGACGACGACTGGGAGATTGATTAATGCCGTACAAGATGCCAAATGACACAGAGGCAAGCATTCGCATGCTTCTCAACGGACTGCGCAACCAGGGCGGAAGTCCCCTGCCAGAGGTCAGTCCACCTGAGTTCGATCCAGCGATGTTCTCTCCCGATGCTCCGGCGTTCGGGAGCGATGTCCCCGGTGGAGGCGCACTCATGCAACAGGTCAACCCAGGCATGCCCGATGAGTTTATGAGTACCGACGCCCGCAACTACGAGGCAAACAGGAAGCAGGCCATCCGCGACCGAAACATGGCCCGCATGCAACCGCGCCAGAAGCCACAGGGCCGCGCATACAGCATCGACTGATACCCAACGATGGACTCTGAAGGCGACAAGATCCGCAAACTCCGCAAGGGTCTGTGGGCCAACGTCCATGCCAAGCGTGAACGCGGCGAAGCGCCCGCCAAGCCGGGTGACAAGGACTACCCAGACCCCAAGCAGTGGAGGAAGTTGAGTGGACAGCGAGGGTGACAAGATCCGGAAGCTGATTCCGAATCGTCCGGTGCGTACTCCGAATCATCCGGAGAAGTCGCACATGGTCCTGGCGAAGTCCGGTGACCAGGAGAAGCTGATCCGCTTCGGCCAACAGGGTGTCGAAGGCTCACCTGACGGATCGGCAAGGAACGAAGCCTTTAAGGCCCGCCACGCAGAGAACATCGCCAAGGGCAAGATGTCTGCGGCGTATTGGGCCAATCGCGAAAAATGGTGAGAGTTACACAGTGGTTGCAGTAACTAAACGCGAGGACGGCCGGTGGACCAAGCCGTGCCCAGAATGCGGAGAGCAGCAGGACTACCTGAGACGGTGGTATGCGATTGCTTCGCTTCGCGACGGAAAGGTGTGCAAGAAATGCTCAAACAGGAAAACGGACAACTGCCATCGCGGTCTCTGTGGCCCCGTGCGGCTTTCTTGGTTCCACAAGTTTCGCGTTAGCGCAGAACTAAGGGGCATCCCGTTTGAGATTGCCGCAGAGGATGTGGCGAGATGGCATGCGGAGCAAGACGGCCGCTGTGCCGTATCCGGTCTGGAGATAGGGTGGCAAGAAGTCGGAAGCGGCCACACGGCATCCATTGATCGCATTGACAGCAGCCTTGGCTACACGCAGGACAACTGCCAGCTAGTCCACAAGGACATCAACATGATGAAGCAGTCGTTTTCACAAGAATACTTTATTCATTTGTGCCAAGCCGTGGCAGATCGGGTGAAGTGGTAGATGGCCGACAACTGGATGGACTGGCTGCAAGGCTCTCCTGAACGCCGCGCTGCGGATCTGGAAACCCAGCGCCGCGAGTACGACAAGATCACCTCGTCCCCCGACTACCAGTGGCTAAAGGCCAAGCGGGACGAGCCAATCTACGACCGCAGCATGCGAGTGTCCGTAGATCCCCGTGCCGTTCGCATGAACGCAGTGGCTGACACGCTGTATCCTAGACGGTCTTCTGATGCATTTGACGCGGAAGAGCAGGCCGCGAACTACGTGTTCGATTACGGCGGGCGAATGCGAGATACGGCCTTTGCGTCCTCTGCTGCGGCGAGCGATGGCGAATACTTGGATGCCGCCCGTCTCGCCCTGCAAGCTCCGTTCGCTGGCGCCATTCCCCCGATGTCAGCCGGCGGCCGTGGGCAAGAGCGAGACTGGCGTGCCGCCGCCCAAGAGAATGGTGTCGGTGCTGGTTCGATCCTAGCAACGGAATATCTGACCGACCCGGAGTTCTACATCACCGCCCCTGTGTCCGGATTGAAAGCGTTCGTCTATCCCGGCCTTGCGATGCGACAGGGCGGCGCCCTGGTGCGGAGTGTCGATGACGCCATCCGCCTTATGGACCGCGCCCGCTACGGCCAAGGCGCTGCAACGCATCTTGTCGATGATGCGGGCGAAGTGATTCGCCGTCTCCGTAACACTCCCCTTCCGGTGCGCTAATGCCCAACCCAACCCGCTACGTCGCAGATGTCTCTGGTCTCGTTCCGTGGGTAGCCGACGACATCCTCGCCGGCCTGCCCCGTGCAGCCCCTGAGTCTGCTACGGAAGCCATGATGATGGCCCGCCGTGGTGCGGATGTAGACACCACCCCACTTCCCAGCGAATGGGCCCGATCAGAGGCAGAGCGTTACGGGAAGGGCTATCGCTACGTCACCCGCCAACGCGGAGTGAGAAACCCAGTCCCCAACATCTACGGTGACATTCCTGGAGAGTATCTTTCCGTCCCTCCACGCGGCGGGGTGAAGCGAGTATCAGTTCGCGTCCCGAATGATCCTCCGCGTCCGTATCCCCATGACGCATCAGCCGCCCGCCAGGAACGCCGACTGGCCAATGCCCGAGCGATCCTGGAGAGCGGCCGACAGAACCCGGAGGTCTACGACCAACTCCCGGCCGTATTCAAACTCCCGCTGAACGACGACCTCCTCGCCCGCCTCGCCGCAGAATCCCCGCAAGTCGTTCTCCGCAAGGCACTCCAAGAGAACCCCGAGATCGCCGGAGGGCTGATGGGCGCAGGAGGAGTCATGGGTGGGGGCATAGCCTATGGGCTATTGAGTGACGAGTAATGGCTAACCCACTGCGGTCAATAGACGACCTTATCCAAAGGGTGGCCGCAGCCGCGAAACCGCGACAGCATATGGTGTCGCATGAATCCAGCAACTTAGACAGTATCCTGTCTGGTATGCAGGCGCGTGATTACGGGATGTCGTTTGCGCGATTGCCGCACGAGCGCGTCCCAAGCCCTCTTCCGGACGAGCCAATTGGGCGGAGAGGAATAGTCTACGCGACAGTTGCCGGCCCGGGCGTCGATTACTCCGATGCCTCAGTCGCAAGTCTGATAGACAACGCCGCAGAGCAAATGATTGCGCAATCCGGAAACACGGCCGGATTAGTGCCGGCAATGCGAGATGCCGGTGTTTCGTGGGTGAACAATTGGAACGGCATTGGTCTAGCAGATGAGTTGCAGGCGATATCGCCAGAAGCCGTGAGTATCCGCCGGGTGTTTGAGTTGCCAATTAATCGGTCGTATCGATTTCCATCGCCGCTCCATCCCCAGCCACCAGCGCGCGCGTACTCGCTAGACGATTACTCGCAGCCCATCTCAGTCATTCGCAGACTTCGGACGCAATAGCGGGACATTAATCCTGTGAACGTCCGTCCACAGGAGATCGCAATGGATCCGCGCGCCAAGATGATGATCGGCAATGTTGGGATGACGGAGATGGAGCCGCTGCCGCCGCCCGACTACAGGAACCCATTCATAGACGAGCCATCCGGGTACGGCGAACCGAATGCATTGATTCACCGCAGGCAAGTTCCGTACAGCAACCGCCCGGCCGGATATCGCAGTGCGCCGCATGCCGCTGCCGCCAACCGATACGCCGACATGGACATGGCGTATTTGGACTACATGGTCGGCCGGCTCCGGCGGGCCTCCGAGCGGGAGAAGTTTGACCCGTAAGCCACAAATCGGTTTTCATTTTTGGCCGACCTAGACATTAGTTCACCAGAGGAACCTCCTCCCCCCGAAGGTGAAATAAATGTCCGACGAAATTCTCCAGACCGAATCCGTTTCCGAAGCCCCCGTTTCGGCTCCCGTTGATTCCGCTCCTCCGCAGTCGGCGCCTGCACAAGACGCATCGCAGGGCTTCGATTCCCCGTTTTCTGCCTTCAAACATCTTCCCGAATTTGCGGGCCAGGACGATCTCGCCATCGCCCAGAACCTGTACCGTGCGTTCAACGGTTACGGTGAGACCCAGCGTCAGCTTCAGCAGTTCCAGTCGTTGATCCCGAAGACGACGGAATACATGGCGAACGCTGAGAAGTATCAGCAGTGGCTTGCCGCCCAGCAGGAAGCCAGCCGCCCCAAGGCTCCCGAGCAGCCGAAGTGGTGGAACCCCCCGTCCATCGAAGACACCTACAAGTCGTACATCGTCCGCGACCCGCAGACGGGCAAAGAGGTCATCGACCCCAACGCTCCGTTTGAGGCCCAGCAGGCTCTCAGGAAGTACCAGGACTACACCGCGAACTTCGCGCGGAAGCTGGTCACGGATCCCGAGACAACGCTGAAGCCTTTCGTTGAACAGGTCGCGATGCAGAAGGCCCAGGAGCTTGTGCAACAGCACCTGGGTCAGTATCAGGCTCAGAACTTCGTCTCCGATCTGGAACGTCAGAACTCCGACTGGCTCTACAACCAGGACGGATCGGTGAGCCGGGAAGGTCAGGCCATCCAGGCGTACATCGGGCAGGCCCAGCAGATCGGCATCCAGGATCCCAAGGCCCGTTGGCAGTACGCCACCGGCATGCTCCAGCGGGATCTCCTGAACCTCCGCTACCAGCAGATGCAGCAGGCTCCGCCGCAGGCCATGCCGCAGCAGCCCCCCATGCAGCCCCAAGCCCCCGTTGACCCCGTTGCACAACAGAACATGCAGTTCCTTCGCGAGCGTGCAACCCGCGCTCCGAATCGAAGTGCAGGCACCACAGAGCCGAGGGCACCGCGTTCTCGGATGAGTTTTGAAGAGCGGCTGAAAGGCCAACTCGTTAACGATGGAGTCCTTTAATGGCTAGTTCGACTGACTGGGCACGTTCCATCGCAACGACGATTGTCAACCACCTTCGGGAGGAAGAGGTCGCCTCGTTGCGGAAGTACAAGGTGTTCGCTGCTTTGGAAGGCAGCGGCAACATTCGCACCAACATGTCGGGACGAGGTTTCGACTGGGAAATCCAGTATCGCAACCATACCCCCAGCGGTAACAACGGCGAAACTCCTCGCTCGTTCGCTCGCCAGAACCTCTGGAAGAACGCCGAGCTGGAGTATCGTGGCGCGCAAGTGACTGACGCGATCTACAAGAAAGAGATGTTGGAAAATCGTAGCGCACAAGCTCTTGTCAACGTTGCTGGCAAGATGGCTTCGCGTCTCCTTACCAGCATGGAGCAGTACCTTGCCAAGGAGTGGGTGGTTGACGGCTACGCGCCAGGCAACGAACTTCGCTTCCACGGCCTGGAGTCGTTCCTGGGGCTTGGCCTCACGCCGCAGACGATCACTATTAGTGGTGCCACCGCCGGCCAGGCGCGTGCGGCCAGCCCTGACGATCCGTTTTTCTGGCCGAACGACAACTATGCCGGTGTTTCGACCGTCCTGGGTGCGTACGGCGGATCGCAGAAGTCGGGCGTTTGGCCCAACGGCGAAGCCGATCCGGAGTTCGATTTCTTCTCGCCGGTTATCTGCAACGTGAACAGCACCTACTTCGGCGGTTCGACTTGGGCAGCCAACTGCCGCAAGGCTCTCCGCGAGGCGCTTCATCAGGCTCGTCGCAACGACACGAAGGAAGATCAGATTGACATGTGCTTGCTGAACCGTCGGTGGTACATCGACATGCTCAACAAGCTGGACGAGAACGAGCGGGTCATCATCGGTCGGACCAACGGTCTGCGGAGCTACGGCTTCACGGATGTGTTTGAGTTCGACGGAGTTGAGGTGTCGTCGGAAAATTCCATTCCGGCGAACACGGGCTACGGTCTCGCCATGGGCAACATGGAGTTGCTCTGCATGGAAGGACAGCTTCTAAACTCGGAGGGTCCGTTTTACGACGAAATTACGCAACAGTATCGCTACGTTGTGTCAACGTTGGGCAACCTTAAGTTTAAGAGCCCGCGCAACTTCTTCAAACTCTTTGCCCTTGCCTAAAGAAAGAGGTAATCTGAAATGAGTCTTTTTGTTGATCCGCCGTTCTCGCTTGGCCAGACCCTTGGGGTCACCAACGCCACGGACGGTGCAAATTGGGTTGGGGTGGTGAAGAACTTCCCTGACGTTGATCCCAGCACGGGCCGCGTCCGCAGCAACCGGGTGAAGACCTGCGTTGCCGTGCGGAACTCGTCGTCCATCGCCCTGGCCCCCAAGCGGGTTGTGTCGTTCGACACGGCCACGGCTGGTCTGGCTGGCTTCACGGTGACGAAGGGCTACACCACGGCGACCAACGAAGAGCGCGTTGGCGTGGTGGATGAGCATCTCCCGGCGACGGGCGTTGCGGTGAACGATGTGTTCTGGGTCACGGTGGAAGGTCCGACTGAGGTGGCTGTTGCTCTCAGCGGCTCGGATCTGGTTGTGGGCGACCGTCTCGCGGCGATCACCGCTGCGGCTTCGACGGGCACCACGGCTGGTCGCGTGACGAAGAGCGGAGTGGGTGCTGCGACGACTGGTGCCGGCGACAACGGTCTTGGTGTTCTCGGCCGTGCGTGCAGCACGGGTGCGACCACCGGGGCGAACGTCCTGGCCATCGTGAAGACCCGCTACTAAGAACTGCCCGTCACAGGGCAATCGGGGGCGCCGCTGGCTGGGCAACTGGCCAGCGGCGTTTTCTTTATGGAACCAGCAATCCAGAACCTGGACTACCTCCGGCAACTCATTGCCGAGACGCGGAAGCCAGAGTCCGTGGACATCATCAAACTGCGCATGCTCCAGGGAACCGGCATGGGCATGGACAGCATCCCAACGAAGAAGGGTGACGAATAATGCGTTGGCAGAAATCGCCGCAGTATCAGGATATGCCGCATGACCAGTACATGCAGACTGCGGAGGGGAAGCAGGCACAGAAGGCGTTTGCCGATTGGGGTAATTGGAGTTCGCAGCCGTCCGGCAGGATTAACTCATCGTCCCCCTACGCCGCGCCGCGGCCTGGGCAGGGCGGCATCCCAAGTGACGCAATCTTCCGCACGAACTCGCAGCAGCCCGCCGCGCCGCAGACCAAACAGTCCGGATCGATGGACTTCTCCGCCTACGCCCCCGGCAAAGCGCAGCCGACGCAGACGCCGTCTCTGGGGACTGCCTACGGCCAGCAGAACTGGTACAGCCCCAGGCCCACAAGCCAGTCATTCGGGGCTCCGCAAGGCCCGACGTTTTCCGTGCAGCAGCATCAGCAAAGTCCGTTTGGCAACTACGGCAACACGCCTAACGCTCGTCCGCAGAGCTTCACATCGCAGTACTTTGACTACTCTGGCAACCCGGTGTCGTTTGAGCAGCAGCAGGCCCAGCGCGCCGCCATGGTGCAGCAAGTGCGCCGGGCGGAACTGCCGTTCGTCTTCGGCAATGCCCTGAATCAAAACATGGGCCCACAGACGCTGGATGTTCCGACCCTGTTGGGTAACGCCAACCAGATGGTGGACGACGGGTTCTACAACCCGTTCCTGCAACGGTTGCAGCAAGACCCCATGCAGCAGCTTGGCCAGTACGCCCCGCCCAGCCTGTATGGAAATCCAACAGGCGCGCCGTCCATGCAGCCGTTCGGTAATCCATACGGCCCGATGTCTGGTGGGCCCAGGATGCCGCCCACCGCGCCATCAATGCAGGCCGATCCCTATCAACAGTGGCTCTCCACCCTCCCGGGCTATCAGCCGCGTGATCAGTGGATGACGCGGCAGTCGCAGGCTTCGCCGCCTCCTTCACAGCAGGCCCCAGTCAGCAAGAGCCCCAACGACCGCCCAGGCATGACCTACGTCCCGGCTGAATACCGTGACGGCAAGCTCTGGTCAGACGCTCACTACGTCAACAACGATCCGCCGATTCCGGAGTACGCGCCGGACTGGATGACGCGCCCCGGCCAAGCCCAGCCTATCCCGCCACGAAGCCAGGGGATGCCGTATGGCGGGAGCCCCGTTGATATCGACAAGGACGGAATTGACGACCGCCAGCAGTACGGCAGCCCGCAAGAGGCGATGCAAGCAAAGAAACGCGCCGACGACAATCGCAGCGCGCTAGCTGCACTATCTCAAAGCCTTGGCCCCACCTCCCCATACAAGTCGCTAGCTGACGTTAACCTGGGCACCGCGCTAGTAGTGGGCGGGGAGGCGGCTACTCGGACTGGAAGGAACCTACGTGTTGACGAAAGGGCGGCCCTTGCGCGGGAGCGTGTTAATTTGCTGCGCAATGCCGGGATGAGCTTTGATCCGCAGCTAGAGAGAGCAATCAATGAGTACATCCAAACCATCTCAGGTGATTTGCACAGACAGGACGTAGGGTCGGCGTACAGTCAGAACGGATTTGCGCATTCTGATCTGCATATCAACACAATTGCGCCGGGTCAGGAGCGGCACGCCGCAGCCCGTGAGAAATTACAAGCCATGATTGCGTCGCGTCAGGCGCAGCAAGCATCGGACGCATATTTTTCTGATTGGTATGGTCGCCCGATCACATCGGCCCCAGAGCCTTTTGACGATGTAGCACATGCACAAAAGACCGCCCAGCGAGTAAAGGATGTGATGGCTCGCCTTGCCCGCGAAAGAGACACACGCCGGCGCATGGACAAACGCATGAGTCAGGTCGTACGGCCCCCGAACGCATCGCAAGCCGCGATGCTCAGTCAGATTGCAACCCTTGGTGCCGACAGTCCATCACGCGCGGCGTTTCAGGAGATGCTTCGCGAATCTGGCTGGAAGGGGCCTGTGGACGGCAGCTTTACAGGCCCGTGGACTTGACATCCGTCCACTAATCTGATACACTCACTCTCCCCCGAGGTGATACATGCAACAACGCAAGCTGAACGTCGGTCTGGTTACTTTCTCCTACGGCGGCAACGGCGGGATTTCCTCTGAAGTCCCGGACATCCGTGAGTGGATGACACCCCTCGTTGCCGAGGCGTCCCGGGATCCGCGGATTGAGAACATCCGCATCTGGAACCTCGCAGACACGCCGATCACCATGACCCGCAACCGGGCCGTTCTCCAGGCCCGCGAGTACGGGGTGGATGTGTTGGTGATGATCGATTCGGACATGAAGCCCGACTGCGAACCGTGCGGCAAACCGTTCTTCACATCGTCCTTCGACTTCCTGTACGACCACTACGAAAAGGGCCCGTGTGTCATCGGTGCCCCGTACTGCGGCCCGCCTCCGATGGAGTGCGTGTACGTCTTTGAATGGCGGAACATGCAGACCGGGAATGCGAATCCGGACTTCCAGTTGAAGATGTACGAACGGTCTCAGGCCGTGAAGATGTCAGGTATCCAGGAATGCGCCGCCCTCCCCACGGGTCTGATCATGTACGACATGCGGGCCTTTGAACTCACGGAGCCCAATACCGAAGCGGACAAGCCCTGGTTCTATTACGAATACCCCGACAAGTATCAGGCCGAGAAGGCGTCCACGGAAGATGTTACACAGACACGCGATCTTTCTTTGGTTGGCACGCAGAAGCTGGGATACAATCCGCTGTTCTGTAACTGGGATGCTTGGGCGGGCCACTGGAAGCCGAAGTGCGTCGGCAAGCCGCAGTTCATTGAAGCCAAGCACATCTCCGAGAAGCTGAAGCAGTCTTGGGAAGCCAACTTCGATTCGACCGTGAAGATCGTGGACCTGAAGCCCAAGTTCAAAGTGAGTGTCTAGCGAACGGACCTGCGCCGAGTGCGGCAAGACCTACCCGCTAGACCCCAAACACTTCCACAAGTCGAAGGACGGCTATCACTCCAAGTGCCGTCACTGCCGCAATACGATTGCGAAGAAGAAGCGCAAGCGTAAGACCGACAAGAAGCTAGAAGAGATTGAGAAGGGTGCGGTCGATCTCTTCATCGCCGCCGCCCGCCTGGGTGGATCGAACATCCCCCATTCGTCTGAGTTGGTGGAGATCCTCTACACCTACTTCGGTGGCGTGGCCGGGTTCGGCAACGCCTGGATGAAGCAGTTCTACGACGCCCCTGCCGGCGGTGCGTTTAGGACCAAGATGCTGGAGACGATGGTCCGGCTCACTGCACAAAATTCCGCAGATGGTGGTGCGAAGAAACCGCTCACCCTCTGGTCCGAAGACGAATTGGAAACGGAGCTACAGAAACGTGTTCTGGAAGCGGCGACGGTCATCAACGCCTTACCACAGAAAGACCTCAATGACGCAGTGCGAAACTTGCAAGTGGTGGATCGAAGTCAACAAGGATCCACGGATTGGGTTGTGCCTCCGGTATCCCCCGACACCGATGGAGAGCGGGGACAGTCGCTTCCCCATGACAACTCCGGAAACAAAGTGCGGTGAGCATGAAAACGCAGACGGAACTCCAGCGGCTGGGTGATGCGGTCGTCGTCCTGAAGAACCTGAGACGGTATTGCTCAGAGTTTCTCACCGGGACAAGACCGTCCGACAAGTCGATAGTGGAAGCCATAGACATCGTCCTTTCTGAACTCAATGCGCAAGCACCCCAAGATCCCCCCACCTCCGACCGCTAGTGCCCCGATTGCGGGCATGACGAAGCACGCGCTGGACTCCATGAAGGAGTTGCAGCAGGAGATCGCGGAACGTCGTATTGAGGCGTTGCGGCTATACACGCCCATGCCCAAGCAGGACGAGATCCACCAGTGCATGGCGAGCGAGCGGATCGTGATCGGCGGAAACCGTGCTGGGAAGACGCTGTGTGTTGCGGCGGAAATTGCCAGGGCTGCGACAGGCCAAGACCCGCACAACAAATACCCCAAAGAGGGCGGCAACCTTGTGATCGTGGGCAAGGGGTGGACCCACATCGGCATGGTCATCCACAGGATCCTGTTTCGCCCCGGTGCGTTCCGGATGATCCGGGATGAGGAGACGAACAAGTGGCGGGCATTCATTCCCGGCAAGGACGATGCAAGACGGGGAGAGGCCAAGCCAGCACCTCCTCTTATCCCTCCAAGAATGATCCGAGAAATCGCCTGGGTGCAGAAGAACGCCGGCTATCTCCAGAAGGCTGAACTCATCACGGGATGGACGATCTATTGCTTCTCATCAGAAGGTGAACCGCCCCAAGGTTTCGCCGCCGACTTGGTCTGGTGTGACGAAGATTTGTCGAATGAGGCTTGGGTGGGGGAAATGCAAGCCCGCCTCGCGGATCGCAAAGGCCGCTTTATTTGGTCGGCCATGCCACATTCCAAGAACGATGCGCTCCTTGGACTGTGCGAACGCGCCGAGAAGTCTGAGAACGACCCTAACGCAATCATCCGCAAGTTCACGCTGCGCTTCTTGGACAACTCCGCGATTGATGACGAGGAGAAGAAGAAGAACATCGAACGCTGGTCGGCTCTCGGCATAGACGAACTTCGCATGCGTGCGGAGGGTGAGTTCACCACCGAATCCACGCTCATGTATCCGACGTTCAATACGGCGGTTCATGTTATGCCCCGATCTCACCTCCCTGACGGGCAAGTCCCCATCGACTGGACACGCTACGTTGCCATTGACCCTGGGCATACGGTCATGGCGTGCCTCTTCGCAGCCATCCCGCCTGACGAACGATTCATTCTGTTCTATGACGAACTGTACATCCGGCAGTGCAACGCCCTGATTTTCGGAGAACAGTTCGCAGCAAAGGCACAGAACCAGCACTTCTACAACTGGATCATGGACATGCACGGCGGCATGCTCCGTGATCTTGGGTCAGGAAGGCTCCCGCATGAGCTATACAGCGAGGAACTGAAGAAGCGGAACATCCGCTCGCAGATATCGGGTTTTGGATTCACTCCAGGCTCAGACGACATCCCGGCCCGCACGGCGCTGATGCGGAAGCTCCTCCACATCCAAGGAGACGGGACGACGCGGTTCAAAGTCTTGGAGGGCGGATGCCCCAACTTCCTGCGGGAGATTAAGCGCTACCGCAAAAAGACCACTACGGTGAACGGTCAGGTCTACGTGACCGACGAACCACAGACGCGGGGCGAAGTCCACGCCTGTCAGGCCGCAGAGTACATGTGTGCCTACGAACCCAAGTATCACAAGCCCCCCAAGGTCACCGGGCCAGAGCCGTGGTGGGTGAAGTATCTGGCCGACAAGCGCCGCCGCCAACAGAAAGACGACGACGGCGTCTTGTACCTCTCTCCGAAAGGGAAATACCAATGAGCGATTTCATCATGCCCAAGGCCGAATTGGGCGAGTTTGTGTTCTTCCATGCCCATGAGGGGGCCAAGCCGGTTCCGGCCCTGGTCACGGATGTATCTGCCAGAACCCTCACGTTGTGGGCTATCTCTCCGGGCTACGGCGGGACGGAGAAAGCGTCCGTCCACCATGTCGATGACCCGGGCGTGAATGAGTTCCCGGCGTGGAAGTCCTACGGTTTTTGGCAGCACAAGCCGGCCGGGCAGCTTGCCATCCTCTCGGAACGTGTCGCCCTGCTGGAGAAGCGGGCGGAAAAGGACACTAAGAAGTAGGAGCGTTCAATGCCCAGCCGACTGAATTACCGCACCGAAGACCTGCGCCGCATGTATTTTGACGAAGGTCGTACGTGTGAAGGCATCGCAAAAAGCCTTGGGCTCGGCACAGGAAAGACGGTTGGGCAGCATTTGCGCAAGGCGGGATTCGCTCTCCGGATAGGCGGCGAGCGAATCCGCCTGCCAGCAGATGAGATGGCTTTGGCATATTGGCGCGACGAAAAGTCCACCGCAGAAGTAGCCTCGCAGTTTAGGTGCAGCCAAACAACAGTCCGCCGCAGGCTGGCGGCACGGGTTGGGCTGCGATCTCGCGGCTCTTCTACAAAGAATCGGAAGGGGGAATGTGCCCCCAGGTGGAGCGGTGGCCGTCCTCGCACCGTCCAGGGGTACGTGATGGTGCATGCCCCAAGTCATCCAATGGCAAGCAAGGCCGGCTACGTATTGGAGCATCGCCTTGTGGCCTCAGAGCATCTTCGCCGCATGCTTGGCCGCAAGGAAGAAGTGCATCATTTGAACGGCATTAAGGACGACAATCGATGGGAAAACCTCGTTGTTGTCCAAAGTGGCAAACACCAGAAACTGCACGCTGACTACAACCGCAAGGTGTGGGCCTTGCAAAAGCGCGTAGAGCTACTAGAGGCGATGCTGCATCGCGGCGAGTCCTGGAAGGTGGTCGGATGAGTACTGATAATCCACTTGCGCCAATCACTGCCGGCTGGTTAAAGCTGATAAAGTTGGCGCAGACCCATAAGCGACCTTTCAGTGACGATGCAAAAGAAGCCCTGGGGTTCTACGCCTCCGATCCGGATGCCATGTGGGGTCCTGAACAGGCCCGCGCCTATGCCAAGGGGATTGATCTTCCTGCCGTGCGAATCTGCGTGAACCGCGTTTGGGAGGCCGTTCGCCTCTTTACGTCGGTCATCCATCACCGGAATCCCACCCGGGCAGTGACGCCGAAGGACTACCCCGTCGTCCCGGCGCCACTCCTGGGGATCTTCCCGCAGCCGCCGGTTCCGCAGATGGGGCCCAACGGTCCCGTCATGGGTCCGGATGGCCAGCCGGTGATGATGCCTGACCAGGGCATGATGGCTTACCGGCAGGGCATGGAACAGCAGCAGTTTAACTACGAACGCCGCAAGATCATCGCCGCGCTCCTGGAACAGTACCTGAACTACACGCCTAACGAACTGAACCTGAAGCAGCACTCCCGCAAGGTTGTAGAAGAGGCGTTCATCAAAGGCGCTGGCGTGTGGTGGCACGAACTGTACTCCCCTCCTGGAAGTGCAGTGAAGTTCGCCGGATCGTTCTACGACTCAGTGGACAACCTCGTCTGGGATCCGGATGCCGATGAGTTTGAGGACATCCGCTGGTGTGCCCGCAAGCGTATTCAGCCCATCGATGAAGTGGCAGCGAAGTTCGGTCTGTCCCGCGACGATCTGAAGGGCCACTTGGAATCGTATGCCTCCAGGTCGGACGAGAAGGAACGCGGCTATGAGACCAAGCGCCGCAACGGCCAGACGAACGACATCATCTGCTACTGGGAAATCTATTCTAAGACCGGCTTCGGTGACCGGCTGAAGGACGCAGACAAGGACCTCCGTGGCAAGTTCGACGCCATGGGCCCAAATTGCTACCTAGTTGTGGCGGAAGGGGTCGAATTTCCACTGAACATGCCGCTCCCCATGCTCCAGGAGCCGGTAGACGAAACAGGCGTGTCTCAGCAGATGTTCATGGCCTGCCAATGGCCGATTCCATTCTGGGCAGAACCGGGCGGCTGGCCGTTCACCTTGCTCGCGTGGCACGGCAAACCTGGATACTCATGGCCGATCTCTTTGATCCGTCCTGGTATCGGGGAATTGAGATTCATTAATTGGGCGATGAGCTTCCTCGCGACCCGCGTGGCGACCTCATCGCAGACGTTGATCGGAGTATCAAAGGCTGCGGACCAAGACCTGAAGTCGAAGATCCTGGAGAAGTCGGAGAAAGGCTTCAACATTGTCGAAATCTCCGAAGCGGTCGGCCGGTCGGTCAACGATGTGATCTCGGTCTTCAACATGCCCGGGGTGACCCAGGACATGTACCAGATCATCGCAGAGGTCACGGCACTCTTTGACCGCAGAGTGGGTCTGACTGAGCTGGTGTACGGGATGACCAGGAACCAGTTCCGGTCAGCCGCAGAGGCCCAGGTGAAGGCGGAACAGATTTCGGTACGGCCGGACGACTACGCTTCGATCTTGGAAGACGCTCTCTCGGAGGTCGCACGCAAGGAAGCCCTGTGTGCGAGATGGTTGATCTATCCCCAGGATGTCGAACCGCTCCTGGGCCCGATGGCCGCACAGGCATGGGGCATGCACGTTCAGGGAGAGAACCCTGACAGCATCGTCCGCGAGTACTCATACCGCGTCGAAGCCGGATCCGCGAGAAAGCCCAACATCGCGACCCGCATCGAAAACATCACCAACGCCATGCAGATCCTTGCGCCCATTTCCCAGGGGTTGCTCCAGGCCGGCAGGCCGGAACTCTTCAATGCCCTCTTGGAAGACTGGGGCAAGGCCATGCAAGTCGATGTCGCTCGCTACATGATTCCGCCTCCGCCACCTCCTCCCCCGGGTCCGCCCCCTGGTCAGCCGCCACAAGAACAACCCAATGCAAATCCCCCAGCAAATCAGTGATCGCGGCCGAGAGGCTGTGGAGGTCTACAAGAACGCCCTTCAGTATGGAGAGCGGTTCGCGGAAATGGTCGCACTTCAGATCGCTCCCGGGACCAAAGGCTCCGACCGGGCATTCATGCAGGGCCGCATGAACAACCAGCAGTTGGACGACATGCCAGCCGAATCCGCGAAGTGGATGATCAAAGAGGCCAAGGCAGCCGGGATCAATATCTCCGGCAAATACTACTGCGGCGGTCTGGCCGACAAGCGACGGTGGCAAGACCCGGAGGCGTGGGTCTCGTCCAACGACGATGTCCTGCGAGTGGCCAAGAAGCGCCGCATGTCCGTAGCGGGGACAGTGAATTATGACCCCGGCCCCGCCGCCCCGAAACGGAAGCTGATCAACGAACGGATAGTGGCCGAAGAGGTCAGGAAGGAACTCCGCAAGAACCCGGGAGCCAAGGCCGGGGAAGTGCGGGAGCGATTCATCGACAAACATGCCTACAAAGCGAAAGGGCGAACATGAGCGAGATTGAGCGTTTCCACACAGGGGCCGTGATCACGGCCGGGTCTTCTGCCGCTACCACCACGCCGCGATTCCCGTTTGGTCGGTATGCCGGCGGCGGCGTCCTCATCGGCAACACCAACGGAGCCACGCAGATCAACTGGCACGTTTCGGTTGGCTCCGAAGACGCGCCGATCCGCATCTACGCTGACGGCTCCGCCCTGACGACCGCCGTGACCGTAGGCGCGCACCCCATTCCGGACGCCTGTTTCGGCTTTGCCTACGTCGCCCCTGTCGTCGTCGGTGCCACCACCTGCGCCATGACGGTGTCGGTGAAGGGCTAACGTCTCTCCATCAACCTACAAGAGCGCACCTGCCATGCCAATGTCGACCCGTTTGCTTCGGCCCCGTGCGACGGGCTTCAACCCGCGTTCGATCTCCAGCCTTGCGCTGTGGCTGGACCCCGCCGACAGTGCAATCCTGGGGCCGACGAGCAGCGGCCCAGGCGCGGTATCGGCCAACGGGCCGGTGAAATACTGGGGTGACAAGTCCACCAGCGGCATGAACCTGACAAACTCGGGTGCCGACAGCGTAGCCCCATCGTTCGCGGCGTCTGCACAAAACGGCAAGTCTGCATTGGCCTTCGACGGCGGCGACCGCATCTTTACTACGTCCGCGTCGGTGCTGAATCCAAACACCAAGACAGGCTTCGTGGTGTACCGCCGCACGGGCGGCAGCGGCGAGCAGTGCATTTTCGACCGTGCCGATTCGTTTGCCCTCACGATCAAATCAACCGGCGGGTACGTCTTTTACTATTCATCCGGCACCACCGGCTCCCGCACCGTCTACAGCTCTGCCTTTGCGGCTGGAGACAGCGGTAGCAGTTACAGCGTCGTAACCGTCAGGCAGGATGGAATTAGTGCATCGGCATGGGTCAACGGAACTTCACAGTCACTTTCCACAACAAGCGGAAACACTGGGTCGAACGCCGGAAACTTTGCGGTAGGGTCGATTGGCGCATCGTCCTCATTGCTCCTTACGGGCCAGGTGGCCGAGATGCTGATCTACACGTCGGCCCTTTCCACTGAGCAGCGCACGGCGGTGGAGCGTTACCTTGGCCGCAAGTGGGGAATCACCCTCGCCCAGCAAGTCGCCAACCTAGACGCCCAAGACTGGATCGACCGCGTCTACGCCAACGGCGGCACCGTCAGCACCAGCACTGCGGCTGCGGTCAACACGTTCTGCAATGACATCGACGCGGCTGGCATCCGCGACCGTTTCTACCGGCTCAACCTGTTCTGCGGCACAGGGCTTTCGGCCGCACTTGTGCCGCTCTATCGCGGGCAGAGCCGCACGGGAACGCAGTACGGCAACACGACAGACACTAATGTCAACTTTGTCTCAGGCGATTACGTTGAAACTGGAAGCACAGGTGGGCTTTTAGGAAATGGAACGAGCAAATTACTAGACACTGGGGTAGCACTTAATGCGCTTCCAACGGTTGCAACCGGCCACTTGTCGGCATGGAAGGAGAGCGGTACGACCAGTTCAGGTCGGTTTTTGATTGGCTGCCGTTCCGACGCTTCTAGCACCAGCATTTACGCCTGCTTTAAACAACCGTTTTCCGCTGGTTCAGTGCAGGCGTACTGGGGGAAAACAGCGGCCGCCGCCGCAAGTAATGCCGCATACGATGCCGCCGGGTTCCAGATGGCGAACCGGAGCAGTTCTACGCAACTGGATCTCTACTGGAACGGAAATTCAGTAGCGTCATCATCTACGTCTGTTGCGCCAGATTCGTCAGCAATCCGGTTTTATGTCTTCTCGGACAACCAAAACAACAACGGCGTTGGCTCGTCTTGGTGGCCGCTGCGGCTCAAATCGCACTCAGTCGGCGCTTCAATGGACGCCACGCAAGCAACCGCCTACTACAACGCCATGCTGGCATTTCAGACGGCACTCGGGAGGCAGGGATGACGCTAGCCGATCTCACGCTGCCGATCACCTACGCCGACGCTCGTGGCCTTGCGCTTGTGTTCACGCCGCAGCTTGCAGCCAGGCTCGCGGAGTTGCACGGCAAACACGGCAGCACCAACTGCGTGCCGATGCCTCGCGTTCTGACCGATGGGCGGCTCATGCTCTGCGGCGACATCCTCACTGAGATCGAACCCGGCGGCCTGCTTCATGCCATGTGGGAAGCGGCTGACAAGACCGTGCTAGGGCAGGCCGTGGAAGTGATCCCGTGGGGCGACGCGGTGGCGCTGCTGCCGCCCGATCCGCCGGTCGGCTAGTTGCGCTCTTCACCTTATGTTGCGAACTGCCGAGCAATGCTCGGTAGTTCACGACGCTCTTGCACCAGAGTACGGTACGGTATTTCGGGCGGACTGGCTGTCAGCCACTTATCCCGAAATAGGATGCCGAGATGGCATTGCGCCGCTGGGCCGCACGGGTAGAATATTCTTCGATTTGAACGCCAGGAATACACCGCCGGTATATCCGTGATCGCCATCCTAAAGTTCAACCTTTCCGACCCGGATGACGAGCGAGCCCACCGCTACGCTCTCGCCGGGCGTGACGCGCTCATCGCTCTGGAGCAGATCGACGAGCACTGTCGCGGGCGGTTGAAGCACGGCGAGCCGTCAGCGGAGGCCACGCACGATCTACAGGCGGTGCGGGCGATGGTGCCACACGACCTCGTGAACCTGTTGCACTGAACACGAACTGGCGAAAACTGACAGTTTCTGTACACGCCGCATGAAGCGCAACGGCCATTCCAGCGTATATGATCCAAGCCGCCCCCACCGCGCGAGGAATCAGCCTTCGGGCTGACGGTCGCCACATTAAGCGGCCCTCGCGGTGGGGCGCGGCACTCTTTAAGCAGGGAGCGATGCAATGGCGATGATCCACCACGAACCGCACCCTGCTTTCGACTCACCCGCAACGCAGGTGTTTGCGCTGGAGGGCAGGCTATCTTCCTGCATGGCCGAGAACGCCGCCCTGCACGAACAGGTGATGCGGCTGCGGCTCACCGACGAGGAGCGGGCGGCTCTGCGCTGGTTCTCGCATTACGGGCTGCCGCACCACAGGGCCGCCGCGCTTCGCGGTCTGCTAGAGCGGTTGGCGTGACGCTACTGAAATCAGAGAGAGCCATAGTGAAGGCACAGCGTAGTAGCCGGGCCATATGCAAGGCACGACGCTACTGAGCGAAGGGAGAGACTGATGCCGATAGAGCGAGTGACGTTCGAGGTGATCCACGACCACCCGTCTGGTGAGTTGAAGTTCTGGCGGCACGATCTAGCCAGAGCGTTTCTAAACTGCCAGAAACTAGGCATCGTCGTTGACCGCTGGATTCCGGTGGGAGAACGCCTGCCGGAACTGGACGAGCGAGTGATAGTCTGCAACGCGGCAGACCAGTGGGTGTCAATCGGGAGCCGACAACTGACGGGCGAATATCATCACTGGGACGGCGATGACTACGAGGAACTGCGCGAGCCAACCCACTGGATGCCGCTGCCCGAGCCGCCGGAGGTGAAGTGATGGATCGCTGGGAGCGGGTAATGTTCTACGCAATGGCCGTTCACTGCTTCTTTGAATCCCTGCGGAACTTTCTGGATAGGTTCCTGCCCGCCTGAAGTGCGCTATAGCGGCGAGAGACGGCCGCGCCCACTGCAAGGATTGCTGCCCCCATGCCTAGCCTAGAAGCACAGGAGATCCCCTATGCCCGACGCCATTCTGTTTCGTAAGTGCCGCGATCTCGACATCACACTGCACACGGCCACGAGCCTGGCCACCACGCTCGATATGCGTGACGTTGCTGGGGCTGTGCTCTCCATCGGCACGATCAGCACCAGCGCCACTACGCTCCAGATGTGGACCGGGCCAACGCCCACGGGTGCGTTCCGCCGGCTGTACAAGTCGGATGGCAGCGTGGCGGATCTGACCCTGGCCCCCTCGAGCACGGATGGCCGGTCGTATAGCCTGCCCGATGAAGTGTTCGGCACTGAGTACCTGAAGATCGTGTCGGCTACCACGAACAGCACGGGAACGACTGGGTTCGTGATGTTCAAGAGCTGACGCCCCCCCGGCGTGCCAGCAGCGTAGACGCCCCCCCCTATGCCACAACGCATGCCCGCCTATCGGCCGCCTCGCCTTGCGTTGCACAGTCGACGCAGGGACGAGAGCACGAGGGGCAACGCATACCAGCGTGGCTACACAGACAAGGCACACAGGGCCTGGAGGCTGGCTGTATTAACACGGGCCGCCTGGGCCTGTGCCTCCTGCGGTCGCGTGTGTGGCGACAAGAGAGAAGCACACGCAGACCACGTCGTGCCAGTGAGCGAAGGTGGTGCGAGATACGACGTGGCAAATGGGCAGTGCCTGTGCGTGCGCTGCCACGGAAAAAAGACGCGAGCCGAGCAAAATTTTCGGGCCGCGCGTGCCGAAACGCAGCCAGCCGACCGGCCGGAGCCGGCGACGCCGCGACGGCAGGGTGGGTCGAATCACCCCAGCTTTGCCGAATAAAAACCCCGGTCGTGTGTGCTGCGTTCATTTCCGCAAGTAATCGCAACGGGGTAGGCCCGCTGTTTGACACAACCCGCATGCTGCGGCAATGTCACCAGCAACCAGTAGAAAACGGCCCCACACAAAAACTTGCGAGCATTGCGGGCGTTCGTTCTGCACTAACCGCAAGCAGCAAAAAACATGCTCTGCTGCATGCCGAGCGGCATCAAAAAGAACGCGGTTTCAATCCATGTGCGCAAATGCAACATGCGGAAAAGAATTTACGATGACGCCATCCGAGCATGCAAAAGGCCGCCGCTGCTGCTCGCGGCAATG